>OMCC01000980.1_pt1 | contig 17046 bp, 14 predicted proteins | sample 1674161 | NCBI WGS metagenome assembly OMCC01 (sample SAMEA103958149, study PRJEB25191) | human gut metagenome | biome: human-associated habitat [ENVO:00009003]; feature: intestine environment [ENVO:2100002]; material: feces | place: Germany | collected 2013/2015 | reverse complement strand
ACGCTGAAAGCATCTAAGCGTGAAGCCGACCCAAAGATAAGATATCCCACTGATTCAATCAGGTAAGATCCCTTGTAGACTACGAGGTTGATAGGCACGATGTGTAAGTGGAGCGATCCATTCAGCAAGTGTGTACTAATAGATCGAGGGCTTGACCACAATTCGCTTGAATTCTCAAGTCAATGACAAAATGTTAGCAGTGATTATTCAGTTTTGAAGGCACGTCCTTCAAGAAACACTGGACAAAGTAAAACAGAAATGTTATACTGAACCAGTCATATTGGTCGGTGACGATGACGGTGAGGTTCCACCTGTTCCCATTCCGAACACAGAAGTTAAGCTCACTCGTGCCCAAGATAGTTCGCTGGAAACGGCGCGTGAAAATAGGTAGTCGCCGACTTGAACAGAACGCTTCAGGATTTTTCCTGAGGCGTTTTTTGTTTCGTAAATTTGACGAAGTGCACTGAAATAACATTCGGATTCGTGTTCTATACAAAGGGAGGAATGTGCCGTGAGATGTGGAGCAGTGGCAGGGCGGTGACATCGTGATCTTTGAAAAGCATATCGGCATCGTTTCTGATCGGCGGAACTGGGACGGTGTGCCCTATGTGATCCATCATAACGATCCGTGGCAGACTGCTTACGAACAGGACATTCTGGAAAAGCGAACGGACATTGTGGGACATTACCGTATCTCCCAATAACGGCATAAAAAGCGGCTCCACCGCGCTGGGAAAACCAGCGTAAGCGGGGCCGCTGTGTTTATGTCGGAATATCAGTGCGCGTTTGTTGCACTTTTGCACGGCTTCCGGTATAATGAAAGAAACTACCGCGAGGGAGATGAAACGATGGACTGGGTCATGTGTCTGCTGCCAATGGCAGTGTGCTTTGTGGGCGTTCTTTTTTCGGTGAAAGTGAGCAAAAAGCACAAGCGCATTCTGGCGGCTGCCGGGGTGATGCTGTTTCTGTGCGTGGCATTCGGCTCCCTTGCAGTGTACCGGGTGCAGAAGATTACCAAGCCCATCCGGGAAAGCGATACGCTTGCCGTGGCGGAAATGAACCTGAATTCGTTCCGGGGCGATGTGGAGATGAACGATCTCCAGACCGATGCTTCGACGGAGCTGTATCAGGCGCTCGAAGAATATCTAGGAAAGAAACTCTACCTGCCCTGCATCAATCAGGATACCTTCGATGCGGGTGGGCAGGATGTGGTCCTTCAATTCGGCAGCGACGACGAGGCGAAGGTCTGGCTTGCGTTTTATGCGGACAGCCGAATCTGTTTGGTCAACGGGAAAAAGGCATACGTTTTTCCGGGAGGAAAGGCAGTTTATCAGGAAATCGAGGAAATTCTAGCGTCAGTCAGCACCTATACGGCAGTTACCGTCACTGCAATTGACGAGAAAAATGATTTTCTGATGGCGGAAGAAAAAAACGGGAAGCTATATGCGTTCCACAAGGTTTCAGAAAAGCTGCGGACAAAAAGTGGAAAGCAAGCAAAGCTGGAAGACCTTGCGGTAGGGGATGAACTTACGGTGTTGTCGGATGGCAGGGTGTTGCTGAGTGACCCGTATCAAATTGAAAATATCTATCAGATTTATACATAAGGCTTCCTTCCGCTGTCCCTGCAAAAGAGGCGGCGGATTTTTTCTGCAAAAGCCTTGCATCCCGCCCGCCGGTGCGGTATGCTTAACCAATAGAGCATTGCAGAGGGAGGGAGACCCCGGATGGACATGGAAGAGATCCGCTACCTGTTGGGCGGCACGGTATTCGCGCGGGCCAAGGCCTACACGGACCGGATACAGGATCTGAACTGCGAAGTGGCCGGGAACGGCGTGCGCCACCTGAGCGCCGACGTGCGCGGCGGCGGGCGGAGCCTGTACCAGACCCAGGTCTGGCTGCGGGAAAATGGCAGCTTTGTCAGCGCCAGCTGCTCCTGCCCTTACAACGAAAACGGCGAGGGGCCCTGCTGCAAGCACATCGGCGCGCTGCTGATGTGGGACAGCGAGAGTCAGGGCCTTTCCGGCAGAGCGCCGCAAAAGCCCTCGGAGAGCCCGGAGAGCATCCCGGGCGTGGTGCGGGGCACGGCCAACCTGCAAACGCCCCAGCCTGAGGAGCAGCCCCGCAGGGACAGCTATGCCTCCAGCCTGGAAATGCTGTTCGGCAAGAAGTGGCGGGGCGAGGAACCGGAATCTGACTACGAGGCACGGCGGCTGCTCCGGGCCTATCAGGAGGGAGCACTGGCCGAGGTGGACGGCGTGACCGGCCACGCAGAGCTGCGCCCCCACGCCGCAGAGCTGGAGCCGGAGCTGACCCTGCTGCCCGGGGAGCTGCCCTGGCTGCGGCTGCGCATCTCGGCAGACGGCGGGCGGCAGTATGTGGTAAAGAGCATCCCGGACCTGCTGCGGGCCGTGGAGAAGCACGGCTTCATCAGTTACGGCAAGGCGCTGGAATTCCAGCACAGCTGGGAGGCCTTTGCCCCGGAGGCACAGCAGCTGCTCCGCCTGCTGCGGCGGCAGCTCAGCGCAAAGGAAGGAGCCGAGGCGGCCCTGCGCAGCTACGGCAATGCGCCCCGCAGCGGGCCTGCCGGGGGCATCCCGCTGAACGGCGAGATCTTTGACGGTCTGGTGGCCCTCTATGCCCCCACCGGCAATCTGGGCGGCTACACCCTCAAGACCGGCATCCCGGCCCTGACCATGCGGGTGGAAAAGCGCCGGGGCGGCGTGGAGGTGTCCGTGACCCCCGCGTTGGGGTGGAAAACGGGTTTAGACAACGACTATTTATACAGTGAGGATACGATTTGGCAGCTGGACCGGGCCGAGAGCGCCCGGATGCGGCCCGCCCTTGAGGCGCTGTGCGGCAAGAGCCTGTTCTTTACCACCGGGGATGCCACCGCCTTTTGCAGCTACGTTCTGCCGGAGCTGGGCAGCAGGGTGACCATTGAGGACCCCGAACGTCTGCTGCTGAATCAGATCCCGCTGGAGCCGGTGGTGCAGTTTTACCTTGACGCGCCCACGCGGGAAACGGTGCGGGCGCACCTTGAATTTTTGTACGGCGAGGACCGCGTCACGCCGGAGAAACCGGGGCCTGCCGGTCTGCTGCGGGATGCCCGCGCCGAACAACGGGCCGGGCGGCTGCTGGGGCGGTACCTGGAGCCGGGGCCAGACACCATGGGCAACGGCCTTGCCGCCCACTACGATGCCTATGAGGAGGATGAAGTCTACCGCTTCCTCGATGAGGGCATCCCGGCCCTGCTGGCGGAGGGCGAGGTCTACCTGACCGATGCCTTCCGCAGTATGCAGGCCACACCGCCGAAGATCTCGGTGGGGGTGTCGGTGCACGGCAGCGTGCTCGACCTGGAGGTGGACACGGGGGAGTTCCCGGTGGGAGAGCTGAAAGCCCTGCTGAAATCGCTCCACCAGAAAAAGCGCTACCACCGCCTGCGCGATGGCCGTCTGCTCCGGCTGGACGATTCCATGGAGGTGCTGGACGAGCTGAACGAGACGCTGGAGCTTTCCGGGGCCAAACTGGGCCAGGCCCACGCCCGACTGCCCCTGTACCGGGCCCCCAGTCTGGACTGGGCGCTTTCGGGGCAGAACGGCATCCGCTTCAACCGGGACGATGCCTTCCGTCAGCTCAGCCGGAGCTTCCACGCGGTAAAGGACAGCGAGTATACACCGCCCGCGTCTCTACAAAAAGTTTTGCGCAAATACCAGCGGGACGGCTACCGCTGGCTCCGCACGCTGGATGGCTACGGCATGGGCGGCATCCTTGCGGATGATATGGGTCTGGGCAAGACGGTGCAGGTGCTCAGCTATCTGCTGGCCCTCCGGGAACAGGGCGGGAACCCCCTGCCCAGCCTCATCGTCTGCCCGGCCTCGCTGGTGCTGAACTGGGCCGAGGAATGCCAAAAGTTCACGCCGGAGCTGAACTGCGTTGTGGTGGATGGGGATGCCGCCCACCGGGCCCAGCTGGCCGAACAGTGGGACGGGGCCGACGTGGTGGTGACCAGCTACGACCTGCTCCGCCGCGACGAGACCCTGTACGAGAACCAGAAATTCTACGCCTGCATCCTGGACGAGGCCCAGGCCATCAAGAACCACACCACCCAGAAATACAAGGCGGTGTGCGGGGTGAACAGCCGTGTCCGCTTTGCGCTGACCGGCACCCCCGTGGAGAACCGCCTGGGTGAGCTGTGGAGCATCTTCTCCTTCCTGATGCCGGGCTACCTGCCGCCCTACAAGAGCTTCTGCAGCCGGTTTGAAAAGCCCATCACGCAGGAAAACGACCCGGCGGCGGTGCGGCGGCTGAACCAGCTCACCGGGCCGTTCATCCTGCGCCGGATGAAGTCCGAGGTGCTGAAGGAGCTGCCCCCCAAAACAGAGAACGTCTACCGCATCGAGCTGGAGGAGGAACAGCGCAAGCTCTACCTTGCCGCCGTGGTGGATGCCCGGGAGAAGCTGCGGGCCGCCAAGCCCGAGGACAAGATGGCAGTGTTCGCCGTCCTCATGCGGCTGCGGGAAATCTGCTGCGACCCCCGGCTCATTGCCGACAACTGGACAGGCGGCAGCGCCAAGCTGGATGCCTGCATCGAGCTGGTCACCAGTGCCGTGGAGAGTGGGCACCGCATCCTGCTGTTCAGCCAGTTCACCTCCATGCTGGAGCTGCTGGCCAAGAGGCTGGACGCGGAGGGCGTGAGCCACTTCACCCTGCAGGGCTCCACCCCCAAGCCGGTGCGTGCGGAGCTGGTGCGCCGCTTCAACGGCGGCGAGGCCAGCGTGTTCCTGATCTCCCTGCGGGCAGGCGGCACCGGCCTGAACCTGACCGCCGCCGATATCGTCATCCACTACGACCCGTGGTGGAACGTGGCGGCTCAGAATCAGGCCACCGACCGTGCCTACCGCATCGGCCAGCAGAACCCGGTGCAGGTGTACAAGCTCATCGCCCAGGATACCATTGAGGAAAAGATCGTGGAGCTGCAGCAGGCCAAGCAGGATCTGGCCGAGACCGTCACCGGCAGCGCGGATGGTGCCATCCTGCGCATGAAGCCGGAGGAGCTGCTGAATTTGTTGGAGGGAACCGAATGATGCAATACGCCATATTTACCCGGCCTGTCGTGACCATTTACGACCTGCCCCAGACCACCAAACAGAGCGAGGCGGGCCTTGTTTCCACCATCGGGGACGAGGGCCTGTACGGTCAGGCCTGTCAGGTGCGCACCGCTCCCGGCGGCGTGACCGCCGAGGGAGTGCCCCTCTCCCCGGAGGTGGCCGAGGTGGTCACCTTTTACGGCTACCACGGCTTTGTCCGGCGGGATGCGCTGAAATTTGTCAGCGAGGATGCGCTGCGGGACTACCTGCCCCAGCCGCTGGTGCTGGTGGGCCGTGCCACCGATGTGCTCAACCTGCCCAAGGTGCAGGGGGTGCGGATGCTGGAGCTGGAGCGGGGCTGCCTGCTCTGCCGCCTGCCCGAACCGCCCGAGGAAGCCGAGGCCCACACCGGCTGGGCCAAGGTGGCCCTGCTGGATGGCCGCACCGGCTATGTCCGGGACGTGGCGCTGGAGCCGGTGCGGTTTGAGATGACCGCCGTGTTCTCCCAGCGGGAGGGGCTGGCCTTTGATGACGCGCTGGCCGAGGCCCGGAATATTACCGCCGGGGAGCTGGTGCCGCAGGCACTGCAGGCGTGGTACGACGGCAGCGAGGAAGCGTTCCGGGATGCCGTCTGCGCGCAGGCGAAAAAGTATCTGGGCACCGAGTACCGCTGGGGCGGCAAATCGGGCCGGGGCATTGATTGTTCCGGCCTTGTCAGCAGCGCCTATATGCAGTGCGGCGTGCTCATCTACCGGGATGCCAGGATCGCGGAGGGCTGGCCCATGCACCAGATCCCCTTTGCAGACAAAAAGCGGGGCGATGCCCTCTATTTCCCCGGCCATATCGCCCTTTACCTTGGCGAGGGCCGCTACATCCACTCCACCGGCGCATCCGCCAGCGGCGGCGTGGTCATCAACAGCCTTGACCCCGCCGACCCGCTGTACCGGGAAGATCTGGTCAAGAGCCTGTATGCGGTGGGGAGTGTGTTCTGATAAAGTAACTCACCCTCTCCGTCATCCCTGCGGGATGCCACCTCTCCCAAAGGGAGAGGCACTGGCAATTCCCCCGCAAGGTTTCGGGAAACCGCCAGAGGCTCCCCCTTTGGGGGAGCTGGCAAAGCCGTCAGGCTTTGACTGAGAGGGCGAGGATGTTATAGGAGGAAGAACAATCCATGAAAGTCTTTGATCTACATTGTGACACCCTGAGCGAGCTGCGGCGCGCGGAGATGCGGGGCGACGGGCAGACCTTTGCCCGCAACAACGGCCACATCGATCTGGAAAAGCTGGAGAAGGGCGACTACATGCTCCAGTGCTTTGCCGCCTTTGTAAATCTGGCCGACCCCACCCCGGGCGCGGACCCGCTGGTGACGGCGCTGGAGGAGATCGACGTGTTCAAGCGGATGATGGAGCGGTATTCCGACAGGATCGCCCCTGTCTACCGCCCCGAGGATATCCGCAAAAACGCCGAGGCGGGCAAGATCAGCGGAATGCTGACCATTGAGGAAGCAGGCTGCTGCAAGGGCAGTCTGGGCGTGCTGCGCCGGATGTACGAGCTGGGCGTGCGGATGATGACCCTGACCTGGAACCACGAAAACGAGCTGGCCAGCCCCAACGTGGTGCCCGGCAACGGCCCCATCTGGCCCTGTATGCCCAACACCGAGACCGGCCTGAAGGAGAAGGGCTTCGAGTTCCTGGCCGAGATGGAGCGCCTGCACATCATTGCCGATGTGAGCCACCTGTCCGATAAAGGCTTCTGGGACATTGCGGAGCACAGCACCCGCCCCTTTGCGGCCAGCCACTCCAACTGCCGCGCCCTGGCCCCCCACTGCCGCAACCTGACCGATGAGATGATCCGGGTCATGGCGGAAAAAGGCGGTCTGGTGGGCCTGAACTACTGCGCGGGCTTTCTGGATGACCAGCCCAGCCCTGACCTGTGCCGCAGCACCACGGCCCTGATGGCCAAACACGCCGCCCATTTCAAGCAGGTGGGCGGCATTGAGATCATCGGTCTGGGCAGTGACTTTGACGGCATCGGCGGCAAGCTGGAACTGAGCGACTGCTCCAAAATGCCCCTGCTGGCCGATGCCCTGCGGAAAGAGGGCTTCACCGAGGATGAGGTGGAAGCCATCTTCTTCCGCAACGCACAGCGTTTCTTTGAAAACAACCTGTAATCACCGTTGGTATCTCAGAATTTGTTGAATTTGTTGATTTTGTTGTAGTTGAGAGAACACTTGCAACAAAAACAACAGAATCAACAAAAATAATGTCTTAACGGTAAGGATAAAGCATAACGGAAAGTATAGAAAAGTTGAGGGATTCCAGATGGATCAGAATATGACATTGGAAAAGCGCATTGCCGCCGAGCTCTATTCCTATCAGGGCAGGATGAGCGTTTTTGTGGATGACCTGCGCGGCAGCACGGTGGAGATCGGTGCCGACGAGGAATTTGAGACGGCCTCCACCATCAAGGCGTTCATTCTGGCGGTGCTGTATCTGCAGGCCAGCCGGGGCAGGGCTGACCTGGAGGAAGAGATCACCTACGAGGCCAGCCAGTTCGTGGACGGCTCCGGGATGCTCCGGGCCCTGGGCGTGGGGGCAAAGCTCAAGGTGAAGGACACCGCCACCATGATGATCATCTGCTCGGACAACATCGCCACCAATATGATCATCGATTACCTGGGGCTGGACACCATCAATGCCTGCATCCGGGAATTGGGCTTTGGGCACACCGTCCTGCACAACCCCCTCCACTTTGACCGCTACGACAAGCTGGGCACCACCACGCCCCGGGACTACGCCGCCCTGTTTGCGCAGGTGGCAAAGGGTACGCTGGTCAGCAAAGAAGCCAGCGCCGCCATGCTGGGCATCTTCCGCCAGCAGCACTACAACACCATGCTGACCCACGATTTCCCCCAGTTCTATCTGGACTGCGAGGAGACCGGCGAGCCGGAGCTTATCTGGGTGGCCAGCAAGAGCGGCAGCATGAACGCCTGCCGCAACGACGGCGGCATCATCCACACCCCCTACGGCGAGTATGTGATCGTTCTGATGAACAAGGAGTTCCATGACATCATCGAGTACAACGACCACCCCGCCATGGTCTATGGTGCCCGGGTGTCCCGGATGATCCTGGATCAGATCCTGGCCTGCGAGGGAAAGCTGTATCTGAAGTAAACGAAAGAGTGGGAAAGTAGAACGAATGGAAATTACATTATCATTGCCAATGCTGCTGTTTCTGATGCTGATGACCGGGTTTGCGGGCTTTGTGGACTCGGCGGCGGGCGGCGGCGGCCTGATCAGCCTGCCCGCCTACCTGTTTGCGGGCCTGCCGGTGCATTACACCTACGGCACCAATAAATTCAGCGCGGCCTGCGGCACCACCTTTGCCACGGCGCAGTTCTTCCAGAAGGGAGCCATGAACATCCGGGTCGGCCTGCTGGCGGCTGTGGGCAGCTTTGTGGGCAGCGCACTGGGCTCCCACATCGTGCTCCTGCTCAGCGATCAGGTGCTGCGTACCATGATGCTCATCATCCTGCCGGTGGCGGCGGTGCTCATCCTCTGGCGGCGGGACCTGCCCGACGAGAACCGGGACGACGGCACCCTGAACGCCAAAAAGGCGGTGCTGGCCCTTGCCATCGGGCTGGGCATCGGCCTGTACGACGGCATCTTTGGCCCGGGCACCGGCACCTTTGCCATCATCGCCTTTACCACCCTGATGGGTTTTGACCTGCGCACGGCGGGCGGCAACGCCAAGGTGCTCAACCTTGCCAGCAACTACGCCAGCCTGGTAACGTATCTTTCCAGCGGGCTGGTGGTGTTCTCCATCGGCATCCCCTGTGCCATCAGCGGCATTGTGGGCAACCTGCTGGGCTCCCACTTCGCCCTCAAGAACGGCGCAAAGTTCATCCGCCCCATGATGCTTGTGGTGCTGGTGCTCCTGCTGGGCAAGATCGTCTCGGACGCGGTGCTGTGAACCAACAAAAAAGAGGAACTGCCGGGAAAGCAGTTCCTCTTTTTGATTGGGTAAGATCAGAAGGTGAAGCCCTCATCGAGGAAGGCCAGGCCGAACGCGCCGGGGCCGGCGTGGGTGCCGATGACACAGCCGATCTGGCGCACAAGGGCCTCGTTCCGGCCCAGATTCTCCTGCAGGTAGGTCTGGATGGGCTGCACCTCGCGGGGGGCGAGGGTGTAACCGGCCAGTGCGTCGGCGCAGGTGCTGATGCCGCCCAGCTCCTCGATCTTCTTGAACAGGGCAACGTAAGCGCCGGGCAGGCCCCGGGCCTTGCCCGCCATAACGACCTTGCCCTCCTTGATGGTGATGAGGGGCTTGATGCCCAGCATCCCACCGGCCACGGCCACGGCGGCGGGCAGGCGGCCGCCCTTGCGCAGATACTTCAGGTCGTCGATGACAGCCACCAGATGCAGATGCTCCTTGGCGTGCTCAAGGGTGGCGGCGATCTGCCCGGCAGTCTTTCCGGCATCCCGCAGCTGAACAGCCAGCCGCACCAGCAGGCTCTCGCCCAGGCAGACGTTCTCGGAATCCACAAAGAGGACATTGTCCACATTGGCCATGTCTGCGGCCAGCCGGGCGCACTGGCAGGTGCCGGACAGCTCATGGGAGAGGAAGATGCCCACCACCTCGTCCCCGGCGGCAGCCGCCTCAAGGAAGAAGCGCTGGAACAGCTCAGGGCTGGGCTGGCTGGTGGTGGGCAGCTTGTGGCAGCGGGCCATCACGCCGTAATACACGGTGGGGGTCATGTCCACGCCGTCCCGGAGCACGGTGCCGTCCTCCAGGGTGACGTTCAGGGGGATGACGGTCACGCCCAGCTGCTCGGCTTCAGCAGGCAGAATGTCGGATGCGGAATCGGTAAGAATGCGGATCATAGTAATACCTCCAACGGGGCCAAGAACGGATAACCCGACCAAATCAATCAAAAAGTCGTATAGGAATATACCAGAGACGACGGGAAATGTCAATTGTTTGAATCAATATTTCTTCGTATTTTCGCAATTCCGCTCCGTTTTCTTGCACAAACGGGCCGAAACATGATACAATGGGCATCAGGCATTGCGGGGCGGTGCGCTGTGCGCTCGAAGCAGCGGAACAGCGCACCCCAAACGGAGAGGGGACGGAGAAGATGTCAGAGCGGAACCGCCGCCTGCGGGCGGCAGGCATCGCGGCACTGGCCTGGGCCGGGCTGGCGGCGGTCTGGTGTGTGCTGGTCCCCGGCGGGGCGGCAGAGCTGCCGCAGGGCGTGCCCGGCACGCTGCGCAGCCTGCTGGTGCTGCCGTTGGCCGAGGAGCTGGTGTTCCGGGGGGCGCTGCTGCGCCTGCTGCGGCCGCTGGGGGAGCACCCGGCAAACCTCTGCCAGGCTGTGCTCTTTGCGGTCCTGCACGGAACGCTGACCGAAAAGTGCTACGCGCTGGGCATGGGGCTCATTTTCGGGTGGGCCGCAGAGCAGACCGACAGTCCTGCACCCGGGGTGGTGCTGCATATCCTGAACAATGGGCTGGTGCTGGCCCGGGCGCTGGCAGAAAGGGGAATGGGATGACCGACTATGAGCTGATGGGCGCGGCGCTGGAGGAGGCCGCACGGGCCGCTGCGCTGGGCGAAGTGCCCGTGGGTGCGGTGGTGGCCCGGAACGGCGAGATCATCGCCGCCGCCCACAACACCCGCGAGACCGAGAAAAACGCCCTCCACCACGCCGAGCTGCTGGCCATTGACGCGGCCTGCAAAAAGCTGGGCGGCTGGCGGCTGTGGCAGTGTGAGTTGTTCGTTACGCTGGAGCCCTGCCCCATGTGCAGCGGCGGCATCATCAACAGCCGGATCAGGCGGGTGGTGTACGGCGCGGCGGATACCAAGGCCGGGTGCTGCGGCAGCGTGACCGACCTGTTCGCCCTGCCCTTCAACCACCATCCGGTGGTGGAGGGCGGTCTGCGGGCGGAGGAGGCGCAGGCGCTGCTGCAGGCGTTTTTCCTCCGGCTGCGGGAGCAGCGGGCCGCAAAGCCCCGCTGGAAACCGCCCGTGACCCCCTGAGAACGTGAAAAAAAGTGGGAACTGCGTGAAAAGACGGCGGTTCCCACTTTCTTTTTTCGCCGAATTGTGCTATATTATTTAATGGTAACTTGTCGAAACCACTCGCACAGACCAGCGGGCTCGCCGCAGGACCGGCCTTGACCGGAAAGAGGAGCAGAGCGCAGCCCATGGGTGCGGTGGAGGGCGGGACCTTCCTGCCTGCGGGATTTTTTGCAGGCAGAGAACAAACGGCAGGAGGGCTGACTCTTGTACGATGATGAATTTGAACTGACCTTTGACCTGAGCGATGCGGACGAGGCATCCCGGGCCCCTGCGCCGGAACAGGAGCCGGTGCAGGAAGCTGCGCCGGAACCGGCAGCGGAAACAGAACCGCCGGTGGAGCCTGTGCCGGAACCGGCAGTCCCTGCGGCCAACGGGCGCTGCGTGCTGATCTCGGGCGGCGACCGGGGCATCGGAGCCGCGGCGGCCCGCGCTTTCTGGCAGGCGGGCTACCGGGTGGCGGTGCTCTACCACACCCACGCCGAGGCGGCGGCGGCGCTGGAAAAGGCGCTGCCGGGCCTGCTGGCGGTCCAGTGCGACGTGGCCTCCCGCGCCAGCTGTGAGGTGGCGTTCCACACCGTGGAGCAGGCCGTGGGCCATGTGGATGTGCTGGTGAGCAACGCGGGCATTGCCCAGCAGAAGCTGTTCACCGATATCACCCCGGAGGAGTGGCAGCACATGCTGGACGTGAACCTGAGCGGCGCGTTCCACCTGTGCCAGCTGGCCCTGCCGGGCATGATCCGCCGCAAGGCGGGCCGCATCCTGACCGTGAGCAGCATGTGGGGCCAGACCGGCGGCAGCTGCGAGGTGCATTACTCCGCTGCCAAGGCGGGCCTGATCGGCCTGACCAAGGCCCTTGCCAAAGAGGAGGGGCCCAGCGGCATCACCGTGAACTGCGTGGCTCCGGGTGTCATCGACACCGATATGATGGCTGCCTTTACGGCAGAGGATAAGGCTGCGCTGGCCGAGGAGACCCCCGTGGGCCGCCTGGGCAGCGCGGACGAGGTGGCGCAGCTGCTGGTGTTCCTGGCAGGCGAAAGCGCCGGTTACATCACCGGGCAGGTGTTCGGTGTGAACGGCGGCCTGGTGATTTGAACCATCCCGCAGCGGCAAAACTTATGATACGATATCACTTACGGCGCAGCCAGCGCCGCGGTGAAAAGGAGAGAGCGAAATGGGCATGACTTTGAAGGAACTGTTGACGAAGGGCGAAGGCACCCTGACGGCGGGCGAGGCCAAGACACTGGCTTCCCAGTGCCGGATGGATGTGGAAACGCTTTACACGCTTCTGGAGGAGCGCGGCATCAAAATTCTGGATGACGAGGCCGACGGTGACACCAGCCTGGATGTGGAAGGCATCATGGCAGAGGTGGAAAGTGCCGAGGCAAACAGCGATGAGCTGGGCCTGGGCGATGAAAATGAGGACGACCCGGCAGAGGAGAACCCCGCAGACCTGAAGGCTGCCATGGATGAGCTGCTGGATGACCCTGTGAAAAACTACCTCAAGCAGATCGGCCAGATCCCGCTGCTGAGCGCGGAGCAGGAAGTGGACCTGAGCAAGCGCATCCACGCCGGTGCCGAGGCTGCCCACATCCTTCAGGCCGACCGCCAGAAGTACGGCGCGCCTGAGTACATCAAAAAGAACAGCGCCCGTTTCTCGTTCGAGGAGGATGAGAACAGCCGGAGCTATACCGAGGATCTGGACGAGGACGGCAACACCAAGTCCAGCGAGGACGACGAGGAAAAGGCTGCCGAAGAGGAAGCCATGGAGGCCGTGGAGAACGGCCCCCTGACGGAGGAGCGCCGCCAGGAGCTGCTCAAGATCCGCCGCGACGGCCTGAACGCCCGCCGCAGCCTGAGCGAGGCCAACCTGCGTCTGGTGGTCTCCATCGCCAAGAAGCATGTCGGCCACAACCTGGCGTTCCTGGACCTGATCCAGGAAGGCAACATCGGCCTGATCAAGGCCGCCGAGAAGTTTGACTGTGACCGTGGCTTCCGCTTCTCCACCTACGCCACCTGGTGGATCCGTCAGGCCATCACCCGCGCCATTGCGGATCAGGCCCGCACCATCCGCATCCCGGTGCACATGGTCGAGACCATCAACCGGATGCGTCAGGCCACCAACCAGCTGGTCTACCAGAACGGCCACGAGCCCACCCCGGAAGAGCTGGCAAAGGCCATGGACATGAGCGTCGAGCGTGTGCGTGAGATCCAGCGGATGGCACAGGAGCCCGCCAGCCTTGAGAGCCCCGTGGGCGAGGAAGAGGATTCCTCTCTGGGCGATTTCGTCGCCGACGAGAACGCCGAGGCTCCCGGCAAGGCTGCTGACCGTGCCATGGTGGCCCAGCAGATCAATCAGGCCCTCAAGAGCCTGACCCCCCGTGAAGAGAAGGTCATCCGTCTCCGTTTTGGTCTGGACGATGGCCGTCCCCGCACGCTGGAAGAGGTGGGCCGCGACTTCGGCGTCACCCGTGAGCGCGTCCGCCAGATCGAGGCAAAGGCCATCCGCAAGCTGCACAGCCGCAAGTGCCTGGCCCTGCTGAACGGCCTCATCGAGTGATAGTTTCAACAATGCAGACGGCTGCCGTGGAAAACGGCAGCCGTTTTTCTGCATCCGGGCAGAAAAACGCAAAATGCCAGATTTTTTTGCAAAAAACGCTTGCAATGCGGCAGAGTTTATGGTATTATAATTGAGCTGTGAGTGTGCTGCTATAGCTCAGTTGGTAGAGCGCATCCTTGGTAAGGATGAGGTCTCCAGTTCGAATCTGGATAGCAGCTCCAGCTCAGAACACCCTGAAGCCATCAAGGCTTCGGGGTGTTTTTTTGTTTGCTCCGGCCCGGCGGGGCAGTGGAGGCGGGCAGGGGCGGCAAACGCACTATCGTGATATTTTAGTCGGGATACATGGACGATAACGCTGTTGGCCTGCACAAAAGGTGCGGGCCAACGGCGCTTTTTGTCATTTTTGCTAAAAAAAGTGGGGCAAGATTGTTCAACCGTCATATTGCACAGGCGGTAGGGGGGGGGGGTATAATAAATTTGGCAGAAAAGCCACAAAATACAAAACGGGAGGTAAAAATCATGCGAAGAAAAAAATTGCTCCGGCAAGTCGCGGCGGCGGCCGTGGCCCTGAGCATGGCGGTATCCCTTTCCGCCCCGGCATTTGCGGCCACCTTTGATCTTTCCAACGGCGGCCTTGTGATCACGGCGAATGATAAAGGCATCACCGTGGAGCAGGACGACGGAACATCGTCTACGTACAGCATCGATGAGGAAATCGAGATCGAGGGTGCCTATAGCTCCGCTAATGGAGCTATGCAGACCGCTGAGGAGAACCGGCAGGAAGAAAACCAGCCTGTGACCCCGGCCAAGGCTCCGGCCAAGGAGGAGACCCCGAAGGAGACCCAGGAGGCAGAGGACGCCCCCGCTGCTGAGAAAAAGCAGGAGCAGAAGGATACCGAAAATCTGACTGACCCTGAGCAGAAGACCGAGACCGAAAATAAGGATAAAAACAACGCCCCTGCGAAACAGGAAGAGCAGAAGCAGAATGCCCCTGCAAACGGGGAGCTGAATGCTTCCGCTGGCGAGGGGCAGGAGTCCAAAGCAGAGGAAAAGCCCCAGCCCAAAACAGAGGCCAATGCCTCTGCTGAGGCTACTGCCAGCGCCTCTGACGACACCTCTGATAACACCTCCAATGGGCCCCGCAAGGCTTCGGCTTATGAGGACCGCATGGGCGAAGATAGCGATGACTACGGCTATAATTCGGGACTGCGCGCCGGTATAGTCCAGATCATCAACAATACCGCCAAAAAAATCAAGGTGTCGCTGAGCAATGCGCATATCGATCTGCCGAGTGTGGCAGATACCACGGCTCGTGGCATGGCGGCCATTGATGTGCAGGGCACCGGTGATGTAGAGCTCAAGTTTTCGGGCAGTAACACCCTGACGGGCTCGGGCCGGAGCGCCGGTATCCAGAAAAACGATAAAACTCAGGATGGTAAAGATAATACCGGCACGCTCACCATTACCGCAGACAACAAGAGTGATACCCTCGATGTAAAGGTCGATGAATATGCCTTGGGTCAGGATTACCAAAGCGCTGCCATCGGTGGACGAGGGAAAAAACCTATGAGGAATACATCGGCTATGGCACGAAGAACATTGTGATCGAGGGCAACGGCACCGTCAACACGAATGCCCAGATCGGCAGCGGCTATCGAGGCGGCGCAGCTACCGGCATTAAGATCCAGGGAAACGCTGTGGTCAATGTGGAAAAGTATGGCATCGGCGGATATGGGTTGCCTTCTTGGACTACAGAAAAACCCGGTGGTGAAACGGACGTTACCATCACCGAAAACGCCAATGTGACTGTTAAAAACGGAACCATTGGCAGTGGTGTACGCACAGGAGATGTGTGCGGCAACGCTAAGATCAACATTTCTGGCAACGCTGTGGTAAATGTTGAGGGCGGCGACAACGCAGCAGCCATTGGCAGCGGTGCAGGCGGCGATGCGAATGTTACGATTACCGGCAACGCCAAGGTGACGGCTGTGCAGAAGAGTGAATGGTACGGCGGCGGCGCAGGCATCGGCGGCGGCGCAAATGGCAAGGGCCATGTGACCATTGGCGGCAAAGCGCAGGTCAAGGCCACCGGCAGTGCCGAGAAGCATGGAGGCAGCGGTGCCTATGGCGCGGGCGCTGCCATTGGCGATGGCGGAACGACCAGTGAGAAGGGTGCTGATACTGTCCAAAACGGCGAGAATAAATTTGAAACTGACAAGGGCATCCAGGACGGTGCAGAAGTAGAAATGACCAATATAGGTCATAATGGCTCGAACAAGGTGACCCAAATACGTCAGAACGGCCAATGGGTGACCGACGGGAAGACGGAACAGCCCACGGAAACGTGCAAGCATTTGAAAGGCGAATACGGGGCAGAGAGAGTCCCCTCGAATTGCACGGAAACTGGCTCTCAGACCTACCGGTGCAGCTCCTGCGGTGAGATTACCAGGGTGGAAGTGGTCGCTACAGGCTCTGGATACTGGGACCATGATTACCATACGGTAACAGTCCAGCCCACCTGCACCGAGGAAGGCTACAAGGTAGAAAAGTGCAGCCGCTGCGGCGATGAATACGGCTCGCGCACCAAAACCGCTGATGCTCTGGGCCATAAGTTCGTCGAGACCGTCGTTGCCCCCACCTGCACGGAAAGCGGCTACACGGTACAGAAGTGCAGCGTCTGCGGCGAGGAGGAGGGTGAGCGCACCAACCTCGTTGCCCCTCTGGGCCACGAGTACAAGAACGGCGTCTGCATCCGCTGCGGCGCACCGGAGCCTCAGGAAAACGGCTCTGCGGCCCCCAACTACACCGTGACCGGCGCAGAGACCTACGAGACCTCTGTGGTGGATGGCCGGTACATCATCGCGGTACCCTCTGAGGATGCCGCCCTCAACGCTGTGCTGGGCGACCTGCGGGCCATCAAGGCACAGGGTGCCGATGTGGTGGTGTTCCGCACCCGGAGCCGGGAGTCCAGTCTTGTCATCGACGAGATGCTGGCCATGGGTACCGACGTTACCCCCTTTGTGCTTGCCCACAACGGCGGCGAGGCCCAGCTCACCATCAACGGCGCAGTTCATAACGAGCTGATCCACTAACTTACCCCGGCGGGGCGTACCGCATCGCCCTGCTTCCTCCATATTGCAAAGCCCCCCGGCACGTCCGCATGGTGCCGGGGGGCCTTTTTGCGCAGCAAAAAGAAAACCGGGTGGTAAAAATGACCGGAAATACAAAAAACCACCTGAACCGCAAGGATTCAAGTGGTTTTTTCTCGATGGAGCTGCTATCCAGATTCGAACTGGAGACCTCATCCTTACCAAGGATGCGCTC
>OMCC01000953.1_pt1 | contig 17436 bp, 9 predicted proteins | sample 1674161 | NCBI WGS metagenome assembly OMCC01 (sample SAMEA103958149, study PRJEB25191) | human gut metagenome | biome: human-associated habitat [ENVO:00009003]; feature: intestine environment [ENVO:2100002]; material: feces | place: Germany | collected 2013/2015 | reverse complement strand
AAAAGCAGTTATTAACTATGTCAATATTTTTTATCTAGTTATAAATAATGGTATATAATTTAAAACATATTCTAAGACTAAACATATAAATATTACTTAGATTGACTTAGCATTAAACAAACCACTAAAAAAAACAAGCATCTCATACACAGTTCTTTATATGATGCTTGTTTTTCTATCTTTAGTTTAAAGGCATATCCGGTTTATCTAACCCATTTACCATCAGAGCCCACATAATAGTTGCCTATCCATTTATTTGTGGCCATAGCACCGCTTGCTTCAAGATAATAGTCTCCTACCCAAGCGTTTGAAGCCATAATTCCGGAACCATAGAAATAGTACCAAGTATTATTTACTTTTTTCCATCCTATTACCATATAGCCATTTTCATCAAAGTAATACCAATGTCCATCAATCTCTTCAAAGCTATTTTGAGTATAAGAACCATCTGAATGTTTGTACCACCATTTACCATTGGATTGTACCCATTCAGCTGGATGATACATTCCATCTTCAGCAACATAGTGATTATCAATCCATGTATTGGTTACCATATGACCATTATTATCAAAATAATAATTTTTAACAACTTGATCTTCTTCATCTGAAATAGTACTTGCATCATCCACACTCGTAGTTTCTACTGTTTGTTCTTGAGGATCTATAGTTATTTCTTCTGCCAATACTGGAACAACAAAAGCAGCACTTCCAAGAACCGAAGCTAAAAGCACTGCACTTAAATCTTTTTTGTTCATTTCTATCCCTCCTAAAAATCCTATTTGAATTAAGTTTCCACTATCCTTATACTACACCTATAAATTGGGTTGATTACAATTAATTTCATTTTTTTGTGATTATTTGTTACTGCAAAATCCAAAAAAATATTCACGCTTATAAAAAAAGACCATTGAGATGAATCAATGATCAAATAAATTATTCTTTTGGTTTTGCATCCTTCAAGAAACTTAGTGCAATCATTACAATAACTATACCAATCGGGAAGGCTGCAATAATACTTACACTTTGAAGATTGTTCATAGAGCTTTGTGCAAACAACAACGCGATTGGAAGTAGAATTAATAAGATACACCACATTAATTGAATGATCCAACTTGGTTGCGCATCTTCTTCTAATTCGTGATAGCAATAGCAAGATGCGGTTAATGCGATAGAATCAAATGAAGTGGCATAGAAGGCAATCATTGTAAGTAAAACTACAACCATAACGACTGGCGCACAAGGTAATGTTTTAATAATATTGACAATCATGCCGTATAAGTCACCATTTTGTGCATATTGCGCCATAAAATCGGCTATACCATGCATTTGTAGTCCCATTGAATAGTTACCCAATACAATGAAACTAATTAAAGTAGAACCAACACCAAATACATATCCACCTAAAATCGTTTGTCTTACGGTTCTTCCTCTAGAAATACTTCCAATAAAGAATGGAGCAGCAACACACCATACCATCCAATATGCCCAATAGTAAATTGTCCAGTTTTGTGGGAAGTTTGTTGAACGTAATGGATCTGTAAACGTACATAATCCAATGAAGTTTTCAACCATTGTACCCAAAGAAGTCAATCCAGATTCAATAATGTAACGAGTCTGTCCACCGAATAATAAGACAAAGGCTAATAGTCCAAAGAAAAGATAGATACATAGGTTTGCCAAACGACTAATTCCTTTAAATCCATGTAATAATGAATATGTATATACAATACAAGTAATGATTAAAATTACAATATTGATAGCTGTACGACTAATTGTTAAATGGAATAGATCTTGAATAATTGTTGCCATTAATGGTGTCGCAACACTAAATGTTGTGGCAGTTCCTGCAAGAAGTGCAAATACGGCTAATAAGTCAATGATTCTTCCAGGCCATTTGTCCGTATATTTTCCAAGAATTGGTCGACATGCCTCAGAATACTTTTGACGATTTCTTTTACGAACATGAAGCATAAATCCAAAGGCTACGGCTAATACTAAATAAAAACTCCAAGGAATCAAACTCCAGTGAAATAATGGGTATACCCCAGCCCATTCTTGAACTGAACCCATTTCTTTAATATGTGGATCTGATGCATACATCACCCATTCAGAAAATGAATAGAAAAGAATGTCTGCAGCCAAACCACAAGTAAACATCATAGATCCCCAGGCAAAGAATGAATATTTTGGCTTTTCGCCTTTATTTCCTAAAACAATATCTCCATATTTAGAAAAGGCAATATAGATGGATAGAATAAAAATGCCTAGTCCAATAACTAAATAGTAACTTCCAAATGTATCTCCAAAGAAGAATCGAATTTGACTTAATACAACATTCGACTGTTCTGGAGCAATAAAGAATACAACACACAACGCAACAATAATACATAATGGTAATAATGTAATCATCCAATCGATTTTATTTTTCATTTTGAACTCCTTTCAAATACTTACTATATGAAGGATCAATCTGAACTAATTCATCCAATCCATCAATTTCTACAACATCATTTGCCTTCATGGGCATAACACCCAATTGGTAGTGATCTGGATGACAGAACATTGCTACATCATCCCAATAGATTTGTCGATTTTGTTTCACCTCAAATTCTTCTTCCAAATCCCTTTTTAATTGTTGGCCATCTTCCGTATTCCATCTAGAAATACTATAAAGCTGCCACCCTTTTTGACCTCCCGTACGACTACAAGAAGTCACAATACCATTCTCTACTTGTTGAAGCCATTCATCCGTACCATTTTCAACATAAACACTATTATATCCCGAACGCTCAAACTCTGGTTTCAAGATATCGGTATTAAAAATCATTTGATCCCCATCTAATATAATTGTGTTATTCAAATGTTCTCTTGCGACATACAAAGAAGAAATGTTATTGCATGTATCAAAATATGGATTTTCAATAACCTTTAACCCCGAATATTCCTTTTCTAAGTCATAGAACTGTTCTTTTAAATACCCTGCAACCACATAGATTTCATAAATTCCATTCTCATGTAAACCATGAATCACTGTATCAATCATTCGCGTACCATTTACTTTGACTAATGGCTTTGGCGTTTCTAAAGTTAATGGACTCATTCGAGAACCAAATCCAGCCGCCATAATAATTGCTCTTTCTACTTTGTACATAAACTTATTCCTCTTTCTTCTAGCTCTTCTTTTACAATACGATAATACTCTTTGGCATAACGATATTGTTTTAATGAATATTCTCCAAACTCAACGCCTAGATTTCGCTTGTACTCACACCAGTTACTCCACAACAAACCACAAATCGCAATATAAGCATAAATCTTAATGCGAACTAAATCCTTACATTGACCATCAAAATATGCATCAATTAATTTTTCTACATCTTCCCTATCGTATAGTGAATAAATCGCAAACATCGCAATATCAATATGCTGATCTTGCATACCGGCATATTCCCAATCAATTAAATACAGTTCATCATCAGAGAACAAGAAATTGTCAGGCACAGAATCAATATGAGATAGACCCCATTCTTTTGGTTGTGCATCCACAAATTCTTTTAATTCATAAATATGAGCTTTTGTGGCTTTATAATCTCGATAAATACTTGGCGTACCTTGCCAATATGACTCATACTTCTCTAATTCTTCAAACACTTCGAATGTATGATTTACTTTTAATTTTTTATCATGGAACGCATGAAGTTTTTTCATACATTTCAAAACATCACTAAAATCGGTTGAATCACATGCATGCGCATCATGAATATATTCCGTAATCTTATATCCATTTTCTGGATTCATATAGATTACAGGATCACAAATATTTTCATCTTTAATAGCTTGATACACATCATATTCATGTTTACGATTGATTAACTTCTCTGTTCCCTCACCAGGAACACGCATAATATATCGTTTTGAATCCACTTCAAAACTAAAAGAACGATTTGTCATTCCTTTTTTTAATGGTTGAATATTCATGATTTTTGAAATATCACACCCAATTGTATCTTTAATAATATTCATTAAATCTGAATTTAAAATTTCATTATCCCCATCCAAATCTCTTAATTGTTCATACGTATTAATTTCATACGCATCATTAAAGACATATGGAGAAACAATCATCTTATCCTTTACATATAAAACATCTTCCCAGAAACAATGTTCATACTCTCTTTGTGAAGACATACTATAGATTCGTTTGGCAATAAATCCAGCATCATCTAAAGATATGTAAGAAATACCAATCATTGTATCCCCCACTTCGTTTAGCTTTGTCTTAACTAGTTCATACTTTTTATTTAAACGAACCGAAGTGTTATCTGTTTCCTGATTCTTAATCATATACCAAGAATATAATTCACATGCGTTAAAAGGATTGGTTTCACACCAAATATCACAAGGAATAATATAAGTGTTAATTAAATCTGAACCAACTTTTGCCAAAGAATGCAAATTATTCTTTTTCGCATAATCCATGTTACAAACTAATTTCACATTATATTCATCAATTAAGAATTCAAATTCTTCTTTCATAAAACCAACTACAACTGTAATGTCATACACATTAACTTCATGAAGCTGATGAATCAATCGTTCAATTAATGTCTCACCTTTTACTGTTAATAAAGCCTTTGGCACCTCCGTATTAATAGGAACCATTCGCATTCCTAAACCAGCAGCTAATATGATTGCCTTTTTAGGTTTATATAAATCAATTAATTTTGTACTCTTCTCTGTTAAATTCCATTCTTCATCAATATATTCTTCTTTCTGAAGAAACTGAATTGACTGGTTTACTTTACCCAATGAAAAGCCACAAACGTCAGATAATTGTCTTTGACTTATCTTTCCATACTGATTTATTTTCTTTAAAACTCGTTTATCTATAACGTTCATATAATCGTCTCTTTTCTGTTATGTGAACATTATAGACGAATCAAACCTAGAATGCAACAAAAAAAATACCTATAGAAAATATTCTATAGGTATCCATCTTTCCATACGCATTGACATGATCGTTGCCAATCTTTGCCCCGATGTCTATTTTATGCATTCCACTTCTACTTTACTATAGATCTTGTCCTGCACTTAAAACCCATTGACCTTCTTCATCTACATAATGTTGTCCAATCCATTTATTGGTAGCCATCTTACCATCGGCTTCATAATAGTGATCATTCACCCATTCATTTTTTGCCATGACACCTGAATTTTTAAAACAATACGTCGAACCATTGATTTTCATCACGCCCGTTACCATATAGCCATTTGAATCAAAGTAGTACGTTTGTCCTTGAATCACTTCAAAATCATTCTTAGTATAACTTCCATCCTGATGGCGATACCAGTACTTGCCATTGGTCAAAACCCATTTGTCTGGAGTATATAAACCATTACTATCTACATAATAGTTGCCAATCCATTTATTGGTTGCCATCTTGCCATCTGCTTCAAAATAATAGTTGTCAATCCATTGATTCTTAATCATATGACCCGCTTTATTAAAGTAATACCAGTCAGTGCCTACTTGATTCCAGCCATTGACCATATAGCCATTTGAATCAAAATAGTAAGTTTGTCCTTGAATCACTTCAAAATCATTCTTTGTATAAGAACCATCATGATGACGATACCAATATTTACCATTGTTCAAAACCCATTGATCCGGTGTATAACGACCATTACTATCTACATAATAGTTGCCAATCCATTTACTAGTAGCCATCTTGCCATCATCTTCAAAATAGTAATTATTCACCCATTGATCTTTTACAATTTCATTGGATGCATTAACATAATACCAGTCATTATCTATTCTATGCCATCCTGGTCCCTTTTGTGTTATAAGATATTTATTCAATTCAAGCTGTGCTATAGCCAATGCAGATTTGGCATCCTCTAATTTTTTATTAGAAGCATTATACGCATCTTTCTTTGTATTATAGAAAGATTGTGCTTGTTGTAATGATTGATTGGCTTCTTTTACTGCCTTTTTAGCCTTTCGAAGTGCATCAAACAACTGCATCTCTTCTTGGCTTAAAGAAACTGTATTATTTTCTTCTTTATCTTGTAAGATTGCTAGATACAAGCTAGAAACTGTTTCAAGTCGTAAAGATTCTTTTTCTAGAATCGGCTGATTTATTTGAATCTCTTCTGTTTTTGTTTGATTTTCAACTAAAAGATTGGCATTTGTACGAATTGTATTGGTTATTATAACTTGTTGTTGTTTATTTTCATCTAAAGTATTTTTTACAGATACAATACGATCTCTTTTTGTTTTTAAAGACTGATACTTATCCTTTTCTACATCATACAAAGCTTTTGTCTGATCCATCTTTTCTTTTAAAGAAGGCAGCTGAGCCGAATATTCTTTTACCTTTTCTTCACTTTTTGTCTTTTCTAACTGAAAAGTACCGAGTTGTTTACTTGTATTTTCAATGGAAGCACATGTTGTATCATATTCATTTTTATAATATGTATACAACCTATTTTGTTCTTCTAAACGCTTCTTTAATCCAGCTACAGAAAGAGAAGATAACTTCAAACTCTTTTCTAAAGCATCCACATCTTTTTTTCTTTTTTCATACGTCTCTTTATATTCATTATATTCCTGTTTTTTTTGAACAAGTTTCTTTTCTTGTGTTTCTATTCTATCTTTCACATGTTCCACAGATGCGGTCATTTCCGAAAGTAGTTCTTGTGCAGATTCCACATCAAATTGTGCGTGGAGAATATCATCTGGAACATGATATGTATCTAAATAAGACTGAACAGTTTTATCCAACAATGCATCTTTTGCCTGTTCTTTTTCTTGAAGCGTTTGTAAAGTCTTTTGATAAGCCAAATATATATCGGATACAGAAGGATCTTCATATTGTAATGCTTGTTCTAATGCAGATTCATATGCCTTTTTTGTCGTTTCTAATTCTTTATAGATATTGTCATAATATTCATTGAATAATGCCACAAATTCACTAACACTCATTTGTCCAATACGATTATCATACATTTTGCCTTCTTGCGTTGCCGATAAAATACCGCCTCCAAAATCAAAATAATCCGTATTTCTACAATTATCCCAAACAAACTGACCAAGTGGGAAATCCAATTCACATTTTTTTAAAGGAACAAAAGAAATCGATGTATTTTTATAATCTGGATTTAAAAGAGCTGCATAATTACTTACATTCTTATAGATTTCCGGATAACGCGTCAACGTATCACTGATCTCTTTATCTTTTTCTTCCGAATGTTCCTCATAAAATGCATCCATATATTCTTTATCTAAGTTATACCACGCCTCAAAAGGTCCACGTCCAACATCTTCTGTAAAGTCTTGAGAACCAATATCCCAGCTAAATCCACCACATAAAGATTCTGACAGATGATAAACATTAGCTATTTCTGGAAATGAATCGCCTCGCGTAAAGTACGATTGGTTATTGCTGACTTGAGCAATGGCCATCATCAAACCACTCGTCTTTAATTCGGGCAACCCATTTAATACGCGCAAACGATTGCATTCTTGAAGTAGTGGCATACAAACTTTCATATTATATAAGAAAGTGGCATCGCCCATATCGCCAAGCGTTGTTGTACCTAAGGCAATCCCTTCTTTAATAACATCTACAGCTTGTGTATCCCCAATACTTTCATAAAAACCCAAACTACCTTTATTGACCTGTTCCTTTATCGCTTCATACGTATCTCTTGTAAATTCAACAAGTTGTGCTAAATCCGATTCTTTTGAAGCATACAATTCCAACTGTTTTTTCTTTTCATCCAAATTTTGTTTGGCAGCCAAGACTTCAGCACTGGCATCATCAATCACTTGTTTTTGATTCGCTATTGTATTTTCAGCTTCTTTTAACTGCTTTTCATATCCATCTAGAATGGCTTTAGCCGCATTATAATCTTCTTCTAATTCAGCTAAAGAAGACTTACTATTTTCAACATAATAACGATCCGAATCAATCTGCCCATTGATTTCTACAATATCATCACTGACCTGTAGCCATTCTTGACGATAAGCTTCTAGACTTGCCTTTTCTGTTTCTAGACGAGCACTCAGTTCTGCCTTTAACTTTTCATCCGTTGCCGCATCATATGCCAGCTGAAGCTGATTCATGGAATCATTCGCTGTATTCATACTTTCTAAATAATTCGCTTTTAAAGTTTCGAATTGACTCAATTGAGTTTGTGCATCCGCAATTTTTTGACTATACGCATTCACCTTGGATACTTCTTCATTATATTTAGCCTCTACCTCTACATAGTCTGCTTTAGCCATGTCGTAGTTTGTACGTACCTCATCATAAATCTTTTGTTGACTATTTAGTTTGTTCGTTAATTCTTCAATCGTTCCTTGTGAAAGTAAATTATTATATTCCGATTCGGCTTTTTTATAATCCTCTTTCAATTGTGAACTTTGCGCTTTCGCATCACTCGACTCTTTTTCCAAACGCTTTTTTTCTGCTTCTAAAGCTTCCAATTCTTTTTTTGCCGCATCTATCTCATTCTGGTTTTGTACGAATGCATTTGTAAGATATACATTTGTAGTATTAGATGTCGTATTGAAAGAAACATTCACATTTTCTAGATTCTTTTTCTTTGCATCTAAATCCTTACTTGCCTCATCCAAAGACTTTTGTTGAGAATCAAATTCCAATTGCGCCTTGTCCACTTCTTTTTGCGCTGTCAAAATCTGCTCTTCTAAAATCTCTTTCTGTGTTTTTTCAACTTCAACCAAACTCACATTAGAATTCTGAATTTCTTGAGCTAATACCGTTAATCCCATAGACTGTGCTGCCATACTTGCAGCAGCCAAAATCATTACCGTTTTCTTAATCATAAATATCCTTTCTCGAATGGATCCAATATCCATTTTTGTCACATATTGAAAGATACAGAAATCATTTCCTTTTATTAAGTATTGTATTTGTTATAAAATTAAAGAAATATTCATATACAAAATAAGATACCTCCGATAAATTTTAAAAACTACAGTTATATTCTACACCATAAATTGCATATAAGAAAAGGGATCATACACAATCCCTTATCTTGTCTTATCCCATTTTCCATCCGCACCTACATGATAGTTGCCAATCCATTTGTTTGTAGCCATAGCTCCACTTGCTTCAAAATAATAGTTCCCTATCCATTGGTTGGATGCCATGATACCTGAACCTGTAAAGTAATACCAGTCAGTTTCTACTTGTTTCCAACCTGTAATCATATAGCCATTCTTATCAAAATAGTACCAATGTCCATCTATATATTCAAAATCATTACGTGTATAAGATCCATCTGCATGTTTATACCACCACTTCGTATTGGATTGGATCCATTTGCCAGACTGTGCTTCTACTGCCTTTTGTAGAGCCTTATGTTGAGAATCAATAGATTTCAAGTTGTTATAGTAGCTATTAAATGATTGTTCAAATTCATCTAAAGACATGATTATATCCTTTGTGAATGAATTATGTTCACCAAATTCCTGAGCGTAAACACCATTCACCTTTTGTAATGCAAACCCAGTGATTGTATCGTCTTGATTTACGATATTCAAGTAGTGACCTACCTCATAAAATTTATGATTTCCAGCTTCATACTGTTCCTTTTCATAATCATACCAACCTTTGTATGGGCTTGCATCTGTATTCGCATCCCCATACCCCCATGCAAGATTTTCTCCTGTTCCATATGCAGAAGAATGGTTTCCTTCTATTTGTGCATAGTTTGCGTTAACTTGAGCAATTGCCATCATGAGCATACTTACACTCAATTCTGGCAACCCTTCCTTTTTGCGGATGCCATTAAATTCTCGCAAATAAGGAATTGAAGCTTTCATATTTTCTAAGCTAGTCGCATCTCCAGATTTACCCATATTAGTATATCCAGCAACTTCACCTTGATAGCTGTCATCAACTGTAAATACACCTAAGACATCATCAGAACATCCGATGGATTCAAAATAACCTTGACTCCCCTTATTTATAAGAGCTAGTTCTTTGGCATATTTTGCTTCAAAATCAGCTAAATTCTTTTTAGCCTGTTCTAGACTAGATAATTTATATTGTTGAACAGGTTCAACATTATTTTTAGCATATACATTTAATGATGCAGTTTGAGTACAAATCATACTCAAAGCTAATAAACTGATTCCTATTCTTGATCTTCTCTTCATGATTTCACTTCCTATAATCTATTTTTATCTTACAACAGTTTAAGAAATATGTTCATATTTAATTTATGAAATTCATTATCATATGTTAACTAGTATAAGAAAAGGGACTTCATCAGTAAATGTAGATAGTTTCATACTTAAAAAAAGACTTAGCAACTCCTCATTGTCCAAGTCCATAATTCACTATAAGCTAACTATCTAGTAGCATCCCATTTTCCATCAGCACCTACATGATAGTTTCCAATCCAGTCATTTGTAACCATTACACCTTCATTATTCAAGTAATAATCTCCAACCCATTGATTCTTTACAACATGACCATTATTGTCAGCATAATACCAAACGCCATAATATTCGATCCATTCATTTTGAGCTAATTTACCATTATTTAGTAACACTACATTCTGTGCAGAATTCAGCCAAGTTTTTCCTGTCGTTGTCAAAAAGCCATCTAAATAATATCCATCAACCATGACATTCATCAATGCCTTACCATTTCGAATATAGTACCATTGGCCCTCATATGAATTCCAACCTTCATTGTAAGAAACAATATTTTGTTGCGAATCACATACATATGCTTTTCCATCATAATTTAGAACACCCGTATATATATAACCACCATTAAATAGATACGACTTACCATCAATAGTTTTATAGCCTTGAACAGCTTTTCCATTTTCAAAATAAGCATACCAACCTTGATTAGATCTATGCCATCCATCATAATCTTCAAATCCAGTTCCATCTTTATTGATCCAATGGTATTCTTTCGTTGCTCTATCATACCATAATCTATTTGTAACTAAACATTGCGTATCTATAGATCCTCCACCTCTAGAATATGATCCAAAATAATATGTTTGTCCATTGATTGTAGCTTTACAATCCCCCATGAAATTACCTTTTTCATTAATGTAATACCATGATTTACCAAGTGTTTTATTATCAATCAACTCCCAAGTATTAGGATTCAATGTTCCTAGCCAAACACCATTTTCATCAAATCTATTCATAGTTCCTTGAATTGTACGATAACCACTTACCATGTTCTTATTCTCATCAAAGTAGTACCATTGGTTATTAATAAATTTCCATTCATCTCTTGCGAGTAAACCTGTAGATGGATCCGCATAATACCAATTAGGGTATAAAGAGTTTCCTGTATTTATCCAACCCTTTTTAATTTCACCATTGTAATCCACATAATATTTATCATCGACCATACAGTTCGTCTTCATTACACCATAGTCTACATAGTCATTTCCTACTTTACCTGTATAACGCTGAGAAGTACCATCTGAATAATACCATACATTATGGAAATTCTTCCATCCTGTGAATTTTCCTAGATTATCAACTAGTACACCATTGGAATCGAAATAATAGATATCATCTTGTATATCATTCAAACCATATACTAAACTACTCATAAAGTTAAAATAGTAATATTTTCCATTTTCTTCAAGCCAATCACTATTCTTTAATGAACCATCATCCTGAATATAATACCAATTAAAGTTATTTTGAATCCATCCTTTATCATAAATAACATGTCCATTATTATCTGCAATATAATATTTGTAATCCGAATAATAATCATAATAATAAGTTTTACTAAATACACCTGTTGCCATTGTTCCAGATGTATCAAAATAATATGTATCATTATTTATAGTTAAGAATTCATCACAAATAACATTACCATTATTAAAATAATGCCAAGAATCGTCCGTTGATTGATACCATCCATTTGCTTGTTCAACAATAATTCCGTTTTGATCTGTGATATAGTTTTTACCTTCAAAAGTAAATGAACCATTCGATTTTTTTCCATCTGCATCAAAATAATATTTATTATCATCCACACTAATAATCTGATTTCTTACAATCTGACCATTACTAAAGTAATAAGTTGAATGCTCATATTCAGCCCATCCTGTTTTCGACGAAGTATCAACCATTGTCACAAATCCATTTTGATTCGCTCTATACACTTTACCATCATTTATAAATTCTAATGAAGTTTGCATCACACTATTTCTAAAATAGTATTTATTTGTAGTTATATCGTATAAACCATCATTATATGATAAGTAACTATCACCAAAATAATACCATTGATTATAATCGTCCTTATACCATCCTTTTATCAAATGACCACTTTCATCCGCATAAACATATCCAGATGTAAAATTACCATTTACAAATTGTGATACCCACATAGTATTGTCTTGAACCATCAATCCATTAAAATCAAATGCGTAGTAATATCCATCAACTAAACATATTTTTGCAGTAGCATAAGTACCATCCCCTTGTACGCACTTCCATCCACCAGAAACAGCTTCCCACGTATTCTTAGTCTTTTTTCCATCGGAACCTACATAATATGAATCATCAACCCATGAATTGGTTACCATAGAACCAAATTCATTTATATAATATGTATCATCAATCCATTGATTACTTGCTCTAGAACCATCAGAATTAAAATAATACCAAGTATCCCATTGATGTATCCAACCTGTTACCATATATCCATTTGGATTAAATGCATACATTTTACCATCAATTTCATAGAATGCTGAATACTCATTACCTTCTCCATCAGATCCACCTTTATAAGACTCCTTATATTCTCCATAGTATTTATAACCCTCAGAAAATTTGACCCATTCATTCTTTACAGCTCTTCCATCAGCACCAAAATAATAGTTATTAAAGTCTGTATTTGTCTGCATCACACCATCTGCATCAAACAAATAATAATCACCATTGATATCAAAAAAAGAATAGTATTGACTTCCATTCCCATCAATCCATCCACGATAACAAGAACCCCAATCGCCAAAATACATCCAACCCTTACCTTCTATGTATTTCCACTGATTTTTAATTGCATGTCCATCGGATCCAAAATAATAACATCCATCAAAATAATCTTTTTGCATGATCCCATCATTATCAAAAAAATAAATGTCATCACCTTGCCATAATAAACCTAAATGTTTATAACCATACTCATCAAAATAATATGTATTTCCGTCAATTTCTTTAAATTGATTCTTAACTACCTCACCATTCTCATAGTATTGTCGGTTTTCTTCATTCCAACCATTTTTTTGAGATTCGTCAATATCTACAGATGATTCTGTAGCATATGAATCACTATTTTCATTAGCTACAGAGACGCTTTCTGAAGTAGTCGTCTCATTTATTGATTCTTCCGAATTTTCTACGGCACCTACATCATTCACATCTTCATTGATAACATCATTCGAAGTTTCTAAAACCGGCTCTTGCTCAACTTCATCTGCCATAACAGGTACAACGGTTGCAGCACCACATAAGGCAGAAGCCAACAATACAGCTCTTAAATCTTTCTTATTCATTCCTATTTCTCCTAATTTTCTGTTTTAATTACAATTATTTTGTAGAATCCCATACACCATTAGAATCAACATAATAATTACCTATCCATGCATCTTTAACCATAGTACCTGATTCATTGAAATAGTAATCCTTATCATTAATTTTCTGCCAACCAGTTACCATATATCCATTGCCATCAAAATAATATGTTTGGTCATTGATTACTTCAAAATCATTGATTGTATAGCTTCCATCCTGATGGCTATACCACCATCTATTTCCAGATTGAATCCAGAATCCATTCTTTCTATTTTCTTGTTCTTGTAGATATGCATTATACGCATCGAATGCAGCTTTTTTCTTTTCAGCTGCTTCATCATATGCCAATTGTGCTCTATTATAAGATTCTTGTTTTTCTGTATAGATAGTAAGCGCAGCATTATAAGCCTCTTTACTTGATTCTAAATCAACCAAAGACTGTTTATATGCATTTAAATCACTTGTGATTTCAGCATATTTAGATTCAGGAATTTCTGTATCCAATTCATTATTTTTTAAATGATCTAAAACATCTTGAAGCTTTTCTAATTCGGTTCTATCTTCATTCAAGCCAATAAATTTAGTCTGAATCGCATTTAATCTTTGATAACAGTCATGATGATAATCCAATGCCTTATCGTAATTTGATGCAGCAGTACTATAATTTGTTTTTGCCGCTTCTAACTCAGCAGCTGCTTTTGTAACATCTTCATTCAAAGACAACAATTCATTATAGATTTTAGTTACATTCGTTAAATTATCTTGAGCTAAATCTAAGCTATTTTTCTTTCTATCCACAACCTTTGACTGTTCCGCTAATTCCTTCTTTAAAGTATCAACTGTAGTACTAGTATCATTTACCTTTTGTACAATTTTATTTCTAGAATCATTTAATTGATTTATAACTACCTGCTTGTTTTCTACCTTTATACGAGCATCTTCTTCAGCCTTTAACAACTCAGCTTTTTTAGCTTTTAAATCATTGATTGCATATTTTTCATCTGCAATTTGTACTGACAATTCACCAGTCTTTTAAAAAGCCGCATCCTTTAATTCTGTCTTTTTAAGAACTTGAGCATCCAACTGAGAAATTTGTTTTTTTAAGCCTTCAATTTCTGCTTCTAAAGACGTTTTAGCTGAAACCTGAGCTTCGTATGCTGCTTTTGCCTTGCTTTCGTTTTCAACTGCTGCAGTATACGCATTTTGTTTATCTGTTTTTTCTTGTTCTAACACGTTTGCTTTTTCTAAAGAAACAGATAAATTCCCCTGTGCAGTACTATACGCTTTTTTAGCATTCTCTAAAGGCTCATATGTTTCTGTTTGTTTTGAAGCCTCATCCAATGCTTTTTGTGCATTAGCTAATTCTTCAATAGCTGCTTTATAGTCATCAAAAATTTGTTGCAATCCATTTGCGTAGCCTTTGATAGACTGTTCATATTCTTCTACAGTCATGACAATATCGCCAGTACCCTTCTTTCCGAAGGTTTGAGAATGATGATACCATCCATCACGAATATCATCAGTTACCAACTGACCTAATCCATATCCAGTATATTTATATGTAGAGTCAACAATATTATAATAATGTCCTAATTTATGCCATAAGCTAGGATATTTTCGATATACCTGAGCACTAGTCATATTTTCTAAACCAGGATATTTTCCAGATTCAACGGCTTTTTGGAATGAAGCATATTCTTCTCCATACCATCCATCATATGGATTCCAAGCTCCTGGGCCATACGCAATGTTTTCTCCACAATTAAATTGTCCAGCATGTTCATATTCGAAGTTGCCTTCTAATTGCTTAATATTAGTACTACTATTAAATTGTGCAAATGTCATTAACCCAATATCAATTTTCAAGTCTTCTAATCCATTTTTTCGTCTCAATTCATTACAAGCTTTTAAATAATCAATTGACTCAATCATATTATTTAAACTTGTAGGATCTGTTTTTTCTCCAAACTTAACATAATAACTATTGTTTGTAGGATTGTTAATAACTTCAGTATCAAATAAGAATAAGCCCTCTTTTTCAACGCCTTCTCCATATTCTAGTGAAGAATAGTATCCATAAGCGCCTTGGTTCCATTTTTTAACAGCATCCTCATAAGTCCTACTCATACTGTCAAGCTTTGCTTGAGCATTAACAACATTAGCTTTTAATGTTCCAAGTGCTTCTAAAGCTTTATCATGAGCCTCTTGTGCTACATCTAATTTTTTCTTAGCTTCATCAACAACAACTTGAAGTTTTTCACTTTCAGCCTTGTTGTCCTCAACTGCCTTTTCAGCTTCTTTATAAGCTTCATCTGCCTTAACTTTAGCTTCTGTCTTAGCATCCCATGTTGCTTTTGCTTCAGAAATCTTGCTTTCAATTGTACTTAATTCAGCTTCTTTTTGTGCTTGGTCAGATTCGATATTTGTAATGTCTTCCTGTAATTTATCGATTTCCATCGCATAATTATTAACAGTTTCCATTAAACCATCAAATTCAGCCTGATACTTATCAATTAAGGCTTGTTTTTCTGCAACTTGCTCGTCTGTAGTATCGTTAGCAATTGAATCCTGCAATTGTTTCAAAGTAAAACGAAGTTGTCCCATTTCCTCATCTGCAAAAGCTTTTTTCTGTTCAATAACAGTCAATTCATCTTTTGCTGTTTGCAACAATTCTGTGTTTTCTAATACAGCTTGTTCTAACTCAGCTTTTTTTGCTATAGCTGATTCATAATCAGCCTTAGCTGTTTCAACGGCTTCTTCTGCTTCTTCAACAGCTTTTTTAGCAGCTTCTAATTCACCTTGATCTGCACTTTCTGATTTTGCTACAGCATCATCATATGCTTTTTTTGCTTTTTCTAACTCTTCTTGTGCATTCTTATATGCAGCTTCTGCTTTATTAGACTCCTCATAAGCCTTATCTTTTTCTTCCCAAGCTTTATCTAAATCTTTTTTTGTGCTTTGAATTTCAAGAAGATTTGATTTCATCGTATCTAACAATTCGTCACTAACAGTCTCTTCTTTATTTGAAGCATTATTTTGTGATTCATTATAAGCCAATTCTTTTGATTCATAATCAGGCTTTACAGCATCTAATTCAGCCAAAGCCTTGTCTAACAAAGCTTTTTTTGTCATAAGTGCTTGATGTGCTTCAAACACTGCATCACTTAAAATTTGTTCTTTCGTCTTATCTTGTGCTACAGAAGTACTTTCCTCAGCAATATAGGATTCACAAATTTCATTTGCGAAAGCTTTTAAGCCAAGAGATTGCATACTCATGGCTGCCGCTACGATAATCATAGCTGTCTTTTTTGTTGTTAATGTTTTCATATAAACCAACCATTCCTTTCAGCTTCGCTTCAAGGCACACATTGGAATTAAAATGTGCAATGAGCTTTGCTTTTATTTTTTATCTTTTATTTGTTACCATTTTCTTGAAGTTAGAAGTACACTACAGAGCACGGTGAGGTGAGTTGCAGACTTCTGCATCTCGTTCAGATTAAATCAGCATATAAACCAGTGTAAGTTCGAGTATTTCAAGCACACATTAGTGTTGACATCAAGTCCGCAGATTAATCATTGACTATTAGTTAATCTTTAGTGCCACTCGTTCAGTCAATGCTTCTTTCTTCTTTATTTTGAAAGGAGCTTTTTCTATGAAAATCATTTATCCTCGTGTTTGTGGTATCGACGTGCACAAACAATTCATTGTTGCAGTTATCTGCATTTCTGAATCCGTTGAACCAATTTATCTAAAAAAAAGATTCTCGACTTTTCATGCAATTGACGGCAATTTCGGTGCGCCTCTAGCGGTCATACCGGGTTCGAATGAC
>OMCC01000932.1_pt1 | contig 17647 bp, 20 predicted proteins | sample 1674161 | NCBI WGS metagenome assembly OMCC01 (sample SAMEA103958149, study PRJEB25191) | human gut metagenome | biome: human-associated habitat [ENVO:00009003]; feature: intestine environment [ENVO:2100002]; material: feces | place: Germany | collected 2013/2015 | reverse complement strand
AATTTTATTTGGCGGATACGCCACACCTCCGAAATGCGTAGCATTTTGGAGGTTGACTCTGAACAGTTACATTAATTTAAAATAATCCAGCGTCTATACATCAACTATTTTGTCTTCGCATAAGACGTTGTTCCACGAACCACGATCTGTGGCTCATATTCCACATGATAAATACTGACCGGTTCAAATTCCGTATACTTCCAGTCCCTCCTGCCGGTGTCTCAAATGCTTTTACAATTCTGTTCTTCCTTCCAATGCCCGAAGCAGTGTTACCTCATCAATATATTCCAGATCACCACCAACCGGAACACCACTGGCAATCCTGCTCACCTTAATTCCGACCGGTTTGATAAGTTTACTGATATACATTGCTGTTGTCTCGCCTTCCAGACTGGAATTCGTCGCAATGATCACTTCATCCACATCTCCCTGCAGACGCTCCATCAATTCTTTCAGACGGATATCCCCGGGACCGATTCCAAGCATTGGAGAAATTGCTCCATGAAGTACATGATAGACTCCGTTGTACTTTCCGGTCTTCTCATACGCTGCCAGATCACGCGGTGTCTCCACTACCATGATTGTCTTATGATCTCTGTCCGGATTGCTGCAGATTGGGCAGATATCCTTATCCGTCAACGTACAGCACTCCTTACAGTAACGGACATTCTTTCGGGCATCTACGATCGCATTCGCAAGTCCTTCTACCTGCTCTACCGGCATATTGATCACATGAAATGCAAGTCTTTGTGCTGATTTATTCCCGATTCCCGGAAGTCTCGAGAACTCCTCGATCAGACGGCTGATCTGATTACTGTAGTAATCCATTAGAACATTCCGCCTCCAAGACCGCCAAATCCGCCTGTCATCTTAGATACTGCTGCATTTGTCTCCTGCTCAACCTGACGCAGTGCTTCATTTGTCGCTGCTACGATCAGATCTTCCAGCATCTCAATGTCGTCCGGATCTACAACTTCTTCTGCAAGTTTTACTTTTGTTACTTCTCTTTTGCCGGATACAGTTACTTCTACTGCTCCGCCGCCTGCAGCTGCTGTGAACTCTTTTGTCTCAAGTTCTTTCTGCTGCTCTTCCATCTGACGCTGCATCTTCTGTGCCTGCTTCATCAGATTCGCCATATTTCCCGGCATTCCGCCGCCTGGAAATCCTCCACGCTTTGCCATGTCTAATCCTCCACTGTTATTTCCATATTTATTTTCTGTTCTATGTCCACAAATGTATCCTCAAAGTGTCTGCCCTCTTCTACATGACGGACATCCACCTCGACTTTCTTTCCAATCTTCTCTTCAATGAGCTGTTCAAGTTCCTGCACATGATCTTCTCTGCCAACCATATCTGCCGACATAGCATCTGGCAGTACAATCAGCAAACGATTGTCACCACCAAGACTCAGTCTTGCTTTTTTAAGAAAGCCTCTGATCATACCTGACGCTTCATCTGCGATAGAACGGAAATTCTTCACCACTTCCTGCACATCCTCCGGAATTGCATTCGGCAGCTCCGGTTTCACCTTCCTGCTTCCCACAACGCCTGATCCGGATGATGACGCATCATCTCCATTCACGTAAACAACTCGCTGCGGCATATCTGCGGCTGCAGCAAGTCCTTTCTCTACTTTGTCTTCTACCGCACGGATTCTGTCCAGAAGTGCATCCTGACCAGTCTCCATCGCCGGAGTGCAAAGCTTGATCAGTGCAACTTCCAGAAGTACTCTCTTCTGCGTTGCATACTTCAGCTGACCGGAAAGTTCTGAGAATATACGGATATAACGCAACAGCATATCAAGTTCGATCATCTTTGATTCTTCCTTGAGCTGCAGCATATTTTCCGTAGACACATCCAGCACGTCCTCTATATTATCAGAAGTTTTAACCAAAAGCAAATTTCTCAGATACCATGTAAAATCTGCGGCCAGCTGGGTCAGTTCACGTCCCTGCATAACCAGATCTTCCACGATATCAAGAACTCCGGCAACATCTCTTTCCAATACTTTCCGAAGCAGGCGGCTGAACACATCCGTATCCACCGCACCAAGTACTTCAAGCACATGATCATACGTCAGCTTCTGTCCCAGATAAAATGCAATACACTGATCCAGCAGACTGAGTGCATCACGCATAGATCCGTCTGCCGCCTTTGCGATATAGCGAAGTGCTTTTTCTTCCACTTCTACCTGTTCTGTCTGCATCAGATCACGCATACGGTCTGTAATTGTCTCAATGCTGATTCTCTTGAAATCATAGTGCTGACATCTGGAAAGAATCGTAATTGGGATTTTATGCACTTCTGTAGTCGCCAGAATAAAAATAACATACTCCGGCGGCTCCTCAAGTGTCTTAAGCAATGCGTTAAATGCTCCGATGGAAAGCATATGCACCTCGTCGATAATGTATACTTTATACTTACCTTCTGTCGGTCGATATGTCACTTCCTCCCGGATCTCACGGATATTATCAACACCATTGTTCGATGCAGCATCGATCTCGATCACATTCATTGAAGTGCCGGCAGCGATAGATTTACACATCTCACACTCTCCGCATGGACTTCCATTTACCGGGTGCTCACAGTTTACTGCCTTCGCAAATATTTTCGCAACCGTTGTCTTACCGGTTCCTCGCGTTCCGCAAAACAGATACGCATGTCCAATCCTGTTCGCCTTAATCTGGTTCTGAAGCGTTGTAACAATATGATCCTGTCCTTTTACATCTTCGAATTCAGAAGGACGGAACTTTCTGTATAGCGCCGTATATGACATGAATTACACCTCGTCTCCGAAGCTGATACCGATTGTTCTCGCTTCTTTGATCAGACCACAGTTCGGATCAACATATTTCAGCTTTCCTGCAACCTCTTCCAACGGAACTTTCACTGTCTCACCATTTCTCATGGCTACCATATATCCGTATTCTTCATTCAGGATCAATTCTGCTGCCTTCGCTCCGACTCTTGTTGCAAATACACGGTCATAAGCACAAGGTGTGCCACCTCTCTGTGTGTGTCCGGGAACTGTGATACGAACTTCCTTGTCTGTCTCTTTTTCAATCTGTTCTGCCAGTTCGTAAGCGATAGAAGGATATTTTCTGTTTGCCAGCTTCTCTTTGTATTCTTTCTTTTTCAGTTTTGCATCTTCTTTGGAAATCGCACCCTCTGCAACAGCAAGGATTGTAAATCTCTTACCTGCCTGTGTACGTTTGTCGATCACATTCTTGATTGCTTTAATATCATATGGGATCTCCGGAAGAAGAATTATGTCTGCTCCGCCTGCAATTCCGGCATGCAGAGTTACATGACCTACTTTGTGACCCATAACCTCGATAATAAATACACGGCTGTGGGAAGTTGCTGTCGTATGGATTCTGTCAATCGTATCTGTTGCGATATCAACTGCACTCTGGAATCCAAATGTCATGTCTGTTCCCCACAGATCGTTATCGATCGTCTTCGGCAGTGTCACTACATTGAGTCCTTCCTCACGAAGAAGATTTGCTGTCTTATGAGTTCCATTTCCTCCAAGAATAACGAGACAATCCAGATGAAGCTTATGATATGTGTGCTTCATTGCCTCCACCTTGTCTATTCCATCCTTATCCGGCACACGCATCAGTTTGAACGGCTGACGGGATGTACCAAGAATTGTTCCACCCTGTGTCAGAATTCCCGAGAAATCCTTTGATGTCAACATATTGAAATCCGAATAGATCAGACCTTTGTATCCATCTTTAAATCCATAGATTTCTACATCTTTGCGCTTGTTGCAAATTCCTTTTACAACACCGCGCATTGCTGCGTTAAGTGCCTGGCAGTCTCCACCGCTGGTCAACATTCCTATTCTTAACATAGCAACTCCTCCTATTACTCTTTGCACCTGTCTTAATCAGTTACTTTCTTTTCTTGTTTATAAGCCCTAAAAAAGCAGTTGGTTCTTCTTTCCCTGCCGCCATTCCTGATATTCCATGACCGGCGGCTACCAACTGCTTTTTATTATACCTTATTTACAAATGCTGCTCAAGAAATTTTAGTTTTCGTTATGTTAAAAATTCTTCCAGAATCTGACGAATCGCCGCTTCTCTTTCTGCATTTCTTCCTGAATCTCGCTCCGAATCTCTATCTACGTCTCTCTCTGAATTTCCTTTCGGATTCCTTGCCGGCTCTACCGATCTTGCTTCTCCCTCGATATTGATCGGCAGCTCCGTCCTCTCTGCTTTTGTTTTATTTCCATTCTGTACGTTGTCTTCTCTATGTATCTCTCTTTCCCCTTTCTTTTCTTCCCACCCCTGCTTTCCGGTATTCTCTGCAGCGATCACATTCAATTCTTCTCTATCCGTAGTCCGCTGTCTCTTTACGTGAAATGCACAATTATTCTCAAGATAATCCACCATATACATCCTGACAGCATTAAGCTTGTACTGTTCGTCCGAAAGATGACTGATAACAAAAAGGAGTACCATCTCCGCTAATCCTGTTTCTATATATTGATACGCCGCATCTGAAAATCCATAAGTAATATAACATTCGAATGCACCAAGAGCTGCAAGAATTCCAACAAACCACACCGTCAGCAATTGCATCTGTCTCCAAGTATGAATCCCAAACAAAAATCCTCTATATTCATAAATATATTTCTCCACAAATGCATTCGTATTCTCTACACTGTCATGCACCATACATGCATGTTCGTATTTTGCTCTTACGAGTTTTATCAGTCGGTGTGTACTCTTGGACATATTCCCTGCCGCTTTCAGCATCTGATTCAATGTCTGCTGATTCACTGCTTTTGCCAGCACTCCGATCATGCCTAGAAGCGCCATCAGATAATAGATGACTCTTGTGTTCACTGCCAGTTCTCTTAACATAGCAACCCTTCCTGGTTTTAAAAATATTGCGCGTAACTGTTCGGGCCTCCCCTTCGTTACGTTTGTAGATATTATAAACCTGATTTTATATTCTGTCCGCATAAATCGTTCTACAGATTTCTACAGCAAAAATCAAAATTGTCGTATTGAGGAAAATTATGCTGAAAGATGTGAAAAGAAAAATTGTTTTTTTATATTTGATTTGCTATAATTCAAAAGGTAACTAAAAGATCTAAAAATTTAAAAGAAAGGATATCTAGATATGGATTATAGAACAAAAGGTGTCTGTTCCCAGAGCATTCACTTTGATATCGAAGATAACAAGATTCATAATGTTTCCTTCGTTGGCGGATGTAACGGTAATCTGCAGGGAATTTCCCATCTGGTTGAAGGAATGGATGTAGATGAGGCCATCTCACGCCTGGAAGGAATCCAGTGTGGATTCAAGAAAACTTCCTGCCCGGACCAGCTTGCTCAGGCACTGAAAGAAGCAACAGGAAAATAATTTAAAAAATGGCAAACTAATAGGGAAGGATCGCTACTCTTGATTCAATCCTTCCCTTCTGCCCTACTAGTCCATGGACTGATTAACAGCCGCTTATGGTGATTATATGCTCATTTATTCAATTGTGGTGTATCAAGGAACAAGGCTCTCACTTTTATCTATTAGAATCTAATTTGTGAGTATCCGAGCGAACCACCGCGCAGCGGCTGTTAGGCCAGCCCACGGGCTGCATCTTCTGCCATTGGTGTTGGAAAAAGATGCTTATGGGACTAGGATGCCATCGGTAAATGAACAAGTTTCTTCATCAGGAAAACCTGCCATACGTACAATGTGAGAAGCATGAACTCGATAATAATACCCTCTGTCAACTTGAATGGATTTTGATGTTGCTACATAATAATCATTCTCTACTTTCTTAGAAAAAGCGTCAATCTGATGCCACTTCCCGTCTTTCTCATTATACTTATCCACGTATACAATCACTGCGAGTGCATCTACTGTGTGATCTGCTGTGGTCGCACCATATGTATAAATACGTTTTGTTCCGCTTTTTGTTATTGAACACTGACCATCCATCAGATGCTGTCCGCGTTCATTATCTGGTGTATAACCTGTAGATGAATCTGCTGATGTCAAATATGATCCATCTACTGACTTTGGAGTACTGTCATCTGCCTTAACATTTGTCAAAGATACTCCTGCTACACAGCAGAAAACCATAGCACTTGTTATAACTGATACAATTTTTTTACTTATCATAAGACTATCTTCCCCCTTTTATTATTATTGTCTTCTGATAAGTAAACAACTGAGATGGCAAAAACTTACGCGTTTTTTTACATAAAAAATAAATTTTTTAAGATTTCATCCAATTCTTCTCTTTTTAATTTTCCTTTAATTTGATATTGAATATCCTTGTATTCAAAATCTGCTGTATATCTTCTTTGTTCCGAACCTTTGATAGAATACTCTTTCACTAAAATATTATGCCCATTCGTTGTAATTTCATATTCATCTATTAAATCATCTACTGATTTTTCCCCTAATGAAGAATCTTTAGAATTTGTGTACATATAATACCTGATTGTTTCATCCCCATATTTATAAAATAATACAGCCATTCTTTGATCTTCATCTATCATATATCTCTGTAATACCATATCTTCTGGCTTATACTGCATTTTTACCAATGATGTACCCATCATTTTTGTAATTTCTTTATCGACTTCAATTTCATCTATATCCTCTGACTCTTTCGTTTCCATATCTTCAACATTGATAAGATTGTAGTTCTCATCCCCATTTTCTCGTTCCCACAGAACTTTCCAATACGACTTACTCCCCACACTGGTCATCACGCTTCCGCACACCAGAATCAGCACTGCTGCCAGTGCTCCGATTACAAGCTTGCTTTTCTTCTTTTTGCAGATGACTTTTTTATGTCTCTTGTCGTATTCGTAATCCTGAATCTTATTGAAAAGCTCTTTTTCCATCTCATCAGACACTTTAATGTCATCCAGAGATCTGTCCTCTCGGACTTTCTTTTCAATCTGTTCAGCTTCTTTTTTCAGTTCATTTTCCAATGATAATTTTTTCAGTTTTTTCATTTTCTTTACCTTATTCTCTCCAGTTTGTGTGTCCCGTTTTTCTTGACATTTTTTCAAATAAGGGTAATATGATGCTATAAGGCTAGTGTTCTTAATTTACTTCGAACAGTAGCACTCTACACTAAATCTGGAGGTTAATTTATGAAGCGAATTATATTGACCGGCGGCGGTACTGCCGGACATGTCACTCCGAATATAGCCCTGATTCCAAAGCTTAGAGAATTAGGCTATGATATTCAATACATAGGTTCTTACAATGGAATTGAAAAGGAACTGATTGAACCTTTTGGAATTCCATATCATGGAATTTCTTCTGGAAAGCTGCGCCGTTATTTCAGTCTGCAGAATTTCACAGATCCATTCCGTGTGATCAAAGGCTTTGGTGAAGCCCGTAAGTTAATCAAAGGCTTAAAGCCTGATGTTATTTTTTCTAAAGGCGGATTTGTTTCGGTTCCAGTTGTTCTTGCTGGAAAGCGATGCAAAGTTCCGGTCATTATTCATGAGTCTGATATGACACCTGGCCTGGCAAATAAACTGGCAATTCCATCTGCTGTCAAAGTCTGCTGTAACTTCCCGGAGACGTTAGATGCTCTTCCGGAGGGAAAAGCTGTTCTTACCGGTTCTCCGATTCGTCAGGAACTTCTTACTGGTGATAAGGATGCCGCCAGAAAAATGTGTGGCTTTACAGATGAAAAACCTGTCATTCTCGTAATCGGCGGAAGTCTTGGTGCTGTAGCTGTCAACGAGGCGGTACGTGCTGCCCTTCCTGAACTTCTGAAACAGTTCCAGATTATCCATCTCTGCGGAAAAGGAAAGGTTGATCATTCTCTGAAAGAAATCAAAGGCTACTGTCAGTTTGAATATATCAAAAACGAACTGCGTGATCTCTTTGCTCTTGCAGATGTTGTTATCTCACGTGCCGGTGCGAATGCAATCTGTGAACTGCTTGCTCTTAGAAAACCGAATCTTCTGATTCCGCTTTCTGCCCGTGCAAGCCGTGGAGACCAAATTCTTAACGCACACTCTTTCGAACGTCAGGGATTCAGTCTTGTAATCGAGGAAGAACAGCTTACAAATGCAACTCTTTTGGATGCGGTTCATAACCTCTACGAAAACCGTGATCAGTTTATAAATGCAATGCACAATTCTGGGCAGCAAGATCCGATTGCTACTATTATCGGCCTCATTGAAGAAGCTGCCACAAAATAATGTAGTTCATCTACCGGCAACACTCTTCATAAAACTACAGTATTCAAAAAGATACCGGGAAACTATCGGCACCACTGTTCCTTATACACTTTTTCTTTGTACATTGAACAGTAAACATTTGGTTTTGCTCTTAGTCTTCCCGGTTCATTTCTTCGTACTCCGTTCCGTACTTTTTCTTAATCCATTTCTTTGCTCTGTGCAGAAGACTATGAAGCACTTCGAGTCGAATGCCCATTAATTCTGCTGCTTTTGCCTGAGGCATCTCCATGTAATATACAAGGACAATAGCATCGTACCATCTTTCATTCTTTTCCATCAAATTGGTGAAAATCTTTTCATGAAGCTCTAACCTTTGTTTCTGAAGCTCATCTTCCAGAAACTGTTCCTCAGCACTGTTTACCTGTGCTTCATTTTTCTCTGTATCCTCTTCACTGTCCCAATTCTCATCAATCTCGAAAATCTCCCGGCTATGCTTTTTCCTGTAATTTAATGCCGCATTTTTTGCCGTTGTAAACAGCCATGAAGAAATATTTTTCTTCTTCATGCTGTCATATCCCATATACAGTTTCAGAAAAGTGTCTTGAGTAATATCTTCCGCTGCACTATAACTGCCTGAATAAGTATATGCCGCTTTTAGAATGAGATTTTTATATTGTTCATAAATCTCATTGAATTCGCGATTTTCTGTTAACATATCTTCTCCAGTACTATTTTAATTTTTCAAGTATCTCTTTCTTATCTTCTTCTGTAAGTTCTCCCATATGCCATCCGAGACCTACATTGTCATTCTTATATCTTGGGATTAAGTGCATATGGAAATGGAATACCGTCTGTCCAGCTGCCTCTTCGTTGTTCTGAACGATATTATAACCATCACATCCAAGTACATCCGTCATCTTTGTAATCATCTTTTTTGCCAGACAGATTGCTTTTGAAGCTGTTGCCTCGTCAATATCATACAGATTGCGGTAATGATTCTTCGGAAGGATCAGCGCATGTCCTTTTGATGCCGGTCCAAGATCCAGAATTACTCTGAACTCCTCATCCTCATACAATGTTGCTGATGGAATCTCTCCATTTGCTATTTTACAGAAAATACAATTATCATCTCTCATGATCTTTCCTCTTTCCATTTTATTTTATCTGTAGTATAGACCATTTTTCAGAAAAAGAGAATACATTTTTCAGACAACAGGTCGAAAAAGGTCGAAAATAGTCGAATGATTTTTATTGAATGCTGTTTTCGACGGTGCTACACTCTTACCAAACTCAAGAAAATCTAACTATTAGGAGTAAGTATTATGTTAACAAATATCGATCTTGAAAAAATGAACCACCTGATGGAAACAAACAAAGATGCAAAAGAGATTATCACACAGCTTCTGAAGAACCATGACGCTGCTGTTGCTACAATTGCACATGAGATCCGTAATCCTATGACGGTTCTTTATTCTTCCATGCAATTAATGAGCTCTCTTTATGCTGAAACTGCTAAAGGTTCCTGTGTCTGGGAAGAATGCATGGATGGCGCCAGACATATGTGTGATTTGCTGGATGATCTGACAGAACTCAACAACGGAAACCAATTAAACCGTGCTTCCTTTCCTCTTGGACATGTTCTTCGCAACTCTGCTGTTCTGTTCGCCATGTCTCTCAACTTTGAAAAATCAAAGATTGAGATGACTTCCAGTATTGATAAGAATATAAAAAGGTTCAATGGTGATCGCACCAAATTAGAGGAAGTCTTCTTAAACATACTTACAAATGCCAAAGACGCTCTTGCCGATTGTAAGTATGCCCCACGTCTGCAGTTTCGCGCAAAGAAGCTTGACGACAAAATTCTGATTCAATGTCAGGATAACGGCTGTGGTATTCCGACTGAAATTGTTGATAAGCTTTATGAACCATTCTTTACGACCAAAGAAAACGGTACCGGTCTTGGTCTCGCAGTTTCCAAAAGAATCATTGAAGCACATAATGGAACGATCGACATTACATCTGACCATACCAATGGAACAATCGTATCGATCACACTTCCTGCGTAAAATATCAGATATCGTTAATATCAGATACCGTTAGGATCTTTTGATTTTTTCTTCGATAGGTTAACAACGCTGTCAGGAAACCGCAAATCAATCCGCCTACGTGAGCCAGATTATCTACACCTGTACTGGTAAATCCAAAATAGAGACTCAGTACAACCATAATCAGCATGCCTCTTCCTGACAGTGTTCCCAGCCTTCCCCTGTTCGCAAATACAATCCAAAGCAGCCCTCCCATTAGACCGAAAATTGCTCCCGATGCCCCGGCAGATACAATCTGTCTGTCATGCATGGTATTCCAGTACAAAGACAGCAAATTACCACCTATTCCACTGATAAAATAACAGAGCAGAAACCGAATTTTACCGGCCTCTTTTTCAAAAATCGATCCAAGTGCCCACAAAAGCACCATGTTATTTAATAAATGTGAGATTCCAAAATGCAGAAAAAGACTGGTAAACAGCCGATAGTATTCCTGATTTTCTATAATATATGGTTCATACATTGCTCCATGCTGCAACATAAAATAACCATCCTCAGTCCGTCCGATCATAGTAAGAACAATAAACACCAGAATATTGATTCCTATCAACGTGATCGTCATTATTTCTTTTGGTCTCTCTTTCATTCTTCCTGACTCCCTTTTGACTTCTATGATATGTTTTTGAATCTGCGTATACTATACCACATCCTATATATCATTCATAGTCATCAGCTTCCGTTATCAGATCTTCCCATTCTCCCCATTTTCCAGACTTAAAGCGTTTTGCAAATTTCTTGATCGGACCATATCTCTTTTCTTCCATCACTGCATAATTCTCTCTCGCCTTGTTATAATAGCTGTTTTCCTGTATCTCAATGTTTTGATTTTCTTCCATTTCTCTCCTGTCTTTTTCTCTCTTACTTTCTTCTCTGATCTTCTCTTCTTTGGACTTTTCTTCCCTGTTTTTTGCTTCTTCCTCATACTGCTGCAGTATGCTTTCCAGGTCATAGGTTTCTTTTAGCGTTTCTTTGTGAAGCATGCAGGCAAGTTGAATACTCTCCAAATCCTGATAATCAACTTTCCTTACAAAATACTCCGTCAGCTCATGATAAGACACCTGCCAGGTCTTCTCATTCTCTGGAAAAAAACAGAAAAAATAGTTTTCATTCTTTTCAAAAATATATTTTTCTGAAAGCATCAGATAATTTGGTTCTAACATATAATCTTTCATTTTTTCCATAACACTGAGAAATTGTCTTGTCAGTTTTAATATCTCTTCTGCTCTGATATCTTTATTTTTATAATACGTTTCCAACGACTGTGAATGTCCTGTATGATAATAATATCTACTTGCACCTTCCATTCCACATCCACTTACTCTCAATAATCCGGGAATCCGATTATTCTTAAGCATCCGCATCTGATAATTCTCCCGATACGGTTGTACGCTGTCTATTATGATTTCAGATTCTGCCACTCTGCTCTGCTGATTTGTCTTTTTTTCTTCCATCTGATTTTCTTCTCCCTTCACTTTTTCAGCTTTACAGAAATCTATTTTTTCCATCTGACTTTTTCTTCTGGTTTCACCTTCGTTGCACGTTGTATCAGATGAATCTTCATTCGTCCTTTTGATGCAAAAACTTCTACCTCTATTTTCTTCCCTGATAGATCAACTCTGGTTGTTATATTTTCCAGAAAAATCAATTTTCCACTCGTCCTTTCTCGGAAAAAAGCATCCAGATCTGCGTCTTCTATCTTTTTCCTGTCCATTTCAACTCCTGTCACAGCCGTTTCCGCTGCCGCTGCGTTTAAAATTGCCTTATCATGAAAGTAAAAAATGATCGTGATGAGCAGAAAAAATAGAATTAAGCAAAAAGGAATAAGGTAAGACATCTCTACCACTGTACTTCCTTTCACGTATTTTTTCGTATATTTTTCAGTAAACTCCACCAATCATGCCTCCCAGATAAGCAACTGTCAGAAATGGAATAAATGGAAATAAATTTTTTCTTGTATACTTCTTTCGTGCGATCATAATTCCTCCGTAAACAGATGCGATCAGAAATGCAGCAAACAGAATCCAAAGAAGATTCCATCCCCCAGATAAAATTCCAAGGATCAAAATTAATATGCTATCTCCGTAACCAAATGACTCTTGTGTGAACCAACTAAAAAAAAGAAATACACCTCCACACAATCCACCGGCTACCATCATCCTGAGTTCTCCTTTGCTGCATAGTACCTGACATAAAACTGCAATCGCAAGCAAAATCAAAAGACTTCTTACACTTACTTTCTTCCAACGAATATCTATCACAGACAAAATCAACAGATACACTGCTATAACAGCTTGAAAAAACATCCATAGATTTTCCCTTCCATTTTGCCCGAATACATTCATTATTTTGCACATTTAGAACATCCTCCTCTTCCTGCTACTTTGCTTTTATGAACTGCACGTATTGTTCTCTTCAGAGAACTGCAATTCAATGAGTTGTGATACCGGTTTCCATAACTGGTAATATATACCCCATTCATTGCCTGTCCATAAACACATTGCTCACATTTATGGTATTTTCCTCCACCTTCATTTCTCATATTTTGTAATTCTGAGTATTGAACATATTGAATAGATAATTGGAGATAGCTGCACTGATAATCTGAATGCCACACTGTTCCTTTTTCTGTGATATAGACAATCTGTCCGTCTTCATTTCCCTTTCTATCTTTTTGATAACCATTCCATGCACTGACTTTAAACTCATCTTTCAACTTCACCGAAGGACTTTTCATTAGTGGAACCGGAATCTTTATCTTGTACTCGATAACAACATTTATCTCTTCTGTTCCCGGAATCCAATAAGACTTCCAGCAACTAATAGCTGATGTACCACCATTCAGAATACTTCTCTCAATTCTTTCTTCTCCAATCAGATTCACTAGATCTGATTTTAATTGAATTGTATTCAATACAGGAAGGACAGCCGTTGACTCTGCTGCCTGTTTGGCTGCATCACTTCCTGCTGCATGGATACAGCCTCGTATACTCTGGATTTCAATTAAAAAAATCAAACTTAATACTGCAAACATAAAGAGGGGAACTGCAAATGCAGCTTCTATTGTTACACTTGCTCTTACCCCCGGTGCAGATGCCCTTTCTCTTGTTGGACTGGTATTTTTTACCTGTTTATTTGACATCGCAGCTTTTCCTTTCTAAAGTGTGTGGGTTTCCTGCAAGAGGGATTGCAGGATTCTGAGTGTACGTTTTGGGGTGTACAAAAGAAGGTCTGAAAGGGCATCTGCACCGGGGGTAATTCTGGCTTCATTCATATCCGAAATAAACCGGATATTGGTAATTTAGATTTTTATAAACGGTTATCTTATTCTGTATTTCTAATTTAGTCACACATTGATCTGCCTGAAACAAAATATGTTTGGAATGGAGTGCCTCTTCTACACAATCTAAAGTCCGCATTATAATTTCCGGCACCGATTTCAAAAAGAGAAACATCCTGATATAATCGGAATATCCGACTCCTTCTCCTGAATCATTTTCCCTTACACTTCCACCATCTGTCAGAAGAAGTGGCAGCTGTGACAGAGAAACAACCCATTTATCTGCACTTTTTACCAGTGGAACTTTTCTTCCATCCAAAAGACAACGAAGATCCATAACACTTTCTCCTCCTGCCCACGCAACAAGTATCATCTGTTTCAAAGTTTCTACCGCTTCAGGCATCAGTAGTAGTGCAGATATTGTCACAGCCAGCGCTTCTGCCTCTGCCACTCGTCCCATATCCTTTGCCAGACAGCCATAATTTCCTGATATTCTCAGAAGAAAAAGACGAAATAACACAGATTCCAGATTTTCTTTATCTGATCCTTTTCCTTGTAGAATATATTCCAGTTCGTATGCTAAAGCATCTGACCGATCAGACTGCCATTCCTTTTCTCCACTTTCATCCGTTCCTTCTGATTGTTCTGAATCCTGCCGAAATGCATAGCCGAATGTTTTGAGAAGATATTCGTTGTACAGAAGTTTCTCCGTTGTCTGATCAAGTCCTTTTCTTGTTGGGAATGTCCCATATCCTTTTTTCAAAGTTCTCTTTGATGCCTGCCCCGACAAATCAACACTCTTTTCAGATACTTTTTTTCCTTTCGGAATCACAACAGAAAGAATTCCTTCTTTTTTTATTTTTTGCATAATACGAAACGGATTCTCCTCATCTGGCAGACTTGGACCTTCTTCCACGTCTTCTCCTTCCGTTTGACTGCCGGATGCGTCAAGACTGTCATTCACCCGTTCCATTGCATCTGTCATTTCATCTGTTTTCTTTTCCATATCAGATTCTTCTGTCTCTGTCTGTTCCCATTTCTCTGTTGTTCCGGTAAACTTTTTAACCAGATCCATTCCATACCTTTGTTCCATATAAGCCAGCACTTGTTCTCGAAATGCCTGTCCGGATTGATCTGTCAAATACTGAATTCCCTTGATTTGATGATCTGTAGAACCAGAATTGTAATAATGCAAACGCTGGATCAGATTTTCTTCTTCATAATTTCCTGTCCTGTAACCAAGATCAATTCCCAAAACATGATATTGTTCCATAAGTTCCTGATGATATTCTCCGAAAACGGAATAGATTGCCCGATCTGTGTCAATTCTGCTGAGATTTTTTGATCCTTGAATCACAGCAGACTCTAGAATTCCAAAGATAAATGAAAGTAACAAAGTAAATGATAAACTTAAAAATACAGTAATTTCGCCTTTTACGGACCGCATGCTATATGCCGGAGCTTTCTGATGTCACTTTCTCAAAAATCGTAGTGATCAAACTAATCAACTGTTCTTTAAAAATCAGCAGAAGCGCAATTAATATAACCAGAATTAAAACCAGTTCAATTGTTGTGATCGCGGCAACATATTTCTTATCTTTATTTTTTCTTATCAATAATTTTCTCATCTTGTATCTCTCCTTCTTTTCTCTCTTTTTTTCTCAAATCTGAATCGTCAAAAACGCTGGGACAGTCACGATCACGAACACGACTGCCAACATAAGAAACAACGGTATCATCAACTTTGTTCCTGCCTCTTCACCAAGTTTCTTTGCCATATTTTTCCGTTCCTCAAAAGCTTCCTGCGCTTCTCTTTGTAACAGATTTTTCAGTCCTTTGGTTCCTTTTCTCAAATTCTGACTTAAAAGCATTCCGAACTTTCGGTAAACCGGACTCTCGCACCTCCTTCCAAATGCCTCGTAGCATTCACTTTCCGGTCTTCCATTCTTCAGTTCATTCATTGTATATCTCATCTCTTCATACACTGTTCTTTCTCCAAGATAGTGTTTCTCTTTGTCATATTCTTTTACAATTTGGATCCAGGCTCTTCTCACTGTCATTCCTGCCCCTATATACAGACTGAATTTATTGATCAGCTGCGGATAATCAAACTGCATCTGCCTGATTTCTTTCTTTCGTTGTTCTTTCTGCTTTTGTTTCTCTGCTGTAAACTGGAATACAATCATCACTCCGCCAAGCAAAAGAATTCCAAATGCTCTCATTTCCTTCACAGGCTTCCAGGATAATTTTCTTCCATCTACCTGATCTGGCAATATCAGGTAATCCTTTTCCCGCTGTTCCTGATCTGCTTTTTCTACTTCCTGGGATATCTTTTTCAGAACACCTTCCTTCTTTGACAACGGTGTGGAAAACAGGTGTGCATAAAATTCACAGGACATTTTTTCCTCATCATATCGAAGGACAGCGGTTAATTTGACGAGTGTTCCTTCTTCCGTCAGCTTCTCCTGCTTTAAAACACCTCTGCTGTTCATAACCTCGTAGTTATCAAGTTCCCATGACACGCTGATTCCCGTATGTGGAATTTCCATAATAAGATTCAGGTCTGACCTGACCTCATCCAGACTTTTGTTTTCACCAAGGATCTGAGCCGGAAGTTCTTCTGCCGCCTTAGAAAGCTGTTCTCCAATCTCTTCTTTTGCATACTTCTTTTCCGAAATCTGAACCTTCATCTTCTCTTTCCACTCGCCTGTCTCCATCTGGATTTTTTCTGTCTTTTTTCCTTCTCCCTGTCCTTTTCTTTCCAAAATCCGGTTTCCATTTTCATCCTGTGCTAATTGACGATGATTATCTGTGACATACACTGCACTAAACATTACGATTGACAATAAAAGAACGATTCCGGCCTTTTTATAGATTCCATATTTTCCTTTGTCAGGCTGAAGTACTTTTTTCCACTTCTTTTTAAATCTCAATCTGTAGAATCCTCCTTCCAAACCTGTATGCTCCAAGATAAAGCACAAGACAAATGCTCATTACGATACATCCGGTCCATGTACCATACAGGACACTTAAGAATTCACCAAATGTCATCTTCATGTAGAGAATCATTATAAATGGGATTACGCTCATGATTTCAAATTCCAGCTTTTTCGCAGCCAGCATGGTCTGTATCTCACGTTCTGTATCGATCTTCTCTCCGATTGTTCTGGCCGCATCTCTGATAATCGCAATTGAATCCCCACCACTGACCTTAGCTGCTGCATAAACTGTAATAAAATTCGTCACATCCTCCTGCTTTACTTCAGCCGCAAATTCATTCAATACGGTTACAACTGACAGATTCAGCTCCAGCTTCCTTACCATCTGACCATATTCTTTTCGAATCCTTGTATTCGCATCATACATTCCAATCAGATCATGATTTGTTTCCCTGATTGCATTCTCTACAGAATATCCTGCCTTAAGTGCCCCTGCCATTGTCTGGATACTATCTCTGAACTGCCTCCTGAATTCCTGTTCTTTTCCGATTGCTTTCTCTTCCATCCACTCCTTCATGTATAAGAACCATAACGGGAACAGGAGAATTGCCGGAAGTATCGATTCATAAAACAAATACAAAATCAGAAGAAATCTCACCGTACATTTTATGATTCCGACAGTATATTCAGTTGGTGTGATATCCTGCAGCCAGGAGTTTTTCTTTATTCGTGATTTCATTTTTCTTCATAAGGCATCCCTGTATCTTTCCATTCTTCATCCCCTCCTCCTTAAATTCATAAAGAACCTTTGTCTGGATCTTTCCATCTTCATAACCTTCCACTTCTACAATCTGCAAAACCTTTCTTGTCTTATCTCGAAGTCTTCCAAGATGAATGATAATATCAAGTGCCGATGCAACTTGTCTTTGAATTGCCTGTAACGGAAGATCAATCCCCATCAGCATCATTGTTTCCAGTCTGTGTAACATATCTGTTGGATTATTGGCATGTCCTGTTGACATTGAACCACTGTGACCATTCAACAATGCCTTTATATGGACTCCCTATGTTCCCATCATGCAGAAATACAATATCTTTACTTAATATACACTGTATATAACGTTATTATCTTGCCATTCCACAGTTGCAAAA
>OMCC01000931.1_pt1 | contig 17712 bp, 16 predicted proteins | sample 1674161 | NCBI WGS metagenome assembly OMCC01 (sample SAMEA103958149, study PRJEB25191) | human gut metagenome | biome: human-associated habitat [ENVO:00009003]; feature: intestine environment [ENVO:2100002]; material: feces | place: Germany | collected 2013/2015 | reverse complement strand
ATTTCTGGAATGTTCGGGAATATGTATTATTCCGGGATGGACACACCTGTCAGTGTTGCAAAGGGAAGTCAAAAGATAACATTCTGAATGTGCATCACATTGAAAGTCGAAAGACTGGCGGAAATGCACCGAACAATCTCATTACCCTGTGTGAGACCTGTCACAAAGCTTACCACAAAGGCATCATCACACTGCCAAAGGAGATACATCGTGGTATGAGATTCCGTGACGCAGCTTTTATGGGTGTCATGCGATGGGCGTTCTATGACAGGTTAAAAGAACTGTATAATCTACTGGGCGTCGAAGTGATCAATACCTATGGATATATCACAAAGAACACACGTATCACATATGATCTTCCAAAAGAGCATTATGTTGACGCAAGGTGTATCAGTGGCAATCCGGCAGCGAAACCTATGGATTACTATTATCTTCAGAAGAAAGTACGCTGCCACAATAGACAAATACATAAATGTAAAATAAACAAAGGTGGAACCCGGAAACGCAACCAGGCTGCATATGAAGTAAAAGGTTTTCGATTATATGATCAGGTTCTCTGGAAAGGACAAAAATGTTTTATTTTTGCCCGCAGATCTACAGGACGTATGGACTTAAGACTTTTAGACGGAACACATGTAAATGCATCAGTGGGATACAAAAACCTGAAGCTATTAAGTATGCGTAAAAATTATCTTATAGAACAGAGAAAGGCAGGTTAAAGGCAGTTCCTCCCACGGGCAAACCCGTGACTTTCCCACCTAAAAGTATTATGACAAAAACAGTATTAGTTTGCGAACATCCGGCACATATTTAGTTTCAGAACGAGAAAAGTTGTGTCTAAAGTTGTGCCTAAAATTACGCAAACAGGAGGAGGGAGCCAATAACTTTGGCGGAATTTTTATGACAACAATAGAGACACAATTTGAATCACATTTACAATCACAGGTTAACAGAGCAATTATCACAGGAAATTGGGCACAGATTAGATATCTCTTGCAAAGACCTGGTATCAATGCTTCCGTCATTCAGGATGTATTTACGGATCTTGCAGATGGGATTGCAGACGCTTTTGCAGTAAACAAAGTACTCCAGAAATTATTAAGAGGTCCTGTATTATTGACACTCGGTGAATTTATCAGACTGCTTGATGCGGTCAATCCGGAGTCATTGAATCCAGGTCAGTTATCCAGAAAAAAGATAAACGAGCTTTCGAAAGTTATGAATATCACTCCGCTTGCTGTCCGACTGCAGCAAAGATTAACAGAAAGCAATACAAACGTGATCAACATCACAGCGAAGAAAAGTCCTGAAGTCTATATCACGAAGACATTAAAACCAATCCAGGATCTTTATGAACTTTATCAGTGGGCGAACATTCAGGATCCAAAATATTACGACACTGTCTTAAACGTAGACAATATGTTTGAGATATTAGGTGACAAAGAATCGGATCACACTACTGCCCTCAACGACATGTTGGAGTCCGAATACGAACAGCAATTGAAAGAAACCGATCATTCCTGTGAATAGCGCTACATACACATAACACAGCAACAGAAAGAGAGGAAACAAATTATGGGTTCAGGAGAAGCTCAGGTGTCCATGGCGGCACAAAGTATTAACACAACGATTAACGTAGCGAATACAACAGTACAAACACTTATGCAGCTTATGTTAAAAGAGCAGACAAAAATGCGTAATCCAGAAGCTTTGGTTGTAGACATTCGTGACCTCGATAAGGTATTGAATGGATTAAACGAAGCTGGTATTCCATGGTCAACAAGCATGCAGCGTGTTCCGGTTTATGAAAGAGACACAAATGGTGACTATGTGTTGGGGAAAGATGGAAAGCCAATTTTACTCGGCTTCGAAGAAACACCAGCGAGAACACCAGATGGTATGAGTTGCATTATCATGGTCAGCGGACATGACAGACCAATGTTAGACCCGGATACTGGAGATGTTATATTAACCAGCAAAGGAAACACAAAGATGGTCGGCGGCGATATTGATAAAGCTGTTATGATCAGAAATACGGTTCGCGAAGAACGTATGAGAGAAAACTTAGTAGGATTCAATCTTGGAAACGATGAAGTCTATCAGGGGGATTATGTGAAATTTGAGTTTCCGGGCTTAGAATCCAGATCCCGGTTTGCAGATGCATTTGGTTCTGCTTTCTCGTTAAAATGTGTGATTCCGGAAGATTTTAATGACCATTCCATTTATGTCAGACAGGACGCCTTTGAAGAAGGCTTGAATGGAGAACACTCTCCGGCTGCCAGAGCATTAAAGGAATACTATTTTAAAGAGCAGTTTCCGGAATATGCTGATTATCTGAATCGAACAGACAGAGATCTAAACACAATGATGGAGCGTGTAAACAAAGCAGCACTTGATCCAGGTCTGATCATCAGATTTGAGAATCCATTCGAAACCGAAGAACTTTCAGCCTGTACAGAAGAGGACTTAAAAAACGATATCATCTATGTCAAAGATCAGCGTGGGTATATCAATATTCCGGATATGAACGGAGATATGCCGGAACCTATTGATCTGACAACTGAAAATGGACGAAATGCTTTTGTATATTCAGCTCGTAAACTTGGTTATTTGTATTCGTTTGAGGGACTGCAGCCAACAGAGGAACAGATCCATGATTTTGCAATCAGATCTTGTCATGATAAAGAATTCCTCGCATTCCAGAATGACATTGCCAGTTTAGGTGCTTATTATGAGAACTATATCAATGACAACATCAAACTCGATTTCAAAGATGGCGATAAATCAGTGGATCCACAAAGAGGTGCGACATGGTCAAACATTGAAGTACGGATCGATAATATGGCACTCGTTGGTCATGTAAACATTGATATTTCGCCGACGGATCCAGATAAAGATCAAAAATCAGCAACCGCAGCAGATCTTAACGAAAAGATCAGAACTGTAAAAGAGACGTCTCTGGAACAAAATCTTACGGTTACTATTGTGGATGGCAAATCTTTATCCGCAAATCTGTATGCAAACGGATTAGTTCGGAATTCAGAAGATATTGCAACCAAAAATGAAGATATTATTTCTGGAACCATAAGAGGCGACCACAAAGATGCACTTGATGCATTCCAACAGATGTATCTGAACAGCGAAGATTCTGGACACGACAGAGACCTTCCTGATGAGGAACCAGACAGTCCAGAAAACCAGGAACCAAGTGATCCGGCTACAGATATCAGTAATTCATTCCTTGATGAAACTGGAGAACCAATTCCTTACAATCAGGATGACATTGATCACGACGACGATAGTTCGACACTTCAGCTCTAATTGAGTGCAAGTATTAGAATACGAAAAAGAGGAGACGATTATTTGTCTCCTCTTCTTTTCTACTCTTCGTTTTCTGTTTTGTTTTTCTCATCTTTGTTTTTCTCGTCTGGATTCCCAAGCTTTTTCGCAGCCTCTTCCAGTTTTAATTTAAGGATTTCCAAACGTGCAGATATTTCTGGCAACGCTCTCGATTTCTCTGGCATTTTTTCAAGCGCATTAAGATCGTTGATAACTTTATCAATCATGTTGTTTGATCTTGTTAAAGCTCTCATTCGTTTCATTTCAGCATTCGATAACGATGACATAATCTCTTTTTGTTCCGCTTGCATTTCGTTGATTTTTGATTCTGCAAGTTCGCGTTCCTTTTCATTGCTTGCTTCTTCTTTCAGCTGCTCGAACGCCTTAATCTTTTTATCCGTATAATCAAGTCTTTCATTTGCAGCTTCTTTTGTTTTCTGTAACTCTCGTGCTGCCTGGATATCGTCCTCTGTTAGCTTGCCCTCTTCTTTTAGAACTTCAGCAAGCATCATCTGTTCTGTCTCTCCGAATCCAGCAATTTCCGCAGCCGTATTAATGGTGATTATTTTGTTTTCCCATGCTTCACGTAATTCCGGATTCAGTTTTGTGATTGCAATATACTTGTAAATCTGACGTTCTGTCATCTTGTAAGAGTCTGCAATCTTTTTTGATATACGTTCATCATCATCTTCTGCATTTCTCATTTCATACAATTCCAATAAACGTTGAATATCTTTGATGTTCTTTTCTAAAGTCTGCGTACGAACCTGAGCATTTGCTTCGATCAAGGCGATTTCTTCATCGACTTTTGACATTTCTGGTCTCACATGACACGGAAGCAAAGCCCCAGGAAATTGTTCTTTGAATTTATCCGGATACTCATCACGAATCAAACGGCAGGCTCTTAATCGTCTTTCTCCGGAAATTAGCCGGACCTCTCCGTTTTCGTTTTCCTTTGTTGTTACAAAGTTGTGAAATAATCCGTTTTCCATAATACTGAACGCTAGAGACTGAATATCAATTTGATCGAATCTCTCATTCAGTTCGTTTGTAATAATTTTATCGATGTTGATATAGCGCATTCCGTATGCATTGCTCGCTCTTTGTTCATCAATATTTGTTGAACCAGGAAGCTTTCCGGATGATGTTACGCCCGGCATAAACTTAGGTCGTGTTGTTGTACTCATGTTTTGTTTGCTCCTTTCTTCGTCGATTTCTTATTTGTTTTCTTTTTCGAATTAGTTCCGTTCTGAAATTTTCGTACTTTTATGAATTGACGTCCGTCCAAATAATCAATAGCTTTTAAAAGATCCATATAATCGTTCACACATTCGTTTCTCTTATTAGGAGACAACATCAACGGAACGAAATCGGTACTTGACTTTGCTAAAACTTCAGACATTCTTATTGGAGTCGGAAGGAACATGTCATTGAGCATTTCCGCATATCCCGCAAACATGTCTTTTGCTCTGTTCGTACGAGATTTCACTTTTGTCATAAAAACATATGCCTTTTTCTTTTCATGAAGTTCGTAATATGTTTCAATCTCTGCAGCCATGTTGACAATTTTAACAACAGATTGGTATCCGAAGTTATCCGCCTCAATTGGGCACAAAATAGTATCGCAAGCGATACCGAGTGCTGATGAAAGTGTTGTGATCGCCGGAGAACAATCAATAACAATATGATCGTATTTGGTTCCGGCAATTTGTAATAAATTATTCCGGAAACACATGATTGCATTCGCATTTTCATTGTGATTCACTTCATCATACAAGTCATAATGTAATGACTCGATATCTTCACATGTTGGAACTATGTCAAGGTTTTCTAATTTTGACGGAATAATTGTTTTCTCTACTTCTTCTAATGTCAAGTCTTTAAGAACCAGATCTCTCATTGATACTTCTGGAACTTGTTCAATATTCTTCGACATCATATCGGTACAATTTCTTTGGAAATCCATGTCAACAATCAACACACGTTGTCCTGATATCGCAAGTATTTGGGCAATCATTGCAGTACTCGTTGTTTTGCCAACGCCGCCCTTGCTACTTTCTATTGCTGTGATGTGATATGTTTTTTGTTCTGCATTTGTGTTCAATGTATTTATCCCTCCTTTTTATAACTCAACAGTATAATAGATTATCATGTCGTTTGCAAGGTTTTTCCTGTTTGAACTAATACAATTTTCGTACACATTGTGATGTTTCATTTGTTTTGTCTTCGTTTGTTCTGTTTCCGTATGTTTTGAACTAATACGAATCACTGAGTTTGGAAACATAAAAGAGAAGCCATAATACTTGAATGCCATGATTTGTTTCCTGTTCTTTGTTTCCACAGATTAAGAACCAGTACAAACCAGGTAGTTATTTGGAAACAGACTAAATAACAGAGTCTGGATTTGTATTAGTTCAATTCCCATCATTTACCATTAGAGTATTGCTTCGAACTAGTACTATGACCCTGTTTATTGGTTGAATCAGTATTTGAATCAGTTCGTCAGTGTGCAATGTTTTGTTTATATCATCTTTGAACTAGTTCAATACAAATTCAATACTACTTCAATTTGACTTCAATTAAACTTCAATATAGCTCCCTCAAATCGCAGACAAAGAACTGATTCAAGATTTTCAATATTGTTTCTTCTCCGATTTTGAACTAGTTCAAATATGATTTGTTAATAAAAATATCTATTTTCGAATTGGTTCAGTTTAAGGGTTAACTAAACTTTAAGTCAAAGTTATGTCACGAAACACAAATGAAAGGCAATAGAACTAATGCAAACGGTGTCATTTTATCGAAAACAGGCAAATTGTATTAATTCAAATCAGCGTTTTGTGTAATTTAAGATATTTTGAACGAATACAAATAACAGTTTTCAGAGTATCGGCACCAGATATACTAACATTCTTATTAGCTGAGCCAAAAACCATCAACATTGGAACTAATACAAATGGCGAATAGTCCGAACAATTTTCTGATTTCCTGACGAGTTTTCTAAAATGTGAGCCTTGTTAGTTGTAAAAGAAAGGGTTATCGCATATTTGTTTGCAATATAGGTATCCATATTTAGGATAACAAAATAAGCAGACACAATATGTTGTATTTGAGAGAAGGAGAATATTATGAGTAAACAGCAGGCAAGCAACAAGGAATTACAAGCACAAGATACTACTGTTATGCTTGAAAAATATATAGAAGACGAATTAATCGAATCCGAAATGGATAAATGTAAAGAAGATGATCAGTATGCATCTGAATATGATGCGTCTGATACTTCCGTTTCCAATGATGCTATGACAGATTACATGAGACAAATTGGCAGCATTAAGGTCATGACGCCAGAAGAAGAAGTTGCTTGTTTTAAACGATTTGAAAGTGGAGACAGGGAGGCTTACGATGAGATTTTTAACCGCAACCTGAAGCTTGTTGTCTCTATTGCGAAAAAGTATTTTTTGGTTGCAACGAACATGGATCCACTTGATGTTGTTATGGAAGGTAATATCGGCTTGATGACAGCAATTCGTAGATTCGATTACAGAAGAGGGTATAAGTTTTCAACGTATGCTTCCTGGTGGATCAAGCAAACGATCACGAGAGCGATATACAATAGCAATAACATGATCAGAATTCCAATACACGCAAACGAAGGATTGCACAGATACCGTAAACTTATAGAAGAATTAGCAAAGTCCGGAGAAGCGGAACCGACAGCCAGAGAGATTGCAAAAGCAATTAACGTCACTGAAGAACAAGTTCTAATCTTTCGAAATATCGTAAACGGAATGGCGAATCCTTCTTCCTTAAACAAACTTGCAAATCAGGAAGAAGACGCTGAAACAGAAATTCAGGATTTAGTATCTTCCGATATGAATATCGAAAACGAATATATGAACCAGGATCTTAGAGAAACTTTATTTAAAATACTAGATCAATGGATAACGAAATATCCAGGAAAAGACAAAGAAAGACAGAGACAGATCATTATAAGGCGTTTTGGTTTAGAGACAGGATCTCCAGAAACCCTGGAAATGATAGGAGCGGACTACGGAATCACGAGAGAGCGTGTTCGTCAGATTGAGTTGAAGTTCATCCGATATGCAAGGTTACCAAAAAACAAACGAGTATTAAAAGAGTACATCGAGTAACTTTGTGTGTTTATATAACATATTTAAGACAAAAGATCACACAATAAAAGGAGGAACAAAATATGTTATATGTATTCATTGGTAAATCAGCTGCTGGAAAAGATTATCTGTATCATGAATTTCTAAACTCTCATCCGGATGTCAAAGAGGTTGTTTCTTACACAACAAGACCACCTCGCCCAGGAGAAGTTGATGGTATTGACTATCATTTTGTATCAGAAAGAGAGTTTATGGAAATAGTTCAAAATAATCAAATTTTGGAATACCGTTCTTACAAAACAAAGATGAATGGTGTTGCTGCAATTTGGTATTATGGATCACCAAGGCTGACAGATATAAATGATGTCGATTATGCTGTTGTTCTCGATCCAGACGGAGCCAGAACAGTAGTGACCGAATATGGTGCAGAAAACTGTATGGTCACATATGTAACGGCTCCAGATACATTGAGACTCGAAAGAGCAAGAAAGCGAAGCGGATTTGACCAGACAGAATGGGACAGAAGATTTCCTGATGACAATGCACGATTCAACGATGAAATGGAGACCGAGTTCAAAGAAGTTCTCGGAGATCACTTTAAAGTAATCGTAAACAGCTAGTAAAAACAGAAGAGAGAGGAAATGATGTTTCGTTTCCTCTTCTTGAATTTGAAAGGAGTTAGACAGGTTTGTTTAAAAAGGAGAAAAGCGATATGTATTTAATGCACAAAAACAAGTTTGTTGCAAAGTTAATAACCTATCAGGGCGTAATCATAGGCGTAAGCGAAGTGTATAACGAAAAACTGCTTCCGATTGGGATGCAGGGTAGTGTAAAATTTGCAGACTGGAAAATTCTGACATGGTTAACGAATAGGATGATTCCAAGAACCAGAATAAACATTGAAGAAATCGAAGACGAGAAAACAGTGTGGGAATATCTAAAAGATAACCATGGATTGTCTATGAATGATTGTTATTGGTTCCAGGATGTGTACACAAAAGAAGTATTATCTTGGAATGATATCAATTTCAGAGATAACGGTTACTTAAGTAAACTTCGTAGTTTTCACAAAGATACTTCTGATGATCAGCATCCATCCATTTTGTCGCCGGATTATGCAACGCCTGGAGTTTTGGAAAAGTATTGGTTTCGAAAAAATGGGCGCGATTATCTGACGAAATATGGATGGATGCCAGGTGCCCAGAGCGAATCTGTTCTGGCAGCAAATGAGGTCGTCGTTACTCAGATTGCGAATATTCTTGGAATTCCATGTGTACAGTACGAGCAATCTATCACAGACGCCGAATACACGTGCGTAAGTGAATGTTTCCGCAAAAGAAACGAAGACATTGTAACCGGACAGAACATAATGGATCAGTTGAATTCTTATAATCCAATCGACGTTATGTCGTACGCAAATAATCTTGGTTATAAAAAAGAGATAGAACAGATGATGATCCTTGATGTTCTTGTTGGAAACAACGATAGACATCTTTCTAATCTTGCATTTGGTATGGATGCCGATACGAGAGAATTCACGAGGTTTATTCCATTGTATGATAACGGAAGTTGTCTTGGCTGGAATAGAATGCCTTATGAAGCTTTGATTATAAAACCGCTGGATTTGCGACCTGAAGAGGTAATCGGTTTTGTGAATACATATGTTGAGCTTCCGGACCTTCGTATCCTGATTAACTGTGTCCGAGATGTATATAATAATTATCAGATTTCTGAAGAACAGGTTAAAATCGCAATCCGGACACTAACAAGCGGATACAAAGTCGTATGGGATGCGATGCAGGAACTGAAGAATAAATCCAGGTAAGGGAGGATTCAATATGGAATACAAAAACGATTATTTTGCAGACGATCAATTTTCTGAAGACAAAACTCAGGAATACGACTATGAGAAGGAACTCATTAACTGGTATTCTACATATCCTGTTGAGAGAAAACGCAAACTTAACAAGCGCGAACGTTTGGAAAAGGAGCGGAAGCATTTAAAGAAACTCGAGTCCACAAATGTGCGTTATCCACATCCGGTTAAATATGTCGACGAAAAATTTGTACGAAATGTTGGATATTGTCAGATTCCAAAGCCGTATTATAAGCGTTTGTATAGAGAGAAGATCAGTTCGTACATAAAACGTCTCGCAAACAGAAAAGTAAGACACTACAAAGGTGAACTCCATAACGGATACCAGCATATTCATAAAGTGTATGATTTTTGGTGGCAAATAAGCTAGGAAGGATAAAGGTATGAGCAAAACTAAAAGATATAAGTTTTCGTGTCATATTTTAGATGTCAATCGTTTGGTTGAAAATAGAGATCTCCAAATGAGGGAATTCAGTACATTTTTGCATCCATTAGAATTAACAAAAAGCAGTCACAAAAAGCTTATCCAATGTCAGAAGAAGAGAACACAATTCGTCGATATAGGCAAAATTGAATACTGAACAATTCGTAAACAAAAAGAGAGCAGCCGATTATTTTGGTTGCTCTTTTGTTTTCCTTTGTTTTAGGTTTACGCATATTTAACACATAAGACAAATAATCAGGAGGTATCCAAATGTCTATGAAATTAAATGAAAAACAACAAGAAGCTGCAACCACACTAAATGGCTGCCTTCTAATTGTTGCCGTAGCCGGAAGCGGAAAAACGACAGTTCTTATTAATAGGGCGGTAAATTTAGTAAACGCTGGTGTTGATCCGAAACGAATCCTGATGATTACGTTTACAAGATACGCAGCCAGAAATATGGCAACAAAAGCAAAGGAAATAGGAGATAACAAATGCATTGGACTGTACACATCGACATTCCATTCATTCTATCTTGACATGTTAAGACGATATGGCAACATCATCGGGATGGATCCAAATTTTGTAATCCTTAATTCAGACGGAAGCATCGAGGATTCCATTTCTCAGGTTATGGCAAAGTATACGGAATATGGAGAAGTAAAAGGATTCCCTAGTTTTTCTGATATCAGGGAAGCGTATTCGTATGCAATAAATACCGGAAGACCACTTGATCAGGTGTTGTCGGAATTCAAGGAAACAATGGACTACGTGGCAGAATTATGTGACCTGTATGAAATCTGGACAAAAGAGAAAGAAGCAACAAACAATTATACCTATGATGATCTCATGGTGAAAATGTTAGAGCTTATGCAGACAGAAAACGGAAGAAATGCCGTTTCATCTTTGTTTGATTACATTATGGTAGACGAATATCAAGATATCAATAAACCACAGAATGAGATACTGCAGCTGTTAACAAGTTCGAATCCAAATGTGGCAGTAGTAGGAGATGACTATCAAGCAATCTACGGATTCCGGGGTTCCAATGTCGGTTACATTGTGAATTACGAAAAAATGAACCCAGGCACAAGAGTAGTAACAGTTGATACCAATTACAGATCATCAGACGAAATTCTGGAATTTGTGAACACAGTCATGGATAGAAACTGTGACTTTGGAATCAAGAAGGATATGAAAGGAACCGGAAAAAGTTTCGGACCTGTTATTTTGAATCACGTGGATGACGAAGAAGACGAATACCAGCATATTGTGGATTCGATCATCCGGGTCCATTCTGAAGGCACTCCATATTCTGAGTGTGCTGTTTTAAATTCGAAGTCAAAACCATTACACAAACTCGAATTGTTGTTAGTTCGTAATAATCTGCCATACGAGATGCGCGGTGGTAAAAAATTCTTAGATCGTGATGAAGTGAGAGATTTGATTGCGTTGATCACCTGTATTTTAGCACCTACTAGTAAGAAAAGCATGTTGTCATGGTATCGGGTGCTGACTCAGCTGGTGACCGACGTCGGACAGAAGAAAGCAACTGGTCTTGTCGAGTGCTGCGCAGAACCTGATTTCCCATTATCTGCAACGATAAACGGAAAGAAACCATCAGCATCTATAAGAAAACAGCTTGAAAATCTGCATGTGTATCTATCAAAGGTGCAAAACGCTACTTATGAATCCGGTTACCAGAAGTCACTTCGAATGTTGGTGGATGGTTACTATGATTTTCGTCATGATCTAATCGAAAACAGTAAGAAATACAAACAGGAAAGTAACCGGACTGACGCATTCAATGAACTGGAATCCAAACGTGAAATTTTAGAAACATTCCGAGAGATTGGAGAACAATATATTGATTTCCAAACATTTTTGGACGGACTCACAATGAATGACACTTCCAAAAGTTCAGATGATTGTATCTGTCTGTCTACTGTGCACTCAGCAAAGGGTTTGGAATGGGATAATGTCTATATGATGGATGTTATTAGTGCCCTATATCCTGGAAAGAACTATTCGAAAGAAGAACAGAATGAGAATCTAAGAGTATTCTATGTCGGGATCACAAGAGCAAAGAAACATCTAATTTTGTATCATCCTCAGTTAATTTTGAGCAGAGGAGAGTATGTTCCAATAGATGTGTCTCCATATGTGTCTGAGGTAACAAAACACTATTGTTTAACATATATCAAAGAGCAGACATTGACAAATCAAGATATCGTGCACCATTATCCATTACGATTTGAATTTATTCCATCAAGTGTATTCGGTAAGACAGTGCGCCAAAGATTGACGCCGGAACGTTTGGAACAGATAAGTAAGAATGTATGTAAAATCGGGGTTTGTTCTTGCTGTGGCGGCGCTGTAGGATCAGACCATTTGTTTGCGCACGAAGTATGGGAATACAACGATTACAAAAAGATACAAGCACTTGCAGATATTATCCCTGTTTGTGAGCGTTGTAGCGCAGTTATAAGTTTCGATCATTCTGTAAACAAGCGAAACATTGACAGAAATGATCTATTTCAATGGTATGCAAGTGTTAATCGGATTCCAGTATCTGCTGCCGAAGAGGAATTAACCAGAGCTCGTCAGAAACAAAACGAAAGAGAACAGTTTATTTGGCAGCAAGATGATGGATCCGTCGATAAGGTGATCCGCCGTTATTTGGACGCGGAAAATAAGGTAGCGAAATATCAAATTCATATGCTAACAGTTCCATATAGCAGAAACGAAGAATTCAAAGAAGATTGCTACCGATATGGAGTGCGTCCGAAATGGTTGGTTGAATATAAAGTATGGAGTTATCAGGGGAAAACAATTCCGGAACTTGATCAAAAATGGGGTGTAATAAATTAAGGAAAGGATAAGGATGAAACTTAGGAAAGCATGACTAATATAAGGCAAACACGAATAAATGTAATTATTTTCAATTTCTTTGCAATTTCCTGACGAGTTTCTGAAATTATGAGCCTTATGATATTCGAAACTAAATATTGCGCTGACTGTTTAGTCCGAAGGTATGCACGAAAACAAATTTGGATGTATATCCTGTATTGTATTTGCATGAAAGAACTAACCAGTCACAAACATCATGAGTTTACCAGAAGGATTGTATAATCCTTACCGCTGTAATTGACAGTTTGTTGTCGAAAGATAGGCGATCACACTTACACAGAGTGACGCTTTATTTGTGTGCCTAAAACAGTGGTCAAATGGTAAACAATTATGCATATGAAAATGTGTTTCTCTGGGAACAAAAAAGGAGAAACCACATGATTAGTATGACATTCGATGACTACACAGAACTTGATGACAAGATTGCATCATTACCAAAACGTAATGAAAATTATGGTCTGGAGGAAAAAGACTTGAAGAGAATCGAAGCGGATCCGGATCGTTATTATCGTTATGTAATGTACCTTTTAAATCAGCCGTATTACGAAGTCAATGCTAAAGCACACAAATTTGATAACAAAGATGCGTTGCCGCAGAATGAGGTTACGGACCGTTTAAATGCTTTGATCCGAGACCATGTGGACATCACAGATTAGAGGTATTGAGATGAAGGTAACCGATTATCGAGATATGTATTATGCAATTTCAAATGGGATTGAGATTGGGTTGTCGATCGATAGTGTGCTCGAAGAAGTGGTCGCAGAGAGAGAAAACGGCAATATATCTGCAAAAGATTATAACGAATTAATGGTTTTCTTCAAAGAATGCGACCGAAAACATGGAGCACAAATCGTCGAACACAACCATGCTGTTTGGTTACGGCAACAAAGAGAAACGGAAGATCAAAACAGGCAGATTTCGTGGAACAACCCAAAAAGCACTTGGGACTCTGTTGGAATTAACAGAAACAGAACGAGGACAAGCTCGTATTCGAACGCCAAATAATGAGTTTCCCAAAATCGATGTCCCGAAACCGGAAACAACGTTCAAGAAACCAACAACGAGAACAAAACATCAACAAAAACGAAGGGAGTCTTAATTATGTATTCTAATTCATATCCACAACTTATCCAGAACTGGACGGAAGGATTTGCAAGCAATAAACCATTTACTTTATCACCGCAGTTCTTTTCCTATTCAGAAGAACAGAATAACGAAGATGCTGCCGGATTGATGCGTTATGTGTTCGAAGATGTTTTAGGATGGACACCAAACGACGTTCAAAATCACTGCAGCAAAGAAGTGATCGATTTACTTGGTTTGAGACCAGCATACCGAGCACTTATGTGGCCGTCAACTTATGATGCGAGTGGAAAACGTGTTCCACTGGTAGACAGCAGAAGCGGATACGGATATGTTGCAGCTTTATTGTATCCAAGTGTGATCCGTACGCTGGGAAAACAGAAATTATGGATCATGGAATATAACGCAATGATGTCAGGAAGAGGACAGAGAGCATTCCGTGTTGATGATTTCCTTGGTAACGATGGTTATGATCACGCAAGATTATTACTGAATCATTACCTGGTCAACAATCCAGATGAGAGATTCGAAAACATCGAGGACGTATACAAAGTATTTTCAAACCGTAAAGATGCAGAAAAGATCTTACGTAAAGCAAAATTGCTTATCATTCAACAGGCTTTATTTAATAGTCCACTTGAGTACCTGCACGCAGCGCTTCCAGACGATGGCACGGAAGCCGGTTGCGATCATATGAGTTATGATTTCTATCGATTCGAAACCATGCTAAACGGAGTCGATGAAGTAGAAAGTCATAAGCGAGAGATTATGGAACGTATTAGAAAAGGTGGAGAATCCGTTTACTCTGTTGCAAAAAGTCTGCTTTTAGATGTAGATGTGGTACAGGCAAAAGTTGACTCCTGGAATGAAATCTTGGCAGACCATTTCAAAGATAAGATCATTCTGCTTCATCAGAGACATATGTCTGCAGACAAAATTGCGGAAAAATCAAAACTTCCAAGCGATCTTATCACAAGAAAACTGGAAGAATGGGGCGAAACAAGGTCATCGCTGAGTAAAAACCGCAGTTTGTAGTCAATAGATTTGGAAAACATTTAAAGGAGTACTTAAAAATAGTACTCCTTTGTGTTGTTTTCGAAACGATTTCAACCAGTATTAGTTTGTATCGGACTCGAACATATTTAAGCTGTAAGGAGGATTTTTGTATGAGTGAAACAAATAAAACGACAATCGCTGCAGACTGGTGTGAAAAGAAACTTCCAGAACTCGCACGATTTAACAAAGCATTTATAAAACGAAAAGGAAAAGGGTTTGCGCACGTAATTGTGTTGACTTCAGAAAACAAAGAAGACATCAATTATTGTTATGAAAAAGAGAGTGCACTGTTTGAGTCTTTTGGCTGGTACTGCGTTCTGATGAACGGAGATTCAGTTCCAAAAACCTGTACTTTGGTATTCCGAACAACACCTAACAAAGACGAGGTATACAATGCTTTTGATGTTACAGGCGTCAGCCGGTCTGTGATCGACAAGGATGTATTAGCGAAACTTGTTGATATGATCGGATTTGATGATCTTACGATGGATTACTTGCAGGATATTAATGAGAGTTATTTGTTGTACCTGTTATCGAAAGTTTCAGATTTAGGTATGGACCGTTTCGTAAATGAGTTGCTCGTAAATCATTACAATAACACAGATTCCGACAATATGACAAAGGAAGACCTCAAGATCTTATTTGGTACAGACGACATAAAGACTCTGTGCAGTACGGCAGCTAGTTACGAAGTAAAAGAGCAGGATACTAATTCTTTTGTTCCGCAGACGTCAGAGCCAACAAAAGCAGATAAAGAACCGACTTCTGTAACGGGACAAACTGATGGACCAAATAAAGCGGCTGCTAAAGAACCGGTCACACATGTAGTAGAACAAAGTGTAGAAGTCCCAGTTCCAAGACCTACACAACCGCAGCCAAAACCGAATCCATTACCATATGATGAGAGATCAATAAACGAAGACAAGATCAATTCACATTCGATTCCTCATTCAAAAGGATTTCTTTCAAGTCACGGAAAATTCCGTCCTGTTACAGTAACAAATAACGAGCGATCTGTAACTGCAAAAACAACAGAAACGAAACAAAATGATCCTAAGAATGAATTAAATCCTGCAATTTTAGAAGCAGAAGATAGGAAACCTGCATCCGTTCCAGAAGCAAAGCAGACTGTAATGGAAAACCAGGAAGAAAAGGAACCAAAGAGCGTTTCCGAAGATAAGGATATTGTTTCCGAAGTCGAAGAGAACCAAACAACACCGGAACCTGTTATTTCGGAGCCAAAAGAAGAGGAATCCGATGACGACACACCAAGTGTACCAGCTCCAGTTAAAGTAAAAAAGATTTCATTTCAGTCAAAAGAAGTCTTAACGGAAGAAGATAAGAAGCAGAATGCAGAGTTGCTTCATAAAATCCGGTCGAAATATGAACAGGCATTACAATTTGTGACAGATTTACATAGTCCTCAGTTTACACTGTTTATCAATTTGTTTCGAGAAGCATTGGATAACAATAAGTACACCAAGCAGTGGTGTCCTATGTACCTTGAAATCTCAGATGACCTTACAACAGAATTGTATGCGAAGCTTTACGAACTGGATCAGATCACGGCAGAATTCAATAAGAAATTAATTCATCAGGTATTACATATTGGCTGCCCATTCTGTGTAACTGAGTGGAATGAAGATATTACTTTTGTTGACAAGGGACTTCATTATACCAGATGTCCAAACTGCAATAGTGAAAGACCATTCATGAAAGAAGAGTAATTTAAGGAAGAGGATAAGGTGGTTTGGCAGGATAATAATAGAACAACAATGCATATTGGAAAACCTGCCTATCCATATCCTCTTTTTTCTTTAGATAGCACGTTGAAATCGAAAAAAGGAGGAACATTTGTATGAGAATTAATCGTATTGAAAACGAATTGGATATCATTGATGCTGGGCTTATCACGGAGAACCCAACCAGTGTTTTATCAGCATTTTTGAGTACGCATGCGTGGATTGTCGACGTATTGATGCTTGTTTTTGTTGTATCCGGTGTATACCGGTGTTATAAAACCAAGAAGCAAGACAGTGATGAGAAAGATATCAAAAATATGTTTAACGAAGACGGAACAAAGAATCAACATTACGCGCACAAAGATTATGATCCATTCCCATGTTTTACGTTCGCTTTATTGTTATTTATTGTACGGTTACTGCTTGCAGCATTATAATAGCCGATAACGAACGCGAGATATAGATTCCTTCAGTTGAGTCCATATTTAGAACAGAGCTGGCAAAACTCCGTAGCTTTAGCTGCGGAGATGAGAAGACAGCTCTTTTTTTTTACAATTCTTTTGCAATCTCCTGACGAGCTTTCTAAAAAGTGAGCCTTATTAATATTATACAAATGTATTGTCGATTACTTTGGGCTTAAAACGATGGAAAACGAAGACCCGGAAAGGAGACAGGTTATGAAGATCATGTGCAGTTATGCTGTGGAGATGAAACATATCAACAAATTATTCCGTGACACCATAAGGATCTATAATGATGCTGTCTCTTTTTGTGTAAAAGCTTTCGAAGACCACTGGGATGTTTTAAAAACTTTGGATCCTGGTAATAAAGAAAGATTTGCTTATGCAGACCATCTGATCCATTCAACGAAAACAAACACTGCCGTATTCAAAGAGTTCGACCAGAGATTCCACAAGATGCCGTCATATCTTCGATTTTCAGTGATCAATACGGCGTTGGGATACTTAAGTTCCTACCATTCTAATCTTTTAAACTGGAAAGACGATACTTCAAAAGGAAAACAGCCTTCGTTCCAAGTCAGACTTAACAAACTTCCGGTTTTCTACAAGGATAACATGTACAGACCGGGAGAAAATCCGGATACCATCAGACTGAAGGTGTTCGTAAACAATGACTGGAACTGGGTTACAG
>OMCC01000925.1_pt1 | contig 17749 bp, 9 predicted proteins | sample 1674161 | NCBI WGS metagenome assembly OMCC01 (sample SAMEA103958149, study PRJEB25191) | human gut metagenome | biome: human-associated habitat [ENVO:00009003]; feature: intestine environment [ENVO:2100002]; material: feces | place: Germany | collected 2013/2015 | reverse complement strand
GAGGGGGTGTCAGCGAAGCTGACTGGGGGAGAGGCCTCGGGTGGTAGCGGGCTACTCGTATTTCTCTCCCCTCAGTCCGTCTTTGGCGGACAGCTATTTCGTCAGAGGGTGCTGCGGTATATCATCAGGATTTCATCGAGTGCACCGCCGCCGATTATCTCAAGGACAACTACGACATCATCGGCTTTGACCCGCGCGGCGTAGCCGATTCCACGCCGGTGTACTGCGGGCAAGACTCCAAACTGTGATGTTTGCGTGTTGCTGAAGCGCTATTCGATAGACTGATGACATCGTTATCACAACCGGTGCCGTACTGTGAATGGGAGATGGGACATGGCCAGTCTGTTGCTTGCCGTCATCTATGTGGCGTTTATCAGTCTGGGATTGCCGGATTCGCTACTCGGATCCGCATGGCCCACCATGAGCCAGGATCTGAACGTGCCGGTGGCGTGGGCCGGCGGCATCTCCGCGGTGATTTCCATGTTCACGATCGTCTCGGCGCTGCTTTCGGACCGAATGACATTGAAATTCGGGGCAGGCAAGGTCACCGCCGTTTCGGTGGCGTTGACTGCGGCGGCCTTGGCCGGTTTCTCCGTTACCTCGAATTACTGGGTGCTGTTGGCCATCGCCATACCATACGGCCTTGGCGCGGGCGGAGTGGATGCGGCGCTCAATAACTACGTAGCCATTCACTACGAAAGCCGGCATATGAGCTGGCTGCACTGCATGTGGGGCGTCGGCGCATCGGTCGGCCCCTACATCATGGGCTATGCGCTCTCTCAAGGCCAAGGTTGGCCGTGGGGCTATCGGTACATCGCGATCCTGCAGGTGATGCTGACCGTCATCCTGGTGCTGAGCCTGCCGCTGTGGAAGAAACGTGGCGCAATTGCGGTCGGCGAATCGACCGATGACACCGCATCATCTGACGGCAATGCCGAGAGATTTGGCACTGCTGAAGGGGTGTCTGTTGCCGAACGCAAACCGCTCGGCGTGGCCGGCGTGCTCGCCATTCGCGGTGCCAAGGAAATCCTCGTGATGTTCTTCTGCTACTGCGCCGTCGAATCTACGGCGGGCCTGTGGGCCTCCAGCTATATGGTGATGCACAGCGGCATCGACAAGATCACCGCCGCCAGCTGGGCCAGCCTATTCTACGTAGGCATCACCGTGGGCCGTGCGCTTTCCGGCTTCCTGACCATGCGATTCAAGGACCCGGTCATGATTCGCCTCGGCCAAGTGCTGGTGTTCGCCGGCATCCTCACCATGTTCGTGCCATTGCCTCACCACCTTGGCGTGGTCGTTGGGCTGGTGGTCATCGGCTTCGGGTGCGCGCCGATTTATCCGTGCGTCATCCACTCGACGCCGGCCTACTTCGGCGAAGACAAATCGCAGGCTATCGTCGGCGTGCAGATGGCCTGCGCCTATGTGGGCTCACTGCTCATGCCGCCACTGTTCGGCATCATCGCGCAATATGCGACAATCAGTCTCTACCCGTGGTATTTGCTGGTGCTCTTGGTGCTGATGGTGGCCATGCACGAGCGTCTTCGCAAGTTGCGCGGCTGATCATATGCGCATTTGGGCCCGACGCCTACTATGCTTGGAGCCCATGGTGATAAGTGAAGAAGAACATGAACAGATGCCCGAGCCCGTACGGGAACGATTGGAAGCGCTGAAGGATGCGCCGGGCTCGGTAATCGTGGTCGGCTCGATGAACGCCGATTACACCGTAACCACTAAACGACTACCCAAGCCAGGTGAAACCGTCAATGGTGGTGCCATGAAAGTGCTGCCGGGCGGCAAGGGCGCGAATCAGGCGTCTGCCGCCGCTCGTCTCGGTGTCAATGTCCAGTTGCTGGGCGCGGTGGGCGAGGACTCCAACGCGGACTTCCTATTAAGCAAGCTGGATGAGGCCGGCGTCGACACCGCCGATATCCTGCATGTCGAAGGCCCCAGCGGCACCACGGTAATCACCGTGAGCGCTGAGGGCGAGAACACCATCGTCTATTCGCCGGGTTCCAATGCCAAGGCAAGTGCCGGCTATGTGCAATCACATCGCACGACCATCGCCGAATGCGCGGTATTGGGACTGTGTTTGGAGAGCCCGATTGCCACCGTTATCGCCGCCGCGCAGACCGCGCATGACGCTGGCGTGACCGTGCTGCTCAACGACTCGCCATTTATGGACGAGCTGCCTCACGAACTGGTGGAAGCCACGGATATTCTGCTGGTCAACCAGCATGAAGTGGCTCAACTGCTGGGCCTGCCGGATGATGACGTGGAATCACTCGACTGGTATGAGGTCGCCGAACGATTCACCGATTACGGATTCGACCGGGCGATAGTGACGCTTGGTGCGTCGGGATCGGTGGTGATCGAGAACGGACGTTGGCATCGCGTATCCGCCGCGCAAGTCAATGCAGTGGACACCACCGGTTGCGGCGACTCGTTCATGGGGACCGTGCTGGCTGGCTTGGCCGCCGGTCATACGCTGCTGCAATCCGCGCAAATCGGCTCCTACGTCTCCGCCTATGCGGCCACCAAGCTTGGTGCCCAAAGTGCCTACGGTACCGCCGAAGAAGTCATCGCCTACTTCAGCTGACCTATAATCGTACATATGTACGAAAGCCTGAGCCTGTTTTCCGAACCCACCAAGATGTGGTTCGAGCATGCCTTCGGTCAGCCGACCGAGGCACAGGCTCAGGCATGGCCGGCAATCCATTCCGGTCGCAATGTCTTGGTCATCGCCCCTACCGGTTCCGGTAAAACATTGGCCGCGTTTCTCTCAGCCATCGACCGATTGATGACCGTGCCACGCACGCGGCGTGCCGGTGTGCGTGTGCTGTATATCTCGCCGTTAAAGGCGCTCGCGGCCGATGTGGCCAAGAACCTAGAACAGCCTTTGGAGGGCATTGCTGCACAATGCGAGGCGCAAGGGCTGCCCGTGCCGAAGATCGCGGTCGCCACTCGTTCAGGCGACACCACCGCACAGGAGCGGCGACGCATAGCCTCCCATCCACCGGATATCCTCGTTACCACGCCAGAATCGTTGTATTTGTTGCTCACTTCGAAGGCAGGGCGGATTCTCGGCACTGTCGATACGGTGATCGTCGATGAGATTCATGCAGTGGCGGGCACCAAGCGCGGCGCACATTTGGCGGTAAGTCTGGAACGGCTGGAGAACCTTGTCACAGAATCGCGCAAGCGAGATGCAATCGATGCAGATGCTGATGAGGGCGGTGATGCCGCCGTCGATGCTGGCCGTGGCGATCGTCATATGCAGCGCATTGGTCTATCCGCTACGGTGAATCCGCCTGAAAAGGCGGCGCGATTCCTGGGCGGCGGGCAACCGGTTACCATCGTGAATCCCGGTGGGCGGCCTGCAATGGATTTGCGCATGATTGAGCCGTTGGAAAACATGCGTGATTTGCAGTCCGTGAATGCCAAGCAGCGTGTCGGTGGCGTGGATGCTGAACGGTCCGCTCCGCATATCAGTGGTGTCACGCCGGCCATGCAGCGACTTGCTGAACGCAGGGGCATTGTGCCGGTGGATGATAGAGATGTTTCTTCCACTTCTGGGGACGATTCTGATGCGAGTGATGCGTTCGATTCCTCCGCGTTGGTTGGAGCGGCGGGCGACCGTACCTCCGGTTCCATTTGGCCCGTGGTGGAACGCAGTATTTTGGATGAGATTCTCGCGCACCGCACTACATTGGTGTTCGTTAATTCGCGTGGTGTGGCTGAGAAACTCACTGCGCGCTTGAACGATCTGTATGCGCAGACCCGGCATGGCACCAATCCCGACACTGTGCGGGATCTGGGCTCTCCGGAAGGCCGCGAAGGGTTCTCCACGCATTACGATGCTGTGGTCGGCTCCACCACCATGCTTGTCGGCTCACATGAGGGCGATGATGTCATCGCCATGGCTCATCATGGGTCGGTTTCCAAAGACCGTCGCAAAATGATTGAGGAACGGCTTAAACGTGGTGAATTGCGTTGCGTGGTGGCCACCTCCAGTTTGGAGCTCGGCATTGATATGGGCTCGGTCGACTTGGTGATTCAAGTCGATACGCCGTTGTCGGTCTCCTCCGGATTGCAGCGTGTAGGCCGTGCCGATCATCAGGTCGGTGGCGTCTCTCACGCATTGTTCTACCCGCTCACCCGTCAGCAGATTGTCACTGGGGCCGCAAGTCTGGAAGCCATGATTGCCGGCGATATAGAACCATTGGCCGTGCCGCGCAATCCGCTCGATATTCTTGCCCAGCAGACCGTGGCCGCTGCCGCGATGCACGATTTGAACGCTGATGACTGGTATGCCACAGTGCGTCGTGCTGCGCCGTTTGCCGAACTGCCACGTGACATGTTCGATGCGGTAATCGGCATGATGTCCGGCGAATACAACAGCGAGGAATTCTCGGCCTTCCGGCCGCGACTGGTATGGAATCGGGATAATGGCCTGATTTCCGCCCGTCCCGGTTCGCAGAAAGTGGCCGTTACCTCTGGCGGTACGATTCCCGATCGAGGGCTGTACACCGTGGTCCTGCCTGAGGCGGACGCCGGCAAAGGCCAGCGTCGCGTCGGCGAGTTGGATGAGGAGATGGTCTACGAATCGCGCGTGGGCGATGTCATTACGCTCGGCACCTCCACATGGCAGATTCAGGAAATCACCCGTGATCGTGTGGTCGTGACTCCGGCTCCGGGCCGCACCGCCCGCCTGCCGTTCTGGCACGGTGAAGGCGCTGGCCGTGACTACGGTTTCAGCCGTACCATAGCCCGCTTCACCCGAGAAATCGCCGCCGGATTAGACGTGAAGCGGACTGAGGGGAGGTCTGCCGCAGAAGGTCCAGCTGTCCCAACCTTCATCCCAACAATCCTCACCCGTCTCCACCACGATGGCCTAGATGCCAACGCCATCACCAACTTGGCCCGCCTACTCTCCGAGCAACAAGCCGCCACTGGTGCAGTCCCCAGCGACCAAACCCTTATCGTGGAGCGCACACGCGATGAAGACGGCGGATGGCGCATCGTGCTGTTAAGCCCCTTCGGCCGCCGCGTTCACGAACCGTGGTCCATGGCCATCAGCCGCAGACTGCGCCAACGCTACGGTTTCGACGGGCAGGTATATGCCGCCGATGACGGTATCGTCATTCAGCTACCGGACGGTGACGGACATATTCCTGCTCAAGACCTGTTCCTTTTCGACCCAGAAGACCTCAAAGCAGATGTAGAGCGTCAAGTGGGCGAGTCCGTGCTATTTGCCGCACGATTCCGCGAATGCGCCGCCCGATCACTGTTCATGCCGCGATCCGACCCGGGCCGTCGCGTGCCCCTATGGCAGCAGCGACTGCGCGCCGCACAGCTCCTGCAATCCGCACGTATGGCCAAGAACTTTCCGCTGCTGCTGGAAACCGCGCGCGAATGTTTGCAAGACGTATACGACATGCCCGCCCTGAACGAGGTGATGACCGGATTGCAAGCCGGCACCATTACCGTGAAGGACGTGGAAACCGAGTCGCCATCGCCTTTCGCCGAGAACATTCTCTTTGGCTTCGTCGGCGTGGTGATGTACCAGTATGACCAACCTCAGGCCGAGCGTAGCGCGCAACTGCTGTCTCTCGATCCGCACGTGCTCGAACGCTTGCTCGGCACCACCGATATGGCACAAGTGCTCAACCCGGACGTGATTCGCGAAGTCGAACAGGAACTGGGGGAGCACACTTTCTGGAATGAGCTTGCCGACGATGATGTGACTGGTCGCGTGACCCGTTACGCCAAAACCCATGGTCCTTTCACCGCCGATCAGCTCATAGCCGATCTACACCTCGATGCTACGGATGCCGTGCACACTCTGGATGTGCTGGCTGCCAAAGGCGAGTTGCTGCAAGGCCACTTTGTAGATGATGACGAGCAAGGCCAACAGTGGCTCCATAAGGACGTATTCCGCCGTATTCGGTCTCGCTCATTGGCCAAGGCGCGTAAAGCAGTCAAGCCAGTAGAATCAGAGGCGTTCCAGATGTTTCTTATCGACCGACAAGGTATCGGGCCGGTCGGCGGCGAACGATATGAAGGTGCTGACGGGCTCATGCGCGTTATCGAGCAGCTGGAGGGCATATCACTGCCCACTGCACTCTGGGAGTCGGCAGTATTCCCCGCACGAGTACGAGACTACCAACCTGCATTGCTGGATAAGTTGCTGACCAGCGGCGATGTGGTCTGGGTCGGCTCAAAAACCGGGGGAACCAGTGCGATGGACCCCGGTGAGGTTGCTTTCTATCCGGCGGATTCAATATTGTTCAGCGGTGTGGAACATGGTACGACATCGAACGCCTCAGACGCCACCATGCCGGAAGCGATTCTGACCGCACTGGACTCAGGGGGAGCGTTCCATGCCCGTCAACTGATGGATGCCGCCAAACGTGCGTGGAATGAGACCGCGGAGCCGGACATCAATCCAAACACCGGCGAAATCATTCCGCAAGAGTGGAGCGAACAGCAGTTCAAGGATGCCTTGTGGAGCTTGGTCTGGCAAGGTAAGGTCACCAATTCCAGCTTCGCGCCGGTGCGTGCATTAACCGCAGGCGCAGCAAGCCCGCGTAAATCCACTACATCACGTCGTCGTGGGCGTGTCGCTCCGATTCGCCGAGCCACTACGGATATGACGTTAGGAGGTTTGTGGTCCGCCGTAATCGGGCAAGCTGAAGCCGAAGACACCGACCAGACCGAACGGGCACTCGCACTGGTCGAGACGTTGCTGGACAGGTATGGCGTCATCGCGCAGCCGGTGATTGACAAGGAAAATATCCCGGGTGGCTACTCAGCGTTGTATCCGGTATTGAATCGCATGGAGGAGCATGGTCGACTGGTACGAGGCATGTTCGTCCGTGGTTTCGGCGCGGCCCAATTTGCCGAGCGCGACACCGTGGATGCGTTGCGTCATCCGTCAGAGCATCGTGGCCAGTCCGTGGTGGCATTGAGTGTGCTCGACCCCGCAAATCTCAGTGGCTCCGCCATCGCGTGGCCGGACGCGCCTGCCGGTGCGGGTAAACCGGCACGCCGTATCGGAGCCACGGTCGTGCTCAATGCGCAAGGCGCGCTACTATACGCGGCCGCCAAAGCCAAGCACCTGACAGCGTTCGATCAATCGGTCGGCCATGAAGCCGCTGTCAATGATTCCGACGAACAAATGCGCAAGGCCGCCACAGAACTGGCCTACGCCCTCAAACGCAATGGCACCGGCTCCGTGACATTCAGCGACATCAATGGCGAACCCCTCAACGCCCGTCACCCCTTCGCCCGCATCCTCCACCAGTCCGGCTTCACCCCCGTTCCCCAAGGCATGCGGCTGTACTGATTGAGCCCAGCTATCGAATGCGGTAGTTGGAGCCTCGTTGGGTCATGATGAGGCCGGCGCGGGTGAGCTTCTTATCCAGTGTGTAGAGGGCGTTCTTGAGTAAGCCCTGTTGCTCGAAGAATGGGCCGCCGATAAGTTTGACCAACTCGCTGGTGTTGACGAACTGGCCATCAGCCTTGACCAGCGCTTCAAGCAAACTGTATTCCAGACGGGACAGTGAGATTGCGCTGTGAGTGGATGCGTAGTAGGCCTTGTGATTCGTGGTGTCCAACGTGAGATTGCCACGAATGATCATGGCGGGGGAGTCGGTGGCAAGCGAGCCGACGTATGAGAGCAGTTCGCCATCGGAGAATGGTTTGCTCAGCGCGGCATCTGGGCGTCGTACGTTAGCTTGTGCGCTAGAGGCAGCATTGTCCGAGCGTTGTTCGGCTTCGGCATCTGAGTTGTTTGCGCGTGAATTCGCGCTGAAGGAGCTGTAGGGCGTCTCTTCGATAGGGGCGTACTCGTCAGGCAGCGCTCGCCAGCGGCTGCCTTCACCAATGGTTTTGCTGAGTGGCGTCGAAGTCAGCAGCAGAATCTTGACGGAGGCACGGGCATTGCGTAGGGATTCGATGAGCTGCTCGGTGGAAATGCCGAGCAGGGATTCATCAAGAATCACTGCGTCAAATGACTCCTTGGCGACAGCGGCGAGCGCGATACTACCGGTGCTTGCCAAAGACACCTCATGACGACCGGCAAGCAGGGCACCATGAATGGCGTGGGCCAACGGTTCATTGGATACGGCAACCAGTAGTCTCATCGCCACCTCCTTAATGCTTAGTGTAGGCCGGGTTTAGGGTCTCTTCTCTATTGTTTGGCTCACTATCGTTCGCTCCTCGCCTACAAACACCCCACTGGGGTGTTTGCTTTACGGCTCGGCCCATCAGAGGGAGCTTAATTGAGGTTACGCAATGAAGGCGATGGGGGAGGCGAGGTCTACTCCGGAACCGTCTCGGCGCATATCGGGCTTGGGAAGCTCGACCGGAGAGCCTGCGGATGTAGAGGCGTGCAACGGGTAGAGGCCCACCCAGGCAAGAATCAGCGTGTTCTGGCCCTTCAGGAATCGCTGGGAACGCACGCCGCCGGTAGCGCGACCCTTGGTGGGGTACATTTCCAGCGGAGTGACCTTCGCCGCGCCGTTTTCGGTGCCGGGCAGTGCATCGGAATCGCCGGCCACGGTGAGCACCACTGCACCGGATCCGGAAGTCAAGCCGTTCTCGCCCTCTTCATAGGTCCATGCCACCTTGCCGGCGGGAACCACGTTGAAGGCCGCCACACGGGCGCCCTCGGCCAGCTTGATGCCGGCCATACCGCCCGCAGTACGACCCTGCGGGCGCACGTTCTTCGCCTCAAAGGTCAGTAGCGAGGAATCGGAGGAGATGAACACCAGACGGTCGTCATCCTCGGCCACGGCGGCGAATACCACTTCGTCGCCATCTTTCAGATCAATGACGGGCCAAGAATCCATGGTGGTGGGTGCCTCACGATTCCAACGCTTGATGACACCGTTACGGGTACCGATAGCCAGCGACGGCAACGGCTTGGCCTCGGCGGCCCCGCCATCCTCGCTCTCGTCCTTGGCACTGGTCTTGCCGGACGTCGGCTGCTCCATGGCAATCGCCGTAATCACACGCTCACCGCGAATCGGATCGGTGGATTCGGTCATGCCGATCAGTTCGTCGGCCTGAACTCCTCCCTTCAGCGACAATGTGGCGGTAGCGGGCAAGGCAGGCAAATCAACCACATGCGCGAGCACCAGGCGGCCGGCCGACGTGACCAGCCCATACGTAGCGCGCGTGGAAGTCTCGAAGATTGTGGTGATCTGATCGTCTCTCAAACGCTCATCGGAAGTGGATCGTGCATTGAACACGTCCATCGCGCTTGGCGTGGTACGGGCAATCAAACCGGTAGCGCTCATCATCACCACGCACGGCTCGTCCTCGATCTTCAAGGCTCCGGTCAGCGTGGACTGTTCGCCGGTCTTCTTGGCCGCAGCTGCGGCTGCGGCCACATCGGCTTCGGCGGAGGAGATCGTAGTGGCGGCCTTCACCGCTTCGAGCGCGGACTTGGACACGCCCGAAGCCCCGGCACCCTGCGCCACGACCGGCGTCAACGTGCCATCCGGGTCGGCATCCAGCAGCACGGTACGGCGCGGCGAGCCCCACTTGGCGACCGCTTCGTCCATCTCGTCGGTGACCACCTGGTCGAGCGCCTCGGCGGAGGCCAGGATCCGGGTCAGCTCCTCGATACGCTTCTTCAGATCATCGCGTTCGGCCTCAAGCTCGATACGGTTCATCTTGGTCAGTCGGCGCAGACGCAGGTCGAGGATGTACTGAGCCTGGACCTCGTCCAAATCGAAAACGACCATCAAACGGCTCTTCGCGGCATCCGCATCATCCGAGGTGCGGATTACCTGAATCACCTCGTCGATGTCCAACATGGCCAGCAGCAGGCCCTCGACCAGGTGCAGGCGCTCCAGCGCCTTCTTCTTGCGATATTCACTGCGGCGGCGAATCACCACACGGCGGTGGTCCACCCACACCTGAAGCATCTCCTTCAGACCCATCGTGTGCGGGCGGCCCTCCACCAACGCCACGTTGTTCATGGCGAAGTTGTCTTGCAACGGTGTGTGCTTGAACAACTGCACCAGAACCGCATGCGGGTCGAAACCAGTCTTGATCTCGATGACGATACGCGTGCCGTTATGACGATCGGTCAGATCGAACGCGCCGGAAATCCCCTCCAGCTTGCGGTTCTTCACACTGTCGGAAATACGTTCGATTACCTTCTCCGGGCCCACCATGTACGGCAGCTCGGTGACCACGATGGCCTGCTTGCGGGCCGTGACATGCTCGATATGCGTGGCGGCGCGCGTGGTGAGCGTACCACGGCCAGTGGCATAGGCCTCACGGATGCCGTCGCGGCCGATGATCGTGCCGCCGGTGGGCCAGTCGGGGCCGGGCACGTAACGCATCAGCTGTTCCAGGGTGGCGTCCGAATGCGCCATGAGGAACTTGGCGGCGTTTACCACCTCGCCCAGATTGTGGGTGGCCAGGTTCGTGGCCATGCCCACGGCGATGCCCGAGCCGCCGTTGACCAGCAGATTCGGGATGGCGGCCGGCAGCACGGTCGGTTCCTTGAGCTTGTTGTCATAGTTCGGCGTGAAGTCGACGGTGTCCTCATCGATATCCGCGTTCATGCCGAGAGCGGCCGGGCCAAGCCTGGCCTCGGTGTAACGGGAGGCCGCAGGGCCGTCATCCAGCGAGCCGAAGTTGCCGTGGCCGTCTACCAGCGGCAGACGCATCGCGAACGGCTGTGCCAAACGCACCATGGCCTCGTAGATCGCGGAATCACCGTGCGGGTGGAGCTTGCCCATCACCTCGCCCACCACGCGGGCGGACTTCATATACGGGCGGTCGGGAGTCAGATTCATCTCGCCCATCTGGTAGACGATGCGGCGCTGCACCGGCTTCAAGCCATCGCGCGCATCGGGCAGTGCGCGTGCGTAAATCACCGAATACGCATACTCGAGGAAGGACTTGCTCATCTCCTCGTTCAGCGGCGTCTCGACGATATGCTCCTTGACCGTGCGCGGATCATAGGTTTGCGCGGACGGTTTGCGGTGTGATGCCATGAAACTCCCTTTCGAACGCCCCCATATTAGCGGGAGGGCGCGAAACAGTGCGCAGAGAACGGTTCTCGATAACAACTGTGCGCTGGTTTCGGTGCGCCAATCGCACATGTTTGCCGATAAAACGGCGTGATTCCAGTGTTTCAGTCGATGTGCGTTTGTTTGATTATGTGCGTTGGAGCGCACAGTTGTTATTGAGAACCGTTCTCTGCGCACTGAGCCAAGGGGAGGGGTGCTACTTGAATGGGCAACTATGAGTGTTGAGACGCCGGATATGGACGAGTTGCTGCGGCTGGTGCCCACAGTGGGCTATGGGGATGACGCCCCGGCCGATCGGCGTGGGGGAGCACTGCACCTGTCCGCCGTGCTGCCCGCCTTGTCCGCCGCCATCGGACATCCGGCCCCCACCAAGGTCCACGCCGATCCCAAGGCATGCCAGCGCGCGTTGGGGCTGCCCGATGCCGAATCGGCCATCGTGGTGCTCGTGGACGGCCTGGGCTACTGGAACCTCGCCATGCGCCTCGGCCACGCGCCCTATCTGCGTTCGCTGATGAACGAAAGCGCCAATCAGCGTCCCATCGCTACCTGCGCTCCAAGCACCACTGTGGCGGCCATGGCCGCATTCGGTACCGGAACCTGCCCGGGACTGACCGCAATGGCGGGCTATACGCAGCTCGAACCCGCCAGCCATAAGCTCATCCAACTCATCCAGTTCAAAGACGCGCTGGCACCCAAACCAGCCAATCCGCACATTCCTGTGCCGCCCATGGTCGATCCGCTCGACCTGCAGCGCGAGGAGACGGTGTTCGAGAAACTTGCGGCTCAAGAGGTGCGCGTCACGAGCTCGGGGTTGCCCAAGTTCTCCAAATCGCCATTGACCGAAGCCGCATTGCGAGGCACCGACTATCAAGGCAACGTCACCCCACGCGATCGTGTGCTGGCCGCCGCACGCGCCTCCCGCACCCCCGGCCTGACCTACCTGTACATCCGTGACGCCGACAAAGTCGGCCACAATTACGGGTGGGATTCCGAACACTGGGTGGCCGCATTCGAACATATCGACGCCCAGCTCGCGCTCCTGAAACGCAGCGCACCCAAAGGCACGCTGATCGTCATCGTAGCCGACCACGGCATGGTGCAAACCGACATGGACCAGCGGATTGACATCGCCGTTGAACCGCAGCTCACCCGAGGCGTGTCACTGGTCGGGGGGGAGCCGCGCTCGCTGATGCTGTATGCCGAGCCGGATGAACGACCTGAGGATATAGCTTGCCGGTGGCGCGATTGTCTGCAAGACCGAGCCTTGGTGCGGACCAAGGATGAGGCCATCGCGGACGGATTGTTTGGACCGGTCTGCGAGCGAGTCCGGCCAATGCTCGGCGATGTGGTCGTGCAGGCAGCGGGAGCCGTGACCCTCGTCGATTCGCGTACGCAAGGAGACAAGGCCACCCACCTGCCGAGCGTGCATGGCTCCCAAACAGCATTGGAAATGGATATTCCCTGCCTGATCGATATGGCCTGATTCGGAAATTCAGTCTCCGAACAGAATCTCGTCCCAGCTTGGTACGGCCGAACGTCCTGATTTACGCTTGGCCGGTTTGGCTGGTGCCTCATGTTCGGTGGCGGCGGATTCGGCCGCCCGCTCCTGCTCGGTGGCTACTAGCTGTGCATTGGGGCCACTCCGTATGGTCTTGTCCGAAACATTGTCAGAGCCCTGCTCTGGTGCCGTGGCAGGCGATTGCTGTAATCCTGCGGCAGATGGCGAAACAGATCCGGCGGTCTGCGAAGAGACCGGACTGGGGGCCGTAGTGCCATGAGCCTGGGTCGTGGCCGGTGAGATGGACGTGGATAGATCCACTGGGGGCATGGAACCTGTGGAAGTGACAGAGGGCCGGATTGCGGCAGGCCGTGCGGCCGGAATCGAAGGCGTAGGAGCCGCCCAAGCAGACACGGCGCGCTCGATACGCGCGGAGCGTACGGAGTCGCCGGGCAGTTCGGGAATCGTCGGCTTGAGTTTGGAATCCGTGGCTGATTCCGGATTCTGTTCGCCGAGCAGTTTTCGAGCGGCATTGTTCAGGCTCATCACGGAATTGTCGTGCATATTCCACGTCCATTCGGCATGGATCTCACGGCCCGCGGAAGTGAATATCGCCACGATGCGCCAAGGCTCAAGTCCACGTCGGGTGGATTTCCAGGTCACTGATTCCATGCCGATTCCCGCAGAGGCCAGCGTGCGTTCCACCAGTTCGCTGATGGTGCGCACCCTGCTGTCTTTGGGTGCCGCCACGGCAAGGAACTGTTCGATGGCATACTGTTTCTCGGTCTCCACAGCCATGGAGAAACGACGTACCAGCATTTCGCTCAGATGATATTTCTCCGCGACACGGGCCGGATCGGCACCGGCGCGAATCAGCGACTGTATCTGGGAAATCGGCAAAGTGGACTGCTGATGCGGCTGGGGAGCCTGTCGCATCTCGCTTCTGACCTGCTTGGCCTCAAGAATCGCCCGTTCGAGCGTGTCGTCCACGCTCACAGCCATTTCCCTGCCGCCAAGGGAGAATACGAGGTCCCCCGTCTTGCTCACGCGCACGAAACGGGCTTTTTCAAGCCGATCATCTGGCATATTCGCACCACTTTCCGTCGCAAAGACATTACTTCTTTTAAGTATGCCCCACGTGTCGAACTTTACGAGTATTTCAAATCGTGTATCCTATGGGCGAGTACGGCGCTGACCGTGCTATATATATCGACTTACGAACCAAAGACGACGAAAGGACCATGATGGCTCAGGATTATGATTCCCCCCGCAACAAGGATGAGGACGAGGAATCGCTGCAGGCGCTGGGGAAGTCCTCGCAGAACGCCTCGAGCGACATCGACGACGATGAGAACGCCATCGCCGAAGACTACGAACTGCCGGGCGCCGATTTGAGCAACGAGGATTCCTCGGTGACCGTCATCCCCATGCAGGGTGACGAGTTCATCTGCTCGCAGTGCTTCCTGGTCAAGCATCGCAGCCAGCTCGCCTACACGGACGAGGATGGCCAGCCGGTGTGTGAGGAGTGCGCCGCCTGATGGCGTTCGACGAGACCTACAACGAGCCCGAATCCACCGAGGTCCTGGTCAAGAGCCTCGACCCCGAACATCCGGCCCAGCTGCACTATGCCCACGCGGGCGATGCCGGTGCCGACCTCATCACCACCGTCGATGTGACGCTGAAGCCTTTTGAACGGGCACTGGTTCCCACCGGCGTGGCCATCGCCCTACCTGCGGGCTACGTGGCGTTGGTGCATCCGCGTTCCGGGCTGGCCGCCAAGCAGGGCGTCACCGTGCTCAACGCGCCTGGCACCGTTGATGCCGGCTACCGTGGCGAGATCAAGGTGCCTCTGATCAACCTCGATCCGAAGCACACCGCCGTCTTCCATCCGGGCGATCGCATCGCTCAATTGGTGATTCAGCGGTATGTTGAGGCTCGGTTCATCCCGGCCGAGACACTGCCCGGATCCGATCGCGCCGAACGCGGGTTCGGTTCGACGGGAGTGGCGTCCTGACCGGATTAGGCCGGTTGAATGACTAAGGTGATGACGGCAACAACGGTTGTGGAACCAATGATGGCGAACAGGTGAATGCACAAGGCTCCGGTTCGCGGCTACAATGAACTTCATGACGAGGGAGGTGACTGGCATGGCAGAGATTGATGGCGAGCAGTACGCCGCCCGTAAGTTGGGTTGTGAGATCAGTGCCGATCCGCTCAATCCGCTGGATCCAATCAAGAAGGTGTGCAAGTCCCATCACCCCGATGAGGATTTGTCCATTCTTGACCGTGCCTACCGGCGTGCCGTCATCCAGCACTCCGCCCAGCGCCGCAAGTCTGGCGAGCCGTACATCATCCACCCGCTGGCCGTTTCCCAGATTCTCGCGGATCTGGGCATGGGCCCGATCGTGGTGGCAGCCGGCCTGTTGCACGACACGGTGGAAGACACCGACTATACGTTGGATCAATGCCGCGCCGAATTCGGCGACACCGTGGCCGGTCTGGTCGATGGCGTTACCAAGCTGAGTCAGCTTGAAGTGGGTGATTCCGCCCAAGCCGAAACCATTCGCAAACTCGTGGTGGCCATGAGCCGCGACGTGCGTACCTTGGTGGTCAAGCTCGCCGACCGCGTACACAACGCTCGCACCTGGCGCTATGTGAAGACCACGTCCGCCCAGAAGAAGGCGCGTGAAACCCTTGACGTGTACGCACCTTTGGCCAACCGACTCGGTATGAACGCCATCAAGACGGAGCTCGAGGAACTGAGCTTCAGGGTGCTCTACCCGAAGATCTACAACGAGATCGTGGTGCTGGTGGCTCGCCGAGCCGGCCAGCGCGATGTGTACCTGAAGCAGATTCTGGCGGAGATCAACGAGGATCTCGACGAGCAGAACATCAAGGCATACGTCACCGGACGCCCGAAGGATTACTTCTCCATCTACCAGAAGATGATCGTGCGCGGCCATGATTTCGCGAACATCTACGATTTGGTCGGTGTGCGCATCATCGTCGACACGATTCAGGACTGCTATGCGGCGCTTGGTGCCGTGCATGCGCGGTGGAACCCGGTTCCCGGCCGATTCAAGGACTACATCGCCATGCCGAAGCTCAACATGTACCAGTCGCTGCACACCACGGTGGTGGGCCCCGGTGGCAAGCCGGTCGAAATCCAGATTCGCACTTGGGACATGCACCGCCGCGCCGAATTCGGCATCGCCGCGCACTGGAAATACAAGGAAAACGGCCAGGCCGGCCGCGCCCTGAGCTCGCCGGACAAGTCCGATCGAAAGCGTGATGAAAACAATCAGGAGCTTTCCGAGGTCGATAACCTCAAATGGATTCAGCAGCTCGCCGACTGGACCAGCGAAACCCCTGATTCCAACGAATTCTTGGGCTCGCTCAAGGAAGACCTTGGCTCGTCCGAAGTCTACGTGTTCACGCCGAAAGGCAAAATCGTATCCCTGCCCGCTCACGCCACGCCGGTCGACTTCGCGTACGCCGTGCACACCGAAGTGGGCCACCGTACGATGGGCGCGCGCGTCAACGGTCGTTTGGTGCCGCTCGACACCACGCTCGATAATGGCGATACCGTCGAAATTCTGACGTCCAAATCCGATACAGCCGGCCCGTCACGCGATTGGCTGAGCTTCGTCAAGAGCCCGAAGGCCCGCAACAAGATTCGTCAGTGGTTCTCCAAGGAGCGTCGTACTGAAGCCATCGAGGAGGGCCGCGACGAGCTGACCCGCGCGATGCGCAAGCGCAATCTGCCGGTCAACACATTGCTTACGCCCGAAGCACTGGTGGGTGTGGCCGACGACCTTAACTTCCCGAACGCGGACGCCGTGTTCGCCGCCATTGGTGACGGACAGGTCTCCACGCAGAACGTCATCTCGCATCTGGTCAAGGATGCGGGTGCCGACGAGGTCGATGAGGAAGTCGAGCAGGAAGTCCTGCCGCTGAAGCCCATGGAACGCAAGGCCTCCAGCAGCTCCACCGGCGTGTCCGTCAAGGGCGTGGGCGATGTGTGGATCAAGCTGGCCCGTTGCTGCATGCCGGTGCCCGGTGACAATATCATCGGCTTCATCACCCGTAATCAGGGCGTATCCGTGCACCGCACCGACTGCCAGAACATGATCGATCTGAAAAACAAGCAGCCTGAGCGTGTGGTCGAAGTCGAATGGACCAGCACCAAGGGCCTGTTCATGGTCAAGATTCAGGTCGAGGCGCTGGATCGACGAAACCTGCTTTCGGACGTGACACGTGTGCTTTCCGACCATGGCGTGAACATCATTTCCGGTACGATCGCCACCGGTTCCGATCGCGTGGCCACCAGCCAGTTCAGCTTCGAAATGGCCGATCCGCAGCATCTCAACTCGTTGCTGGCAGCCGTGCGCAAGATTGATGGCGTGTTCGACGTGTACCGCATCACTGGTGCCAAGGAATCCGCCGAACCTCGACTGCGCAAGATGAAGTAGGCCGTTGCCTTACTCTGGCTCCCTCTCAGAGAGGGGAGCCAAGAACACGAAAAGGTCCTGACTGGAATACCTGAACTGCGCCCCGATTGTTGGACGTGGTTTATTAAGGGTACCTGATTAGGCTGTGGGGGACATGTTCCGGAATTCCTCCGGGGTGTGTCCCTCCAGTCGTATCTGGCGGCGTTTGGTGTTCCAGTGGATGATGTACGCGTCCAGTTCGTTCTTGAACTGTTCGTATGAGGCGAACTCGCGTCCGGCGTGGAACTCGTCCTTGAGGTGGCCGAACACCTGCTCGGTCGCGGCGTTGTCGATGCAGTTGCCCTTCCTGCTCATGGACTGGCGGATGTTCAGTCCCGCGAGCCGGTCTCGCCACCACCGGTGCCGGTACTGCCAGCCCATGTCGGAGTGCGGGATCGGGTCGGCGTCTTCGGACAGCTTCTCCTCGAGCATGGCGAGCAGGCGCCACTGCTGGGCCATGTCGGGATGCCGGCTGACGTCCCAGGCCACGATCTCCTTGGATCCCATGTCGCATACGGGAGCCGGATACGCCTTGCCGTCGGCGACCCTGAACTCGGTGACGTCCGTGCCCAGCTTCACCCACGGCCGCTCGGCCGTGAAGTCGCGGTTCAGCAGGTTCTCCGCCCTCGCGCCCGTCTCGTCCCGGTACGAGCTGTATTTCCGGTACGGGTTCGGCCTGCGTATCCGGCATTCCAGGCCCATGCGCC
>OMCC01000920.1_pt1 | contig 17916 bp, 14 predicted proteins | sample 1674161 | NCBI WGS metagenome assembly OMCC01 (sample SAMEA103958149, study PRJEB25191) | human gut metagenome | biome: human-associated habitat [ENVO:00009003]; feature: intestine environment [ENVO:2100002]; material: feces | place: Germany | collected 2013/2015 | reverse complement strand
TCCATTCGCGGAATGTCATTTTATACGTAGTCTTGATATAAGCGGAAAGATAGGTACGGTTCGTATGAAGTATTTCGGACAGTTCTTTTATGGTAAGTCCCTGCTGGACATAGCCGTCTGTCTTTATCCAGTTGGCCACTTTCTCTATAATTTCTGTATAGGACACTGGAACTTCTTTCTCAGAAACTATTTTAGGTTCTGTTTCTGTATCTGTCAGAAGTTCTTCTTCAGACTGTATATCTTGCTCAAAAGCATTTTCCACCTGTTCATAGAACAGCAGGTAGTTCTGATAGCTGTAGAAAAGATAGCTGTAGAACGGTATTGACGACAAAATCCAGATAAAAACATATTTGTCTGGCAGAAATGTCAGCAATCCGCATCCGACACCGAAGATAACAGCCCAATAAGTGAATATGGAAAGCCATTCGATATATGTACCTATATCATCCGCCTGAGTTTCATTGAAAATCCGAATGGCTCTACGGTATGCAATTATGACTCTGCGAGCTAAAACGACTCCAAAAACGACTAACCATACAGCTAAAGCAAATAAAGAGAATTTTTGCATGATTCCGCTTGGCAACAGGAACAACACAACTCCGGAAAGAGTTGAAAATATAATCCATAAAATGATATGTGTCCACACACGCCGTTTGGTAATGTAAAAACGATCAAGCAACATTATCAATGCCGAACTGAACAGAGAATAGCACAGGAAGTATGTGGACATGTTCATCAATATGGCAGAATCCGCATTTTTGAATCGGATACCAAAGAAGAAATGTACCGAATAATTTGCCGAAAGCAGCAGCATAGCTATACCCATAATCTGTCGGGAGCGGAGATAATTCTTGAAAATTTTCTTTTCAGGAGTCTTTGCAAACAAAAAATAAAAGCCGAAGAATAACATCAATGGCAGTGCGGTATAAAGTGAAAAACTGTATATAGATGGCTCCATTGTTATGCTTATTTGATTTTGATACAAAGTTACGTCTTTTTCTTCACAAATAGACACATAATCTATGATTTAACGTTATAGATTCGGTCATATTAGATTGAAAAATTATTAGAATTAAAGCCAGTGGTGAAAAATTCAACCACTGGCTTTTTCTGTCAAGACTTCGATATTAAAGTTTTACACCTTTGGATTCCGATAAACCGGGTCTCCCTATAATTAAATGACTGCGTACAAAGTCCACGTGCGGGCTTTCCGGCTGTTGTTCCGTCTGTTTTTTCTCGTTGCCTTGCCGGTTCTCTTCTGTGTTTTCCTGAGCCGGAGCCAGCTCAAGCTGTATCTTGCGGTCCAGTGCGGCGAGTTCGGACTTCAGCTGTTTCAGCTCGTCCTCCTTCTTCCACACCTTGCCCGCTATCTCCTGCAACTGCGGAATCTCCTTTTCCAGCACTTCGTTCTTAGACTTGTACTGGTCGATGATGGTCGGAATCCTCTCCAATGCGTTCAGAAAGTTTCGTGCGGCAGCAATCGGGTCTGCCATCGCCAGATGCCCGTTGTTGTAGGTGTACTTGTAGTTACCCTCCACCACGAAGCGGTTGTCAGTGAACTCCAGACCTTCTTTGAGTGTCCTCTCGCTGACCACCTTTATCGGAAAGCCGTAAAGTTCCCCGACAGCCTTGTACAGTCCACCAGTCGTGGCGTTCTTGGCGATTTCCTGCAAACGCTTACCGATGACCTTCTCATCCGTTGAATCCACGCCGTCCACCTTGACAAGATTAAGGCGGCTGCCTTCCTTATCAGTCTGCACAACGGAAAGAAAACGGTTCCAGTCTTCCGTCATGGCTTCGATGAAAGCCGTGTTGTTGCGCAGTTCTCCCGTCTTGGATTCCAGCTTGAACTCCGAATCGCGCTTGCCCTTGTTGAACGACTTGCGTTCCCCTTCGAGCGAGGCGATACGCTTCTCTAATTTCGCCTTATCCAAAAGGTCGGTATTGCCGGAGAGCAACGCCATATACTCCGAGAAGTTCATACCCGATTTTTCGTCCATTGCTCCCTCGTCGATGGTACGTGCGCCCATCGCTCCACTTTTGAGCTGCGATATGAACGTCTGCTTGCAGTGCAGCAGATTGAACTTGTAGCTGTCCAGCGACTTTTCCACCGCGTAGATGATGATATCCACGTTGTTCTCGGCAAAATGCTTGGCAATCTCGTTCCCGGCTCTAACACCCCGTCCGTCACGCTGTTGCAGGTCGGACGGTCGCCACGGTGTATCAAGGTGATGGATGGCGACGCATCTTTTCTGCGCATTCACGCCCGTTCCGAGCATACTTGTGGAGCCGAACAGCACTCGCACTGTCCCTGCGTTCATGGCATCTATCACCGCCTTACGAGCCTTATCCGTCTTACACTCCTGAATGAAGCGCACCTCACTTGCCGGTATGCCGTAATCCTCCACCAACTTGCGTTTTATCTCGCTGTACACGTTCCATCCTTCCCCCGGCTGGTATGTCCCCAAGTCGGAGAACACGAACTGCGTACCCTTGTGCGTCTCGTACTTGTGGTAATACTCTGCAATCATCTTGGCACAATGGCTTGCCTTGTTGTCGGGATGGTCCTCGTAGTTCGGGTCTATCATGCGCATATCAAGAGCCATCTTTCTCGCGTAGTCGGTGGCGATGAGCATCTTCGCCTTTTCCTCCGTTTCCGACAGGGGTAACCTGCCAAGCAGAGTGGCATCGCCGGTTTTGGCAAACTGCATCAGCTTCTGTATGAAGTCCTCCTGCTCCGGTGTGGGCGGTATGTGGTGCAGTATCTCATTCTTGTTTGGTCTGTCCACACCTACATCCTCCGCCGTGCGGTAGTCGGTAATCTCGTTGTAGAAGGCGGCAAGCTCCGGCACCTTGATGAAATAGCGAAAACGCTCCTTCTGAACGATATTGTTCGTTACGTTGAACTCAAAATCGGTCGTCTTTTTGGCGAAGATGGCAGCCCAAGCATCGAAACAGCGGATGTCCTGCCGTTCCAGTTCGTTGGGGCGCAGGTATTTGAAGAGCAGGTACAGTTCCGTCAGACTGTTGGAAATGGTCGTGCCCGAAAGGAACGTAGCCCCCAAGTCCTTGCCCGTGCGTTCCTGTATGGTACGGATGGCAAAGAGCATATTCAGGGCCTTCTGGCTTCCTTCCGAGTTTCCCAATCCCGCCACACGGTCATGACGGGTGTTGAAAGTCAAGTTCTTGAACTGGTGACTCTCGTCAATGAAGATGTGGTCGATGCCCATCTGCTTGAAGTCCACCACATCATCCGTGCGGGACTTGATGGCGTGTTCCACCTTCTCCAGCTTCGCCACAAGGTTGTGCTTGCGCTTCTCCAGCCCTTTCAGCATCGCCCGCGACACGTTCTTGCCCTGCTGTCGCAAGACTTCGAGATTTTCCTCCACCGTGTCAAGCTCCGCCTGCAGGATGCGCTGCTGCAACTCCGGCGACTGCGGTATCTTCCCGAACTGGTCGTGCGACATGATGACGCAATCATAGTCGTTGTTCTTGATGTTGTTGAAGAAACGCACACGGTTGGCGGTCGAAAAGTCCTTTTCAGAAGCGTAGAGGATGCGGGCGTTAGGATAGGCCGCCTGATAGGTGGCGGCAATCTCCGCCACATTCGCTTTCAGCCCGATAATCATCGGCTTGTGCGCCAAGTTCAGACGCTTCATCTCATGTGCCGCTATGCACATTATCAGCGTCTTGCCGGTTCCACAGGCTAAGCGCAAAGCGCCTTGCCGTCCTTTCGGACGGTAGGTTTCTAAACGCTCGCCACCGAACCGTACGTACACGTCTCCATGTATACGGCTCTCCATGGTTATTTTCAGTCTATTTCTTTTCATGAATCTTACGATAACAATTTTCACATACTGCTATTGTTTTTCTCTGTCTGGCAATCATGAAGCGTTCCCACTCCTGTTTGCCTTTCAGGTCTTTTAGCTTGCGGACATGCACCATTCTAAGGTTGTCCTCCGCTCCGCAATATTCACATTCACGGGCTTTCAACCGAGCCATAAGGCTGGTACTTTCAGTCCCGCGATAACTGGGCATGATATGCGCATTGTCAATACGCGCGTCTTTTCTCTGCTTGAACCCTCCATGATAAATAGTACGTTCCAACATTTCGCCCTTGTTGTTTTCATACCTTACTGTAAAGACTTTATTCCGGCAATATTTACGGATTATTTTCCTTACGGTTGATTCATACTTGGATGATAATGTTTTATACATACTCTCTTTCATGTAGTAATAGAAACTATTGAGAATGTTGACATTGTTTGCAATACAGTAGTAGTTATAGATTCCCCGAATTTCCGAATTGTATCGGTTGAGTATTTCAAGGTCATCATTACTACGGAGATACGGGCGTGAGGTCGATTCCCATGCTTCCTTGCCATTCTTGATTATTATGCGCATCGCATTATAGTCAAGCAGTTTCTTTCTCATAACCTCATAAGGCAGGAGAAGAACCACTTTATGGTCAAGTGAGCGTATGGGGATTCCTCTGAAATCCTTTCTCGTCTTGTCCGTACTGCGGACTGTAACATCAAAGCCGAGAAATTTGGCTGCGTCGTGTGAGTTGGTGATTAACGTCTTTTCATCCGAAAGTTCGAGTTTCAACGTATCTTGCAGAAAGGTCTTAATGTCCCCCTTTGCTTTTACACAGTCCTCTTTACTTCCGATTACGCAAATCAGAAAATCATCGGCATAGCGTACATACCTCATGCGTTTGAAGTTTTCGTCCATGTCAAGAGTTGCAGGAAGTTGTTGCATCTCACGGTGGAGAATGGCTATCTCCCTGCGCAATGCTTCTTTCTTCTGCTCGTCTGTTTCATTCTTCAGTTTCTTTACACGTTTGTCCTTACGATTTGCAACCCTTTTATATTCGGGGTTGCGTACACGTGCTTTACCTTTATTGAAGACGTTTATGTAGTTCCGCATAAATTTATCGAGTTTGTCAAGATAAATATTCGCCAAAATCGGACTTATTATGCCTCCCTGCGGTGTTCCGATATAGGAATTTTTGTACTCCCATTGTTCCATGTAGCCTGCTTTGAGGAATTTACGTATCAGTCGCAGGAAACGCTCGTCATTGATTCTTTCAGCAAGGATTCCGATTAAAACATCATGGTTGATGTTGTCAGAGAAACCCTTGATGTCTCCCTCGATGAACCAATGTGCTCCCGTACCTCCCTTTTGTAAGGAAGCCATAGCCGTATGACAGCCACGGTGTGGTCTGAATCCATGCGAGCAGTCTTCAAAATGACCTTCGTAGATGGATTCAAGAATCATCCTTACAACTTCCTGTACAAGTTTGTCCTTAAAGGCTGGTATGCCTAAAGGACGTTGCTTGCCATTCTTTTTGGGAATGTAAATTCTCCGTGCAGGGCACGGACGGTAACTTTCGTCTTTCAACTGTCCAATGATAGAGTGAATGTGCTTTATGCTCATTCCGTCTATGGTCTGCCCGTCTGTGCCTTTCGTATAGTTGCCCGCATTCTGCGACAACTTTTGATAGGCAAGTGCGTACAGATTTTCATTGAACAGCAGTCGGTAAAGCCGTTCAAACTTGTAATTAGGGTCTTGGCTGTGCCCAGCCAGACTGTTTAATACATTTGCTGAATCTCTCATAATGTCTCACACATCATTCGTTAAACATATTAAATAATAACTCACTGTCTCCCTTCGCCATGTACAAGGCTTTCCCTTGCTCGGACTACTACGGAGACTCTGTTGTCATATAGGATATTCAGGGGACAAACCCCATAGCCTTTCGGCATTCCTACTTAGACAATCCCCATTTAGACATATAGTAACATAGCTCAATAGATTGTCGGATGCGATTTTCGTCCTTTTCCGCTTATTGCGGCTGTTCTGCAATCGGTTTTCGGCTCTCGTACTTGAGGTAGGAAAGTAGAAGTATTGCAGCCCGACGTTTGTAACTATCTTCCGTCGGGGTTTACCAACTAACAACTCGGACTGTCGTTCAAACAGTATAGTCTTCATCCTCATATCTATCATTTCATTTAGACATTCAGTAGCAGCATGATAGTTAGCTGACTTATGCCGTTTCCAACATGCGACACTCCCCACCGCCTTTCGGCTAAGTGGATAAGTTGGCTAATGACCGGCGTTGAAAACCCTTGCCGGGTAGGTTGCTAAGCCTACATTTACTATATGCCCTTATGGGCGCAGCACCTCGTGGTCGCAGATCCCGCCGCCGTTCTGTTTCAGCATCCAGACGCAATCCTTCTGCGACGGGTAAACGCTCTTGATTCCCCGGCTTGCCAGCCCTTTCAGGTTGAGGTCGGGAAAAGTCTGGTGCGAGCCGTCATACTTCGGGCGCACGAAACAGTTGAACTTGCGGTTATACATCGTCGTGAGCCGTTCCTTGAACTGCGGCGACTGTTCTTCCAACCATTCGGAGAACCCGTTACGGATTTCGTCTATCTTCGCGTTGGCGAGCTGTATGCCCTCGCTGTCGCGTACCTTGATGTCGTTGCCGTTCTCGTCCTTGCCGATACTTTTCATCATGTCGGGGCAGGTGTTGTGCAGGGCGTGCTTCAACAGGTGCATACCGTCATAGTTCCGGTAATAGCCCTTTACTAAAAACTCGTCCGTGATCTTCATGGTGCGGTAGCCGCACGCCACGGAAAACTCGTCCATGCTTGCGGAGTAGGCTATTTTCACGTCCGTGTCGAAAAGGTGGCTCATGTAGGCGGCATACACACCCGTGGGAATCCAGCGTTCCCCGAAATTGAAGTCGAGGTCTTCAAAGGCGATGCGCTGCGGTTCGGCCTCCTTCAATGCCTCCCACGCCTGTTTCACCTCCGGCATCCGCTCACTTTCGGGATTGTCCTCCATCCAGCCCTCTATGCGTTCCGCCTTCTCTATCACGTTCCCCGCGATGAAGCGGTCTTTGATTTCGTAACCGGTTACGAGCGGGTTGTAGAAGATGCGCCCCTTGAGGGCACCAAGCAGTTCCTCTTCCGTGGTGTCGGTTATCTCCCGCATATAGCCGAGATTGACCGTGCCGAACTTGTTGAGCGATGCGGACAAGGCTTCTTCGGGAGAGCCTGCATTGACACGGCTCTCCACCGAGAAGGAAACGGGACGGTCGAAGATGTCCGCCTTGACAAACTTGCCGTCCTCCGCACGTTCCAGCGAAAGGATGTCGCGCCCTCCGGCATCCATCATCACCAGTTTCACGTTCTGTCTGGCGTTGAGGTTACCGTAACGCATGACAAACTCATCGTAGTAGGTGTTGAGATACCCGCGCTGCGGTTTGTGTTCCGTATGGTTCTCCGTCTCGTGGCTATACAGACGTTCGTAAGCGTCACGGAGCGATATATACAGCATCGCTTTCTCTTTTTGATAGCCACGGAGGTCGAGCGGTTGGAAGGTCGCACCGTAAGGCGTGAGGTCTTTCAGGTAACCGAGATTGCGTGAAGCATCCAGCACCATCGAGCCGTCACGGTGGTGTGGCTCCAGCAGGCCGTTGAACGGACGGGGAGAAAGGTCCATGACTTCCTCCTTCGGCTTTTCCGTTTCAAGTTCCGGGAACAGGGAAGTGGCAACCGTTTCGGAAGTAGGCACAACTTCTGCCAGTGTTTCAGGTTGCTTTATTTCTTCCGTTTGTTCCGGCTTTTTATCCATATTGTCCGAAGAAGGCGCAAAAGCAGGGTTCAACGTGTCTTTGATACCCATCTTTTTCAGTTGTTCCTGCCTGTGCCGTTCTGCCTCAAGCCGTAGGGCCTTGCGCCGTTCCGCTGTCAGGCTCATCATTGTCTCATAGAAGCCGTTGATGGGAGGATTGGTTTCCCAATCCAGAGTGGCGTAAATGTCGTCCGGGTCGTTTGGCTTTTCGGCATTTTCCGGCTTTTCTTCCTTATTACCGTTTACCGGCTTGGCGGCTTCAACGGGTGGAGTAACTTTGACTTGCGGTTTAGGCGTGGACGGCATAGGCTTCGGCTTGCTTTCCTTTTTCGCTGCCTTTTTCTTTTTTACCGGTTCCTCTATGGGCATACCCCAAAGGTCGAGCAGGGTAAGCTGCACGGCTGACGAATGATTGGGTTGGCGCGGCTCAATCTCCGGCTTTTCCTCTATGGGCTGTGCCTGCGGCTTCTCCACTCCCTTGACAGGCTCAATTACAGAAACGGGGGCTATTACAGAAGGTGATACCTTTTCTGTTTTCGGAGCAGGTTGCACTTCCGCAGCCGTGCTTCCCTCCTTTGTCGGATGCAGCCTGTGTCTCTCATACAGTTTCCTGTCAAGTTGTTGCAGTTCTATTTTCAGATGCTCCCGCAAGTCTTCCGCCAGTTGTGCGATGTCCCCACAGTGCAGGAGTTTATAGGCTGGTTTCCCGTACGGGTCGGTACTTCTGATCAAATCCGTGTGTGAAAGCGAGCCGATGCTCCATACATACCCATTTACGGAAGTGCCGATAGGGGTCTGTTCGGTCTGCACGAAGAGTTTTTCGTTGTAATACAGTTCACCGTTCTTTCCGCTGTTCTTTTGCAGGATAATCAGGTCGCTGCCCACCTCCGTTCCCGCGTTATCCGTAAAGAGGTTGTTCGGCAGGCGGGCTACGCCCACCAGATTGGCATGGTTCATCATATACTCGCGTATGGGCGCGTTGGTCGGGGCATCCAGTACCCCCTGCGAGGTGATGAACGCCACGATTCCGCCTTCACGCACCGCGTCAAGGCTTTTCAGGAAAAAGTAATTGTGTATCGTCCGTGCCGCCGAGAGCCTTGCAGGATCCTTGCTGCCCGAAAAATCCGGGTCGAACACCGCCACATCGCCAAACGGTATATTGGAGACAGCCAAATCAAAATGGTTCATGAACGGCTTTTCTATCTTCTCGAAGCCCTGTACCCTTACTTTCTGTCCGGGATGCAGGTGCTTCAGTATCTTGCCCGTCATCAGGTCTTTCTCAAAAGCCATGATGTCCGCGTCCGGTCTGTTCTCCAGCACGGCGTCCACGAATGCACCGACACCTGCCGACGGCTCCAGCACCCGGTCGGGACGGATGCCGTGTTCATGCAGCACGTCCGCGATGGTCCCGGTTATCTCCGGCGGGGTATAGAAGGCGGTCAGCACGGACTGCTTCATGGCATCCATATTCCGTTTGTACTCCGTCTCGTCTTTTGTGTTCTCTCGCAGCAACCTGTGCAGTTCCACGGTAGGGGCAAACAGTTCGAGGTCGGACTTCGCCCAGTGGACGGCATCCGTCAGTTCCCTTGCAGGGTTGAGTATGTTCTTCAGTCCCCCGAAACCGCAATAACGTTCTAACAAGAGCCGTTCGCGTGCGGTGGGTGTGCGCTGTTCCCTGTCAAGGAGGAATGCCGTCCGTATCGCCTCGATGTTGTCCCGCAGCCTCTGTTTGCGGTTAAACGCCATACTCTTCGATATAGAGGATGACGGCTCCCGTCAGCTCCGTGTAGAGCAGGTCATATTCGGGCGACAGGGCGAAATTGTCGTCCGAGAGGTCATAGATGGAGAATACGTTTCCGACAAGCGGTAGCAGCTTCTGGGTAAAGGCTTCACATTTTTCTCCCGGTACTTCACCCGCAAATTCGTTCTCCACGACTTCGCGCAGGATGGCGTGCTTGGAGTAGCGAAGGCCCTCCGTCAGCACCTTCATCGCCAGTTCCTGCGCCCCGTCGGCAGGATAGCCTTCGAGCCTTGCCTGTTCATACGCTTCGGCGGCACGGTCGGTTCTTTCTCGGATGAAGGCTTCATCGGCTGCCTGTTCGAACTTGTTCGTGGTGAGGTAGTCCAGCAGGTACAGACCGTAATAGGAAAAGTCGGTCCGACCCTCGTTTTTCTTCTTGTTGTTCATTTCTTTGGAATTTAGTGGATTGATAATGATGATAGGGATAATCGTTGGAAAACGAGAAGAAAAAGGCACCCGGTATCCCTCCGAGTGCCACCACTAAATCCAAAGTATGAGTGTAATCCGGTATCGAAGAACAATTCATTACTCTGAACCAGTGGCAAAGTTAAACATTTATTTTCTTCTTTTCGCAGAGGTCGCTTTACTTTTCCTTTCTGGGAACACGAAAACCGTGTTATAGTCCCCGTCAAAGGCGACTACGGCATCAAAACTCTTGCCCTGCTTGCTCTTGAATCCTTTGAGCAGTTTCGTGTGTCCGTCGGTGAGCAGGTTTTTGATTTCATCATCAGAGAGGGTGCGGTTTGCTTTCAGGCGGAACACGGGCAGACCGCACTCCGCGTTGTCGCAGCGGACGACCTTGCCGTAAAACTGCATCGTCCCCGCTCCGCACTTGGGACACTTGCAGCCGGAATCCCTGCGGGCGAACAGCTTGTCGCACGACAGCAGTTCGGAGGTAATTTCCCGTGTATATGCCTCAATCTTCCTGCGGAAGTCATCGGCGGGCAGTTCCCCACGCTCGATGCGTGCCAATTCCTTTTCCCATTCGCCCGTCATGGCGACATCGGCAATACGCATCGCCTTCACGACCGAGTAGAGGGCAAGCCCTTTTTCGGTGGGGACAAGCGACTTCTTGCAGCGTTCCATATAGCCGCGCTTGAAAAGCGTTTCGATGATGGACGCACGGGTGGCGGGCGTGCCGATGCCGCAATCCTTCATAGCCTGCCGCAATGCGTCGTCCTCTATCTCCTTGCCAGCCGTTTCCATCGCGGACAGCAGGGTGGCTTCGGTATGCAGCGGCTTGGGTTTGGTCTTTCCCTCCGTGATGGAGGCGGCTTTCAGTGCCAGCGTGTCGCCTTCCTGCCAACAGGGAATGGCGGCGGTTTCCTCTTGGCTGTTGTTCTCTTCTCCATTCTCCTTGCCATAGACGGCACGCCATCCGGCTTGCCTGATGATGCTGCCTTTTGCCACGAACTCCACTCCGGCACACTCTGCCGTGACGGTGGCAGTGTCCTTGACGCATTTTTCGGAGAAAGCCTCAAGCATGCGCCCGGCTATCATGTGATAGACGGTGCTGTCCTCTTTGGAGAGGAACAGCGGCTTCTCGCCCGTGACGAGCAGGGCATGGTGGTCTGTCACCTTGCCGCCGTCCAGGCTGCGGCGTGTCGGCACGGCTTTCGGCTGCAACTTGCCCTTCCATTCGGGCAGGCTGCCGATGAAGGCAAGCAGCTTGGGGATTTCCGCGAACACGTCTTCGGGAATGTAGCGGCTTCCGGTTCGCGGATAGGTGATGAGCTTCTTCTCGTAGAGCTTCTGCGCGATTTCAAGCGTCTGTTCCGCCGTGAAGCCATGCTTGGCGTTGGCTTCCTTCTGGAGCGTGGTCAGGTCGTACAGGAGCGGTGTTTCCTCCGTCTTCTCCTTGCGTTCGGCTTTCGTGACGGTGGCTGTGCCTGCCGACTTCACCTTATTATACAGTTCCGTCGCGGACTCTTTCTCTTTCCATTTTTCGGAAGAGGAAAACTTCACCGTTCCTTCATCGCAGCCGTCCGTTGCGATATGGAGCTGCCAGAAGGCTTCGGGGGTAAAGCGGCGGTTCTCCCAATAGCGTGCGCACACCATCGCCAACGTGGGTGTCTGCACCCGCCCGACGGAGTAAGTGCCGTGTCCGGCGGCGATGGAAAGTGCCTGCGTGCCGTTGATGCCCACGAGCCAGTCTGATTCGCTCCGTGCTTTGGCGGCAAGATAGAGGTTGTCGTATTTGTCGCCCGCTTCGAGGTTGCGCAGTCCCTCGCGGATAGCCTTGTCGGTAAGCGAGCTTATCCAGAGGCGGACGAACGGGGTGGTGCATCCGGTATAATGATAGAGGTAGCGGAAGATAAGCTCACCCTCGCGTCCGGCATCGGTCGCCACGATGATCTGTTCGCTTTCCTTGAATAGCCGGGCGACGGTTTTGATCTGCGCCACCACGCTGCTGTCAGGCTTGTAGCCCTTCTCCGTCTTTACCTGACGGGAGACGAGCGTGAAGGTGTCGGGTATGACGGGCAGGTTGTCACGGACAAAGCCGCGTATGCCGTAACCGTCGGGCATGGCAAGCTGCACGAGGTGTCCGAACGCCCATGTCACGGCGTAGCCGCCTCCCTCGAAATATCCTTCCTCTCTCTTTGTCGCGCCCACGATACGGGCGATCTCACGTGCCACAGACGGCTTTTCTGCAATGATTGTCTTCATATTTTTCTGTCGTTTTGAATTTTACAAATGTTACTTCGGATTTAGTGGCGGACACCGGATTACATCTTCATGCCCTTATTGTTTTTCTTTTGCGGCTTCTCCTGCTGCTGTTGCTGTGCGGTGTCCTTCGGGGCGGTCTGTCCCTTCCGCAACGGCTCCTTCAGGTTCTTGGTAGCCTCGTTGGTCTTGCCCTCGCTGTTCACCGCCACCTGCGTGCGGCTCTCGTTGGAAGGCGCGACCTTCTGCGCGTTATCGGGGTTGGTGTCGTAGCGGTACGGGCGTCCCTTCTCCGGGTTGAACCTGATGTACATCGTGGCGTGGAAGCCCTGCTTGTCGGTCACGTTCTCCAGTTTCACGGCTTTGCCAGCCACGTAGTCGGCTTTCTGCTGCTCGGTGAAGTCCACGCCGCTCCATTTGCTGATGGGGCGGATGCTGCCGTCGGCGTTCGTCCACGTGTTGCGGCGTTGCTCCTTGTTCGTGTTGGCTGTGTTTTCCGTACCCTGCGCCTGTCCCTGTGTGGGGTTGTTCTTGGCTTCCTGTGCTTGTGCGGCACGTGGCGACCTGCCGGTTCCCGGCACGAACTCCACGCCGCGCTGCTCCACGTTCACTTGCAGGGTGGTGACGAACTTCCTGCCGTCCTTGCGCTCGATGAGTTTGTCGCGCACAGGCAGCCCGGCACGCAGCATGTCCTGCTCCTGCTTGGTGATTTCCGTCTTGCCGATGCGCTCCGGTATGCGCACCTTGTTTGCCGGGACATCCGTGATTTCGTTCGTCTTGCGGTCGATGCTGACGAACGAGGGGATGATCTCGCCCGTTTCCCTGTCCACGAGGTCCACAACCCTGCCGAGGTTGCCCGTTTCGCGCAGGTTCTTCCGGTCGTCGTCGGAGAACTTGTGTTCCTTGTACTCGTCGAGTTTCTGCTCCTTGCGGATGAAGTGCGGCACAAGGCTGACGTTGCCCTCGCCGTCCTTCTTGAAGGAGAGGCGGGCATCCAGCTCGAAAGCCTCTCCGCCGAAATTGGGCGCCACCCTCACCAAGTCGGACTTGCCGTAGTTGAGCATCCGGTCAAGGTCGCCCGACTTTTCAAGGTCGTCGCGCTTCACGCCCCATTTCTCCTCCAACTCCTTCCAGTTGATCTTGCTCTCGTCGATGGGTTGGTAGCCCCGGTTGCTCTGCGCCTGCTGCGGGTTTTCCTGATTCTGTTCGTTTTTCTGTTCCATTTCTTCCTGTTTTTTAGGTTCGTCATCTTGTTTCTGTTCCGGTTGTTCCTGCTTTTCGGCGGACTGCTCCTCCTGTACTTTCTTTTCGTAGCCGGAGGTGTCCACCTTGTGGGGCGCAAGCATCTCCTTGTTGCCCTCGGGGTCTTTCAGCAAGTCCTTGATAACTTCCAGCAGCTTGTCGGCTTGGTCCGCCGCGACACGGTAGAAACCGAAGCGGCTGGGTTCCTTGCACTGCCGGAAGAAGTTCTTGAAGAAGTTGTCCAGCACGTCCCCGTGCCTGTCGAATTGCAGGAAACTCTGCGCGTTCTCCGCCTTTGCGGGGGTACGCTTGGGTGAGCCGTCGGCGTTAAGCCCGGCTACCACGCTAATCTCGCCCGTCTTCTCGTCGCGGACTATCAGCACGTCTTTTTCTGTTGTTTTCTTTGCCATTTGAAAAATGTTTTAATGGGTTATTTATTAAAGAAATTATGGATACGCGCCTTGTAGAAGGCTATATCTTCCTTGCGGAAATTCTTTACGTGTTCGGAGAGGAATGTCAGTACGTCCTCCTCGCTGTAATAGGTCTTTTTGCCGAGCGTCTTGTACGGCAATGCACCGATGCTGCGGTAGCGCTGCAGGGTACGCTTGCTTATCTGGAGCAGCATGCAGAGGTCTTGGTTGTCGAACATCCTGATACTTTCCATCGGGTTCGGGGCTTTGCCGGACGGTCGCAGGGAGAGCAGCAGCTCGTCCTGACGGTCGAGCCGTTCCATCAGCTTCTGCATCCAGTCCTCAAAATTGTTTCGTGTAAGCAGTTCCATATCTTATGTCCTCCTTCCTTTGGGTTTGCCGCCGCCCGTGCGCAGCGTGTGGTTGCGTTTCAGTTCCGTCAGTGTCGCTGCATCTTCTGCCACGGTGCAGTCTGCGAGCAGGCGGTCTATTTCCGACCGGCGGTAGCGGCATTTGCCGCGCAGCACGACATAGGCGATGCGCTGTTCGCTGCGCATACGTTGGAGGGTACGGGTACTCACGTTCAGCAGGTGCGCCGCCTCGCGGGTGGTGAGCAGCATGTCGGAAAACTCTCCCTTCCTCTCACCGGAAACGGCACGCACATAGACCGCTATCTCGGCTATCTGTTCCGTCAGGGCGGTGAAGGCGGAACTTTCAATCGTTATCACTTTCATATTTTGTCCTTTCTTTTGTTTCTCTGCGGCAAAATTCGGCAATAAACAAAAGGAGCTTTAACAACTCACTACGTGACTCACGTAAGATTTTCTTTGAAAGTGACTCCGTAACCCGGACAACCGGCGCAACAAACTGCCATATAGCGGAAAACGGCACGCATTCAAGGCGGCTGCGTTACCTTTGCGGTAAATCATTAAATGTTTTGGTATATGGAAATCGTATCTATCGAGAAAAAGACCTTCGAGATGATGCTGGCGTCATTCAACGCCCTCTCGGAGAAAGTCGCCGCCCTAAGGCGCAAAAGCGACGGCGGGCGGCTGGAAAGGTGGCTCACGGGCGAGGAGGTCTGCGGGCAGTTGAGAATCAGCCCGCGCACGTTGCAGTCATTGCGTGACAGGCGGCTTATCGGCTACTCGCAGATGAACCGCAGATTCTATTACAGGCCGGAGGAGGTCAGGCGGCTTATTCCGCTTATCGGCACGATCTATCCCGATGGAAAATGACTCTGTTTTTATTAACCACTTAATCCGATGTTATGATGAACGAGAACAACGAGGTTTTCTCAATGGAGGACGAGCAGGTTGCCACCGCGATACAGAATATGCTCAAAGGCTCCAAATGGCTCTCCGCATTTTTGGAAAGTTACCGTCCGCCACTGGACGGGGAACATTACCTGACGGACAAGGAGGTGGCGGAAATGCTCCGGGTAAGCCGCCGCACCTTGCAGGAGTATCGCAACAACAGGATGCTGCCCTTTATCCTTCTGGCAGGTAAGGTGCTTTATCCCGAATCGGGACTGCGTGAACTGTTGGAGGCGAATTACCTCAAGCCGCTGGAATAAGGCGGTTGCATGAAAAAAAAAAGGAAACGGACAGCACCCGATGGCGTTGTCCGTTTCCTTTTTCGTTGTCTGTATGCGTGTTCAGCAATATCCGGTTTTCCCGTTCTGTATGAACATCACGTATGCCTGCCTCTTTTCCTTTGAGAGTGCCTTCTCCACCAGCCACATGCGGAACACGTGTGTATAGTATGTGTTCAGCCGGAAGGCTACTGGAATGATGATTTCAAGCGAGTAAACATCCGCGTACAGGCCGTTTTCAAGCTGTATGTAGCGGCATACCTCGTAGTCGTTCAGCACGTCCGACTTGCGGACGGCTTTGATGGTGGCGTTCACTGCCGGGACGGTGGCATGGAACTCTTCGGCGATTTCCCCGGCGGTCATCCATACCTCGTTACCGGTTACGCTGACCGTCTTGTCCTCTATAATGATTATGTCACGTTTCATGGCGTCTCTGTTTTAGATGGTACATCCTGCAAATTCCTCGATTTGGTTCAATCTTGCGGCAAGGTTCTCCATGTCTTGGTTGAGCTTCTCTTTGGTTATCTTCGCGTATATCTGCGTTGTCTTTATACTCTTGTGTCCCAGCATGGAACTGACTGTTTCGATGGGTACACCGTTGGAGAGGAACACCGTCGTGGCTGCCGTATGGCGGCTCTGATGCCACGTGATGTGCTTGGTGATGCCGCAACGCTTGGCGACGGCACGGATTCCGGCGAGGCACGTGTTGTAGTGGGGAACAGGGAAAATCCTGCCGTTTTCGCACAGCCCGCGGTATTTGTCGATGATTTGTTTCGCAATGTCAAGCAGGCGGATGTTAGACACCACGCCCGTCTTCTGGCGGTTGATGTTTATCCACTCGTGTTCATCGAAGTAGGTGCGGATGTTCTCTTCCGTCAAATTGCGCATATCGGCGAATGACAAGCCCGTGAAGGCGCAGAACAGGTAGAGGTCGCGGTATAGTTCCTGTTTGGCGTTCTTCAGTTTACCTTCCATCAGCAGGCGGATTTCGTCTTTGGTCAGGAAACTGCGTGTCGTTTCCTCCTTCTTGATTTCATACTCCCTGAACGGGTCGCGTGTGAGCCATTCGTTGTTGATGGCGATGAACACCATCGTCCGAAGTGGGCATACATACAGCCACACGGTATTGGTGCAGCAGTGTTTGTCCGTGCGCAGAAACATCTCGAAGTCGGAAATGAAAGCGGGGGTAAGCTCTTTCAACGCGATGTCCTTCACGTGGTAACGGATGTTGAGAAACTCTTGCAGGTGCTTGTAAACGGTCTTGTACTTCAAGAGTGTGCCTTTGGCTTTCATGCCTGCTTCCACCTGCTTGGCATAGTCCTCGTTGTGTTGCTGGAACACCTGCATCAGCGTGTGATAGCGGTGTTCCAGTCCGAGAAAGGCGTTCTTCACCTTCTCTGCCGTGACGAAGTTGTCACGCTCCATGATTTCCTGATAGTGCTTGTTGATGCGCACCCGCATCTTGTCAAGCATGCGGTTCGTTTCGAGTGCCGCCGTGCTTCTGCCCGTGACACGTCCCCCTTTGGTGTCCCACAACTTGGGATCGATGGTCAGTTTGCAACTGAATTGCGTCTGGCTGCCGTCCACCGTGATGCGTCCCATGACGGGAACCGTCCCGTCTTTTTTCACTACCTGACGTTTGAGGTAGTAAATAACTGAAAATGTACTCTTCATCGTCCTTAATTTTTTTGTTCAAAATTAGTTGGTGAAGAGCCCTCCTCTGATACGCAAATTGCGGAAGAACGGCGCAATCTTTTTTCGTTACCGGATTTTTTGCGTGAGTTGTCAGTAACTCACTAATCCTTAAAGCCTTGTTTCGTTATTCGTGTCCATTTCGTCACCTATTGAGCGTGGTTACGAACAAGTAACGTAGCTCCGTCTTGATTTGGCTTCGGCGTGGATTGAAATGGCTCTCGGAATAATTGGCAGCGTAAATGAAACCCCTGTAAATCAAATCCATTACCATATTCTTCCGCATTTCACTTTTTTGTAGTAACTTTGTTTCCACATAATATATATTCAATCGCAGGATTTCGATATATGTTTCTTTTCGTTCCATGACTGTTGGGATTATTGGCAAAACGGACTCGCCAAAAGCGAAAGAGCGATTGTCGCAATGACAACCGCCGTAATCGCCATGGCTGTAACGAATACATCGATAGACAGCCGTTCGATCGTTTCGATAATCATCTTGCTCATATTTTTTGTCGCAAAAATATCTGGCATAAAACGGCTATACAATCAGAATCTTACCGAAACGGAGAAATCGGCTTCGCAATCGCCCGAATCCGCCTTCGAAACAATTTCGGAGGTATCCGTTCACTTGCTTCCGAACAGCCGCCTTCGCCGCCGATACGACAGGAAGATGCAGAGAATGCACGCCAGAATCATTCGTTCGGAGTGGTCAGAAGTGCACTTCCCTGTGTAATATCGATACTTGTGAAAGCATCGCCGACCGTCATTCCTATACCGATTTTCCTCGGCTCCCGTCCATCGTTCTCTTTCAGGGCGATATACAATTTGTTCGGACTTTCGGACGGCACGACGATTTCGCACCACTC
>OMCC01000905.1_pt1 | contig 18043 bp, 10 predicted proteins | sample 1674161 | NCBI WGS metagenome assembly OMCC01 (sample SAMEA103958149, study PRJEB25191) | human gut metagenome | biome: human-associated habitat [ENVO:00009003]; feature: intestine environment [ENVO:2100002]; material: feces | place: Germany | collected 2013/2015 | reverse complement strand
GTAGTGGTTCGGGTTCATGACGCCCCAGTTCGGGCAGACGATGCCGTGACGGTCGGCGTCCGGGTCGGTGCCGCCGACCAGATCGTACTTGTCCCAAGCGCCGGCGTTGAGCTCGTCGACCAGGCCCTTCATGGCGTACGGGGAAGACGGGTCCATGCGGATCTTGCCGTCGTGGTCGATGGTCATGAAGCGCCAGGTCGGGTCGACCTCAGGACGCACCACGCCGATGTTCAGGCCGTACTTCTCGTTGATGAGCGGCCAGTAGTTCACGGAAGCGCCGCCGAGCGGATCGATGCCCAGACGCACGCCGGAGTTGCGGATCACGTCGAAGTCGATGACGTTCTCCAGGTCGTCCACGTAGTGCTCGCGGAAGTCGAAGCCCTCGACGTACTCGGACTTGATGGCCTCCTCGTAGGGCACACGCTTGATGGACTTGAAGTCGCCGAGCAGCTCGTTGGCGCGAGCGGCGATGGCATTGGTGGTCTCGGCCGGAGCCGGGCCGCCGGTGACGGGGTCGTACTTGAAGCCACCGTCGGTGGGCGGGTTGTGGGACGGCGTGACGACGATGCCGTCGGCGAGGCCCTCGCCCTCGAAGCGCTGGGTGCCGTCGGCCGCACGGTTGTGGGTCAGGATGGCCTGGGAGACCACCGGGGTGGGCACGAAGTCGTCACGGGAATCGACGCGTACGTGCACGCCGTTGGCGACGAGCACCTCGATGGCGGTCTTCTTGGCCGGGCCGGACAGCGCGTGGGTGTCGGAGCCGAGGTACAGCGGGCCGGTGACGCCGGCCTTCTTGCGGTATTCGGCGATGGCCTGGGAGATGGCGATGATGTGGGCCTCGTTGAACGAGGTCTTCAGGGACGATCCGCGGTGGCCGGAGGTGCCGAAGATGACACGCTGCTCGGGGACTTCGGGATCGGGGACGAGGTCATAGTATTTGCCGATAACCTCATCGACATTGATCAGATCTGCTGGGGTGGCGGGCTGACCCGCATTGTTTGCTACCATGCTCCCTATTCTGCCACGTTTTTTCGCCACGTTGGGTACGATTATGTTAAGAGTTGTCAACTTTTGTGCGAATCGTGTGCCGGTTGTCTAGCGCTTGGTCATTTCCTCCTCGATTTCCTCCAGCGACTTGCCGTTGGTCTCGGGCACCAAGCGCATCACGAACGGGATGGACAGGGCCGAAAACACGCCGAAAATCGCGAACGGGCCGCCCACATTGTTGCCGAACGCATCGAGCAGCACGAGGAAGAACTGGGAGACGATGAAGTTGCCCAGCCAGTTCGCCGCCGAGCCGAAGGAGGAGCCGATGCCGCGCACGCTCAGCGGGAAGATCTCGCCGATAAGCACCCAGGCGATCGGGCCCCACGAGACCGCAAAGCCGAGGATATAGAAAGCGATGAGAATCATCGTCGGCACGGCCAGCACGGCCACGTCGCCCACGAAGTTCATCACGGCGAGCACTGCGAGCGAAACGGTCATCACGATGGAACCGAAGATCAGCACGCCCTTGCGCGGGAAACGATCCATGATAAGCGTGGCCACGATGGTGCTCACGAAGTTCACCACGCCGATGCCCACCGACACCCAGATCGCGTCGCCTTCAGGGAAGCCGAAGCCCTTGATGAACACCTGCGGCAGGAAGTAGATCACCGAGTTGATGCCCACGAGCTGCTGGAACAGCATGATACCGATGGCGGCCACCAGCGCCGGACGAGCGATACGGAACAGTTCGCGCACACCACCCTTGGTGTCCTGTGCGGCCACGGCCTTGATCTCGTCCAGCTCAATCTGCACCTGGGTCTGATCCACGTCCTTGCGAATCAGCGTAAGCACTTTGAAGGCGTTGCGGGTGTCGCCCTTGTTCACCAGATAACGCGGGGATTCGGGCAGCAACAGGCCGCCGAGCAGCAACAAGGCGGCCGGCACCAGCGCCGAACCGAGCATCCAGCGCCAGTCGCGGATGCCGAAGAGGTTGTGGTTCAGGAATCCGAGGTTGGAGGCGTAGGCCAGCAGAATGCCGAAGGTGACCATGAGCTGGAACAGCGTGGACAGTGAGCCGCGACGCTCCTTCGGCGCCAGTTCGGCCAAGTACGCCGGGGTCAGGGCGGAGGCCGCGCCGACGGCGAGACCCAGGATGATGCGGGCGCACACCATCATCGCGAATCCGGTGGAGGAGGCGCACAGGCCTGAGCCGAGCAGGAACAGCAGCGCGGAGACGATGAGCAGCTTCTTGCGGCCGAACCGGTCAGACAGTGCGCCGATCGACAGCGCGCCTGCGCACGAGCCGATCAGCACCGAGGAGGTGATGAAGCCGGTCTGAGAGACGCTCAGGCCGAAGTCCGATTCGATAAGCGGGGAGGCGCCGGAGATGATGCCGGTGTCGAAACCGAACAGCATGCCGCCGAGCGCGCCGAAGGTGAAGATGAATGCGCTGTTGAGCGGGAAGCGCGTGGAGAAGCCGCGTGATTCGGCGGCTTCGAGGTCCTCGATTGCGTTTGCTGCCGCGTTTGTGGCCGCGTCCGCCACCCCGGCCACGCCGGTTTCGATGGTTTCGATTGCGGTGGCCGCTGCACCGGTTGCGCCGGTCTCCTGTGCCGCGGATGCCGTCTGCTTCGATACGGGTGATGCCGTTGTCGTCGTCATTGCCTTGTCCTTTCGCCGTTGACGGGCCGCGCCTGCCGCGTGGCCCCTCTGCCGCATGCAAGGTCAGGCTTCGATTGCCTGAAGTCGCCCGAAAACAAAAAAAGACCTGGAACAACGTGGAATTCGCATATTACGATACGCAAATTCCACGTCACTCCAGGTCTTGCCTCATTTTGAGTAACAACCCTGCTACGCAACGTGTGTGAAAGACAGGATACGACTTTCTCGGTCGCGACACTCCGAATAGGCGGCAAAAAACGATGATTTTTGACAACGATTGCAGGATTCTGCATGGTGGAATGAAGTCGGAATGGGCGCTGCGGCAAATACGGAGAACGGGTGCGGCGGAACACCATAGCGGAACGCTATCGCGGAGCACCGTAGCGCATAGTTGCCGTTTCGCGATGCTTTGCCGGCATTGCCGTGCTTTTGGGGCACCCAGCGCCGATAATGGAACACAGTGGCATACGGCAGCAAGGAGGAACCGTGGCGAACGCATCGAACGCAACGCCTGCAGTGATTGCGGCGTGCATCGTTGATGCCGTCGGCGGCTCCGCGAACATCACCAACCTGACCCATTGCGCCACGCGACTGCACTTCGAACTGGACGACGCCGGCCAGGTCAGCCAGCACGGTCTCGAATCCATCCCCGGAGTCCTCGGCGCATTCCCGCGAACCGGCAATCGTTATCAGGTCATCATCGGCGGAGCGGTCGCCTCGGTGTACGAGCAGATCGTTCGGATGCAGGCAGCGCGATTGACTCCGGCAACGCAATTACCATCGGCGGCGTCGCGGCCAACGCAGTCCGCGCAATCCACTCAGTCAACGCAATCCACTCAGCCTACGCAGCCTACGCAGTCCGCGCCGAACCTTTCCGACGACGTCGCACCATTGCGCGATACCGCCACCGACACCGAGCAGAGTCACGGCCCAGCCAATACATCCCGTCACTTCATGCCTCGTACCATCCGCGAGTGGGTCAGTGCCGCCCGTGCCCGGGCTGCCGCGTTTTTCGACTACCTGTCCGACTCGTTCCGCCCGATTCTGGGCGTGCTACTCGGTGCCTCGCTGGTCATCGCCATCGTCAACGTGATCGTTGCACTCGGCATTGTGCCTGATGGCGAGACGTCCACCGGTTGGATACTACTCAAGGCGATTTGGGAGGGTGTGTTCACCGTTCTGCCGATTATGATCGCTTACAATGCGGCCAAGAAACTGGACGTCGACCCTTGGCTCGGCGGTGCGATTATGGCCGCGCTTATGACCCCGCAGCTTACTGGCGTGATGTCCGGAATGTCCGGGACGTCCGTATCCAGCGCTCTCTCCGGGGAGATTCAATGCTCGGCCACCGCCACATTCGGCACCGAAACCTGCACCGTGTCGGCGTTCGGCATACCGATTCAACTCAACGACTACAGTGGCAACATCTTCGTACCATTGCTCATGGCCGCCGTGCTCGCCGTGGTCTACCGCGGGCTGAAGCGCGTCATTCCCGACAGCGTACAGCTGGTGTTCGTGCCATTCCTCTCACTGGTCGTCGTTTTTGCGCTCACCATACTGGTTATCGGGCCTCTGGGAATATGGCTCGGCAGCGGGCTGGGAGCGGCCACAGCATGGCTTAACGCGCACGTGCCATTCCTGTTCGCGCTCATCATCCCGATGCTCTACCCGTTTCTCGTGCCGCTCGGTCTGCACTGGCCGTTGAACGCCCTGATACTGATGAACATTCAGACGCTCGGCTACGACTTCGTCCAAGGTCCGATGGGTGTATGGAACTTCGCCTGCTTCGGTGCCACCGCCGGCGTACTCGTGCTGGCCGTACGCGGCAAGGATTCGGCCATGCGGCAGACCGCGGTGGGGGCGTTGCTCGCGGGATTGCTGGGTGGCGTTTCGGAACTGAGCCTGTACGGCATCCATCTGCATCACCGCCGCGTCTACCGCTGGCTGCTCGCCGGCTGCGCGGCCGGCGGAGTGACCAGCGCGGTGTTCGGCTGGCTGTTCCCGTCCGTGCTGCCATCCGGCCAGATGGTCCGGGGCGTTACGACTACGGCATTCGCCTTCTCCTCGTTGCTGACGATTCCGGTGTTCGATCGGATGTGGGTGTACGCGCTGTCCATCGCCGTTGCGTTTGTAATGGCTATGGTGTTGACGGTGTTGTTCGGGTACCGCACGCCGTCGCGCGCCACCAAGACGCAGATGGTCTCGGCAGACGAGAACGCACGCCCGCAGGATATGGCGAGGGGGATTGACACGACCGTGTCGGATGTGGAGTCTGCGGAAGATTCTCCATCGCGGGCTGCCCCTGATCGGGCTCTTGACTCCAACGCCATCTTGTCGCCGGTCGCCGGCCGGCTGGTGAATCTGGAAGCGACTGGCGATCCGGTGTTCGCCTCCCGCGCGCTGGGGGAGGGCGTAGGCGTCGTGCCGGAGACGACCGGTGAGACAGCCGTGCTCGCACCGGTCAGTGGCATGCTGAAAACCGTGGCCCGAACCGGCCATGCCTTCGGCATTAAAACCGATGGCGGCATCGAGGTGCTGGTTCATATCGGCATTGACACCGTCGATATGGATGGCGAGGGATTCGCTGTGGTCGTGGCTAAAGGCGAGCGGATCGCGGCGGGAGAGCCACTGGCCACCGTGGATTTCGGCAAAGTCGCGGCGGCCGGGCACAGCGTTGTGGTGGTGGTGACGGTGGTCAACGCCGCTGAACTGACCGTGGTCACGCCGTTGATCGGCGACGGTAGCGGCGACAACAACGGCGGTGACTGCAAAACCGTATCAGCCGGCAGCCCGATCATCGATGTGGAACAATGACGTTGCGAAAGGATGCCATGGAAATACTGCGAGTGTTCAACAACAACGTCGTGCTCGCCAAAGGCGGCGACGGCGGTGAGGTGATTCTCACCGGCCGTGGACTGGGGTTCCAGGCCAAGCCGGGGCAGACGGTCGACGAGTCGAAAGTCGTGCGCACCTTCGTGCCGTCGGACGGGCGTGACCCGGACCATCTGGCGCAGATGCTGGCGGACATTCCGCCCGAAATCATCCGCGTGGTCGTCGAATCCATGCAGGAAGCCGGACTGGGGGAGCGTGAGACCGGCAGCACCACGCTGGTCATGGCCTTGTCGGATCACGTGGCGAATGCGGTGGAGCGGGTGCGGCGCGGCATCGACATTACCTACCCGCTGCTCGGCGAGGTGAGCAACCTGTACCCGCAGGAATACGCGCAGGGGCGTGCGATGCTCGCATCGCTCAATGCGCGGCTCGACGTCACGCTGCCGGACGGCGAGGCCACCGCGCTTGCCATGCATCTGGTCAACGCCGGCTTCGCCACCGGCGACCTGTCCTATACGTATACGATGACGGGCGTGATCCAGCAACTGCTTGACATTATCGACCACAGCTACGGCATCACGTTGGACCGCAGTTCCGTGAATGTGGGCAGGTTCATCACCCATCTGCGTTACCTGTTCGTACGCATCCACCAGCACCAGCAACTGACGGATGAGCCGGCACCGGTGATGAAGGTGATTCGTGAGTCCTATCCCGCCGCGCTACGATGCGCGCGAACCATCGCCTCCCTGCTCGAACTGCGCCTCGACACGGATATCAGCGACGACGAAACCGCCTATCTGGCAATGCACGTCGCCCGAGTCACCGGCCACGCATCGTAGCGGATCAGCGAATCGGCTCGAGCGTGCCGGTCATTTCGGCGAAATCCGAGGTGGCGTTTGAGGCAGCGGCCTGTGCGGTCTTTTCCAGCGCGGAGGCGTCGGGTACGCGCACGATCAGCGCGCGATGATCCACTGAGAAACGAATATGTTTGGTCTCCGGTAGCATGTCGCCGTCCACCTGCGCTTTGGCCGGCTTTTCCAATGTGATTTCGGCACTGACGCCCTGAACCTGTTCGATGGTCGAGTTCGTGGACAGCGGGTTCTGTTCGGGCTTGCCGATAATCGTCTGATGCACCACGTCGCCGAACAGATTGGCCCAGCCAAGGATGCCGCCGGTGGTGTCGATGATTTCGAAGTCCAGCAGACCATCGTCATAGGATGCCGCCGGCATCAGCGAGAACATGGGAATCTGGCCGCAGTTGCCGGCCATCACCGTGCGGAAATCGAGATTCTTGATGGTGTGGGTCGAGCCGTCGGCGCTGGTGACTGTCAGCGTGCCGCGGAACTTCGGCGCGAACAGGTTCTTCACGCCGCCCACGAAGTAGGCGAGCCAGCTGATGTTCGCCTTGAGCTCGGGGTTGGTGTCGTCGATCATGGCCGCATCGAAGCCGATGCCGGCGATGATGAGGAAGGCGTGGCCGTGGTCGTCCTCCGGGTGGTCGAGCAGGGTGAGACGGCCCATGTCCACCAGGCGGGAGCCGTGGGAGGTGGCCACGGTCAGCGCGGCGTCGATATCGTCCACGGGAACGCCCATATTGCGGGCAAACAGGTTGCCGGTGCCGATGGGGATGATGCCCAGCGCATGGCCGGTGCCGGAGACGGCGCTCGCCACCGTGCGCACCGTGCCGTCGCCGCCGACCGCGATCACCACGTCGGCGCCGTCCTCCAGCGCCTCAAGCGCGCAGACCCTGCCGTCCTTGTCAAGCTGGGTGTCGTAGAAGCGGATGCGATTGAGCCCCTTGGCCTCGCAGAACCTCTGGATATGCAGCCTGCGGGCTTCGGCCTGCGGTTTGGACGGATTCACGATGAAGGCGTACTGCACCTCGTCGTCCCGGCGCTTCTCCAGCGTCTGAGCCAGCTTGCGGCGGCGCTGCGCGCGCAGAGCGATGACGATGACGGCGATGAGCACCACCACAATGGCGATTGCGGCGATGATCAGAAACACGGTGAGGGCAGGCTGAGGCATGGCTCCTATTGTTATCGGTGGGGAGGTCGTTTGCGGCCATGGTGCGCCGTACGTGAACATTTCCTGCACGCAACAGCCCCGTGGGGCGTGATTATGGTTCAATCGCGTCTCATCTGACGAAATTGGCCGGGTGGACCCGTCCGCGGACTTTCCCGGGCTTCCCTGTGATTTCCGCGTGACTCCCGCGCATTCGGCCATTGTCGGTGTCTGCTTACGCGGCTAGTCTGGTGCCCATGCTTGATATTCAATTCATCCGTGAACACACCGATATCGTCAAGGAATCCCAGCGCAAGCGCGGCGAGTCCGTGGAGCTCGTCGACGAAGTGCTCTCCTCCGACACCGCACGTCGTGAGGCGCTGAAGGCCTTCGAAGAGGCTCGCGCCCAGCAGAAGGAAATCGGCAAGAAGGTCGCCTCCGCCCCGGCGGACGAGAAGGCCAAGCTCATCGCCGAGACCAAGGAACTGTCCCAGAAGGTCTCCGAATACAAGTCCAAGGCCGATTCCGCAGCCGAGGAATACACCACCGCCATGTGGAAGCTCTCCAACATCGTGGAGCCCGAAGCTCCCGAAGGCGGCGAGGATGACTACGTGGTCGTCAAGAAGGTTGGCCAGATTCGCGACTTCGCGGCCGAAGGCTTCGAGCCCAAGGACCACCTGATCCTCGGCACCGGCGTGGCCGGCATCGATATGCGCCGCGGCGTCAAGGTCGGCGGCTCCCGCTTCTATTTCCTGCGTGGCCAGGTGGCCCGCATGCAGATTGCCATGCTCACCATGGCCGTGGACCAGGCCGAAGAGCACGGCTTCACGCTGGCCATCACCCCGACGCTCGTGCGCCCCGAGGTCATGCGCGGCACCGGCTTCCTGAACTCCCACGCCGACGAGATCTACCGTCTGCGCGAGCCCGATGACCAGTACCTGGTCGGCACTTCCGAAGTGGCGCTCGCCGGCATGCACGAGAACGAGATCCTCGACCTCGGCAACGGCCCGCTGCGCTACTGCGGTTGGTCCTCCTGCTACCGCCGCGAGGCCGGTGCCGCAGGCAAGGATACTTCCGGCATCATCCGCGTCCACCAGTTCGACAAGGTGGAGATGTTCGTTTACGCCAAGCAGGAGGACTCCTACAAGGAGCACGAGCACCTGCTGGCCATGGAACAGGAGATGCTCGCCAAGGTCGAGGTGCCCTACCGCATCATCGATACCGCCGCCGGCGACCTCGGTTCCTCCGCCGCCCGTAAGTTCGACTGCGAGGCTTGGGTGCCGACCCAGGGCCGTTACCGCGAGCTCACCTCCACCTCGAACTGCACCGAGTATCAGGCTCGCCGCCTGAACATCCGCGAGCGTATGGAAGACGGCGGCACCCGCCCGGTCTCCACCCTGAACGGCACGCTGGCCACCACCCGTTGGCTGGTCGCTATCATGGAGAACCACCAGCAGAAGGACGGCTCCATCGAGATCCCGAAGGCCATGCGCGCCTACATGGGCGGCAAGGAAGTTATCGAGCCCACGAAGTGGGAGGCCTGAGTCTCATCGTGCTTTAGCTCCCTCTGATGAGGGAGCTGTCAGCGTAGCTGACTGAGGGAGAGATTACTGAGGGAGAGATCGCTGATAGCCAGCAGGCGAATCCAAGACCGACCGCACTGCCGAATATCAACATCCCTCCCTTCTGTATAATGAATACTTGCGCGTGTGAACGCGCATCAGGACAGGTGTCTGAGCGGCCTAAAGAGACGGTCTTGAAAACCGTTGAGGGGCAACCCTCCGCGAGTTCGAATCTCGCCCTGTCCGCGAACCGAGGCCTGGGCAACATGCCTAGGCCTTTTTTCTTTTTCTGGAACCTGTCTTCTTGATTGCCACCGGGGTGCTGATATATTGGTTTGTGATGCCGTAACATGCGGTGTCCCCGTTGATATGACGGGCCGATCGGCGTGAGCCGATAAGAAAAGGCCCGACGTTTGCAGCACCGGGCCTTTGCGTTGATTACCGGCTTGCGCCTTTAATCAACAAGGTTGCAAGATGCAATCATATCACGATGCACGGTAGTCTGACCGTGAACGGGCGCACCGTGATCGTCCATGTGGGCGATGGCGAGGCGAACGCCACGGTTGACGGCACGCACTTCAACGTGCGTAGCCTGTGGCAGCTCTACCAGTTGCTGAGACTGCTCGTGTAGCGTCTCATTAAGGCGCGGTGCCTCCCTAGTCGGGTATCGCGCCGGCGACCTGAAAACCGATAATGTTGGCAAGTGCTTGCAATTTGCGGTGGACGATTGCAAGCTAACGTCTTGGATTGTTGCCGCTATCCAATATCTCATTAGGTCTACCGGCGGACCAAAAGTACGTTGCTTTGTAAGGGGAGTTAATGAAATAAACAAATCCGCGCAATCGAGCATCGAACCGGTTTAATGCTACTCGCCTCAACGGGACGCGCGGTAATTGTTAGCTAAGTTGACAATAAAAGAATGAGGGCATACATTAGTAATCAGTCATCACACTGAGATGATGATTTCACTACGAAGGAGTAGAGATATGGTATCTCGCAATAAGCGCATCGTGGCTGCTTTTGCCGCGGTAGCAGCAATGGGAATGGGCTTGGCCGGTTGCGGCAGCGACACTGCCGGCGACACGAAGACCACCGATGATGGTGGCGTGGTCAACATCACCTACATGCACCGTCTGCCGGATTCCGAGGGCATGACTCTGGTCAACGACATCGTTGCCAAGTGGAATAAGCAGCATCCGGATATTCAGGTCAAGGCCACCAAGTTCGATGGTAAGGCCTCTGACATGATCAAGAAGCTTGAGACCGACGTCAAGTCCGGCGAGGCTCCGGATCTGGCTCAGGTCGGTTACGCCGAGCTGCCTGAGGTCTTCACCAAGGGTCTGCTGCAGGATGTGACCCAGTATGCCGAGCAGTACAAGAACGACTTCGCATCCGGCCCGTACAGCCTGGTTCAGGTTGGCGGCAAGGCTTACGGCCTGCCGCAGGACACCGGCCCGCTGGTTTACTTCTACAACAAGGCTGAGTTCGAGAAGCTCGGCATCACCGAGATTCCGCAGACCGCCGATGAGTTTATCGCCGCTGCCAAGACCGCTGCCGCCGCTGGCAAGTACATCATGTCCTACCAGCCTGATGAGGCCGGCAACATGATCTCCGGTCTGGCTGGCGCCTCCGGTGGTTGGTACAAGGTGAAGGGCGACTCCTGGGTCGTCAACACCGAGACCGATGGCTCCAAGGCAACCGCTGACTTCTACCAGCAGCTGCTCGACGCCAAGGCAGCCACCACCAACCCGCGTTGGGATCCGTCCTTCGATGCATCCATCAAGGATGGCTCGTTGATCGGTACTGTGGCCGCCGCTTGGGAAGCCCCGCTGTTCATGACCTCCTCCGGTGGCACCGGCTCCGGCGAATGGCAGGTCGCTCAGCTCGGTGACTGGTTCGGCAACGCTGGCAAGACCGGCCCTGACGGTGGTTCCGCCGTGGCCGTGCTGAAGAACTCCAAGCACCCGAAGGAAGCAATGGAGTTCCTGGATTGGTTCAACACCCAGGTTCCTGATCTGGTTTCCCAGGGCCTCGTGCCGGCTGCTACCACTGAAGACGCTGAGACTCCTTCCGAGTGGTCCACCTTCTTCGGTGGTCAGGACATCATGAAGGAATTCAAGACCGCTAACAACAACATGGGTGACTTCACCTACATGCCTGGCTTCTCCGCAGTCGCCGCCAAGATGAACGAAACCGCCGCCAAGGCCACCGATGGCTCCGGCAAGGTTGCAGACATCTTCTCCGACGCACAGACCACCTCTGTGGATACGCTGAAGAACTTCGGCCTGTCTGTTTCCGAGTGACATTAACGGTTAGGGTTCCTTCCAGCCGCTGATATCCTCAACCACACATCGAAAGGCCGGAGCTCAACACTCCGGCCTTTCCTTTTACTCGAGTTCGGTTCGTCATTAATTGTGTTTGATCTGACTGCATCGATTCGAACTGCATTACGTACTTTCTATTTCTCACTGTTCTTTTGAAAGACAGGTTTCCCTATGACTGCAACAACAAAAACGGCGAAGACGGGGGTCGCCAGGCGTGCCGATAAGCCAAAGGCTTCTGATGCTGTGAAGCGTGAGAATCGTACCGGCTGGGCCTTCATGGCACCGTTTGGCATCCTGTTCGCTCTGGTATTTATTCTTCCCATCATTTGGGCTATTTATTCCAGCTTCTTCCGCCAGGTCACCACGGGAGGTGGCGCATACGGCGGCGGGGAACTGGTCGATAAGTTCGTCGGACTTCAGAACTTCCAATACGTTATTACTTCCGGCAACTTCTGGGCTGGCGTGGGCAGGGTAGTGCTCTACACCGTGATTCAGGTGCCGGTCATGATCATCGCGGCACTTGCTCTGGCAATGCTCATCGATTCCTATATCGTCAAGCACATCACCGCATTCCGTCTGAGCTACTTCCTGCCGTACGCCATTCCGGGCGTGGTCGCATCCATCATCTGGGTGTACCTCTACAACGGCCAGATTTCCCCTATCGTTAAGGGACTTGCCGCCATCGGCATCAAGGTGAACTTCTTCGGCGACAATGTGGTCCTCGGCTCTATGGCCAACATCACGACCTGGACCTTCACCGGCTACAACATGCTGATCTTCCTCGCCGCACTGCAGGCCATTCCGCACGATCTGTACGAGGCCGCACGCATCGATGGCGCCAGTGGCTTCCAGATCGCCATGAAGATCAAGCTGCCGAACGTGCGTGCAGCCGCCCTGCTTGCCATGCTGCTCTCCATCGTCGGCACCATCCAGCTGTTCAACGAGCCGCAGGTGATGTCGATTTCCGATCCGAGCATTTCCAAGTCGTACACGCCAATGATGATGGCCCTCAATACCTCGCAGGGCACGCTGACCCCGGGTGGTGACGGACCTGCATCCGCTGTGGCCATCGTTATGGCACTGATCGCTGGCGTACTCGCCGTGGTCTACACGCTCGTTGAAAGGAAGGTGAACGCAGAATGAGCACCGTAGAAGCTACTGATAAGGAATCCCGCGCGGTCGCACGCGCTCGTAAGAAGGCTGACAGGATTCGCGACAAGCATGCCAACGACCTGCCTCGTTCCATGCAGCCTTCCGCGCTGGTCAAGACCATCACCATCGTTGTTCTGGTCTTCGCGCTGATCTACTTTCTGTTCCCGATTTACTGGGCCATCATCGCCTCGACCAAGACGCCGAGCCAGATGACCGGCAGCAACGGTCTGTGGTTCGCCGTGGGTCTGAGCGATTTGCCTGCCGCCATCGCCAAGAACTATGGCACGCTGATTGGTTGGACCCGTGGCCAGTTCTGGCGCTGGGTGCTGAACTCCCTGATCTACTCGGGTGTTTCCGCTCTGGTGGGTACGCTCGTGGCTGTGATGGCGGGATACGCTACCGCAAAGTTCAACTTCAAGGGTAAGAACCTTGCCATTGGCGTGATTATGGGCTGCATGCTGATGCCGGCCGCTCTGCTGACCATTCCGCAGTACTCCATCTTCCATGCCATGCACCTGACCAACACGATGCTCTCCATCATCATCCCGTGCTGCGTCTCTCCGTTCGGCTTCTTCCTGGGCCGCGTATACGCGCAGACCTCAGTGCCGAACGAGCTGCTTGAGGCGGCGCGTATCGATGGTGCAAGCGAAGCTCGCATCTTCTTCACCATTGTGTTGAGGATTCTGGCTCCGGCAATGGTCACGATCTTCCTGTTCCTGTTCGTGGCCACTTGGAACAACTTCCTGCTGCCGTTGATGATGGTCTCTTCCGACACCTTGAAGCCGGTGACCTTGGGTCTGTACGGCATGGTCTCTCTGGCTACCTTCACTGATCGTGGCGCTCTGATGATGGGTGCTCTGCTCGGTGTGCTGCCTGTGATCGTGCTCTTCCTCGGTCTCCAGCGCTACTGGCAGGCCGGCCTCGCCGCTGGTGCGGTCAAGGGCTGACGCGTTAAGCGGACAGCCCGGTGGGCTGTCTGTAGCGTCGGCCCGAGCGAGGCGGTAGCCGAGCGAAGGCAGCATTGAGTCTCGCCGTAGGCGAGTCCTTAATTGCAGGGGCCGAAGGCGACGCGTTAAGCGGACAGCCTAAGACCAATAATTCCCGCCGTCCGGTGCCTCGTGCTACTCCTTCCGGCGCCGGACGGCTTCTCAACAATAAGTAGCACGCAACCATACCGATCCAGAGCCTTCCTGATTCTTGTCATGAGATTGTCGGTGAAACTGACCGGGAAGCTCCGGTGATGTTCAATTCGCTCTTCCGGCGTTGCCGTGGGGCTACTCTCAAGGATTTATACAGTCAGGATCCTGGACGCCCGACGGTTGTGTCGGATTCTTGTTTTATATGCATATATTGTTTACAATTTAATTATCCAAAAAAATAATCAATGTCCTCAAAGGAGAGACTATGACTAGCACCGGCCGCTTCACCTTGCCTAGCGAGGAGAATTTTGCGGAGAAGACCAAGGAGCTTGCCGAACTGTGGGGAGCAGACGCCATTCGTAACTCCGATGGCACGCATCTGGATGAGTCTGTGCTTGCCTTGGGCAAGAAGATTTACAATGCGTATTTCCCGACTCGCGCGCATAACGAGTGGATTACGCTGCATATGGATGAGACGCCACAGGTGTATCTGCTGACCGATCGCATTCTCGCCGAATCGGATACGGTTGATATTCCGCTGATGGAAAGCTTCTTCGCTGAGCAGCTGAAGCCGAATCGTGATGCCGACCCTCACAAGTATTGGGAGGTTGTAGACCGCACCACCGGCGAGGTCGTTGATTCGGCGAACTGGACGCTTGACGCGGACGAGGACACCGTGCATGTGAGCGGCGTTGCCGCATGGCATGAGTACACGGTGAGTTTCCTGGCCTACATCATCTGGGACCCGGTCGAGATGTACAACCATCTGACCAACGACTGGGGCGACAAGGAACACGAGATCCCGTTCGACATCTACCATCCGGCCACCCGCAAGTTCGTGTTCGACACGTTCGAGCAGTGGCTTAAGGACAGCCCGCAGACCGATGTGGTGCGATTCACCACGTTCTTCTACCAGTTCACGCTCCTGTTCGATGAAAAGCGCCGCGAAAAGGTCGTCGACTGGTTTGGTTGCGCCTGCACCGTAAGCCCGCGTGCGCTGGATGATTTCGAAGCCAAGTATGGCTACCGCCTGCGCCCGGAGGACTTCGTGGACGGCGGTGCCTACAACTCCGCATGGCGCGTGCCCAGAAAAGCCCAGCGCGACTGGATCGACTTCCTCTCCGGCTTCGTGCGCGAAAACGTCAAGCAGCTCGCCGACATGTCCCACGCCGCCGGCAAAGAGGCGATGATGTTCCTCGGCGACCAGTGGATCGGCACCGAACCGTACAAGGACGGATTCGACGAACTCGGCCTGGACGCCGTGGTCGGTTCCATCGGCGACGGCACCACCACCCGCATGATCGCCGATATTCCGGGCGTCAAGTACACCGAAGGCCGCTTCCTGCCGTACTTCTTCCCCGACACGTTCTACGAGGGCAACGATCCGAGCATCGAAGGCCTCGACAACTGGCGCAAGGCCCGCCGCGCGATCCTGCGCTCGCCGATCAGCCGCATGGGCTACGGCGGCTACCTCTCCCTGGCCGCCAAGTTCCCGAAGTTCGTGGACACGGTGACCCATATCGCCAACGAATTCCGCGACATCCACGACCGCACCGGTGGGGTGGCCGCCGAAGGTGAGCTCAACGTGGCGATTCTGAATTCCTGGGGCAAGATGCGCTCCTGGATGGCGTTCACCGTGGCACACGCCCTGCCCAACAAGCAGACCTACTCCTACTACGGCATTCTGGAATCCCTGTCCGGCATGCGCGTGAACGTGCGGTTCATCAGCTTCGACGACGTACTCGCGCATGGCATCGATAGCGATATCGACGTAATCATCAACGGCGGCCCGGTCGACACCGCATTCACCGGCGGCGATGTGTGGACCAACCCGAAGCTCGTGGAAACCGTGCGCGCCTGGGTGCGTGGCGGCGGCGCGTTCGTGGGCGTGGGCGAGCCGAGCTCGGCACCGCGCTTCCAAACGGGCCGGTTCTTCCAGCTGGCCGACGTGATTGGCGTGGACGAGGAGCGCTATCAGACCCTTTCGGTGGACAAGTATTTCCCGCCGGTGGTGCCGGACCACTTCATCACCGCCGATGTGCCGGTCGACCCGGCGGCCCGCGAGGCTTGGGAGCAGGCCGGCTACCGCATCCCGCTGAGCGGCTGCGGCGGCGGCCAGTCCATCAAGCCGTTGGGCGGCATCGATTTCGGCGAACCCGTGCTCAACACGTATCCGGTCAATGAAAACGTGACCCTGCTGCGCGCGGACGGCGGCCAGGTACAGCTCGCGACCAACGATTATGGCAAGGGCCGCGGCGTGTACATCTCCGGCCTGCCCTATTCGGCGGCCAACGCCCGACTGCTGGAACGCGTGCTGTTCTACGCTTCCCACAACGAAGACAAGTATGCGGCCTGGAGCTCGTCCAATCCGGAATGCGAAGTGGCACACTTCCCCGAGCAAGGGCTGTATTGCGTAATCAACAACACCGATCAGCCGCAGAAGACCACGGTGACTTTGGCCGACGGCACCACCGAGGACTTCGACCTGCCTGACAGCGGTATCGCCTGGCGTGAAGCCTGATCCCACGTTTTGGAGAACGGACCCATCATGACTGAAAGCAATGAAGTTTTATTCGGCATCGCCTCGCATTTTGCGCTGGAAGGTGCCGTGACCGGTATCGAACCTTACGGAGACGGCCACATCAACACCACCTATCTGGTGACCACGGACGGCCCCCGCTACATCCTCCAGCAGATGAACACCAGCATCTTCCCCGATACGGTGAATCTGATGCGCAATGTCGAACTGGTCACCTCCACTCTCAAGGCTCAGGGCAAAGAGACGCTGGACATTGTGCCCACCACCTCAGGCGCCACCTGGGCCGAGATCGATGGCGGCGCATGGCGCGTCTACAAGTTCATCGAACACACCGTGTCCTACAACCTCGTGCCGAACCCGGACGTGTTCCGCGAAGCCGGCAGCGCATTCGGCGACTTCCAGAACTTCCTGTCCGAATTCGACGCCAGCCAGCTGACCGAAACCATCGCCCACTTCCACGACACCCCGCATCGTTTCGAGGACTTCAAGGCCGCCCTCGCCGCGGACAAGCTCGGCCGCGCCGCCGCATGCCAGCCGGAAATCGACTTCTATCTGAGTCACGCCGACCAGTATGCCGTCGTGATGGATGGGCTCAGGGACGGTTCGATTCCGCTGCGCGTGACCCACAATGACACCAAGCTCAACAACATCCTCATGGACGCCACCACCGGCAAGGCGCGTGCGATCATCGATCTCGACACCATCATGCCCGGCTCCATGCTGTTCGACTTCGGCGATTCCATACGCTTTGGTGCGTCCACTGCTCTGGAAGACGAAAAGGACCTCAGCAAGGTGCATTTCAGCACCGAGCTGTTCCGCGCCTACACGGAAGGCTTCGTGGGCGAACTACGCGGCAGCATCACCGCGCGCGAGGCCGAACTGCTGCCGTTCAGCGGCAACCTGCTCACCATGGAATGCGGCATGCGCTTTCTCGCCGACTACTTGGAAGGCGATATCTACTTTGCCACCAAGTACCCCGAGCATAATCTGGTGCGCACCCGCACCCAGATCAAACTCGTGCAGGAGATGGAGCAGAAGGCCAGCGAAACCCGCGCCATCGTAGCCGACATCATGGAGGCTGCCAGGTGAGCCGTCAGCCGAACCATACCCGAACCAGCATGATGGAGGCAGAGCAATGAACGATCAGCTGACCGAGGTATACGCCAGCATCGACGCCCTGATCGATTATGCCTTGGCCCATCTTGACCTTGACCCACGCAACGCAGACTGGACCCGCAACCAAATCTTCGCCCTCTTCCGCCTAGATTCCTACCCCGGACCCAAAACCACAACGTCGGCGGCGTCAGTGTCAGACGTAGTCCAAGACATTGTTGGCAGCCGAAGCCAGGCCCCCTATGGCGAAAAGACCCCCGACCCCCTGCTCGCCGCCTTCCGCGCCGCCGCCACAACCGCCGGCCTTTTCAAGCCGGAGGAAGGCCCGGCCTACGCCGACACCATCATGGGCATCCTCTCCGCCAACCCCGCTGATCTCGACGACCGATTCCTGCTCGTCGAGCACCGGGATGGCGGCATGGCCGCCATGCAATGGTTCTACGACTACTGTGTGGCCAACAATTATGTCAAGCGTGCCCAGCTCGACCGGAACCCGCGCTTCGACTCGCACGGGCTGACGGTGACCATCAACCTCGCCAAACCCGAATTCAAGAACATGAAGAAGGCGGCGGCCGGCAACGCCGTGGCCGGCGGCTACCCGAAGTGCACGATCTGCCATGAGAACGAGGGCTTCGCCGGACGTGACAAGCGCACGCTGCGCACCTTGCCGGTCACGCTCGGCGGCGAGTCATGGTTCTGGCAGTTCTCGCCCTACGGCTACTTCGACCAGCA
>OMCC01000897.1_pt1 | contig 18111 bp, 19 predicted proteins | sample 1674161 | NCBI WGS metagenome assembly OMCC01 (sample SAMEA103958149, study PRJEB25191) | human gut metagenome | biome: human-associated habitat [ENVO:00009003]; feature: intestine environment [ENVO:2100002]; material: feces | place: Germany | collected 2013/2015 | reverse complement strand
GCGGATATCTCCAACGCCATCCGTACCGGCTACGATACCGCCTGCCAGCTGTAAAGTAGTCTGAGATGCGCACAGCGCATCGCCAAAAGTGCAAGCCCGGAAGGTCTGTGTGCCTTCCGGGCTTGCTTTTTTCGGGAAAAGACGTGATCATTGGCCGCCCTCTGCGATATTTTTCCGCCGGTTAAGCCTGGATATAGAAATCCGACAAGAGTTGTGTTAGAATAAGGCATCCGGGAGCGCCATGCGGCGGGTGCTCCGCTTCAACATGAAAAATGGAGGCTTTTTATGAAAAAGACCTATCGCTCGTTCTTTTGTCTGCTTGCAGTGCTGCTGCTCAGTGTCAGTGCACTGCCCGCTGCCTCGGCACTGTTTTCGGAGCGGCTCTACTACTATGGTACGGTAGAAGAGATCAGCCGCGCTGCGGACGGTACGGTAGAGTCTGTACTGGTGACCGCAGAGGGGCAGGAGACCTATGAAATGGTGATCACTGAGCACACCCAGTGGCAGGACCATGACGAAAAGACCACCTCCGATCCCGCTACCCTTGCAGTGGGGGAGCAGATCTGTGTGGTGCACGACCCTGCCGTGATGATGTCGCTGCCGCCGCAGTCGGTGGCTTATACCGTCATCCGCAATTTCCCCGCAGGTACGGATCTGGAGCAGGAAGCCCGCGACGCTGCCTGCCCGGTGAAGCAGTTCTTCGCCCGGACCCGCAAGGCCATTGAGGACTGGTTCTACCAGACCATGCCCATTGCAGAGTGAATCTGACTGCATCGTAAAAAAGAAAAAACATCTGCTGTCCAACGCCGGAGGCTGTCACGTCCGGCAAAGGGGCAGCAGATGTTTTTTTGTGTGTAATCCTGCTTTGTTCAACTTACGATTCATCCAGTTGGGCAGCAGTGCAGAAACACTCAGTTCCGCTGGAACCCAAGATAGCGGGTGCCTTGAAAACTCAGCTTTCCAATGTCGCCCTCCACAAGCATTCCGTAGTCCGAACCACTTACGGTAAGCTCCATGCGGTCGCCGCTTTCCACCTGAAAGGTCACATAATAGGTGGTAAACGTATGCATCATCGTGTTGTCCGTGTGGTGATGAGAGACCTCCGTGCGCTTTGCCACCACCGCTGCCGGAACGGTGAGCCGCGGCGAATGGTTGTTTTTATTCCAGGTGCGGATATTTCCGATGATGGCATACAGGATCATGCCCAGAACCACAAGGAACAGGATGGGAAACAGGATGCTGAACAACAGATCAAATCCAGCGAAAAACATCTTACTCCTCCAAAATTTCTTCCAGCAGTCCCTTTACGTCCTCCAAAAAGGATTCCTCTCCAAGGGTGTTCACCTTGAAGAACACCGCCTGACTGCCGCCTGCGGTGATGGCGGATAACCGAATCGGGCTGTCCCCGTTCTGAAACATGGTCAGCGTCAGACTCAGGCGATTGCCGCCCATCACGCTGTACCGTTCAAAGACGCGGACGCTGCACCGGGCATCGCCCTCTTTGAAATCACTTCCGGCTTCCAGCTCTGCCGACCAGCTGCTGGCCGGAATTTCGTTTTCCAACTTCCAGAGCAGCTGATCAAATTTCTTGTTTTGAATGGTCTTTTCAAAGATCGCCATAATGGTTCCTCCGTTTTACCAACAAAATTCGGTCCCTTATCCTTAATACGAACGAACCCGCAGGAAAATTGCAGAATGCCATCCCTGCGCTCCGGATTCGGAGGAATACTTTGTGATCTTCCAACAGCATACAGTAGCACCAGGGGGGTGCTGTGTATGCTATTAACGCTGCTGCAATTTTTCGCTACAAAATTTCTGGTGCTGGCGCTGCATCTGGAAGCGGGGAGTTTCCCAAAGCCGCTCAGTGCGCGGGAGGAAATCGAAACCTTTGCGGCTCTGCGGGCGGGGGACAGGAGTGCGCGGGAGAAGATCATCCGGCACAACCTGCGGCTGGTGGCCCATGTGGCAAAGAAATACTACGCCCAGCCCGGCGACCAGGAGGACCTGATCTCAATTGGAACCATTGGGCTGATGAAGGCCGTGGATACCTTTGACATCACCCGCAAGGCGCGGTTTGCGACCTATGCCAGCAGATGCATTGAGAATGCTATCCTCACCCGAGCGAACGCCGGACTGAGAATCGGAACCATCTCCACCGCCCTCGGGGTCGTTGTCGTCCTCTTCCGGGTCTACCGGGAAGGTGGTCCAGTCGATTTCATCCTCCGGTGAACCGAAGAGCACCACATGCGCCACCTTGCCGTCCCACACCACCTTGCGCACCACCGTGCGGATGGCAGCGCGCTTCTGCGTCACGGTCATGTCGTCGATGTTGTCGTGGAACACGGTCAGCAGCTGCCGCATCACGTCAAACTCGATGCCGCCCAGAACACCGCTGTCGGTGAGGCTTTCCAATTCCCGGATGCGGGAACTCAGGGTGGCATCCTGTGCATTCAGTTCCTCGATGCGCTTTTTCAGGTGGACAGCAGCGGTGCTGTCGCTGAAGTCAGCCAGCGAATCGATCAGTGCATTGATCTTCCGCTGCGTCTCGGCCTGCTCTTTGCGCAGGGTGGAAAGCTTGGTCTCAAACTCGGAGCGGTTGCCTGCGTGGGCGGACTTTGCCTTTTCCAACTGCTTCATAAAGTCGCTGGAATGGTCGGCAAGGTGCTTGACCTGTTCGCAGATGGCAGCATCCAGCAAATTGCCGTTGGCATTCCGGACATTACATAACTCTCTCCGGCTGCGCTCCTTCAGTTTGCACATATAGGGAAAGACCACCTGCCCATCGGCAGTTTTGCGCCCGGTGACCTTCGGGTACATCCGGCTGCCGCAGGAGCACCACAGCAGGCCGGTGAGCAGGGCTTCGTTGCCGCGGGACTTGTGGTAGGATTTGGATTTGTTCCGCTCCAGCGACTCCTGCACCCGAATCCACCGGTTCGAGGAGATGATGCCGGGGTGCTCGCCCACCGAAACGATCCATTCGCTGATGGGATTGTAGACCGTAGCACGGCCTTTTTCCTGATCGCTGCGGTTGTAGGCCAGCACGCCGCGCACACCGTCGAAATCGGACTCCGGGGCGAACAGTTCTGCCTCATTGTCCACAAAATACTGATAGGCGTCCTTGTCTGCAATCAGGTAGACAGGATTCTGCAAAATCGACTTGATGGAAAACCGGGTGAACGAACGCCCGGTTTTTGTTTTGATGCCCTGCCGCAGCAGCTCGGTCTCGGTCATGGTCAGAGAATCGTACTGCTCGTAGAGGTCGAAAATTTTGTAGATGATCTCGGCTTCGTCCGGCAGCAGCTTGAGCTTGCAGGCCTTTTTGGTCTTGCCGTCCACCGTGATGCTCTTGACGCTCTCGGAGGCGTAGCCGGTAGGGGTGGTGCCGCCCAACCAGCGCCCGGTCTTTGCCAGTTCGTGCATATTATCCCGGATGCGCTCCGCGATGGTCTCACGTTCCAGCTGACTGAACACCGATGCGATGTACATCATGGCACGTCCCATGGGGCTGGACGTGTCAAAACTTTCACGGATGGACACAAAGTCGATGCCCAGCCGTCCCAGTTCTTCAATCAGGCTGGAAAAGTCGCTGATGTTGCGGCTGATGCGGTCCAGACGGTAGACCACAATGGCCTTGAATTTCCGGTCCTTGGCCGCAGTCATCATCTTTTTGAAATCCGGGCGGTTCAGGTTGCCGCCGGAAAAGCCCTCGTCCTCAAAGACAACGGCATGTTCCGCGGCGGCATCGCCGTAGTGAGTGCGGATATATTCGCGGCAGAGGTCGATCTGATTTCCGATACTTTCGCCCTTGCCGGTATAGCGGGACTTGCGGGAATAAATTGCAATGGTGTCGGCAGTTTTGGCCATGAGATACTCCTTTCCTGTTGTCCGGTGGCCGTAGATGCGGCTATTGTAGCATGGTAGGCCGTCTTTGTAAAGAAAAATAACGATAGTCATACATATTTCATCATACTACGAACGGAGGTGTCAAGGATGTGACAAGGCAGAACAAGCGAGGAAGTTAGGATGTTTGACTATTTCTATGGGCAGTCGGGCGAGATGTTCTCGTATTTCCGGGTGCCCAAAATTTTATTCCGGGACATAAAATTCAAGGACCTGTCCACCGATGCCAAAACGCTGTACGGCATCCTGCTGGACCGCATGGGGCTGTCGGTGAAAAACGGATGGCTGGATGAGCAGGGAAGGGTGTATATCATTTTTCCTGTGCAGGAAGTGATGGATGCACTGGGCTGCGCAGACAACAAGGCAACCAAACTGTTCCGGGAATTGGAAAAGTTTGGACTGATTAAGCGCAAACGGCGCGGGCTGGGAAAACCCAATCTGATTTACGTCAAAAACTTTGCAGACCCACGATGCCGCAATCGTGGAAAGAACGGTTCCGGTGCCGCGGATTCAGCGCAGCAGGAAACGGCAAAATCACGAGGAAATAAAACCGAGGGGAGTGAACCTGATCCTTTCTCTTCCGACGCGGAGAGCGAGCCGGATGAGCGCACACGGCTGGAAGCATATTTTATGCAGTCGTTGGAGGTGGACTTGCTGCTCCGGGTCTGCCCGGATGAGGAGGACACCATTCAGATAATCCAAATCGGGACGATATAGTTGTCTCGATCTATGATGCCGACTTTTGGCTTCATGCAGACGATAGCACCTTTCCCGCGTGGGACAGAGGCTTTGTCCAGCAAAGAGAACACCTTCGTCAATTCGGTGCCGGGATTCGAGGTCTTTTTGATTTCGATGGGATTCAGAACACCATCCTGCTCCAGAACAATATCAATCTCTTTTGCATCTTTGTCGCGGTAGTAGTACAAAAACGGCTCTCTGCCGGTATTCAGATAGGTCTTCGCAATTTCGGAAACAACATAGTTTTCGAGGATTGCACCGTTCATGGCACCATACTCCAGAACCTCTGCACTGCTCCACTTGGTCAGATAGCAGACCAATCCCGTATCATAAAAATAGAGCTTTGGGGTTTTTACCAAACGCTTCAGAAGGTTATTGGAATAGGGGTGCAGATAGAAGATGATACCCAGTGTTTCCAAAATGTGCAGCCAATCTTTTGCCTGCTTCTGATTGATGTCCGCATCCTGTGCAATTTCGGCAACATTCAGCATCTGGGAGCAGCGCGCCGCAACCGCCGTCATGAAACGCAGAAATTTCAGTGCATCGATGGCATCTGAAAGCTCTTTTACGTCACGTTCAATATAGGTGGAAAGGTAGCTGCTGTAAAAAATCTGGCTGTTGGTATTTTTTCCGCTTGCAATAGCGGGCATGGAGCCCCGATAGATACGCTCAAAGATATCTTTGGTATCTGCGGGCACAGCTTTTTCCTCGCGGTTCAGCAGAGCGTCCAAATCCACACGGAAAGGCTCGGTATCTGCACCGTTTATTTCTGACTGCGAAAGAGAAGTCATTGACAGCACTGCAACACGCCCGGCAAGTGATTCCTGTACCCCGTGCATCAGCTTGAACACCTGTGACCCGGTCAGCCAAAAGGCACCCGGCTCATGGTGAGTATCTGCATAGACTTTGATATAGGTAAATAGTTCCGGTGCATATTGAACCTCATCAATCAGAACCGGCGGCTTATGCAGCTGCAAAAACAATTCCGGATCATTTTTTGCGAGTGCCCGCTCGTTCAAATCGTCCAGTGAAACATATCCACGGGAAGTTCCTTCCATGAGCTTTTGCAGCATAGTTGTTTTTCCTACCTGCCGGGGGCCGGTCACAAGCACAACCGAATATTCCTGCGTGACCTGCTGCACAACTTTCTCAAGACTTCTTGTAATGTAACTCATATTGATCACCTGCTTCCGATTTCGGCTGATTTTTCTTATAATTCCATTTTAGCCGAAAACTTTGTCTTTTTCAAGTACATCTGGATGTTTTAATCGCATTATAAAAAGTTAGGAGTTGATGCTTATTGTCTTATCGCTTAGTAATCGCAGAAAAGCCCTCAGTCGGGGTTGCTTATGCAAAAGTTCTCGGTGCGACAAACCGCCAAGATGGCTATTGGGAGGGAAACGGTTATCTTGTCAGCTGGTGCATGAACCGTTACGTCCGGCGTGGTTCCAAGGGCATTGCGCTGCTGGATGAATCCGGCGGATACCCGCGCCTGCACTATGTCTTTGATGTGTCTGATACGGCACCGCGGCGAAACGCCCTGTACCCGGACCTGTGGCAGATCAATGAATCCCTGAAAGAGCCGGTCAGGTCTATGTTGGCAGAAAACTATGGCGTTCACAGCGAAAGTTTTGGCCAGCAGCTGGCGGATGTGGCCGGAAAACTGGTGCAGTCCTAGAGTGCGCCCTCCACGTTGATGGGCGTACAGTGTCCGTTCCGCTGTTGAACGAAAAACAGCTCGTGGCACGCAGTACGGCTGAAGCTGCTGGAAAGCGGTGTGATCCATACCGTGACACTGAAACAGACCGAGTGCCGCAAAAGGAACAAAAAAATAGCCGCCGCGGTCTACCTGTATCAGGCGGACAACGACGGCGAATGGGGTAATCTGCGGTTTGACTTTGAAAGCGGCACAGCGGAGATCGTAAAGCTGGCGGATTGGGATACGGTAAAATCTAACATCTTTGCAAAAACGGCGATCCGGTTTGTTCAGGGCTTACCGGAAGCGAGGCTGCTGAAATCCGTGGTCGTGCCGTTTGAGATGGGGATTTCGGAAAAACCCGCCCTTCCGACGAGCACGGCAAAAGCAACGAAGATCAATCCCGCACACACAATTTCTCTGCGGCAGACGGAGTGTCGGAAAACAGGTGAAACGATTACCGCCGCTGTCTACGAATATCTGGTAGACAACGATGGCGAATGGGGCGAGCTGCGGTTTGACTTTGAGAACGGCACAGCCGAGATAGTAAAACTGGCAGATTGGAACACGACAACGTCCAACATCTTTGCAAAAACGGCGATCCGGTACATACAGGGATTTCCGGAAGCGAGACTGCTGAAATTTGTAGTCGTGCCGTTTTGGAAAGGCTGGACATAATTATCCCCGAAGCATGACCTTTGCGCAGAACAGACCGTCCTGATAGGTAACCGTACTTGCCCCGCCGGATTTTTCTGCGATATGGCGGACGGACTGGATTCCGATGCCGTTTCCCTTGCGCTTGGACGAGCGGAAAACTCCGCTATTTTCGTTGATCTCCCCGTCAAAGGCGTTTTCCGCTTCGATCAGCACGAGCCGCGCGGCATGGACATACGCGGTGACCTCGATCTTCCGCCGGGCGGGAGCGGTGCGAAGGCTGGCTTCGAATGCGTTTTCCAGAAGATTCGACAGCACCAGACACAGATCGATCTCGTCCACGGGAAGCGCCTGCGGCAGATCCAGCTTGGCACAGAAGGGGATCCCCTCACGCTTTGCAAGGGCACAGTAATAGCCTACAACACTGTCCGCCGCCCGGTTTTCGCAAAAGCTCATATCCAGCTCCGGGATGCGGGAGACGGTTTTTGCAAGATAAGCCTTCAGACCGTCCAAATCTCCCGCTTCAGCCAGCGCGGAGAGCTGATTCATCTGGTGGCGCATATCGTGCCGTGCCTGCCGGGCTTCCTCGATGGCGGCTTTCAGGCTTTCGTAGCGCTGCTGCTGCATGGAAAGAAACTGGTTCTCCTGCTGCAATCTCGCGTTCCGGTTGATGCTGATCGCCATAAGAAGGAAGATCGCGTTAAAGAAGAGCATCAAAAACAAAAGCGCGATGCTCATAACGATGTAGACCTGCAAGACCCGCCCGGTCTGAAGCGTCGTCGGGTAACGCGGGATCATGAAAAGGTTCAGCAGAATGAACACAAGCGGCAGCACCCAGAACGCATACCATGTCTGCGCAAAGTTATCATCCTCCACCATCATGCGCACTGCGTGGGTGGCGGGATAATACGCTGCGGCAGTGATCAGCCAGCAGACCGCATTATAAAAAATGCAGGCAGCAAAACAGAACCACGGCTTATCCGGCGGCAGCTGGTGCCGCAGTGTGATCGCCGTGCCGATGGCGCGGGATAAGCTGTTCAGGCAGGCGAACACCGCGCAGACCGCCAGCGCAATCGTTCCGGACTTCCAGAGAGAGGTCTGCAATGTTTTGACATACAGAAGGCTCGCCGCAAGTGTGATAACCAGCAGGGGGAGCGCAGTCGGGCTGTTGAAACAATAGCAAAGCAGTCCGCCGCCAAGGCAAAGCCCGAGCAGCAGCGGCACTGCCCATGCCGCAAGCCTTGCGGGCGGCTGCTTCAAATAAGAGCGCACCGGAAAATACGCGAGCAGCAGACCCGGAAAGACCACGGTGAGCTCCAAAATCGGGCGCAGGAGGTCCTTCAACCCACACGCCCCCTTTGCAATAGAAACTCCATAAATGCCTGCCGGGCTGCCTTTAAAAGCTCCTGACTGACATAGATGCGGCTGCCGTCCGTCATACAAAAGGCGGCATCCTGAAAATCGGCAGCGTTCTCCATATTGACGATCGCACCGCGACCGCAGACGAAAAACCGAGGGTCTTTTTTGAGCGGCTCTGTGAACGCCTTGAAGCTCTGGCGCGTGGCAAGCGTTTTGCCGGCGGTGGTGCGGATGCTGATCATGTGGGCAAAATGCTCGGCGGAAACGATATCCCGGTAGCACAAACGGATGTCACTGCCATCGACCTTCACCGTCAGAATCGGCTCGGGGCGCGGAAGCTTTGAGAGCATCTCATCCAGCAGGGCAGAAAGCTCGGCTTCGGAAAAGGGCTTGACCAGATAATGAAGCGCCCGCACCTGAAAGCCCTCGAGCGCATGGTCTGTCGAGGTCGTGGTAAAAACCAGAAGGCAGTCTGCATCGGTTTTTCGCAGCTCCTTTGCCGCCTCCATGCCGCTTAAGCCTTCCATGTAAATGTCCAGAAATGCGGCGGAAAAACGCTGCTCGTTTTCTGCCGCCAGAAAAGCCTCTCCGCTGTCAAATTCCAGAAGCTCCGCCTCTGTGCCGCGCGCGCGCAGCTGCCGCACCAGGCGCTCCTTCAGTTGCGCGCGCTCCGCATCGAGGTCATCGACAATTGCAATTCTCATGCTATACCGGAAAGCTGCTTACAAACAGCTTCCAACCTCCTTTATAAAATCTTTCATCCTGATTATAGCACAGTTGCCCGGTTCTGTCGCAGCAGAAACCGGGATTTCGTGCCGGAAACCGGGCTTTCGTGCCAAATGCCTTGAAAAGGCTGCGCCTGCCCGTATACTGAAGACAGAAAAACCCCCAACGACGGCAGAAGGAAAGGAGGGGTGTTGTGCATCGAATCGCCGTGCTGACAAACAGCATGGCGCAGGAAGCCTTTTTAGCAGAGCAGCTCCTACGGTTCTGCGCCGAGCATTGTTTGTTTCCCCAAATGGATTGTTACCGCGATCAGGAAAGCTTTTTTGAAGCCGCACACAACGAGCCGCTGACCAATGCCTTGATTGCCCTGCCGGGTGTCGATGGCTTGAACGCGGTAGAGCATCTGCGCACACTTTGTCCCCAAACGCGCATCATCTGGTGCAGTGACCTGAATTTTTCGCTCCACGCCTTCCGGCTGCGCGCAGACTACTTTCTGCTCGAGCCGGTGACCGAAGACGCTTTACGGCAGGGCTTTTGCAGCTGGCTGGACAAGAAAGCGCCGCTCCGGTCTGACCGCAACGAACACAACAAGGAGAACGGTTTATGAAAAAGAGAAATATCATCCATTCTGCGTTAAGCCTGTCCCTGACAGCTGCCCTGTGCCTTTCCATGGCTGCCTGCGGCGGAACGCAGCCCCCTGCGGACAGCAGCGCCGCTTCTGCAGCTCCCGCACAGCCTGCTGCGGTACAGCCCGCGGCGGAGGAACCCACCTCTACGGCACTGCCCGTGAAAGCCCTGCACCCCAAGCAGGTAGATGAGAACCCCTACATGGCAAAGAGCGATGCCAACATCCACCATGACGGCTACAATACTGACTCGACGGATGAGATCCTGCCGCTGGGCATCTACCCCGAGATCAACGTTTCCTACGAGAAAACGAACGCAAACGCTTCTCCCGCCATCTACTTTGACAGCTACGGTCATGCCGTTGTGCCGCTGCTTGGCGGCATCGCCATCCGGGATCTGAACGCCGAAGAAACAAAGACGCTCGGCTATTTCTCCCCGAAGAAGCATGACGGCGGCGGTTACGTTATCCAAAGCTCCTATACGTTCCTGGACTCGGAAAACCGCATCGTCTGCCCCACGAGCAACAATCATGTGCTGATGCTCCGCGCAACAGACGAAAGCGGCAACGTGCTGCCCGAATTTGAAAAGGTGCTGGACATCGACATCAAGGCTGCCGCCGAGGCTGCACTTGGCAAGGAGCTGACCCAGAATCTTCTGTCCGTGGTTTTTGACTACGATGGAAACCTCTGGTTTGCAACCGGCGGCTTCCGCATTTATCCGCAGCGCCAGCAGCAGGGCGTTATCGGCTATATTGCCCATTCCGCCATTGATGCAATTTTGAACGGAGAGCAGGCCGACCTTTCCAAGGCGGTCTTTGTCCACGAGCTGACCCCCGGCGAGGGTGCAGAAAACGGCATCGCCGCCTCCAAGGAGGGTGCGGTCATCCTGACCAACCAGAACTGCTATCTGCTGCGTGCCAATAACGGTGTCGAGGCTGTCTGGTGCACACCGTATGAGAGCGTCGGCGCGAAGGTCAGCGGCGAAGGCGATAAGACCACCGGCGGCGGTCTTGCATGGGGCGGCGGCTGCTCTCCCACCCTGACACCGAACCTTGTGCTGTTCACCGACAATCAGGACCCCGTGAACCTTCTTGCGCTCGATATGAAGACCGGCGAGGTGGTGGCAAGCACCCCGGTGCTGGATGATCTGCCTGAGGGCTATCAGGTAGCCGTTGAGAACTCTGCCATCGTCTATGATGACGGCGAAGGCACCGTAAGCACCATCGTCTGCAACTGGTTCGGCGCGGGCAACGCAGGTCTGGCAGACCCCAACAACGACTCCTCCATCCAGAGCTACGCCAACATCTATGACATGAACTGGCTGACAAAGGGCAACTGCATGATTGCGCCCGGCGTCGAGCGCGTGGACACCGTGAAAACCGATAGCGGCTATGAGATGAAGAGCATCTGGTCTCGAAATGACCTGAGCGATACATCGATTCTCAAGCTCTCCACCGCGACGGGCTATATCTACGGCTATGTGCAGAATCTGGAAAGCGGCATGTGGCAGTACATCATTCTGGACTTTGAGACCGGCGAGACCGTTTTCACGATGGATGTTTCCAATAAATACGGTTACAACAACATGGCTATCGGTATGTATGCCGGAAACAGCGGCAACGCGCTCTACTGCCCGACCGGCTATCTGGAGCTGCTGCGCCTGCAGGACCGCTTTGTTTATCTGCCCGAAATGCCCTACCGCAAGGTCGATCTTGACAAGGCTGCACGGAACGTGCTGACGCAGGCACAGTTTGAACAGGACGGCGGCGAAGGCACTGTTGCAAGCTGGCGCAATACCGCGACAGTCGAAAACGTCCACCCCAACACCACCATCGCCTTCCGCATGAACGACCTGTCCGGAAGCACCTCCGCGCTGACCCTCTACGCCTACGGCGCAGACGGAAAGCTGGCGGAGGTCGATCCTGCACTGTGGTCGATCACAGACGAGGACGGCGAGGCTGTAACGGAACTTACCGCCGGCACGCTGTACGAGCTGCGCGTGACCGTTGCCGACGGCGGTGCGTTCGACCTGAGCGAGGCGGAAAAGGAGATCAAAATTTCCGTTGTACTAGCGAAGTAAGACTCAAGGAAGGCTCCGGTGCCAAAAGCGCCGGAGCCTTCTTCAGCCTGTCAAAAAACCACAAAGTCATCTCCCCGTTTCTGATATAATGAAAGAAACAGGGGTGTAAAGCATGCCTTAAATGATTTGCGCCCGTGCCAGCATAAATGCTGATACGGGCGCTTCTCTGTTCCATTCACAGCATATCGGACTGCCCGGTGGCAGTCCGATATGCTGTGATGTGCTGATAGTTCCTTGCATGAGAACTGCCGACCGTTTGCGTCCTATTTTTCAAACAGGTACAGCAGGTATCCGTAGCCCTCTGCTTTCATCTTTGCGTAAGGCACAAAGCGCAGGGCCGCGCTGTTGATGCAGTAGCGCACGCCATTGGGGGACTCCGGATCGCCGGTGAACACATGACCAAGGTGAGAATCTCCGGCACGGCTTCTGACCTCTGTACGGCGCATGCTGTGGCTCAGGTCCTCCAGTTCCACCACGGCAGGGCCCTCGATGGGCTTTGTGAAAGCCGGCCAGCCGCAGCCGCTCTCGTACTTATCCGTGGAGGAAAAGAGCGGCTCGCCGGTGACGACATCCACATAGATGCCCTTTTCAAACTTATCCCAGAACTCGCCTGTGAAAGGGCGCTCCGTGCCGCTCTCCTGCGTAACACGGTACTGCTCCGCCGTCAGCTTGTCCCGGATGGATTCCGCCGCGGGCTTCTGATAGTCGCCCGGGTCGATGCGCAGCCGGGAAAAAAGCTCCATCTCCGCGCGCGGGATGTGGCAGTAGCCGCCCGGATTCTTTTCGAGGTAGTTCTGATGGTATTCCTCGGCGGGATAGTAGTTCTTGAGCGGGCCGATCTCCACAAAGAATTTCTCGCTGCGTCCCCGCTCGATCTCCGCGATGCGCTTCACCGTTTCTCTCGCACTTTCATTGGTGAAGTAAACGCCGGTCTGGTACTGGCTGCCCCGGTCGTTGCCCTGCCGGTTTTGCACCGTGGGGTCGATGACATAGAAGTAGGCCAGCAGCAGCGCGTCGAGGCTCACCTGCTCGGGGTCGTATTCCACCCGCACGGTCTCCCGAAAGCCGGTCTCTCCCTTGCAGACAGTCTTGTAATCGGCGTCCGTCTCGCAGGTGCCGTTGGCGTAGCCGTTCTCGGCATCGATAACGCCGGGGATGGACTGCATCAGCTGTTCCATGCCCCAGAAGCAGCCGCCCGCCAGATAGATGACATTGTCTGTGGTATCCATATAGGTGATCTCCTCGTCGGACCGGTCAAAAGCCGCTCCGTCCATGTTTGTTTCCTGTCCGCTCTTTTCCTTCGGCACAGTCTGCTTCCCGGCGGCGCAGCCGCCCAGCAGCAGCACTGCGGCGAAAAGCAGGGCCAATACACTTCGATACATCGCGTTTCCTCCTTTCAGGGGAATCAGGGTTCACTCCGCTCCTTGCCCGCCGAGGGCAATGCAATGGCGCGCAGCAGGCACTTTTTAAATCTCGGGTCAGCCCATATCAGCGGCAAGAGCCTGGTCGATGAGCTTTTGCAGCGTCTCCGCCTGCTTCTTTTCCGTGATGGCGCCTACGATGGGTTCACCCACGATATTGCCGCTGCGGTCGACCACATAGGTGGTGGGATAGGCAAAGATGTTGGTGGTAAACTTTCCCGCCTCACCGTCGGAGTCAAAATACACGTTCTGATAGGTGGCGCCCTTCTTGGCAAGCACATCCTTCGCCTCGGAAATTGCCTTCTCGTCGCCGTCCAGCGTGAAGGTGTTGACACCGATGAGGGAGCCGCCCTTCTCCGCCAGTTCCTTGTTCAGCGCATCTAGCTCGGAAAGCTCGCCTACGCAGGGATTGCAGGTGGTGAACCAGAAATTCACCACGGTGACGGCGTTGGCGGAGAACAGCTCGTCGCTCTTCACCGTGTTGCCGTCCAGATCTTTCCCTTCAAAGGCGGGGAACTTCTGCATACTGCCGTCGTCGGGAGGGTTGCTCGTGTCGCTGCCCGCAGGCATGCTCATATCGCCGTCCATGGATTTCTGCATGATCTCGGGATACTTCTCTTCCAACTCGGTCAGCCTGTTTTCAATCTTGCTGATCTCCGTGGCGGACTCCTTCAGCCACGCATACTCCTTGTCGGTGAACTGCTCTTTAGCGGCCTCGACGGTATCCAGCAGGAAGTCGCCGTAGTTTTTGCCGTCCTCCTGCATGGTCATGCCCTTGTCGGCCGCCATGAAAACCTTTTCCCACAGCTCGGTATTTTCCGACAGAATCGCGTTCTCCCGCTCCAGCAGCTCCTTGTGCAGGGCGAGTGCCTTCTCGGCGTTTTTCGGCTCGCCAGTCATGGCGGAGCTGTCTCCGCTCATATCCGCCTGCTTGTCGTTGCCCTTTGCGCCGCAGGCTGCAAGGGAGAGCAGCATCATCGCGCACAGCATCAGAGCCAGTATCTTCTTTACATTCATATTCGTTTCTCCTTAAGCTTTGTTGTTGTTTTCTCGCAGTGTCGCTGCGTTTTCTTTCTCTTTTCCATCGCCGAAGCCGTAGCGGAAGCACACGGCGTTCGTCGGACAGGCGCGGATGCACATTCCGCAGCGGATGCACTCGGTATGGTTGGGCGTTTTCGTCACATCCACATCCATCTTGCAGGCTCTGGCGCATTTCCCGCAGGAAACGCACTTATTCTTGTCCACCTTCATCTGGAAGAGGGACACCCGGTTGAACAGCGCGTAGAACGCGCCCAGCGGGCAGAGCCACTTGCAGAAGGGTCGGTAGAACAGCACGCTCAGCACGATCACCGACAGCAGGATGCTGAATTTCCATGTAAACAGCTTGCCCAGCGCCGCCCGGATGCCGGAATTGGCAAGGGACAGCGGGATGGCTCCCTCCAGCACGCCTTGGGGGCAGAGGTATTTGCAGAAGAACGGGTCGCCCATGCCCACATCGTTCACAAGGAACGCCGGCAGCAGGAAAACCATCACCAGCAGGACAGCGTATTTCAGGTATGTCAGCGGCTTCAGCCTCTTTGTGGAGAGCTTCTTTGTCGGGATTTTATGCAGCAGCTCCTGAAACCAGCCGAAGGGACAGAGGAAGCCGCAGATAAAGCGTCCCAGCAGGACTCCCAGCAAAATGAGAAAGCCTGTGATATAATAGGAGAAACTGAACTTTGACGAGCCTACCACCGCCTGAAACGCACCAATGGGACAGGCACCGGAGGCTGCCGGGCAGGAATAGCAGTTCAGCCCCGGCACGCAGACGGTCTTCCCTGCCCCCTGATACAGTCCGCCCTTGAGGAAATTCGGCAGATGCAGGTTGGTCAGCAGCGCCGCACCCGCCTGAATCCAGCCCCGGAAGCGGGACATGGTCTGTGAAACGCCTGAAAACTTTTTACCCAATGCCCACACACTCCAGACATAATTTGATTGCTTTGCTCAGCACTGTCGCCGCCTCGCCCCGCCAGACACCGAAGCACAGCATGGCGGCTCCGGCCATCAGCAGCACGATCTGCGCCGCTGCCTTTTTCCCGCAGCTCATTTTTCATCACCCTTTCCGATTTTCTGCCCCCATCATAGCGCGGGAGAGTTAAAGTCTCTGTTAAGAACGAAAACTTAACGCAAACCTTATCTATTTTTGCTATAATGAAAGCAACACAAAAAACGAAGAAATATAAAGGAGGGCTCTCATGCACCTTTTAGTAATTGAAGATGAACGCGCCCTGTGCGAGACCATCGTCCGCAGCCTGCGGCGGCTGGCCTACAGCGTGGACTACTGTTATGACGGGGAAAAGGCGCTGGCGCTTCTGGGCGTGGAACGATACGATCTGGTGCTTCTTGATCTGAATCTGCCGAAAAAGGACGGCATGACAGTGCTGCGCACCCTGCGGCAGACCGACCGGGAGACGCGGGTGCTGATTCTCTCCGCCCGCAGCGAAGTGGAGGACAAGGTGCAGGGGCTGGATGCCGGGGCGAACGACTATCTGGCAAAGCCTTTCCACTTGGCGGAGCTGGAGGCCCGCATCCGCAGCCTGACATTGCGGCAGTTCACCCAGCAGGATGTGCTGCTGAGCTGCGGAGGCCTGACCTTTGACACCCGCTCCCGTACCGCCGCCGTCAACGGGCAGACGCTGACGCTCACCCGGAAGGAAACAGGGATCTTGGAATATCTGATGGTGCATCAGGGGCGGCCGGTGAGTCAGGAAGAGCTGATGGATCACGTTTGGGACAATAGCGTGGACAGCTTCAGCAATTCCATTCGCGTCCACATCTCCGCCCTGCGCAAAAAGCTCCGCGCCGTGCTGGGCTATGACCCCATCCGCAACCGCATCGGCGAGGGCTATCTGATGGGAGGCGAGGAGGAATGAAGCGGCTTTCCCTGCAGTGGCGCATCACGCTGATGACCGTCCTGCTCATCGGCATCACCTGCGTGGCCATGAATTTACTGCTGTGCTCCTCCGGTGTGTACTATATGGACACCATTGCGGACAGCTTGCAAGGCGGCGGTACGGTGATCCTGAATGATGGCGGAGCGGCGAGCTTTGACCCGCAGCTCATAGCGCCCAACGAGGAGTTGACCATCGTCGTCGATGGGGTGCAGGGGCGCTTCCGCACCACCAACTGGTACATCACGGCGGCGGTAACGCTGCTCAGCGGCATCCTCGCCTATTTCGTCAGCGGACGCGCTCTCAAGCCCCTGCGCAGCTTTACCTCGCAGGTGGAGCAGGTGCAGCTGAACAATCTTGCCGATATGAGGATCGATGAAGACACTATTTCGGAGTTCCGGCAGCTGAGCCGCTCGTTCAACCAGATGCTGGAGCGGCTGAACAACGCCTTTTCCGCCCAGCGGCAGTTCACCGGCAACGCCGCCCACGAGCTGCGCACGCCACTGGCACTAATGCAGGCGCAGTTGGAGCTGTTTTCCGCGGAGCATCCTGATGTGCGGCCGGAGACGGCGGAATTCCTCACGCTTTTGCGCGAGCAGACGGAGCGGCTGACGCAGATGACCAAGACGCTGCTGGAGATGAGCAATTTGCAGCAGGTGGCGCGGAACGAGCGGATCCAGCTCGCTCCCATGATCGAGGAGATCTTCACAGATCTTGCGCCACTCTCAGATAAGCTCGGCGTCACGCTGACGGCGGAGGGCGACGGCATTATGACCGGCAGCGATGCACTGATCTACCGGCTGATCTTCAACCTGACGGAGAATGCTGTCAAGTACAACCGGCCGGGTGGCTCGGTACGGGTTTCTGTCACTCAGGAATTGGAAAAGCTCCTGCTCCGCGTCTCCGACACCGGCTGCGGCATCCCGGAGGTGTATCAGCGCAGTATCTTCCAGCCCTTCTTCCGGGTGGACAAGTCTCGCAGCCGGGAATACGGCGGCGCAGGACTGGGGCTCTCACTGGTATGGGAGATCGCCGACCTCCACGGCGGCTCCGTTTGGGTGGAGGAAAGCTCGGACAAGGGCACGACCATCGCGGTGGAGCTGCCGGCAGGGGCGAAAAACGATTCCTCCGGCGCGGATATCCCATAATAGTCCTCGGCGGTTTTATGATGATCGTTTTTCAACCTCCACAATGTTATCGCAGCAGTTCTCGATCAGCTCCCTGTCGTGGGTGATCACGAGAATGGTTCTGCCGCTCCGCACCTCGCTTTTCAGCCTTTCTGCGATCAGGCGCATAATTCTGCCCGTCAAGATCGCTGGGTGACTCATCAAGAATCAGTATCCTTCCTTTGAAGCATTCTCCAAAGCTATTGCTGATTATATCGACTATTACAATAACAGCAGGATCCAAGCGAAAACAAAATGGATGCCTCCCTCTAAATTCAGGGAAGCATCCATGATGGAAGCTTAATTATTCAATTTTGAACCGGTGTCCAGAAAACCGGGTACATATCAATCATACGCTGCGGGGTCTTTTTTATTGCTGCCGTTAAGCAGAAAATGAAGGAGATCTATCTTTCAAAACCGCCTGTGGACTGCTGCGGCGATGGGGAGCCATAACAAACCCATCAGACAGGCTTTGGAAGAAGTAAATAGGGATGTGAGAAATGCACTGTCACAGGTTGATGCCGATTCCAAGGATCACGAATAGGATCGCCAGACAGATGCAGCTTAACATTTATCTGGAGATGGCCCAAGGATAAAATAGAAGCAGTATTAAAGCCGCTCACTGTGCTGGTTTCCAGCATGGTGAGCGGCTTTTTACTACAAATATGAGGAATCGAAGAAGTCTTTTAGTGTGATTCCCAAACCCAGACAGATTCTTTCAATCGTCTCTACGCTCAACTGGCCTCCCCGACGAGCAGTGGTTTGAATCGTGGAATACGATATTCCGCATTTCTTTGCCAACACACACAGATTCA
>OMCC01000889.1_pt1 | contig 18185 bp, 26 predicted proteins | sample 1674161 | NCBI WGS metagenome assembly OMCC01 (sample SAMEA103958149, study PRJEB25191) | human gut metagenome | biome: human-associated habitat [ENVO:00009003]; feature: intestine environment [ENVO:2100002]; material: feces | place: Germany | collected 2013/2015 | reverse complement strand
GAAGCAGTTCGCATTCTACAAGGAAAACGAGGATACCGGCGAGAAGGAGCTTGCCGGACGCTACCCGAAGCTCGTGGGCTACTGGAACGTCTTCAATGCGGAGGATATCGAGGGCATCCCGCCGGAGAACGCTCCCGTCCATCTGAACGACCGAACGGTAACCATCGCACAGAACCTTGAGGAGTCTTCCAGATGCCCCGTCATCGAGAGCAGCGGCTACCTCGGAAGTGCCGCCTACTCTCCGGCTACCGACCGCATCCTCATCGCCCCGCGAGAGACCTTTCGCTCGGATGAAGCGTTCACCCGCGTCCTGCTGCATGAGATGACCCACTCCACCGGACACCCATCCGCCCTCGCCCGTGAACTCGACACCCGGTTCGGAAGCCCCTCCTATGCTGAGGAAGAGCTGGTCGCGGAACTTGGAAGCCTGTTTCTTTCCGCAGACCTCGGTATCCAGAGCACCGATTTGGAGGGCGAGTTCTACGAGAACCACGTCTCCTATTTGCAATCTTGGATGAACGCCTTGGAAAACGACCCATCCTACCTCTTCAAAGCCGCATCGAAGGCAGACCATGCAGACACCTTCATCATGGAGCGCTACGAGGAGGAGCTTGGAAAGAACATCGAGATTGACGCACCGGAACTGGAAGAGGAGGTATCGCTCGCCGGGGAGAGTCATGACATGGCAAGCGCATCCGAACACCAGCCGGAAAGCGAGATGCCAGAAAACGTACTCTCCACCGTTCTGTAACATGCGTTTGCCAAAAAGAACGTGTGTTCAATTTCTATATTGCCGTAATACCGGCATTATAGTATAATGGTAACATATGATAACAGCCATCTGGCAGAAAGGACGATAGGTATGGCAGAAATGGAAAAGAGACCTTGGCGCTTCACCATCGAGTTCGATGATGAGAAGGCAAAAAGGAATGGTTACAACGTAGATGACCTCTACGATTGCGTGGGAAAGTATGCGGAGCAGATGGGCAACGTGCGCATCGGTCTTGGTACTTGGCAGGCAAAGAACCGCAAGGTGCAGTTCGGGGCGCAGTGCCCTGTTTGCGCGACTCTATCCAAACAGCCTTGGGTGATGCAGAACATTAAGTCATGGCGCACCTATGAGGATATGAATGAACCGGAGGGTGAAGACTACCTACAGGTAATCCGGGATATCAGTCCGGAACGTATTTACGACTAACCACATTTACACTTAGGATTCCAAATGGAACTTGATAGGAAAGCATTTCACTTCGACCTAGACAACGAGTCTGTTGAACGATTCTATACTGGTAAAAAGAATCCATGGTCAGACATTCAGGACTTTCTGGAATCCCATTGCTTTGAAAAGCCACAATATTCTGGATATGAATCGGCTGAAAATATCGTCATGTCCTATCAACGTGCTTATGGCACCATAGATGAGATGATGAATGAGTTTCCTTGGTTCCAAAAATGCTTGAAAGCGGCCACCTTCACGGAAATCGGTGAAAGCTACGATGTGAAGGAGTTTCTTGAAAGCGGAAATGCAGTTATCCCCTTCCTCTCGCCCCGACACCCGTAAGGAGCTTCACTTTGATTTGGGAACGGCTGCGCTCAGCGAAAATTACAGCTCCATTAGGCCGAACGCTTGGCGCGGCGCTTGGACGCTTATCCGAATTTTCATGGAACGCAACGGATTCATCCATACCCAGTATTCCGGGTACGAGTCTCTAGCGATGATGCCGATTGACAAGGCGATGGCCGTCATGGAGAAATTGCAACAGCGATACCCTTGGTTCAAGGATTCCCTTCTCGCCGCGTCGCTCACCGAGGTCGGCGAGCGCCACGATGCCCTCTCCTATATCAAGGGTTCCCATGGCATCATCGTTCCGGTTCCCACCCATTCGCTTGGACTTGAGGAGCTTGATTTCTTCGGCTCCGAAATCGGTGATATGAAGAGTGCGACAGCAGAGCTATCGAAACGGAACGGGTTGGAACCACCGAAAGACCTGAATAACGAGCATTAGAAAAAAGCCCCGGCCATTTGGTCGGGGCTTTTCATCTATATGGACTCTCTAACTGTTAGTCTTGTCATCCTGCACGATACGGTCTAGGCTCTTTCCAGCCGATTGCCGCTAGACCTCCATGGCCGGTACATTCTTCAAGCGCGACGGTCTTTTTGCTCACATGAGTCTGATACCTTACATCATCCGCCGGTTCCGTTCCAGCATAAGAGCATACTTCGCTCTCATGGAAATAGACATAGCTGCGATAGGCAAGCGAACTCGGATGCATCCGATGACCCTGCTCTCCGGGTTTTGGTTCATATCCCCACTCACGCCATTGCTTACGCGTCTTGAATCGTGCGCCAAGCTCAGGCGGAAGGTGATTCTTTACTGGTAGCCCGGTCTCTTCATTGCAGCAATCGTGAGGTATATCCGTAAACATGGAATCACCTATTTCCGAGCACCGCAGGAACAAGTGTAGTATGCCGCAGAATCTGTAATCGTAACCGTTTCATACCATTCTGCGGAATCTGTAATCGTAACCGTCTCATCGTATGCTGCGGAATCCGTCACGGTACGCGGCTCACTATGAAATGACCCACAAGCAGTGTTTCCGGCCAACATCGCTGCTTTTGCGTGACTACGCTCGTTTCCCGTGATATCCGCACCGCATCCATTACAGATTGAACGAGACTCCGTATGGGTCACCGCCGGATGATGCACGGTCTCCGTATGGGTCACTGCGGGATGATACACCTTCTCCGTATGGGTCACCGCAGGATGGTAGATATCATACTTATGAACATGCGCCGGGGTGTCATCCTTCTTCGTCGTGCTGCCCGAGTTCGAACCGGAGCTAGAGTTTCCGCTCGGCTTGCTATCGGACTTACCGTCATCCTTCTTGGATGAGGAATCTCCCTTGCTGCCGGAACCGGAGTTCCCGTTATCCTTCTTGCCGTCGGAGGTCTCCGGGGTCTTCGCGTCAGACTTGTCCTCCTTGGCCGTCTCCTGCGCCTTTTCGCTCTCCTTCTCGACGGCATCGGCATCGGCGTTCGGGTTCTTCTTGATGTTGTCCTCGAACTTCTTCACGACCTCGGCACCCTTGTCTCCGGTCAGGGTAGAATCGCCCTTCTTCACGGCTGCTGCAACGTCCTTGGCGATGGCGGTCAGGTCATCCTTCGTCACCTTATCCGCATCCACCTTGTTGAAAGTCACACCCGTGCTGGCCGTCTTCTTATCGGCCTTCCCGGCGGTAACCTTCTTCGATGACACCTCATAGATGGAACCGTCGGCGTTCACCGGTGAGATGAATGTGACGGTATAGGTACCGGACTTGCCGACCCTCACGGTCACCTGCTTGTTCGCAGCGATGGCGGTGTAGAAGTCCACCTTCCCATCCGCATCCTCGATATGGGCGATGACGGGCGTGGAGGTTTCCGTATCCCAGCCGTCAGCCTTCACCTCAAGGGAAAGCACCATGTCCTGCTCCTCATCGTCCTTTGACTGGGACACCGCAGGGGCGTTCGCTTTGCCCGTCCAATCCGCATGTGTGATGGCATATCCACCGCCGCCGATGAGAAGCGCCGCACAGAGGATTCCTGCACCAGCCGCGCAGACCTGCTTGCGGGAGAACTCGCGCCCGAAGAGCACGAGCGGCTTCTTAGCATTCTCCTCCTCCGTCGAATCCACGACCTTCGGGATTTCGGCGGTCTTGTCCGCCGGGACACCCTCAGTCTCGATGCTGTTGTCGTTAAACATATTGCTGTCTTTCTTCATTTCTGTCAGTCCTTTCTGTCTTATAAGAAGATTTCCTGCTATCTATATTACCGGTAGGTCTCTACGCCAACATGCCCCATAGGACATGCACGAGGATGATGAGAACGAGGATGACCGCCATCCATTTGCTGTAGTAGAACAGCCTATCGGGCAGCGTCACCATCGAAAGGCGCTCGATGCGCTTCTTAGACTCCTCTACCATCAAATCAATGACCTTCTTGCTCCTTGCGGTCACCTCTTCGACGTTCTTTATGGTCATTTCTCCCGCCTTCTGCTGGGCGTTCGCAACTCCCATGAGCGCCATTTGATTCGCCTGATGCTGCGCATCCGCCGCGCCGTTTCTCAGCTCCTCGACCTTTTCGAGCACATCCTTCATCTCCGAAACCATGCCGCGCATCTCCCTTGCGATGCGTTCGTTACTCTGGCGCTGCTCGGCGATAAGGTCTTCCAGCTTCTTCATGGTTCCGATGAGGTCGGTCTCGTCGTTCTCATCCTCAAGCCTTCGTCCGGCGTTTCTGGCATCCCTCGCTTCCTCGGAGAGCTTAAGCTGCTGGCCGATACCGGCCATATGCCCGTCCGACTGCTCAAGTTCCCTCTTTACTTCGCTAAAATGCTTTGCCATGTAATCTTCGCTCCTTTCCATCCGTCAGTCCTCCAAACCCTTGCCCCTCTTCTCGCGCACGCGGATAGCGATGGGCGTGTCGAGCAGATAGGAGAGGTTGTGTACCGCATCCGCGACCGGCACGGCATCCGCCATGCTCCCGCACATGTGTATCGCCTTCCAATCCTTCTCGCCCTTCACCGTCACCTCGACAAGAAAACGTTCCTTTTCCATCTCTCTCCTCGACCTTGCCGGTCTTTTCTATCGGACAGGGACAGCCTATTGCATCAGGTGTCCCTTTGTCTGGACACCTCTAGGGTTCACGCAGGTTCACCCCGCAGTTCGGACAGAACTTCGGGACATATTCGGAAAACTCCTCGAATAGCGGTTCTTCGCTCTCCTCAGAATCCGTCATATCCTCCTCGACGCGCCCAGCCCATCCGCAGTCGGAGCACCAGATGCCGTCCACGGGGTTTACATTTGCGGCTTTCGAGTGGGCGCTCCCCATGGTAATGAAAATCCTACTCATCGTTCTCAGCCCTCTCCCCATTGCTCTTCTCACGCACTCCGGCTTCCTTCCGCATCGCGGCAATTAGTTCCTCGGGCGTGATTCCGAGACCGTCCGCGATAGCGAAAAAGGACGCAAGACTCGGCAGACGCGTCGGCTTTCCCCCGCTTCCGGCCATTCCGGCAAACCAAGCGGATTTGCTGATTCCGCTTTTCTTGATAGCATTGTCGAGCGTCATCCCCTTCTCGTACACGATGCGGCGCACCGCAACCGCGAAACACCCGAGTTCCGGGAAACGCTCAACGGCTTTCTCCGCCTGTGGCTTACCCGCCATGGTATCTCCTTTCTTACGGCTAGCTTGATTACTGGTAATATATCATACCACCAAACCAGATAAATCTTCAAGACGATACTCCATATATCCCGCACAAATAGGATAACAAACCAGCTTGAAAGCAACCCAGCAATATAGTAAGATAGACTCGTAAACCTATATCTGTTTACATGGAACGGTCGGTAATTCGTCCGTCATGCAAACTAACAGACTTATTAGAATTGACATTAGAAAGAAGGTCATAACATGCGAACCTACCAACACCCGATATACCAAGACAACACCATGGCAATTCGCGCCGAATATGATGAGGAAAAACGAGTCTTCGATTTGATGAAGAAGTTCCTCTATATCGTCGGGACGATAACCGCGATAGTTGTTTTCCTTTTGCTTCTCGTTAATTCCCCTGCCCTGATAACTCAGACGGGTGCAATTGGAATCATTGCACTCGTTCCCGTCCTGCTGGCTGCAACAGCCTTTACCGGGTTTTACGTCGGCACGGTACCGGCTGGCTACATCGCTGCATGGCGTGCAATCAAGCGCTCAAAGCTGTTCGTGTGGGGTAACGCTCTCGGACTGCTCCTCATAGCGACGTTTCTTCTTTCCATCCCGGCTGCATTCGCGCCCATTGCCTTCCTTCTCCAGTGGTTGAAGGTGTCGAATCTCAAGCGTCAGCTTGACGCGAACGCATAGTGAGGTAAACTGGACGCGTTTTCTTCCTTCGTGGAGAAACTTTCTTGCTTTAGCCCGCTGCTCCCTGATGTGCGACATTAGGGGAACGGCGGGCGCTTTTATGCCGATTCTCGCAACCCGTATAGCGGCGCGGGCGGGATATCCCGCCCGCGCCGCTTTTTAATTAACGCTCGCCGTTCTCCTTGTTCGGTTCCGGGCGTTCCTGCGCAGGTGCCTGTTGCGCCCGCTGGGAACCGCCGCTTCCGGCGTTTCCGCCGTTCTTCTTCCCTTTCGGCATGACCGTCGAGGATACTTCCGCCCTGAGTTCGTCGGCTCCGCGCCAACAGGCGAGAATCAGGCGCTTGACCTCCGAATCGTCCGCGATATCCGAATCGGGGCGCGGGAGTTTCAGCTTGGGGATATCCGCGATTTCCATGCCCTCCATACCGCGTATCTCCTTGCGGTACTTCCGGTAGACGCTTCTAATTTGCGCAAGGTACTTCTCCTTCGTTTCCGTCACCACCGCCTTTTGCTGCTCGATATCCCTCTTCTCCGCAACGGCTGCGCTTCCTTCCGCATGGATGGATTTCGCCACGTTCGCCGTGAACGCAGCTTCCAGCCCCTTTGTTCCGAGGTCAGCATCGAGCTTCGCCACGGAGAAGGCATAGCGGTTGTTGTCCGTGTCGGTAACGTACATGCGCCCCCTCTTGAACTCCGTGTCAACGCCCCATGATTCCAGAAGCTCGCGGTAATCATAGATGTTCTCCGCTTCCCCGGCGGCGATACGGCACAGCTCTCGCAAGTTCGTCTTATAGGAGTCGATGCCGCGTGCCGCAAGTTCCTTCTCGATACGGGACGGTTGCTTCTTATGGACGGAGGAATTGCGCTCGCCCTCCACGACCTGCTTCAACCCCCACTCGCGGTCGAGGTCGCGGATGCGGCTGGCACGTTTCACCTTGGCGCTTTTCCCGCTCCCCTCATCGAGCCGCTTGCCCGTGGAGAGGTCGGTACGGTTGATGACGATATGGATGGCATAGCGATGGGTCTTGTCCGCCTTGCAGTATTCGTTGTGTAGTGCCATCACTATCTGTTGGTTCGGGTAGTATTTCCCGACATATTCCTTTGCGTACCTCATGCAGTCTTCGGGTGAGAGCCTGCCGCCGTTTAGGTCGCACTCGTCTGGGTTGAACCCGAGAATCTGATGGTAGAGAACCGTATTCTTGGCATCTTTCAGTTCCCCGGTCTTTTTGTCCCTCACGCGCCGTGCTGACTTGTTGTGACCGTACATCTCCCTCGTCATCCACATGTGGTGCGACCAACGCTTCGGGTTGGTGCATCCATCCATGTTGAGGGAATCGCGCACGAGCACTTTGCGGTCATCGTTGATGTAGCCGCGCAGGTTCTTCATGTGCCCGTTACTCTGCACGCCCGTCTGCTTGATGATGGTCATCTGTGCTCACCTCCTTTTTTTCGTCTAGGTACTCCCAGTGATAACCTCCTGCTGTGCCACCTCTGTCGATAGCCCTGCGTATCGAATTGCCATTTCGTAACCCTACTGCCCTTGCTGCGTCACTGAGCGAAACGAACTGGTTGCCGGTTTCCGCACAGCGCACCTTCTTTGCTGTTGGTTGGTTGCACCCTCTGTTATCGCGCTTATCAGGTGCCGGATTCACGTACTCCCACGTGTATCCCCCGGCCTTGTGTCTATCACCTCGCGCTACCGCCCTTATCGAGTTTTGGTTTATTCCTGTATCTCGTGAAGCATCTGCGATGGATTCATACATCTTTCCGGTCTCTAAGCACCGTACGGCTGTTTTTCTCGGTACCGTATATTCTTCGGCATTGTCTATTCTTGACTCCAAATCATCTGGATAGCACCAATGTTTGCCGTCAAAGGTGCGATAGGGATTTTTACAGCAAAGGCTAATCGCCGACCGGGCGGTTCCCAGTCTGTCTCCATACTCCCCCGAAGCGGCTTTGATGGACTCATAGCGCTTTCCGGTCTCAACGCAGACCACAGTTCGGCTTTTTCCGCCCTTTTTGAGGATATTCTCGATTTCCCCATTAGCAAGCGTGCTGTATTCATCGCTGTTTACAAAATGGTACCCTCTCGAATAATGTGATTCGCTTTTTACTGCTTGCTGGATATTGCCTTCTTCGACACCTAAGTCCCTTCCCGCATCGGCATAGGTTTTGTATCGAGTGCCCGTCTCAAGGCAGACGACTCTATAAGGAGCACTCTCCGCTCTCGCGGCGGCTGCTTTCTCTTCACTGTATTCGCTCTCTCTAACCCAGTGATACCCTTTCGCGGTCTTGCCGGTGTTCAGAGCGCGACATATACTACCCCTGCCGATTCCAAGCTCTATTTCCGCTTGGCTTTGCGTCTCGAATCGTTTCCCTGTCTCTAGGCAAATAACCGGCGTGACCTGATTCCCTTTCGTAAAATCGGGAATCCTGCCCAACTCGTAGTCGATTAGGTAGCACCAAGCGATTCCGTTCCTGTCTAGCTTTGATTTGTCAATAGCTGTTTTTAACGAATAACCGATTTCACGCTGCGCGTTTCCGATACTCGGATAGCTCTTTAACGTATCCAGCCGGATGACCGGAAGAGAACATGATGCACGTTTTCCGCCATATCCACAGTAAGGGCATCCGCTGTTGCTGATGACCTTCGACCGGATTGCCAGTCGATACGGTCTATCGCAATGCGGGCACCTCCACCACGCCTTCTTTGTTGCTAGGGGTCTGACCTTCCACGGCGTTTGCTCCCCGTTTCGTTCTTTGTCCCATTCCTCAGCAATCGCAGGATACTGTACGGCAAGGCTGTCTTTGGACGCATTGAAAACCGCACCATCGAAATTAAAGCCGATTGCCTTGAGACGCGCAATCTGTGAAGTATCGAGCTTTCCTTCCCGATAGCTCTTCCTCAGCTTGTGGACAATATAATTCTTTGTTCTCTTGGCATCGCTCATAGCTGCCCTCCATTTTGTGCGGCTATCTCTTCCAAGAAGGATATCTTTTCGTCAATGGTCGTTGACGGATTAAGCGCTTCGCGCAGCTCTTCTGCAAGCTCGCGCGGGTCTTTTATCTCGTCGATGACATGAAAATCTTTCGGTTCATATATCGGCTTTTCTCCTTGCTCGCTCTTCTTTTCATAGGCGCGTTCCATGCGCTCTTGCATCCCTGCGATGCCGCCGAGGGAGCCGAAATTGTTGCAGAGGTCGAATACAAGTGGCGTTCTGTTTCCACCGGATGTGAGGGCACGCCCGAGCTGCTGCTGAAAAATAACGGGGGACTTTGTGGGGCGCACCATAACGATTGCGTCGATTCCCTTGACGTGAACAGCTTCATTAAGCTGATTGATACAGTAGAGCACCTTCAACGCCGAGCTGCTGTCCTCTTTGAACTCTTGAAAGTCACGGGAACCGTAAGGGTCTGCACTCGTGGTCTTATATGCGTGAACCTCCTTGTTCACACGACCGAACCACTCGCGGCGAAGAAGCATGAACTCCTGTAGCTTCTTTTGGTTCGGGCAGAACACGATGACCTTGCTGTCGCGCTTCCTGAGATGCTTTGCGATGATACGGTCGATGCCGTCCGCATCTTGAAGAGAACGTCGCAACTCCTCATACTTCTTGACGAATTTGGAGTATTTCTTCTTCTCGCGCACCTTTTCGATGGATACCTTTAACTCTCCTAGCTCTTTCGGCGCATCGTAAAGTGCTATGACGTACTTCGGCATGGGAAGTACACCGTCAAGCCATGCTTCCTCAAGCTCCATGCTGCTTGCAATGTTTCCGACAAACATCTCATCCGCCATGTTGCGCCCTTTGTCCGAATAACGAATGGGCGTTGCAGAAAATCCGACTATCTTTGCATCGGGATTATTTTCCATAACGTATTGAACGCCCTTCCCCCATTCAGGTGCCCCGCAGTGATGGAACTCGTCTGCCACTATCACATCGCACCGCGGAATCTCATCCCCGCATCTTGCTTTAGCCATTGAGGTTGCATAGGTCATAAATTGCAGATTCTTCGGAGTGAATCCGGGAGCGATATCGGAAAGGTTCGCCATCTGGTCGATGTACATGTAATCATTGGTACCGAGAAGAAGGAAGTTCTTTCCCGGATTGTCCTGTGCCATCTTAGCAATGATGACGAATTTGCCCGTGCCGGTTGGTTGCACGACACAAGCACGGTTGCTATCCCTGAGCATGGCACAGAGGTTATCGTAGGCTTTCTGGTTGTGCGGGTAGAGTTCGATTCCTTCCATTTTCATTTTTCCTTCCGTGGAAACATATCTTGCATCATCGCTTCATTCGTGAGTGTCCGGTTCCCGGACTTTACCGGCGCCCTTCCGTTTACACTCACGAACCCGTCAAAGAGAATCTTGAATACTGGCTCGGTGGTCTCCACTGCGTTGTGCCTTGCAAGCGGGTCGTAGGCATCGTGAACGAAAAAATACGTTCCGTTCTTGCACGCAACATGGGCAACCTTCTTGCAGACGGGGCACCGGGCGCGAAGCTCCCGGAAATGCACCCATTCGTTTTTTGCCTTTTTCTCTTCGCCCATCTTGCGCTGCTCCGTTCCAAACTCCGTCAAACGGTGGACTTGTCAGTAACGGCTTCTGGATATCCGTTTCCATGTTTGGGTAATCGGGATTCCGATTTTTTCCGCTTCCTCCTCAGACATACCAAAATCTAGGATAGAGAGAAACATCATTCCAAATTCTGTCGGTTCTATCCAAGCGCCCTCTTCCGGCTTCCTATCCACGCATCGTGAAAAGCCTTCGTAGTATTTCGAGCGCCCGTTGATATCTGCGAGCGTTTCCCCATCAAGCTCTATCAAGACATGAGGTTTCGCGTTGTATCGTTTCGCTTTCACGAAACGGAAGGAAGGATGAAAGTGTCCCTTCATATCGTGCTCGCCAGCCCACATGCTTTCGGCAACGAATAGAAGCTCGGCAACTGGTAGGATACCGACCTTCTCGGGCATCCGCTTTTTCAAGATAGCTTCCGCAGATGCCATGCTCCGCAAGCTCCCCGTGTCTTTGTAGTACCCCATACTCTATTTATCCTTCCTGCTCTGCATCTGGGTTATCAAAATCGTCGATTCGGATTTGGATGTTGTTCCGTTCTGCTTCCCTTCGGAGCGCAGCAAGGGCTTCCGCGACTTCCATAAACGTCTCCACCTCACGCGCGAGGACGCGCTGCGCTTCCCCCGCATCGAACACTTTGATGCCATAGGTGTTCAAGAACTTCATGAACTGGTTCAGGTTCGTCCCCTGCTTCGCGAGTTCGTGCGCGGCCTTTCTCAAAGGCTCGGTATCAATGACCCTGATTGTCGCATCGTCGGAATTGGCAAGGAGCGTGCGGGCGTATTCGGAAACCGTCATGCCGTTTTTGGCGGCTTTTCGCTTGAGGGCTTCCTTCTCGTGTTCAGTCATCCGCACCTCGACGCGTGCTTCTTTTCTCCGCATGTCGCTTTCGGCACCTCTCGTTTTTCCAGAATCATCCGTTTGCAAATAGCGCCGCCGCGTTTGCAAACGGTGCGAAATCGAGCGGCAGGGTTGCCGCCCACTGAAAACCGGCAACTCTAAATTGCCGGTTTTCCAAAGCGCAAGCGCTCTCCCGTCAAGGCCGCTAAAGCCGTTCGGGAGCAAGATGGAAGTGAGGAAAAAGTCCACAACAGTGGAGTTTGTCCGTACACTTCCCAAATCTTGCAACTCGAAGAGCGGCCTTGGCCGGTGAGCGCTTGCGCGAGAGTCTTCTTTCTGCGGTGCCGCCGCCGCAGAAAGAAGACGGACAGCCCGACTAGGCGAACGCGCAGTAGACGTACCCGCCCTTTCGGTCATACTCCCAATCGCCCGGAAGCTCGTTGCCGTCTGAATCGACCTCGACCCACCAGCCGTCCTCCGGGTCTCCCATGACGCGCCAGCGGCGCTTGCCGAGCTGCGATACGAGTTCATCGCCGTCAGGCTCGACGAGCGCAGAGTCGCCCACATCGCCGACGCGCTCGACCGACAGAACCCACGCCTTGCCCTCGGCGCTCGCGATTCGGTTGAAGAACTCCGACAACTCAAAGTCAGCCACCTCGGTGCGCTCGCATTCCCCCGACCTGCGCAGCACGGATACGTTCCACTTCATGGCTAGCCCCTCCAAGCCCTCCTGAGCCTTTGCCAGCGGCTCAGCTTCTGCTCGGTCGATTCCAGCGCGAGCGTCTGGGCGGTCTCGTGGTGGAGCGCCTGGGCGCCCTGCACGGCCTTGGTGCTGTCGGCCACGGTCTCCATGAGCTTGGCTATCTGCTCGTCCTTCTTGGCGAGCTGGTCGATGAGGGCGGCGAGCGCTGGCGAATCGGCTCCGCTCGACCACTCGTCACCGTGTATCTCCTGTGTATCTCGGTGTGTATCACCCTGTGTATCAGGCGGCTCCTCGTCAAGCGAATCGATGAACCCGCGAATCAAATCAGTTTGAGAACATCCTCGCAGCTCGGAAACCTTTTTTAGCTTACAGATTTGCTCATCTGTAAGCCTGAACATCTTCTGCGGCACGTGTATCTCCTGTGTATCTCGGCGTGTATCACCCTGTGTATCAGCCCATTTCATCACCCAAACGCAAAGCAGGCAAGAATCAATCGGCTTTCGGCTCCGTCATATCGACGTGGATGTGACCGCCCTCGTACCATGCGCCATCCGGCAGGCCGTCGGTATCGCACTTCCAGCCCCTTAGCCACTTGATGACGGTAGACCTCGACACGCCCAGCGCCTTTGCTATGTCCGAGTGGTTGGCATCCGGGTGCTCCCGGGCATAGGAGCGAATCAGCTCGCGCTTCTCACCGCTTCCCTTCGGCCGACCTTGCAACGCATGACCGGCATCCTCGCTCAGAATCTCAAGGCTCGAACGCGCCATTCTGAGGTGCAGCGTCTGCTTCCTGTAGTTCCGCTTGTTTTTCGGGATCGCTATTCCCGATATCCTCTCCAAGTCCTTGATGGGGAACTTCTTGTACCGCAGGTCGAGGCATTCGAGAGCGTTCTCGACCTCATGGTCGTTGCCGAACGGGTGCTCGGTGTCTACCGAATCCAGGAACGGCACCAGCGAATCCATGTCCGCCTTGACGCGTTCGCGGTCGGTGATGCCGCACTTCACTGCGTATATCGCCAGAGCCATCAGGCAGAAGTACCTATGGCTGAACGTCGCACCCGCGCGTATCTTGCGCAGCCACCAGTTGTAGAGGTCTTCCTTGGCATCCCACGAGCCGTCGGCGCGTCCGCCGCCGACGATGACTTTCTCGTACCACTCGGGGAATCTCTCCTTGGCCTGTTCGAGCGTGTACCTCGTCTCCCTCCACTTCTTCGACAGGTCTACCTGCTGTTCCGGGGGAAGGAAGTCGTTCAGCTCTTCGAGCGAGAAGGGGTGCGTGTTGACCGCGAACGCCCTGACCGTGCCGCCGTCCTTCGTCTTGCCGCCGATGACGCGGAACCCTTGGTTGATGCCCTGGTGCTGCGGGTGCTCCCATTCCCTCGACGTGTACTTGTTCCACATCCTGTCGGCCAGGTGGTACTTCATGTCCTTCAGCAGGCTCTTGGTGTTCGGGTATAGGTCGGCGGGTTCCTCGAGGACGTAGTACAGGTGGACGTTGTGGCCGCTCAGGATGATGTAGTTCGGCTCGGGATAAACGGGGTAGTCGCTTCGGCAGTTGTACAGGAAGGCCGTGAGCGTGCCGTCATCCTGCCCGTCGAGGTCGAAAATCATGGCGCACATCTTGCTCTGCGCGTCGGCGGTGTTCGCCCTGCCCCAGTAGGTGAGACCGTTCGTTATCGCCCAGTTCGCATCGCGGAACTCGGCAAGGGTCTCCTCGAACGTGTCCTCGAACAGGATTCGGCGGCGTCTCCTGTCTCCGACGAGCTTCCCGTCGCTGTCGTAATGCCCGCCGAACGAGCCGAGGATTATCGGGTTGGCCTTGTGCAGCCCGCCCGGCTCGCCCTCCGTCTGGATGAACCCGTACCCGAGCTGAAAGATATCGGAGTAGACTTCCATGGCCGACACCTCGGAAGCCCCGTATTCGAGAAGAACAGACTCAAGAGACAACCCGCTCACCAACCCATCCCGAGGGCCCTCATAGGCACGTTATCTTATCAATAGATTTATTGTACACCCAGAGCCGGAAAAAAAGGCTCCCTCTGGAACCCATCCCGGAGGCCCTCACAGGCATGTTATCTTATCAATAGATTTATTGTACACCCAGAGCCAGAAGATACGGTGTATGGCAGAACGTCTGGCATCTCAGACATTTCCCCGATAAAAGCGTCTGGCATTTGTCTGGCACTTGAAGTGCAGGCGTATTTCTCCCGATAGAAAGATATGATATGATTTCATATCATATCGAAAGGAGAGCGGGCATGAGCCAGATAGGGGTTCACCCCAGAATCAGCAGGCGGCACCCCGAGGTGAGCGAAGCGGACGTGATGGCCGCGATGCGGTCGATGATTCGCTACAAGCAACGCGAATCGGGCGAGTGGATTGCCGTCGGCACGGACTCCCGCAGCAGGCTGGTCGAGCTCGTCTACATCTACGATGCCGATGATGACTACTTCTTCGTCTACCACGGGATGACCCCGCCGAGCGGCAAGACGCTCAGGGAACTCGGCTTGGAGAGGTGATTTGGATGAACGTGAACGATTTCATGGCGAAGCACGGCATCACCGATGCCGACCTCGACCGCATGGCCGCGCCCTACGAGGACGGCAGCTTCGAGCCGGAACCCGATGGCAAGGTGTTCAGCGGCTCACACCTCGACGCGGTCGGAACCCGCCGCGTGACGGTGGTCTACGACGCGAAGGATACGCAGAGAGTGGCCATGATAGCCCGCAGCAAGGGCGTGAAGCCGTCTTCGGTCTACAGGGACGCACTCGACTACTATCTGGCAGCACAGGCCTAAAGGACACTGACCATATGGCTGAAACGACAATGGAGCCTTGGAGCTTCACCATCGTCTTCGATGAGGGTAAGGCGAAAAAGAACGGTTACGAGGTCGATACCCTCTATGACTACGTTGGCAAGAACGTCGAGGGGCTTGGAAACGAACGCATCGCACGCGGAACTTGGCGTGCAGCCAAGGGATACGATGAGGTCGATGCGCAAACCCTCGCGATTTCCAAGCTCTCCCGTCAGAAGTGGGTCATGCAGAATATCAAGTCACTTGCCTTTCGCGAGGACGATGATGAAATCTATGACGGAATCGAGACCATCCGACGGGCATATCCGGAGCGCGTTTTCGATTCGGAATCGGGCGAGTAGTCGGGTCAATGTAGTTGTCGGTGACTACGGGGCGGCGTGTTCCGCGCCCGCGCGGATCTAAGCCGACTCGTTCACCGACGGCGGAATTGACGCGACGGTCGAAACAGAAGACCAGACTTGATTGAGGGTCGATGGGCTAGCCTGCCCATCGACCCTTTCCTTGCCCTCGTCAGTCGTTTTCGGCATTGTCGAAATCCTCGATTTGCAAACAGATGTTGTTCCGTTCTGCTTCCCTTCGGAGCGCAGCAAGGGCTTCCGCGACTTCCATAAACGTCTCCACCTCACGCGCGAGGACGCGCTGCGCTTCCCCCGCATCGAACACTTTGATGCCATAGGTGTTCAAGAACTTCATGAACTGGTTCAGGTTCGTCCCCTGCTTCGCGAGTTCGTGCGCGGCCTTTCTCAAAGGCTCGGTGTCGATGACCTTGATTGTCACGTCATCGGAATGGATAAGTAACGTACGGGCATATTCGGAAACCGTCATACCGTAATTCGCGGCTTTTCGCTTGAGTGTTCTCTTCTCCCGTTCAGACAATCTGATGAGAACTGCGGTTTCTCTTTTTGCCACCTTCATCACTCCCCTTCTGTATTTTCTCATAATCTCATAGTCGTATCGGTGCCGCCACCGTTTGACTATGACACGAAAACGACGGTTCACTTTGCTGAGTAACGGGAACCGGCAATCCTAAATTGTCGATTCGCTAAGCGTAAGCGTCCTCCCGTCAAGGCTCCGAAAGCCGCTCGGGAGCAAGATGGAAGTGTATGGAAAAGTCTCGTTTACGTGACTTTGTATATACGCTTCCCAAATCTTGCAACTCGAAGAGCGGCCTTGGCCGGTGAGCACTGATATTCTATCAGTGCGAGAGCAGAAAAGGCATGGAAAAGGGGGTGCCGCCGCACCCTTTCCCATGCCTTTTCTGCGGGGTTTCCGGCTCGCCCGGAAACCAAGAACCCGAGGTGTCGCCACCCCGGGTTCCCATCAACTGCGAAGACAAAATCAATTCCATCGAAGACCCGGCCTGAGCCTTCTGAACATTCTTGCGTAACAACCGCTACTTGGAAGCAATCGCCTTGGCAAGATATGCCGGACACCAAGCGTTATTTCCCATTATCTATTTTCCTTTTCTGCGATTTACTTTTCTTCCAGAGATTTCTCAGCCATGGGTAGATGGATTGCATGATGATAGCTTGGCATTTTCTCTCCTGCGCTTCCGAACAGAATCCTCCGTTGAACATGTCAAGCAAGAATAGGTAGTCGTTATAACCATCATATCCGTTGTACTTTGTCGGTCGAAACGCATCTTGCTCGTACAGGAAGTACAGGAGCTTGCGCGAGTAACTTCCGCTATGCAGATGGACGTAATCCTCTTTTCCGATTCTCGCCGCTTCCTCCATCAGTTTGATGGCTTGCTGCCAACCGGCAAGTTCCTCGTCCATATCGCTTTGCTCGAACTTCTTGATACAACTCGACACAATCGGAGAGAGTGTTTCCCCGGTTTCCGTATTCGCTATCGTATAGACATAGCGAAGCCCCTCCTTTCCGCAAACGCATGTTGCAGAATGGGTTTCGTCAACCTCACATCCGACTATCTCCCACTCGCGTCTGGCACCTTCCCAATCATCTGCAACCGAAAGCCCTATCACGGTGCCGATTAAATTATCGGTATAGAGATTTCCCATGATGCGCATCCCATTTCTCTCATTGCTTCAATATGAAAACGGGCACCTCGATTAGTGCCCGTTTTCACTATCCACGATTTCGTTGAAAATCAATTTGCTAATTCGGATTGCAAGCCGCCGTTGCAATATCAAAGACCGTGAATGCCATGACCGTTATAGTATTCGTACATGTCATACTTGTCGTGAAGCCAGAAATGCCTGCCCGTCCTTTTGCTCGTTCCGACGTGTGCGGGTTCCCCGCAAATGGGGCAGATTCCCTTTAGGTCGCGCCAATGCGTCCAGCGCGGATACATCACAAAGCCTTTGACTTCTGTGCTGTCATTTTCCAACCGTTTTTTTCCAAAGCGGTCAGCTCTTCGCGCTGCCGGATACCAAGTCCACTAACACGTCGGCCTAATGGAATCTTGACCAACCTCCTGATGGCTTCCGCCTTGCTCGCACCAATGCCGGGAACGCATTTCAAAAGCGACACGACCTCTATACGTTTCGCGTCCTCCTCATTCAAGGCATCAGTAAATGCTAGTTCACCGACTTCATACGTGCCTTGAGAACGGCACGGCGCTTTCGAGCCTTCATGGCAAGCTCCAATGCGTGCGCACGCTCCTTGTCGCTGAGATTCGGCAGATGGTTCTCTTTCTCGTTCATCGCTACTTCCTACTTCAGCTCGTTATCCCAAACGTTATCGTCCGCCTGCGCCGCGTGTTTCCAACGGCCTGCATCCGCCCGACCGTTCCAATCGGCGATGAACTTCTCGATAGCATCAGCACATCCGCTGTCGAGTGCTTCCGCCCACCTCATGTTATTTTCATCACACCAATTCTGAAATACCGCGAACTCGGTGACACCGTTCTCGACGATGTACCTTCGCATCGCCCGCATCTGCTCGAAAAACCTCGCGGTGGCGGGAACCATGGTGATTAGGTTCATCTTCCATACCCCTCTTCCGAAATGAATCCGGCTACCGGCTTCGCTTCTTCTCTAATAAAAGCGCCCGTCGATGTATTTCTCAATAACCGGCGAAAGTCCGCTATCGAGCGCTAGCGACCAGCAGTCGTTGTTCTCATCGCACCAGTCCTGAAAATCGGTGAAGTCTGTGATGCCATTCTCGCGTATGTGTTTCCGCATCGCACGCAGCATGTCGTGCTTCGATTTTTCCGATTCCGTTACCATCAAGCCCATCCCTTCATCACCATCCCCTTAACCAAGCTCCTCGGCAAGCAGTCGGACGATGAGCTTGGTCATGCTCTCCCCCGTCTCGACGCGGTGGAGTTGCGCTTCTTTGTGAAGCCGAGCCGGGATGAGGAGACTGATTTTCTTGAGTTCCACCTCGTCC
>OMCC01000875.1_pt1 | contig 18419 bp, 16 predicted proteins | sample 1674161 | NCBI WGS metagenome assembly OMCC01 (sample SAMEA103958149, study PRJEB25191) | human gut metagenome | biome: human-associated habitat [ENVO:00009003]; feature: intestine environment [ENVO:2100002]; material: feces | place: Germany | collected 2013/2015 | reverse complement strand
AGGGAATGACCTCTTCCTTGAAGTAATCCTGGAAGGAGAAGTTGCCCAGCATCTCAAAGAAGGTGCCGTGGCGGGCGGTGATGCCCACACGCTCGATATCCGGGGTGCGGATGCACTTCTGGCAGGTGGTCACACGGTGGCGGGGAGGCTCTTCCTGCGCCAGGAACCACTTTTTCATGGGGGCCATGCCGCTGTTGATCAGCAGCAGGCTGGGGTCGTTCTTCGGCACCAGCGGGAAGCTGTCCAGACGCAGGTGGCCCTTGCTCTCAAAGAAGCTCAGGTACTTTTCACGCAGTTCATTCAAACCGGTCCATTGCATAGGTTTTCTCTCCTCAATTGTCCTTGGCGTTTGCACGTCAGTTTTTATGATGTTATGGCAGAGGGGCGGGCAGGCGCAAAAACAAAAACAGCCCCATCCCAAAAGGGACGAGGCTGTGTAAAACTGCTCCGTGGTACCACCCAAATTGCAAAGGATAAAACTGCTTGTCCCCTGCCGCTTTCGGCGCGGTAACGCTGCGCTGCGTCCGACTTGTTTCGCCGGAAGCTCCGGGGCGGCACGAAACGAGACCTGCCGGAGCGCCTTGCAGCTGGGAGCGCTCTCTCTGGGCGGCGGTGTGCATTTCTGACCCCATCATTGCCATCTGTCATAATTCACGTTTTGCCGCAAAGGCGTATACTCACCCCTTGCGTACACTTAAATTATAGCATGGGCTCTGCGTTTGTCAACTCTTTTCCGGCAAAAACCTTTCCTCATAGACAAGGCAGGCCAGCGGCAGCGCCTGAGAGGTCACGGCACCCAGATGCGGCGCACTTCCTGCACCTTGCCGCCCTGCACCACCAGCGTGGTATTATACACTGTCCAGTTATCCGGGTCCGCATTGATGACAGCCGCCACGGCCGAAGCGCCGGTGGTCTCCACCGCTTCGGCCTGCAGGTCAGCAGAGCTGTCCTTCAGCACCACGTTCTTCGCCAGCGGCAGCGTCTTTTCGCCCATCTCATAGTAGACAGGGTAGTCATCAAAGGTCATGGTCCGGTAGGTGTCATCCTCCAGCAGCAGGTCAAGACCGTACTGCTCCTCCATGCCGCCATTGATGGTGACAAGATGGTACTGATCGTTTTTCTCGATGCTCTTCACTGCAACGGTCACAAACTGGTTCCATGCAGCCCCCTCCTCGTGGAGGGTGATTTTGTCGCCAACGGCAAGGTTTTCAACATCCTCTTTTTTATAGAGGTCATAGCTGAAGATCTTTGCGGTCAGGCTGCCATCCTGCACACCAGAGGTGATCTCCGCCGGAATAAAGGTGACCGTATCCTCCCTGTCGAGGTCATCCAGCGTCCATGTCAGCATATTGATGGGCTCTGTCACACCTTCCTCAGCCACATGGGAGGAGGCCGGCACTGCACTGGATGCGGGGGTTCTGGCGGGGGCACCGGAGCTGCCGCAGGCCGTCAGTGCGATGCCCGCAGCCAGAACAGCCAGAATCTTATATTTCAGGTTCATAAAAATACCTTCTTTCTTGACGCGGTAGATTTATTCCGCTACAATAAAAACGATTCAAAGACACATTCTATTTCAAGATAGAGAGGAAAATTTCCGTGAAAATCTTAAAAGTAAAATGTCTGGCCCCCACCCGGCTCGACAACTATCTGATGCAGCAGTTCCCGGCGCTGAACCCGGGCCGCCTGAACAAGGCTCTGCGGGAGAACAAGATCAAGCTGAACGGCAAAAAGCAGCCCCTTTCCACCCGCGTAATGGCGGGCGACGAGATCAAGCTGTTCATCCTGGACGAGGTGCTGGATGCCGACAAGCGGGTGGAAGGCCCGGCGTGGAAGAACGCCCGCGGCCCGGCACAGGTCATCTACGACTGCCCGCAGATTCTGGTGGTGAACAAGCCCGCAGGCCTTGCCGTGGACGGCCCCGAGGACGACACCCTGCTCAACCGTGCTCTGCTCTACCTCAACCAGCAGGGTGAGTACAAGGAGAACGATCTGTACACCCCGGCCCTCTGCCACCGGCTGGACACCGGCACCAGCGGCTTGGTCATCATCGCCAAGACCCCCGAGGCCGAGCAGCTGTTCCTTGAGGTCATCAAGAACCGCGAGGTCAAAAAGACCTACCTCTGCGTCACCTTTGGCCGCCCCACCCCGCCGGACGGCACCCTGGGCGGCTACCTGCTCAAGGATGCAGACCGGGGCATCGTGAAGATCGTGCCCGACAAGCAGCCCGGTGCCAAGGACGTGGAGACCCAATATGAGACCGTTGCCGTCTCCGGCCGGCTGGCCCTGCTCAAGGTCCGGCTCATCACCGGCCGCACCCATCAGATCCGCGCCCACATGGCAAGCATCGGCTGCCCCATCCTGGGCGACAGCAAATACGGCAACAACACCGCCAACCGGGAGCTTAAGCTGAAATATCAGGCTCTCTGCGCCTGGGAGCTGGTCCTCCCCCGCTTCACCTCCCCCGACTTCGCCGACCTCTCCGGCAAGACCTTCCGCGCACCGAAGCCCTGGTATTACCAGCAGGTACTGGATGGAACGTTGAAGTAATTTTTTGATATGCAGCAAAAAGCGGCACCTCTCCGTGCAAACGGAAAGATGCCGCTTTTCTTATGCTAGTTTATCAGATCCTCACCATATCCCGGGTGATCTCGGCCAGAGAGTGTGCGCCGCACATCTGCATGGTATCGGCCAGCTCGGCGGCGATCTTGTCGATGTAGCACTTCACGCCTTCCTCGCCGCCGCCGTAGACTGCGGTGACAAAGGGGCGGCAGATGAGCACAGCGTCAGCACCCAGAGCCAACGCCTTGAACACATCCACGCCGGTGCGGATGCCGCCATCCACCAGAATCTTCACGCCGCTGCCCTTGAGGGCCTCAGCGATCTCCGGCAGGACCTCGGCGGTGGCGGGGCACTGGTCCAGCACACGGCCGCCGTGGTTGGAGACAACGATGGCAGCAGCACCGGCCTCCTTGGCCTTGAGTGCGCCCTTGACGGTCATCACACCCTTGACGATGAAGGGGCGCGCGGCCAGCTTGACGATCTCGGCCAGCTCGGCAACGCTCTTGCTGCCGGCGGGCGGGGTCATATTCTTCAGGAAGGGCAGACCGGCGGCATCCACGTCCATGGCAACGGCAAAGCAGCCGCTGGCCTTGGCCTGCTCCATCTTGGCCTTGACAGTGTCAATGTTCCAGGGCTTGATGGTGGGCACGCCGCAGCCGCCTGCAGCGCCAATGGCCTTGGTGGCCATGGCCATCACATCAGGGTTGGTGCCATCACCCGTAAAGGCGGCAATGCCGTTTTCGGCACAGGCGCGTACCAGCACGTCATTGTAGGTCATATCGGTGTAGGTGTCGGAATAGTGGAGGTTCACCGCACCCACAGGGCCTGCAAAGAAGGGATACTTGAAGGTTTTGCCAAACAGCTCCACACCGGTGTCGGGGGTGCCGTTCTCGCACAGGGTGTCCATGTTCACCCGGATCTCCGCCCACTTATTATAGTTGCGGATGGCCGTATCGCCCACGCCCTTGGCACCGGGGCCGGGGATCTGATTTTTGCAGGCCACGCCGTTGCACACGGGGCAGGCCTTGCAGTACTGCCCGATGCACTGGCGGGCATTGTTCAAAACATCAGCGTAATTCATATCGCATCCTCCTATTCAGGCTCTCTTTTTCGAGCGGAACCTGCAAATTCCAACCGTTCTCTGCCCACATCATAGTCCGTTTTTATGGGTTCGTCAAGGGGATCAGCGGGCTCCGCTTTTTCTAGCGAAAAAATGTATGACGCAGAAACGTCGATTTTTAGATTTTTCAAATTTTTTCAAAAAAATCCTTGACAAAAGTCATCCTTTCAGGTATTATAGTGGAGCGCTGAGGGCCACGGCCCGAAACGCTGAAAACTGAAGATGTGGAAAGATGGCTGAGTTGGTCTAAGGCGCACGACTGGAAATCGTGTAACGTGTCAAAAGCGTTCTGGGGTTCGAATCCCCATCTTTCCGCCAGAAACCCCGGAACGAATGTTCCGGGGTTTTTCTGTTGACGTAAAAAGGAGTTTCTACAATGTCTGCTGCTATTACGATTGCAATGCCGCGCATGGTGCCGAACCAGCTGCTGGCGGAGGCCCACGCAAAATATCCAGAAAGCCTTGCCCGGGCCGGGGCAGAAATGCGCTGGATCGAGCTGGACGACCCCGACAAAGCCGTGCAGGATGCGCTGGCCTGTGACGGCCTGCTGCTGCCGGGCGGCGGCGACATCGACCCGAAATTCTACGGGCAGGAGCGCATCCCTGCCTGCGGCGAGCCCAACGTCCTGCGGGATACCGCCGAGCCGTTGCTGCTGCGCGCCTTCCTTGCCGCCGACAAGCCGGTGCTGGCCATCTGCCGGGGCATCCAGCTGATGAATGTTGCGCTGGGCGGCGATCTGTATCAGGACATCAAACCCTTTGAGCACGTCCCCCACAACGACCATTGGGGCAAGATCCACACCGTCACCGTGCGGCGGGACACCTTGCTCTCCCGCATTCTGGGGCAGGATACCGTCCTGGTCAACAGCCAGCACCATCAGGCGGTGGACAAGGTCGCCCCCGGCCTTGTGCTGTCGGCCCTGAGCGAGGACGGCATCGTGGAGGGCATTGAGAAGCCGGACGCAAAGTTCTGCCTGGGCGTGCAGTGGCACCCCGAATGGCTCAGCGCTGCCGACCCCGCCATGCAGGGGATCTTTGATGCCTTTGTGGCGGCCTGCAAATAAATTATGAAAGAATCAAAGCCAACTTGAACGATTTTTAAGCTCTGGATCGTATTCCTTATAAAGAGAACAGGAGGTTCTGCCATGAAATCTTCCAAAAAGCGTTCCCGCGCCGTGGTCACGGTGGTGGCCTGCATTCTGGCGGTGTGTCTGGTGGCTGCGCTGGTCCTTTTCAGTCTGGTCAACAGCAAAGTCCGTGCCTTACAAAAGGGTGCGGCCTTTGAGTTCAGCTATAACATCACCGCACAGGACAGTTCCAGTACCCCGGCCCTGTACAATATTCTGAAACAGGTGGGTGCAACCTCCGGCGATGTGGCCGGGCTGTATTCGCCGGGGCAGCTGCAATTGTACCTGTACCCCTCCGGCGGGCTTACCCGCGCCGAGACCGGCGGCACCGACTTTTTCACCGACCTCTATATTGATGCCAACGACACCTACTTCGATGCCGGGCGGCTCTACCGCACCCTGCGGGATTCCATCGCGGACAGCGCGCCGCTGGTGGGTGCGTTCCTGCCGGAGTGGTCTCTGCCCAACTACATCACGCAGGCCCAGCTGGCAAAGATCCTCGGCGTGCCCAACACGCAGGTAGCCATGCAGGAGATGTCCGGCTATACCATGACCCTCAGCCGCCAGTGCATCGTCCACCCCGATTATGCCAAGAAGGACTACACCTACTATCAGTTCCCGTCTGAGGGGGAGGACGCGGCTGTCCTTGTGGTGGGCCTGCCGCTGAAGTCCCTGCTCTTCGATGACACCATCCCCGTGGATGTCCATGTGGAGATCCCCGCCCACGGTGTCAACGCAGCCCTGAGCGGCACACTGGAAGCCGGTGTCAACAGCCTTTCGGCTCCCGTCAGTGTCATTTCCGACAGCGACATCGATTCCATCGTCCAGCTCCGGGAACGTCTGGAGCAGTTTGCCGATCTCATCAACACAGCGTTAAAGCGTGTGCAGTAACAAAAAAGCAGAGCCGTGCAGCGTTTGAACTGCACGGCTCTTATCTATTTCAGCGCTTATGCTCAATGTGTTCCTGGATCCATTTGCCGCCATCGCCGCTGCCCACCGCACTGTTATAGACAATGCTGGTCAGCTCGCTGGTCAGGTCGGACTTCATCTTCTTGTACTCCTGCTCTGCCTGATCCGCAACGCTCTGGTCACGACCATTGTCCCGCAGGTACTGGCGCAGCTCTTTCAGGATGGCGTTGAACTCCTTGTCACACTCGCCCTGAACACTGGTCAGCTTGGCGGTCTTGGACACCACGATGGAGACCTTCATCCCCAGATTGCGCTCCTCCACCGGGTGGGAGATGTACTCATCGTAGGCTTCGTAGATCACGCCGTAGAGCTTGGATTCCGTCTGCTTCTTCAGGTTCTGCAGCTGGCGGATGTAGCTGTCGATCCTGGCATCCACCTCATTCTCCGAAGCAGCGGAGCTGCTGGAGGCATGGCTGCTGCCGGGGGCCTGACTGCTGGCCGCATGGCTGCCGGAAGCCGCAGAGGACGCAGGCACCGAGTGTGCGGCGCTGGAGCCGGACACTGCGGAGCTCACGCTGTCCGCCTTGCCTGCGCTGGCGGCAGAGGAGACCTCACTGGACGAAGCTGTCTCCGAAGAGGAAATGCCAAGTTCCTCTTCCAGCTGTTCCAAAAAGGACGAAACCGGGGATTCTTCCGTCACCTCACTGCTGACGGCGCTCTCGCTGGAGGCGGCGGCGCTGGAGGGCCCCTCAGCTTCCCCGCCGGACAAAGCGGAGGACGGCACAGAGCTGGCCTGCGCCTCGGACACAGGGGTGCTTTTCCGCATCCCTGTCAGGATCAAAGCAGCTGCCACGATAACCACAAGAACGATGACCGCAGCCAGCTGATAAATCTTCTTTTTCTGCATCTGGTACAAAATTCTCCCACTTCAGATTTCGTTCCCGGCCTTTTGCCGCGCAGGAACAGGTCTATCATATCATCCCCGGGGGAGAATTTCAATGGATAAATCGTGAAAAATGTCGCCTAACTGCCTTTTTATGACCAGATTTCGTTCCATTTCACAGCCTGTCGGAGACACGGTCAGTCTTTTTTCACGGCCACAAGAACGCGGATCTTTCCGCCCGCCGCGCTGCCGTGGGCATCGTACCAGCCGATGAGGCTGTAATCCTCGGCGTTGATCTGGGAAAGGGTGGTGGCGTAATACTTGCCCTTGTACCACAGATACACCTGCATGTCATCGGCAGTCTCATAGCGGGTGGAGCCGCTCCGCACCGAGGCCGCCCCCAGCTGATCCACCGTGACCGGGAGCAGCTGAGCTATAGTGCCCACACTGCCGGAAGCAGTCTTGCGCACCGAGATGCCGCCCGCCAGCACGGGATACTTCACGCTGGTCTTATAGGTGGTCTGCTCACCGTTGACGTAGCAGACATAGTTCGCGCCGCTGCTCAGGTAATCCAGCACCGAGCTGACCACGCCCGTGGTGCTGTTGGCACCGATCTTGAGCAGATAGCTTGCCAGGCTGGCTGCGGTGCTGATGAGGTTGGTCACATCATCCAGCACGCCGTCCCGGATATCCGGATCATCCTCCGCGATCAGAATGGTCTGCTCTGCCATGGTCTTTTCCCCTTTTTGTCATTCTCGGTTCTAGTATAACAGCAGTTTCCTGCATTTTCCATGAAATTTTTCTAAGGATTTCTTAAGAAAACGCTTCTTCCGGTCAGACCCTGCTGCAGGGACAGAAAAAAGGCATCCCCGCACTTCACAGAACGAGGATGCCTTTCTCAAAACGGTTTTCTGCCCCAAAGCGCCCGCTCCGGCGTGGAGCCGGGCCGGGTCTCCGGCGCAGAGGCTTACATTGTAAACTGGACGGCGCAGAAGGCTGCATAGATGCAGAGCAGCAGCACGCCCTGCCAGCGGGAGAGCCTGCCCTTGAGCAGAGCGGGCACAGTCAGGAGGAGCATGACCGCGAACATCACGGGCAGATCCATGACCAGAGAGGAATTGATGCCCATGATGGTGGAGTTCTGCGGGATGCTGAAAGGCGACACCGTGATGGACATGCCGCTGACCAGCACCAGATTGAACACGTTGGCACCAATGACATTGCCCAGCGAGAGGGAGCCGTGGCCCTTTGCCAGCGAGGTGATCGCCGTGACCAGCTCGGGCAGAGAGGTGCCCAGCGCCACAAAGGTCAGGGCGATGACGGATTCCGGCACGCCCAGCGCCTGCGCGATCAGGGTACCGTTGTCCACCAGCAGGTTTGCGCCCACAGCGATCAGGGCCGCGCCGAGGATGAGCAGGCCGACCTCTTTGGCAAAGGACATTTCCTTTTCCGGCTCGTCCTCATCGTCTTCCGGGGCGGGGGCGTTTTTCATAGCCAGCACATTGCAGACCATGTAGGCCACGAACATTGCCAGCAGCACAATGCCGATGGGGCGGCTGAAGTAGCCGGTGGTGTAGGCCACGCCCGCATACAGGGCCGCTGCCACAAAGAAGAACAGCACCGGCACCCGCAGGCTCTTGGGGTCCACCTTGCCCGGGCGGACCGCAATGGTGATGGCCGCGATCAGGGCCGCGTTGCAGATGACCGAGCCAATGGCGTTGCCATAGGCGATCTCGCCGTGGCCGGTCATGGCCGAGGTGGTGGAGACCATGACCTCAGGCAGGGTGGTGCCGATGGACACCACCGTGGCACCGATGAGCAGCTCCGGCACCTTGAAGCGGCGGGCGATGCCGGTTGCACCGTCCACGAACCAGTCGCCGCCCTTGATGAGGCAGAGCAGGCCCACGATAAACAATAATACAGGGATCAGCATATAAAATCTCTCCTTTTTAATCCATAGAGTATTATACCTGTTTCCCCTGCAAAACGCAAGCAAAATCGTGCATTTTTATCCAGCCTTCTCCACCTTTTTGGCGTTGGGGTAGATGCGCTCCATCCGGGCATTGTCAAAATGCTCATCCAGCAGCACATCCACCGCATTGGCCGGAGCCGCGCCGCTGGTGCGGGCATCGTAGCGGGCCAGCGCCAACGCACTGGTCACAAGGTTCACGGCCATGAACACGGCCAGCAGAGCGGTCATCCAGGGGCGGATCCTGCGCTTGACTGCCTTCATCCCCTTTGCCACCAGCGGGTAGCCATAGCGGATCCAGGTCACAGCCGCAATGCCCCAGAAGAAGCAGTACAGCAGGTTGATGCGCCCGCCCAGATTGAACTTGAAGCCGCTGTAATCCCAGAACACGGTGCCGAACAGCAGCTCTGTCACGGCGCTGCACACATACTCATACGCGCCGCCCAGAATCACACCGAACCAGAAGATGCGGCTCTCGCTCTTCTGTTCGCCGCCCCGCAGCAGGATGGAGGCCAGCACCAGCGCCAGCCCCCACACCACGCTGAACGGGCCCCAGACCAGGCTGGAACGGCTCATCCAGACCCCGGCGGTGATGCGGCAGAAGATGGTCTCCACCACATCTCCGAGGAAAGCCCCGATGACAAAGAGCCAGAGCAGGTCGGCAAGGGAGAGCTGCTTTTCGGCACTGGTGGTGGGCTCCGGACGGGCCGCAGCAGGGTACGCCCGCTGGATCCGCTTTTCCACGCTGGCGGTAATTTTCTGCCGCAGCCTCTCCGAGCCCCTGCCCAGCTCCCGATTCAGCTGCTCAAGCCGTGGGTGGCGGTTCGCATACCGGCTGACCACCACCATGGCAGAGATCTGGTCAAGGACGGCCAGCGCCATGCCGACCCACACCACAGCGTGGAACAGCAGCGGCGGCAGGTGGGCGCAGAGCCGGAACAGCAGGTCGTTGCCCCAGCGGACTGCCGCCATACCCAGCAGACCCCACAGCAGGGAGTATTGCAGGCAGACATAGCCGTCCAGATTGAACTTTTTATCGGAGTAGTCCCACCAGCGGCGGTGGTGGATCCGTTCCAGCAGCTTGGCGGTCAGCCACTCCACCACCGTGGCATAGATCATGCTGCCGAAGAACAGTGCCGCCAGGCTGGTGCGCTGGTCATTCAGGCCGATGGTGATGAGCACTCCTGCCGTGCCGTACACAAAGCAGAAGGGGCCGGAGGCCACGCCGCGGTTGGTGAACCGGCGGCCCTTTGCGGTTGCAACAACGGTCTCGCCTACCCAGCCCAAAAAGGAATATACCAGATAAATTACACAAAAAGTATAGAAATTCAGGCTCATAGCGCTCCTTTCCCGGAACAAAAAGGGGCCGGGAAGCGGTGTTCCCGACCCTCTTTGTTCAGTTTACGAATTACAGCTGGCTCTTATACAGTGCCTCGATCTCCTCCACGCTGGTATCGCGGGGGTTGCCGGGGCGGCAGGCATCTGCAAAAGCAGACTCGGCCAGGAAGTGGATGTCCTCTTCCTTCAGGATGCCCTGCAGGTTTGCGGGGATGCCCACATCCGCGCTCAGCTGCTTGACAGCGGCGATGGTGGCATCGGCAGCCTCGGCATCGTTCATCTCGTCAATACCCTTCACGCCCATGGCCTTGCCGACTGCGCGGTAGCGCTCCCCGGCAACGGTCTTGTTGTACTCCAGACCCACCGGCAGCAGGATGGCGCAGGCCACGCCGTGGGGGGTATCATACAGAGCGGACAGGCCGTGTGCCATGGAGTGGACGATGCCCAGACCCACATTGGAGAAGCCCATACCGGCGATGTACTGTCCCAGAGCCATGCCCTCACGGCCCTCCGGGGTGTTCTGCACGGCACCGCGCAGGTTCTCGCTGATGAGCTTGATGGCTTCCAGATGGAACATATCGGAGATGGTGCAGTGGCCCTTGGTGATGTAGCCCTCGATGGCGTGGGTCAGAGCGTCCATGCCGGTGGCGGCAGTCAGACCCTTGGGCATGGAGGCCATCATATCGGGGTCGACCACAGCGATCTCGGGGATATCGTTGGTGTCCACGCAGACGAACTTGCGCTTCTTCTCCACATCGGTGATGACGTAGTTGATGGTGACCTCAGCCGCAGTACCGGCGGTGGTGGGCACGGCAATGGTGAACACAGCGTGCTTCTTGGTGGGAGCCACGCCTTCCAGAGAGCGCACATCCGCGAACTCGGGGTTATTGATGATGATGCCGATGGCCTTTGCGGTATCCATGGAGGAGCCGCCGCCGATGGTCACGATGCAGTCTGCCTCAGCAGCCTTGAAGGCTGCCACGCCGTCCTGCACGTTGGCGATGGTGGGGTTGGGCTTGATCTCGCTGTAAACAGCGTAGGCGAAGTTTGCAGCATCCAGCAGGTCGGTGACTTTCTTGGTCACGCCAAACTTGATCAGGTCGGGGTCAGAGCAGACAAAAGCCTTCTTGTAGCCGCGGGCGGTCAGCTCGGGAACGATGTTCTCAATGGCACCGTGGCCATGGTAGGAAATGGTGTTCAGAACAATGCGGTCAGCCATAATTATTTTCCTCCAAATCATTCTGCCCGCCTGCCAGCGGGCTCTCTCTGTTGTTAAGGATACCACATTGTTAAACAATATTCAATGTACTTTTCTTTTGATTTCTATGAATTTTTTACACTTTCCAGCAAAAGAAAACGCTGTACTACTCCCTCAGTCTCGCATTCGCTCGACAGCTCCCTCTAGGAGGGAGCCTTCACGCGGCGGCCAACGCAAAAGCCTCCCTCTGAGAGGGAGGTGGCATCGCATCAGCGATGCCGGAAGGAGTGATACAGCGTTTTTATCGTTTCATTTACCACAGCCGGATGACCTTGATGACTCCCTCGGCCTTATCGCGGGCCAGCTCAAGGTGATGCTGCAGCGCATCGGCAGCGGTGTTCCAGTTGTCGCTCAGGGCGGCATTCAGAATTTCCAGATGCTCCTCACAGGTCTGATCCTGATTGATCATGCTCACCTTACCGGTCATAATGCGGAAACGGGTGTTCAGGCCGGTGATGCGGTCATAGCCAGAGCGCAGATATTTGTTGGGCAGGCTGCTCATCAGCAGCTCGTGGAAATCATCGTCGGATTTGCAGAAATCGTCGATCCGCTCGGGGTGGTGCATCAGCTCAGTGTAGGCCTCCAGCTGCTCCCGGGGGATCAGATTGCCGTAGGTGCGCAGGGCGTAAGGCTCCACCAGCAGGCGCATCTCGAACATGCTGTGCACGTCCTCTTCGGTAATGCCGGAGACCATCAGCCCCTTTTTGGGCAGGATGGTGATCAGCCCCTCCTGCTCCAGGCGGCCCAGCGCGTCACGCATGGGGGTGCGGCTGATGTTGCCCATCTCAGCGCAGAGCTTCTGCTCGTTCAGAAATTCGTTGGGGCGGTACTCACAGTTCAGAATCTTCGTTTTCAGGTACTGGTAAGCCTGCAGCTTCAGGCTGGTCTTTGACTGGGAATCCATCTCTTTCATTGTTCTATCTCCTAGTTCGCAAGCAGGACCATTCAGGCAGCAATCAGTCGCCCGCCGGACAGCTTGTATCCCTTAAATAATCCAAGTAATCATTAACATTATTATCACATATCCGGACAATGTTTACAAGACTTTTTTGAAAACTTTGGGAGCTTTTCCGTTTTGAACAGATATCATGCATTATTTTGCTATAAATTGAACAGTTTTTTTGTGCTTGTCGCCAGTGTTTCGTTCTTGTTTTGCATCGAAGGATAAATTGTGGTACACTTGACCCAGAAAGGAAGGCTGATACCATGGCAGGTCGCGGGGGGTACAACACCAAAACCCGGCAATTGATCCTGGATTATCTCATCAACAACCGCCAGCACGCGGTCAGTGCATCCAACATTCTGGAACATCTGGAGGCAGAGGGGGCCAGCCCCAATCCCACCACGGTGTACCGGTATCTGGACAAGCTGGCAGGCGAGCAGCGCATTATGAAATATGTGGCCGATAAGGGCGAAAAGGCCGTGTTCCAGTATGTGGACGAAGGCCGCCACTGCCGCGAGCACCTGCACCTGAAGTGCGTGCAGTGCGGGCGCATTTATCACCTGGACTGCCACTTTATGGATGAGGTGCGTGCTCATCTGATGGCGGAGCACGGCTTCACCCTGCAGTGCGAGGGCAGCGTTTTGTATGGATTGTGCCGCAGCTGCGCACAAAACAGCCCCCATCCGGGGCAGACCGCACAAAAATGCGAACACTGTGTTGACACGGACAAAGAGCCGTGATACAATGCAGGCAGGAAAAGCGTTGATCGGGAAAAGTAAGTGCTCAAGGTTCTTTTGCAGCGAGTGCGGGCTGGTGGAAGCCGCACAGAGAACGAGCCCCGAACGAACCCCCGTGAGCTTCCCCCTGAACCTGCTTCGGGCAGTTAGTAGGGGCCGACGGCAGCCGCTCGTTATCGCGGCAGTGCTTTCAACGGGGAGAGTACACAAAAGTGACTGGTGTGTTCGCGCACCGGTAATTTAGGTGGCACCACGGATACGGCAGCATTCGTCCTAGCAATGGGATGAAGGCTGCCGTATTTTTTTATTTGCAAAAACCTCTCAGTCACCGGGAAACTTACCTCTCCTATCAGGAGAGGTGGCAATGCGAAGCATTGACGGAGAGGTTTAGAGAGAGGGGTAAGAAATATGTGTTGTGTTATGGGTTACACGGGGCACGACCTGAGTGCCGAAAAATTCAAAGAGTATCTGCTGCGCACCGTGGACCGCGGGCCGGACGACCAGCGAGTGGTGGAGGGTCCCTACGGCCTGATGGGCTTTGGGCGGCTTGCCATCATGGGACTGACCCCGGAGGGGATGCAGCCCTTTTACCGGGGCGCTGACTGCGTGGTGTGCAACGGCGAGCTGTACGGCTTCCGGTTCGAAAAAGAGATCTTAAAGCGCCGTGGCTACAAGTTCTGCTCTGACTGCGACTGCGAGATCCTGCTGCCGCTGTACTACGAGTACGGGCTGGATATGTTCCGCCACATGGACGCGGAGTTTGCGCTGATCCTGTACGATTCCCGCAAGGATCGGCTCATCGCCGCCCGCGACCCCATCGGCATCCGTCCGCTGTTCTACGGCTACTCCAAGTCCAGCCACAAGATCGCATTTGCCTCTGAGATGCAGAACCTCATCGGCTGGTGCGATGACATCCGCCCCTTCCCCATCGGCAGCTACTACTGCGACGGCCGCTTTGTCCGCTACGAGGACATCGCCGACGTTCCCGCTCCCATGCAGGACGACATGGACACCATCCTGACCAACATCCGCGAAAAGCTCATTGCAGGCGTGGAGAAGCGTCTGGACGCTGACGCACCCGTGGGCTTCCTGCTGTCGGGCGGCCTCGACTCCTCGCTGGTCTGCTCCATCGCCGCCAAGAAGCTGGGCAAGCCCATCCGTACCTTTGCCATCGGCATGGACACCGACGCCATCGACCTGAAATATGCCCGCCAGACCGCCGAGTATCTGGGCAGCGAGCATCACGAGATCATCATCAACCGGGATATGGTCATCAGCAGCCTTGAAGAGGTCATCCGTCTGCTGGGTACCTGGGACATCACCACCATCCGGGCCAGCATGGGGATGTATCTGCTGTGCAAGGCCATCCACGAGCAGACCGACGTCCGCGTGCTGCTGACCGGTGAGATCTCCGACGAGCTGTTTGGCTACAAGTACACCGACTACGCCCCCACCGCAGATGCATTCCAGCAGGAAAGCCAGAAGCGCATCCGCGAGCTGTATATGTACGACGTCCTGCGCGCCGACCGCTGCATCTCCGCCAACAGCATCGAGGCCCGCGTGCCGTTCGGTGATCTGGACTTTGTGCGGTACGTCATGGCCATCGACCCTGAAAAGAAGCTGAACAGCTACGGCAAGGGCAAATACCTGCTGCGCAAGGCGTTCGAGGGCGACTGGCTGCCGCCGGAGATCCTGTGGCGCGAAAAGGCCGCCTTCTCCGACGCTGTAGGCCACAGCATGGTGGACGACATCAAGGAGTACGCCGAGAGCCTTTACACCGACGAGGAATTCCAGCTCCGCCGGGCAAACTACTCCGCCCACTGTATGCCGTTTACCAAGGAGAGCCTGTTCTACCGCGAAATTTTCGAGAAATACTACCACGACCAGAGCCGCACCATCGTGGACTTCTGGATGCCCAACAAGGCATGGCCGGGCTGCAACGTCAACGACCCCTCCGCCCGTGTGCTGGCAAACTACGGCGCTTCGGGCGTGTAATCCTCTGAGACCCGCAGGTTATCTTGCGGAGTTCCACTTTTTGCTCGATATTACGTTCAGAATCGAACATCGCACGCTTTGCGGAGTTCGACTTTCGTGCGGAGTTGGAACACCGCAAATGACCCGAACATCGCAAACCTTGCGGAGTTCCAATTTAAGACGATATTACATCAAATATTTGGAACATCGCAAGATGTTTTACCACAGTAGAGCAGCTGTAAGAGGATAACAAAGCAGGCACGCATTTCCGGCTTTTCCGGGTGCGTGCCTGCTTTTATTTTGATATTGTTTTTCAGCTGCCGGAGGTTGCCAGCGCCAGCGCACCCACGAGGACGGCGAAACCGCCAAGGACGCCGAGGGCGATCTTTACCTCATCGGCCTCGATCTGTTCCTGAATCGCCACCTGCGTGCCGCAGTAGACATTGCAGCAGGCGCTGTGGCCGTCCGGGGTGGTGGCGGTGATCAGGGCCTCCCCGTCCCCCACCGCCGTTACCAGACCAAAGGGGTCTACGGTGGCGGCGGCAGGGTTGCTGGTCGTCCAGGTGATGGGTATGGCGCTGCCGTTTTCTGCCGCTACGGTGGCTTTCAGGGCCGCTGTGCCTCCGATGCCCTCCAGATACAGCCGCTCCTTGTTCAGGGTCACCCGGCCCACGTTGGACACCACCGTTACGTCACACCGCAGGGTGGTGGTGTAGGTGTTGGCCACGATGGTGGCCTTGCCGGGCTGCTGGGCCGTTACGAGGCCGTTGCGGTCTACCGTCGCCACGGCGGGGTTGGTGCTGTACCACTGGTACACCCAGTCGTCGGGGGCGGCGCTGGAGAGGTAGAGCTGGTACACCGGGTGCAGGTCGTTGTACTCGATTTCCAGATCCAGCCCGCTCTGGCACAGGCGGCTCTCTTCCGCCGCGGTATTTTCTTCGTCCAATACCGCCGCCGTGGGGGCCGCCGCAGCCGCACTCAGAGGGCCGGCCGCAGCGCCGAAGAGCAGTGTCACTGCCAGAGCGGCAGCAAGATGGGCTAAATGTTTTTTCATCCGATGTTCCTCACAGTCTTGCGGGGCGCTGGTCGGCGCGGCCCGCAGTTCATCAAAAATCTCTTACCTTTCGGAGCAGGTTCTCCTTCGCACAACCTCTCCGTTCCTACTTTTTATTATATCATCCCGCCGCTGCGTGGGCAAATAAAAGCTCTTGCGCAGTTTTTGTGCAGATGTTACAATAAGGGCAGCAAGTATTTCGGTCAACAACAGGAGGAATTTATCATGGTAAAGCACATCATTCTCTGGCAGCTCAAGGACGAATATTCCGACGCCGAAAAGGCAGACATCAAGGCCGGCATCAAAGCGGGCCTCGAGGGTCTGGCCGGTCAGATCCCGGGCCTCGTGGAGATCCACGTCAACATCAACGGCCTGCCCTCTTCCAACGCCGATTTGATGCTGGACACCACCTTTGAGTCTGCCGAGGCGCTCAAGGGCTACTCCAAGCACCCGGCTCATGTGGCCGTCGCCGACAGCAAGGTGCGGCCCTACTATAAGAACCGCGTCTGCCTGGATTACGAGGTTTAATATTTTATCATTATAACAAAAAGGGACGTTCTACAATGCAGAGCGTCTCTTTTTGCTTATTGAAGCAACGGAATAATCTTTTCCCGAAGAGTTTTAATATCTTCCTCTGTGCAGACCTCATCCAGATTTTTCAAAAAAATCAAATTGTCTGTCAGTGCATCATAGAAATAAAAATCGGTCGTATCAATTACCAATACACTATTTTGCCACAGCTTCTCTTTCTCAGCTGATCTTTCTTTGTCCAGCGCAGTTTTTTCCACTTGACAATATTTTTTCAGCTGGTTATGAAGGTGCGGTTCCGTATGTATATTTAGCTTTACTTCTACAAAGCACCATCTTCCTCCAATTTTCATTGCGTTATCCGCAATCCCCGTTCTTTGTCCCTGTCGGAAGCATTCACATTCAGCATAGAATTTCTTTTGCTCGCCAAGCACCTTCAAAAAATAGTCCACATAAAAGCGGCGGAATTGAATTTCCAGCGTAAACAGCCTTCTATAATGCTGTGTAACCTCCAGCCAATTTTTAGCATTGATTTTTTTCAAGGGCAGCGGAATCGCTCTGCTTTCCTTCAAATATTGAGGGGTGTTGTTTTTAGATGCAATAATTCTCTTCAATCGGTCAAAGTCACTGCCCACCACCGGAGTAATAGCACCTCGAGTTGAAATAGGAAGAAAATCTGAAAATTCTGAAATATCGATTGGTTGTTGTAAAACATAGATTCTGTCAATCGGAGCGTAAACTCTACTACTCCAATGGTACATATCATCGTATTCTTGATTATCATAGTATGGTCTTCCCGAAATTCTTCCTACTGCAAAAATCTTTCCACCATATTTTTTATAAAGTTCTCTTGCGCGCTGCAAAGCTTGCCAACGAATGTCATCGTCCAAACTTACCTGTTCATAGTTTCCCAGCGCATCTCCAAACATTTCAAACCAATCGGATTCTTTCATCCATTCCTTTTCTTTTTTCATTTCTGTTTCCAACTTTGTAATTCGTTGAATCGCTGTCTTCGCATGAAAAAAGAAAACAATATCTCCCTCGACTGCCCATTTGGGTGCTGTCCATTCTGTCTCATCAACCGTCAAAATTTGTTCCACATTAAATTCATCTATAAAGTCTTCTAATTCTACCAATGTCGTCGGAAAACTAATATTATCAATAAACGCCTGTACATTCATTTTTTCGTCCTCCTGCACTCTTCCTTGTTATTTTATCGTCTGCATGGATATTTTGCAAGTACAGGTTGACAAACCCACCGATTTTGCGTATATTAGATGTAATAATGTAAATTGGCTGTGAAGAGAAGAGTACGCCTCGTCTGCGCCTGACAGAAAGCCCGAAGGATGGAACCGGGCAGGCCGCGCGGAGCGGAACATGGTCTCTGAGCCGCGCGGGCGAAGCGTTTAGCCTGCGACGGGTGCGCCCGTTACTGCGCTCGCCGGAAATTCCGGCGCAAGGCCGCGTCTGCAAGGGTGCGGCGAAACAAGGTGGTACCACGGAAGTTACACGCTCTCGTCCTTGTCCGGCACAGCCGGCAGGGCGGGGGCGTTTTTCGCTGTTAGCGCCAAAAGAAAGGAAGAATCGTTTTCATGAGCGAACACAAGACATTCTACATCACCACACCTATTTATTATCCCAGCGACAAGCTGCACATCGGCCACAGCTACACCACCGTGGCCTGCGACGCACTGGCACGCTTCAAGCGGATGCAGGGCTACGACGTCATGTTCCTGACCGGCACCGACGAGCATGGCCAGAAGATCCAGGACAAGGCCGCCGACGCAGGCGTGACCCCCAAGGAGTACGTGGATAAGATCGTCGCCACCGTCAAAGATCTGTGGAAGCTGATGGACATCAGCTACGACCGCTTCATCCGCACCACCGACGACTACCACATGGAGTCCTGCCAGAAGATCTTCACCAAGCTCTATGAGCAGGGCGACATCTACAAGGGCGAGTACACCGGCCACTACTGCAAGCCCTGCGAGAGCTTCTGGACCGACAGCCAGCTGGTGGAC
>OMCC01000866.1_pt1 | contig 18578 bp, 10 predicted proteins | sample 1674161 | NCBI WGS metagenome assembly OMCC01 (sample SAMEA103958149, study PRJEB25191) | human gut metagenome | biome: human-associated habitat [ENVO:00009003]; feature: intestine environment [ENVO:2100002]; material: feces | place: Germany | collected 2013/2015 | reverse complement strand
ACCGAGATCTACACTCTTTCCCTACACGACGCTCTTCCGATCTGCTCATTCACCCAAATTCATATATTCTTTGGCGGTCATAGCTTCACCCATATATGTGCCATTCAACGAGAGCAACTTATTCTGTTGGAAAGCTATGTTAGCGTTGATATTCAACTCCATATCTTTGGTTTTCAGAGGAGTTCCACCCAATGATATTTCAATACCCGTGTTACGCATAGCTCCCATATTGGCAAGCAAAGTAGGATAGGTAAAAGGAGGAACCTTCACATCATAATTGTAAAGCAGGTCGGTTGTCTTTGAATTATAATAATCAAAACCCAAAGTCAAACGTTCGTCAAACATTCCCAAGTCAAAACCAACATCAAAAGTTTTCTTAACTTCCCATTTCAAATCCGGATTATAATTGCGGGTCACCCCCATAGTTACTACAGGAAGGCCATTTACTGTAGTTGTACCATTCGGACTCATCAAAGGCAAAGACATATAGGAACTGATAGCATCCTGATTACCAGCAAGACCATAACCAGCTCTAATCTTCAAATTGCTGATAATATCAATATCTTTCATAAATTCTTCTTCAGAAAGCACCCAAGCCAAAGATGCTGACGGGAAGAAAGCCCATTTGTTGTTTGCTCCAACTTTAGAAGAACCATCTGTACGGGCGTTCACAGTTACAATGTATTTATCGGCATATGAATAATTAACACGTCCCATGAAAGATGCCAAACTCGGATTATTATAATAAGAAGTGTTATTACCCCATTTTAACACTGCACCTGCTTGCAAATTGTTATATAAAAAATCATCAGAACTAAATCCATTCACTGTAGCTCCAAAACCTGTGTTAGTTACCCTTTGAACTTCAGCCAAAGCTAAAGCATTGATGTAATGCTTGCCAAAAGCCTTCTTATAGGTCAACATCATATTCGCCAACATAGATTGCGACTTATTGTCACCACGATAAGCTTCACCACGATTACTCAACCCTGCTTTAATAGAAGTAGGGATGTACTTCTTGTTCTCCTTTACATTGTATGTATAAGAACCAAATGCACTCAATTTCAAATCATCTGTAATGCTATAAGTAATGCGTGCATTCGCATTAATAAATGCATTCGTTTCGCGGTCATCAATATCCAAACGACCTAGCGGATTATGCACCTCATTAGCATTGGCATTTTCATCCCACATTCCCGTCTCAGGATTCTTCACATTCGGGAAAGTGGGGTTATAAGAAGCAGCAGAATAAAATGTTTTTTGATAGTCATTCACATATCTGTTTTCTTTCAATGAACCAAACATGCCGAATTCTAATTTCAATTTATTATTGAACATATTTTGCATTGCATCAATCTTTGCTGTATAATTGCGCATCGTATTGTTCTTTATAATACCTTTCTGGTCAATAACGCCAATAGAAGCGCGATAATTGGAATCCTCATTTCCATTTGAGAAAGACAAACGATGATTCTGAGTATAACCGGACTGTTGCATTTCTTCTATAAAATTCGTATCATACCCTTTATCCAGGATACTGATACCCAAATTTTGAGCAGCAGCTCTATATTGACTCGCACTCAACATATCCAGATTCTTATAAACAGTTTCAATACCGAAACTTCCATCGTAACTCAAACTCTTCACACCATTTTTGCCCTTGATAGTAGTAACTACAATTACTCCTGATGCACCACGTGAACCATACTGAGCTGTTTCAGAAGCATCTTTCAATACTGTAAAATTCTCAATATCGGCAGGAGAAATGGCATTCAACATGTTCAAATCGCCAAACACACCGTCAATAATAACCAAAGGGTCATTGCCTCCGGTCAGAGAAGTAGTACCACGAACACGAATAGCGGGGGCAGCTGTAGGGTCACCACCTGTTTTTTGAATATTTACACCAGCTATTTTGCCCTTGATAGCAGCCAATGGATTAACCACTACACCTGCATTCATTTCTTCACGGCCTACTTTTTGAACGGCACCCGAGATAGTTCGCTGACTACCTGTAGCATAACCAATTACCACAACATCACTAAGTAACTGGGAGTCTTCTTGCAAAATAACATTCACATTAGGAGCTGCTTTTACTTCAGCTGTTAAGAAACCGACAAAAGAGACCTGAAGTATTGCACCACGAGAGGTTTGCAACTGAAAATTACCATCAATGTCGGTGATAACGCCATTAGTTGTACCCTTTTCCAAGACATTTGCACCGATTACCGGTTCGCCTGTCGCATCAGTAACAGTACCTTTCACGGTGATGTTCTGTGCATAAGCGCCAACTGACAAGAACAGCCCTAAAACTAGGGTAAGAATCGTTCGATAGATTCTAGGATTTACTTGCTTCATGCATTTAATAAATTAAAGTTAACAATATTAATTACCTATATATATTATTCGTAAAAATAATTTCGTACTTTTGCTTTCTAATGTCTTTCAAGTACCTAAAGCATGACGCCACAAAAATATGCTTTATTAATTTAGTAAAGTATAAAGAATGTGTAAAATGTGGGGAGCAAACAATGCAAACGATTGCATGCAGTTGCACAATACGAAAAAGTCATTTGATTTTGGCTACTTTGCACCATCATACAATGCATCTGTACACTCCACATACGGCATTCCTGCATGCTATGCATATGTTTATTCAACTGAACCACAGAACTTTTCACCGCCTAACGGCCGTAAAGCAATCTGCCAACGGCCGTCAACAAATCGCCTAACGGCCGTCAACAGATCGGATGATGGCCGTTAAGCACTACACAACATCAAGACAAAACAAAAGAAACACAAAGCTTTTACTGAAGAAATGCCATGCATGTATAAACCAAGCAACATACTTTCAGGATATGAATAACGTGTCTGCACAATATTAATATGCCATTAACACGATATTAACAAAATGGCCGACATGATATTAACTTGTTACATTACAACAAGTTAACATCATATCGGCCCTAAAAACAGAGGTGGAAGCAAAATTTGCTTCCACCTTTTTCTGTTGCTTCCACCGCACCTCAAACACCGATGAACAAAGGGTTACAGAGCAGGTGTGGTAGAGTGGAAGCAAATAGTGCTATTTATTTCTCTGAAGTATAAAGTACCAGCTTTCCGGACTTCAATCCTTTAGCCCTTGCCTCAAACACAATCTCACCGGCTTGCTCGCCACTCTGCACAATAGCCGTCAGCTGACCGCTGAAAGCCGGCATCTTGGGCAGATGGAACAAATCGAGGCTGGTAGCATCTCCATTGGCAGCAGCGCGATATTTTCCGGCACCCTTCACCGAGAAGTTTACCATGCGGCTGTCTGCCGGACAAAGGTTACCGTCCTTATCCACGACACGGACTGTGATATATGCCAGGTCCTTACCATCGGCAGACAAGTGGGTGCGGTCGGCAACCAGCTCCAGATGATGGGGCTTGCCAGCGGTACGAATCACCTTTTCTTCTGCAGGATTGCCGGAAACATCATAAGCCACCACTTTCACTTCGCCCGGTTCATAAGGAACATCCATCCACATCAAGCGATAGCGACGCTGCAAAGCAAGGGAGTCCTGACCTTCCAAAGCACGGCTTTCATCAGCAGTAAGTTTCCGTTGTTTGCCATAACTCTTTCCGTTGACGAACAGTTCGGCACTGGGATAGCTGGTGTAAACAAAAACCGGAGTATTCTCCCCTTCCCTGCCCGGCCACGTCCAGTGCGGAAGGACATGCAAGGTATTTGCCTGCTTGTTCCATAGGCTGCGGTACAGATAGAAACGGTCTTTGGGGAGGCTTGCCAAGTCTATGATACCGAAAACGGAGCTGTGGCTGGGCCAGGAATCCGTACTATAAGGAGAAGGCTCACCCAAATAATCAAAGCCCGTCCAGACGAACTGTCCGATTGTCCAGTCATAATCATCAGCCAAAGCAAAATCCTCATCGGGAAGATTCGACCAGGAACAACACTCCACATCATAACCGGAGCACTGATGGTCATCATACATCACACTGGCACCCTTCTGTACGGGAAATTTATAGACACCACGAGAACTTACAGTGGAAGCCGTCTCCGAACCGAGCACAATATTCTGTGGAAGAGTCTCATAAGACTCCACATAACGGTGAGCCCGATAATTAAGACCGGGTACATCAATCATTGCCGCAAACCCGTTGGCAAGCACGCAAGTTACCTGGTCCATACCGCAAGTAACGGGGCGTGTAGGGTCTTCGCGATGGCAAATATCCTGCAGGAAAGAAGCCACTTTGTAGCCCTCGGGACTACATTGGGTAGGAACCTCATTTCCTATACTCCACATTACCACACAAGGATTGTTCCGATAATGATGCAGCATGTTTACCATATCCTTTTCTGCCCATTCGTTGAAATAGCGGTGATAACCATTCTCACATTTGGCAATATCCCATTCATCGAAAGGTTCCAACATCATCATAAAGCCCATCTCGTCACAGAGTTCCACCAATTCGGGTGTAGGCATATTGTGGGAGGTACGGACTGCATCACATCCCATATCCTTCAATAATGTCAACTGACGGCGAAGAGCAGCCACATTGACAGCCGCACCCAACGGGCCCAAATCGTGGTGATTGCATACCCCCTGGAATTTACGGTGCTTACCATTCAGGAAGAATCCCTTATCAGCTATAATCTCAATGCTGCGGATACCAAAACGCGTGGTATATTCGTCAGTCTGTTTGCCATCTACATAAATCTTAGATACTGCCTTATATAAATAAGGTGTCTCAGGGGACCACAGAGACGGAGCATTTATCAGAAAATTCTGCTCAAATGGCTGTCCGTGATTAATTTTCCGGCTATTATCCTTACGGGCTACTATCTTACCGTCCGGCGCAATAATATCAGTAGAAATACGAACATCCGCATCACCGGCATTCCGTATTGTAGTACGCAGACGCACGGAAGCGTATTCAGCAGAAACATGCGGTGTGGTGAGCTGTGTACCCCAAACCGGAACATGAACACGTTCCGTAGTAACCAGGCGGACATTGCGATACAATCCCGCCCCCGGATACCAACGGGAGGACTGGGGTCTGTTTTCCAGACGGACAGCCAGCACATTGTTTTTACCGTCGGCATTCAGCAAACCGGTAACATCGCAATGAAAAGAGTTATACCCGAAAGGCCAGAAACAAGCTTCTTTCCCATTGACATAGACCCGAGCCTCACTCATAGCACCATCGAAAACCAGAGTGACCTGCTTGTCTGCAGAAGCATCAAAAGCCGTACGATACCAACCGACACCCACATAAGGCAACCCTCCGGTACGCCCGGTCTTTACGGAAGCTTGTTTTTCAAGGTCTTGCGTAACCGCTACCTCCTGCAAATCGTTGTTGCGGTCGAACGGACCAAAGATGGCCCAATCATGAGGAATGGTCACTGTTTCCCACTTACTGTCGTCTAAATTTGTTTGTGTTGCTTCGGGAACATCTCCCTTGGTGAACTTCCAGTTCTTTTCCAACAATGCTTCTGTACGCTGCGCCATTGCCGCCAAGGCAAAAAAGGCGCAGCAGGAAAAGATAAGTATTGTCTTTCTCATTCTTCTTTAAAAGATTTTGTTAATATAATTATTTAAAAGCATCCATTATCACAGTGGGGCGGCCGTCTTCAGTGAATGCCCCCAGCCGATATTGGTTCGGCCTGCATTCCGGTTCCCAGTAGAACACGCCCTTGCAGCGTCCACCGGTATTCTCCTTGCACTCTTTCAGGATACGTGCCAGTTGGCGTTTCCCTTCTGCCTGCACGGAAGCACTTGCCAGATTCCCTTTGTCGTCGGCACACTCCATGCCGGTTTCCACCACCATCACGTTACAGTTGTATTTCCGGGCTACACTATTAATATTGGCAATACACTCGGTGATAGTTCTATCAGCTGTATATTCCTTGTGCTCGAGCATCGTCCAGTAAGGATAGAGCGACATGCCTATCATATCCCACTTACCGCCATTGGCTTTCAGTTCATTAAAGAACCAGGTATACAATTCGTTGTCATATCCATTGTCCAGATGGACGATGACAATAGCATCGTCAAAGACGGACTTTACCGCATCGTATCCTACATTGATAAAAGCAGCCAGATTGGCAAAGTTCTTACGGTATTTCACTTTCTCGGAAGTGCTGTTGGAACCCTTTACATCACATTCCCTCACATCATAGGACGCACCACTCAATGCAGCATCTTCATCCCAAAGCATCCCCGGACGGATTTCATTACCTACCTGAACCCACTTGGGAGTAACTCCTGCCGCTTTCAGCGCATTAAGTACATCGGCAGTATGGTCGGCGATGGCTTTCTTCAAGTCGACCAAGTTCAGTCCTTTCCATGCAGCAGGCTTATGCTGCTGTCCAGGGTCGGCCCACCAGTCACTGTAATGGAAGTCTACCATTACATCCATACCCAGCTCTGCGGCACGCTTGGCTTTCGTCACCAAATCGGCCGTATCGCACCAGTTATCGTGTTCTTTGGGGTCGACCCATACTCTGAGTCGAACCGCATTCAAGCCCAAATCCTTCATCAGCTGGAAACAATCGGTCTCCACACCGGAAGCATTGTAGAATTTCATACCCTTATGTTCCATCTCCGTTACCCAACTGATGTCGGCACCTTTAGCAAAGTCCGTAGCCAGAGGTTCCTCCTTATCGGGAATTCCACCGGCGTTGGGGTCTGTCTCATTATTGCTGCTACATGCAAATACGGCAAAGGCAATACAAAAAAAGAAAGTCAAAAACTTCATGTGTTTCATGGCGTTATCATCATTAATTGCGTACTGCAAATATAAGCATTTAGGAAATATAGAACTACATATCACCTTAATTTGTCAAAATACGGGTGTCCGCAATCGTTTGCACAAACTTACAACCCGATAAACCTCAACGAATAAGCCCAATTTACCATATTACGTTATTTTTGCAATCGGATTAGGGAAGTTTACCTTATCTTTGTCCTCAAAACTATACCATGAATAAACCGCAGATTACCATCAAGGATATTGCCCGGGCGCTGAATGTCTCCCCTTCCACCGTGTCAAGAGCGCTGAAAGACAATCCGGACATCAGCAAGGAAACTCGTGACCTTGTACATGCCTATGCGCGCGAACATAACTACAAGCCCAATGTACTGGCTGTAAACCTCCGCGCAAGCCGCAGCAATACCATCGGCGTCATTGTTCCCCAACTGGTACACCACTTCTTTTCCTGCGTATTGAGCGGAATTGAGAAAGCGGCGGCAGATGCCGGTTATAACATCATAGTGGCGCAGAGCAGCGAATCGTACGAGCAGGAAGTGAAAATTGTACATTCGTTCCTTGCCGCCCGTGTCTGCGGAGTTATCGCTTCACTTGCCAAAGATACTTCCCAATACGACCATTACCAGGAGCTGCTGAACAACGATATTCCCATCGTCTTTTACGACCGTATATGTACGGGGCTGAAAACCAAGCGAGTGGTGGTGGACGACTATGCCGGCTCCTTTGCAGCCGTGGAATACATGATACAGACCGGATGCAAGCGTATCCTTTTCTATGGTGCGGCTCCCCACCTGGAGATTACCAAGAATCGCCGGAACGGCTACCTGGATGCCATGAAGAAGTACAAAATTCCGGTGGACGACAGCATGATTCTGTTGTGCGACACCCGTGAACGCGCCATCTCCATCACTCCCGACCTGCTGGAAAGCGAAAACCGCCCCGACGGTTTCTTTGCCATCAACGATGAGACAGCTTCGGGCATACTGTATGCCTGCAAACTGGTCGGCGTAAAAGTTCCCGATGAAGTATCCATCTGCGGATTCACCGACGGAGCCATTGCCCAAAGCACCGACCCGAAGCTGACTACCGTGGAGCAGCATGGCGAGGAAGTAGGTAAAAGCGCTTTCAGCATTCTGACCGGAAAGCTGGAGGGAGAAGAGAAAAGCAACAACAAGATAGTACGTACCAATCTGGTGATAAGAGGAACTACGAAATAATAAAACATATTAAACCATCATGAAAGTAAAACCCGATTTAAGTTTCTGGAAGCTGTGGAACATCAGCTTTGGTTTTCTCGGCGTACAGATTGCATATGCTTTGCAGAGTGCAAACATCAGCCGTATCTTTTCCACTTTGGGTGCAGACCCGCATAATTTGAGTTATTTCTGGATATTACCGCCGTTGGCAGGTATCATTGTACAACCCATCGTGGGAGCCGCCAGTGACAAGACCTGGACACGCTTCGGGCGGCGCATCCCTTATCTGTTTATAGGTTCGTTGGTGGCCGTACTCGTCATGTGCCTGCTACCCAATGCCGGAAGCTTCGGCATGGCAGTAAGTACAGCCATGATTTTCGGACTGGTATCGCTGATGTTCCTCGACACCTCCATCAATATGGCCATGCAACCCTTCAAAATGATGGTGGGCGACATGGTGAATGAGAAACAAAAAGGACTCGCCTACTCCATCCAGAGTTTTCTCTGCAATGCAGGCAGCCTGGTGGGATATCTCTTCCCGTTCATCTTTGCATGGATTGGCATCAGCAATACAGCTCCCCAAGGAGTAATCCCCGACTCGGTGATTTACTCATTCTACATCGGAGCGGCCATCCTTATCTTCTGCGTCATCTACACTTCGGTCAAAGTAAAAGAGATGCCGCCTGCCGAATATGCAGAGTATCACGGCATCACCGAAGAAGAGGAACATGAAAAGACCAACATGCTGAAGCTGCTCATCAAGGCTCCGAAAGCATTCTGGACTATCGGACTGGTACAGTTCTTCTGCTGGTTTGCTTTTATGTTCATGTGGACCTATACCAACGGCAGCATCGCTGCCAATGCTTTTGATGCTCCTACAGTAGAGCACCTGGTAGATGGTGTCACCAAAGTGGTACTCGACACCAAGAGCCTGCAATATCAGAATGCCGCCGACTGGGTAGGCGTACTGTTTGCCGTACAAGCCATCGGCTCTGTGCTTTGGGCCATCTGCATACCGATGTTCAAGGACCGTCGCCGGGTCTACTCACTCAGCCTTGTTCTGGGAGGTATAGGTTTCATTTCCACCTACTTCATACACGACCCTTATATGCTCTTCATTTCCTTCTTGCTGATAGGTTGTGCATGGGCTGCCATGCTGGCACTGCCGTTCACCATCCTGACCAACGCACTGAGCGGAGGACACATGGGTACTTATCTGGGACTTTTCAACGGTACTATCTGTATCCCGCAGATTATAGCAGCTGCTTTGGGCGGCACCATCCTTGCCTTGTTTACTCCCCAAGGAGGACTGCCTCCTGAAATCAATATGCTTGTGCTGGCAGGAATCATGCTGATAATCGGCGCCGCCTGCGTATACCTCATCAAAGAGAACCAAGGAGAAAAAAGCAAGTAAGCACACGCCTCCGAAACATAACACACAAAGAACCGAGACCGGCACACCGTACAAAGGACAGCCGTTATCTTTGTAATAAAGACATGAATCATACCGTATGATTACCATAATCATATCGTATGATTCATGCTTTCATACCGTATGATTGTTACCTCTTCTTCTGACCGTACATAGCATCTGTTATTGACGAGCCTACCAGCCCTCCGGCAAGAAAGCAGGTAAAAAAAAGCCTACCGCACGTTTGTTTTTTTCCTTTCCATTTCTTCTTTATTTCCGCATATTGCTTAACTTTACGGCGATAACTACAGAAAACACGTCGCCATGAAGAAATACCTCAAGACCGATGAATGGAACATCATCGAAGACCAATTCCACCCCGACCGTCAACGGATGTCGGAAAGTATATTCAGTCTCGGAAACGGACGTTTCGGGCAACGGGGGTATTTTGAGGAGCCTTACAGCAGTGACAGTTACCGTGGTTCATTTGTGGCCGGCATCACTTTCCTGGACAAAACCCGCGTAGGATGGTGGAAGAACGGATTTCCCCCATATTACACCCGTATACCCAAGGCTGCTGACTGGAGCCGCATCAACCTGCGCCTCATCGATGAGGAACTCGATTTGGCAGGCTGGGATGTCGACAGCTTCAACCGCCGCCTGGATATGAAGGAAGGTATCTTCTACCGGGACATGGAGGTGACGTCTCCTCGCGGAAACCAGCTCCGCATCCATGTAGAGCATATCACAAATATGGCAAGACCCAACCTCTGTCTCATCAAGTACAGCGTGTCTTCCATCAACTATACCGGCAGAATCTCACTCGTGCCCATCCTTGACGGGAATATAGTAGACGATGCCGATCTGCCAAACCTGAAAATATGGAACATACTGCGTTCCGGTTCTACCAGCAGCTGTGCCTATCTCTGGACACAGACCCGCCGGGAAGATGCACAAGTGTGCTACGCCATGACTTACCAATTCTTCAAAAACAACAAGGAAACCACTGCCAACCTCATACGGATAGAAAAGGAAAAGCAGACCGGTTTCAGCGTAGGTGCCGACGTGAAACCCGGAGACAACGTGACACTCATCAAATACACCGCCATTGCTTCTTCTCTCTACCACGAACGGAGTGAATTGGTGGAACACTCCGTGGCCGAGGCACGCGAAGCCAAGAGCATAGGCTGGAATACGCTGGTAGAAGAGCATCGAAGGGCCTGGCAGGAAATCTGGGACGAAACGGATGTCGTCATCGAAGGGGATCCGGAAGCGCAACAAGGTATCCGGTACAACATATTCCAGCTGTATCAGACTTACCGGGGAGATGATCCGCGCCTAAACATCGGCCCCAAAGGATTCACCGGAGAAAAATATGGCGGAAATACTTATTGGAACACGGAACTGTGTTGTGTACCGTTTTTTCTGCTCTCCACTCCCAAAGAGATTGCAAAGAACTTGCTGGCATATCGGTACAACCAGCTTCCCAAAGCCATCGAAAACGCCCGTAAACTGGGTTTCAAGGACGGTGCAGCGTTGTTTCCGCAGGTAACCAACAATGGAGAGGAATGCCACAGTGAATGGGAAATAACCTTCGAGGAAATCCACCGTAACAATATCATTGTCTATGCCATCGTTCAGCATGCAGCGCTGACGGGCAATATGGACTATATCGCTAAATATGGCCTGGAAGTAATGATTGCCGTCAGCCGTTTCTGGAGCCAACGGGTATCCTTCTCCCAACCCAAACAGAAATATGTCATACTGGGGGTTACCGGCCCGGATGAATACGAAAACAATGTGGACAACAACTGGTACACTAACTATTCCTGTATACAGTGCCTCAAGATGACCCTCCGTTTTCTGGAAATGGTGGCACAGCAATATCCGGATGAATATGCCCACATACGCCGCATCACCAATCTCGACCAAGTGAAGGAAAGTGCCCGGTGGAGAGACATCATCGAACACATGTATCTGCCGGAAGACAAGGAACGGGGTATTTTTATCCAAAATGACGGCTATATGGATAAAGTACTGGAAAGTACAGATAACATTCCTGCCGAAGAACGCCCCATCAACCAACATTGGTCATGGGACCGCATTCTGCGCTCTTGCTACATCAAGCAGAGTGACGTGTTGCTCGGACTTTACCTCTATTATTTCTATTTCGACACGGAAACCGTCCGCCGCAATTTCGAGTTCTATGAGCCGATGACCGTACACGAATCCTCCCTTTCTCCCCACATCCATTCCATCCTGGCTGCACGCATCGGCAAAGTGGAAAAAGCTTACCAGCTTTTCCTGCATGCCACGCGGCTTGACCTGGACGACTACAACAACGAAGCGGACCAAGGTCTGCACATAACCAGTATGCCCGGCAGCTGGCTGACCATTGTACGCGGATTTGCAGGTATGCAGGTACTGAAGGAGACGTTGTGTTTCTCCCCCGTCATACCGCAAAAATGGGACAGCTATTCATTCAAGGTGAATTATCTGAAAAACACACTTCACATACGGGTAGGAAAAGAAATCGAAATCTCGCTTACAGCAGGCAGCAAAGTGGACATACAAGTCTACGGACACCCATATACGCTGGAACGGGGGACGGAATTGAAAATTAATATGCCAATGTGCCAATGACCTGCGGCGTGATAGCGCAGCATAAACATTGCGCAGCCAATTAGCACATTGGCACATTAAATCATCATTTATCCTATAACCGGGAGAACATTTGGTTGTTTTCCCGGTTTTATGTTTTTATATATACCTGAACGAATAACTATATACTTGTTTACCAATGAAAAAAATGTTTCTTTTCGCCCTGGTTACGACGTTGTTCATCACGTCGTGCGGGCAAAAACAAAAGGGTAGCAATACCCTTATCCGACCGGTGAAGACTGCGCAAGTCAGTTCACAGTCGGTTATCCGCAAAGACTTCTCCGGAATAGTGGAAGCCGTGGAATATGTGAGACTTGCCTTCCGCGTCAGCGGACAAATCATCAGCCTCCCGGTTGTAGAGGGACAGCGGGTAAAAAAGGGGCAACTGATTGCCGCCATCGACCCACGCGACATCTCCCTGCAATATGCAGCCGACAAGGCTGCCTACGAAACAGCTGCCGCACAAGTGGAACGTAACAAACGGCTGCTTGGCCGCCAGGCTATCTCCGTGCAGGAATACGAAATCAGCGTAGCCAACTATCAGAAAGCAAAATCCACTTACGAGTTGTCCGGCAACAATATGCGGGATACGCGGCTGACAGCCCCTTTCGAGGGTTCCATCGAAAAACGGCTGGTAGAGAACTATCAGCGTGTCAATGCAGGAGAAGGGGTTGTACAGCTGGTAAATACACAGAAGCTACGAATCAAGTTCACCGTACCGGATGATTATCTCTATCTGCTCCGTGCCAAGGACGTAAAGTTCAAGGTGGTGTTCGACAGTTACCCTGCAGAGGCTTTCGATGCCAGACTGGAAGAGTATCTTGACATCTCCACAGCAGGGACGGGTATTCCGGTGACAATAACAATTGACGACCCGCACTTTGACCGTACACGTTATGACGTAAAACCGGGATTCACATGCAAAATAAAGCTGGCATCGGATGTCGCTCCCTTTCTGGAAGAAAAGCTGATGAATGTACCGTTAAGCGCCGTATTTGGCGACAGTGAAAACCGGAAAACGTATGTATGGGTGGTGGAAGGTAATAAAGTCAGTCGCCGCGAAGTGACCGTTTATTCTCCAACGGGAGAGGCAAACCTGCTTATTTCTAAAGGGTTGGAACCGGGAGAAACCGTTGTGACGGCCGGAGTATACCAGCTGACAGAAGGAGAAGCAATAAAGGTACTAATGTGATTAATCACATTGGCACATTACATTCCCCATTTATCTAAAAAATATTCATTATGAATCTAGCCCAATATTCATTAGACAACACGAAGATAGTCTACTTCTTTCTGGCTGTGCTGCTTATCGGCGGTATACTGTCATTCGGCAGGTTGGGAAAGAAGGAAGACGCACCTTTCGTCATCAAGTCGGCAGTCATCATGACACGCTACCCGGGAGCGGAGCCGGCAGAAGTGGAACGGCTCGTCACCGAACCCATCTCCCGAGAAATACAGTCGATGAGCGGCGTCTACAAGATAAAGTCAGAGTCTATGTACGGACTCTCCAAGATAACCTTCGAACTGCAACCGTCACTCTCTGCCGCATCCATTCCGCAGAAGTGGGACGAACTGCGGCGTAAAGTGCTCAACATACAGCCCCAACTGCCCGCAGGCTCTTCTGTACCGACCGTCTCGGATGATTTTGGAGACGTTTTCGGCATCTATTACGGCCTGGTGGGTGACGACGGTTTCTCTTATGAAGAAATGAGAAACTGGGCGGAACGAATCAAGACACAAGTCATCACGGCAGACGGTGTGATGAAGGTAGCCCTTTTCGGTACACAGACAGAGGTCATCCATATATTCATCTCCGTAAACAAGCTGGCAGGAATGGGTATCGACCCCAAGCAGCTGGCCAGCCTGCTACAATCGCAGAACCAGATTATCAATACGGGTGAAATCAGCGCCGGAGAACAACAGTTACGCATTGTGGCCAACGGTACCTACACGACTGTCGATGATATCCGCAACCAGGTTATCACTACCTCCGGCGGACAAGTCAAGCTGGGTGACATCGCCATCATTGAAAAGGGATACATGGAACCTCCCGGCAATATCATGCACGTCAACGGAAAGCGCGCCATCGGTATCGGCATCTCCACCGACCCGACAAAGGATGTGGTAAAAACCGGTGAACTGGTAGACCGGAGGCTTGCCGAACTCATGCCCCTCATCCCCGTGGGGCTGGAACTGGAAAGTCTGTATCCCGAAAACGTGATTGCCAAAGAAGCCAACAACGGGTTCATCATCAATCTGATAGAATCCATCCTGATTGTGATTGTAATCATCATGCTGGTGATGGGCATGCGTGCAGGAGTACTGATTGGCTCTTCCCTTATATTCTCTATCGGAGGCACACTGCTCATTATGTCGTTTCTTGGCGTAGGTCTGAACCGGACCTCCCTCGCCGGATTCATCATAGCCATGGGAATGCTGGTGGACAATGCCATCGTGGTGACAGATAATGCCCAAATTGCCATTGCCCGCGGCATCGACCGCCGAAAAGCGCTGATAGACGGTGCCACCGGTCCCCAATGGGGATTGCTGGGAGCAACGTTCATTGCCATCTGTTCGTTTCTGCCACTGTATCTGGCTCCCTCTTCCGTAGCCGAAATCGTGAAACCGCTATTCGTAGTGTTGGCCATTTCCCTGGGATTAAGTTGGGTGCTGGCGTTGACACAAACCACTACATTCGGCAACTTCATACTGAAAGCAAAGGCTAAAGATGGTGATAAAGACCCATACGACAAGCCTTTCTACCATAAATTCGCCTCCATCCTCGGCACACTGATACGCAAGAAGGCGTTGACCCTTGGAAGCATTACAGCACTGTTCATCCTCTCCCTCATCGTCATGGGACTGATGCCCCAGAACTTCTTCCCTTCTCTGGACAAGCCCTACTTTCGGGCAGATGTATTCTATCCGGACGGGTACAGCATCCGCGAAGTAGAAACCGAAATGAAAAAGGTGGAAGCGCATCTGATGCAGCAGCCGGAAGTGAAACGGGTATCCGTCACATTCGGCAGCACACCGTTGCGTTACTATCTAGCCTCCACTTCCGTCGGCCCCAAACCTAACTTCGCCAATATCCTGGTGGAAGTAACGGACAGCAAATATACCAAGAAGCAGGAAGAGAATCTTGATGCCTACATGAAGGCCAACTATCCCAATGCCATCACCCGTACCATGTTGTTCAAACTCTCTCCTGCTGTAGATGCCGCCATTGAAATCGGGTTCATCGGCAATAACACGGATACGCTGGTCATGTTGACCAACAAGGCTCTGGACATCATGCACCGTGACGGCGAACTTATCAACGTGCGCAACTCCTGGGGCAATAAGATACCGGTATGGCATCCCGTTTACAGTCAGGAGCGTGCACAACCGTTGGGTATCTCCCGTCAAAGCATGGCACAGAGTATCCAGATCGGTACGAACGGCATGACACTTGGGGAATACAGGGAAGGAGACCAGGTACTTCCCGTTCTGTTGAAGGATAAAACTATCGACTCTTTCCGCATCAACGACTTGCGTACACTCCCCGTATTCGGCACTGCACGCGAAACAACCACTCTGGAACAAGTCGTCAGCCGGTTCGACTTCCAGTACAAGTTCTCCAATGTGAAAGACTACAACCGGCAGATGGTGATGATGGCGCAGGCCGACCCACGCCGCGGTGTGAATGCCATTGCCGCCTTCAACCGTATATGGAAGCAAGTGCAAGAAGAGATTGATGTGCCCGAAGGTTACACCATGAAATACTTCGGAGAGCAGGAAAGCCAGGCAGAAAGCAATGCCGCACTGGCAGCTAACCTGCCGCTGACATTCTTCCTTATGTTCGTCACCTTGCTGTTTCTGTTCCGCAGCTACCGGAAGCCGATTGTTATCCTGCTGATGCTGCCGCTTATCTTTATAGGTATTGTACTGGGACTGGTGGTATTGGGGAAATCATTCGACTTCTTCTCCATCCTCGGCTTGCTGGGGCTGATTGGAATGAATATCAAGAATGCCATCGTGCTGGTGGACCAGATTGATACGGAAACCGCTGCCGGAAAAGCACCGCGTGAAGCCGTTATCAGTGCAACGACCACCCGTATTGTCCCGGTGGCCATGGCATCGGGTACCACTATCCTGGGAATGTTGCCGTTATTGTTCGACGCCATGTTCGGCGGCATGGCGGCAACCATCATGGGTGGTTTGCTGGTAGCCTCGGCATTGACACTATTCGTGCTGCCGGTGGCTTATTGCGCCATTCATAAAATCAAGTGAGAGAACATTCAACAATTTACAGTTTACCAATTGAATGATGAAAACAAATATACTTATTCTATCATTACTGTGCTCAGGACTGAATGCCGGGGCACAACAAGCATATCTGAGCCGCGAAGAATACCGCGACAAGGTAGAAGCATACAGCCAGATTCTGAAACAACAGCATCTGAAAACATTCGCCAGTACCGAGGCACGCAAGATTGCCTCCACCGGTTTCCTGCCCCAGATTGACATCACTGCCGAGGGTACCGCCAATCTCAATCATCTGGACCAATGGAACAGTCCGAAAGGAGACTACCACCCTTATACCTATCAGGCACTTGCCACCTTGACGCAGCCGCTTTATACCGGAGGTTCCCTAATAGCCCAAAAGAAAGTGGCGCAAGCCGAAGAGGCACTGGACCAACTTACCACAGAGCTGACCCTCGACCAGATACACTATCAAAGTGACGCCGTCTATTGGAATGCCTCTGCCGCCCGTGCCGGTCTGAAAGCCGCGGCTACCTTTCAGGATATTGTACAACAGCAGTACGACATCATCCAAGACCGCTTTGATGACGGTGCCATCAGCCGCACAGACTTGCTGATGATTTCCACCCGACGTAAGGAAGCCGAATTGCAGTACATCAAGGCACGCCAAAACCATACCCTTGCCCTGCAAAAACTGAATATCCTTATGGGCTCGGAACCGGACGCTCCCATAGACAGCATAGCCGAAATAGATATACCGACTGCCTCCATCATACCTCTGGGCCTGGATGATGTGCTGCTTCGCCGGGCAGAATATGCCAGTACCTCCGTGAACATCGCCCGCAGTGAAGCGCAACGGCATGCCGCCCTCAGCCGCTACAACCCACAAGTCAGCATGTTTCTCGCTACCGGTTGGGATACGGGAATCACCTATATGGGGCAGGATGTACCTCATACTCCCGTCGCAGGGGTCAACGTCAGCATCCCCATCTTCCGTTGGGGAGCCCGCTTCAAGACAAACCGCCAACAGAAAGCCTATATCGGCATACAGAAGCTGCAACAAAGCTATGTAACGGACAATATTCTGGAAGAGCTCTCCGCAGCCACCACAAAACTGACGGAAACTGAACAGCAAGTCAAGACGGCCCAGGAGAATATGATACTCGCCGAAGAGAATCTGGGCCTTGTCACCTTCTCTTATAATGAAGGAAAAGCCAGCATGGCAGATGTGTTGTCCGCACAACTCTCGTGGACGCAGGCACACACCAACCTGATTGATGCGTATCTGGCGGAGAAGATGGCGATGGCTGAATATTGGAAGGTGGTTAGTGAATGAAATGCCCCTCAAAGAAAAACATACAAAAAACTCCGGCATAGCTTTACAAAGCCATACCAGAGTTTCTTTATATTTTTCCTACTGACCGTTTATCCCAGGAATGAAATCAGCACACCCGCCGCAACAGCCGAGCCGATTACGCCGGAGATATTACTGGACATACAGTAATTCAGCACATGGTTTTTCGGGTCATACTTCGTTGCTATTTCATTGCAGACACGGCTTGCCATGGGTACGGCACTCAGGCCGGTAGCACCAATCAACGGATTAATCTTCTTTTTGCTGAACAAGTTGAACAGCTTCACAAAAAAGATACCACCGGTAATGGACAATGCAAATGCAAGGAATCCACCTATTACGATACCAATGGTCGTCCAGTTCAAGAAGGCCTCACTGGTCATGGTGGCACCCACGCTCAGTCCAAGGAAAATAGTAGCAGCATTCATAATACTGTTGGCTGCCGCATCAAACAGACGGCTTGTATCGGCACCGATTTCCTTAATCAGATTACCGAACATCAGCATACCAATCAAAGGCACTGCCGTGGGCACAAACAAGGCAACAATCGTAGTCACTGCAATCGGGAAGATAATCTTCAACACACGCAAGTTCTTTATTTCAGTCTTTGAAGGATAAAGCTTCTCTTGCTCCTTCATATTAATCATCAGTTCCTTCTTGGTGCAGAACAGTTTCACTACCATCGGAATGATAACAGGCACCAACGCCATGTACGAATAGGCTGCAATGGCAATAGGACCCAGCAAATGAGGAGCCAGCTTAATGGTAGTAAAGATAGCCGTAGGTCCATCGGCACCACCGATAATACCCAATGCGCCTGCTTCTTTCGGAGTAAAGCCCATCAACACTGCACAAAGCAATACGGTAAAGATACCCAACTGGGCAGCCGCACCGAATATGGAGAGACGCAAGTTACGGAGCATCGGACCGAAGTCTG
>OMCC01000865.1_pt1 | contig 18605 bp, 8 predicted proteins | sample 1674161 | NCBI WGS metagenome assembly OMCC01 (sample SAMEA103958149, study PRJEB25191) | human gut metagenome | biome: human-associated habitat [ENVO:00009003]; feature: intestine environment [ENVO:2100002]; material: feces | place: Germany | collected 2013/2015 | reverse complement strand
CAGCGAAACCCACAAACCTTATAGGTTGTTCGTTTGCTGTTGGCAAGCATAGTAGACAGTAAAGCCTAGTAACGCAATAGGAAATAGAAGATTATTACGAGTCGATTAACCATCTTGACCGGAACGGGTATTTTCAAAACAAATTATTCGGTTAGAATTTCTACGGACTAAATGACCGAAAGGCAGCACTATACATGTTGGTTTCTACTAAGGGCAGATATGCCCTGCGCGTTATGGTCGACCTGGCCGAGCACCAGGCGGCCGGTCGCATCCCGCTCAAAGAGATCGCGGCGCGCCAGGGGATTTCCGAGAAATATCTGGAGAACATCTTGGCTACGCTCGTGCGCGCCAACATGCTTTCGGGCATGCGTGGCAAGGGCGGCGGCTACGTGCTCACGCGCCCGCCCGAGCAGTACACGGTGGGCGAGATCTTGCGCCTGACCGAGGGCAGTCTGGCGCCTGTCGCCTGCCTGGATGGCGACTGCAAGGGCTGTTCGCGTTCGGATGAGTGCCCCACGCTCGACGTGTGGAAGAACCTGGACAAGCTCATCAACGACTACCTCGACGGTGTGACGCTCGATCAACTTGTCGCTCCCAACCATGGCTACGACTACGTCATCTAACCCACACCTGCATTTGGGGACGGGGTGGAAATGGTAGATTTTCTCGCCCTTTGAGACTTGGCAAATAAGAAGGCCGCCCATTTTTGCGATGGGCGGCCTTCGTTTTGGGCTGTTGAGACGGACACGGCCGGAATGGCCGTTTTAGTCCTCGGCGATGCTGTCGAGGATGCTGCGCGTGATGGACACCAGGATGCTGCCCATAAAGGCCGATCCAAAGCTGGCGATGGAGATGCCGACGCCCAGCAGGTTGACCGACAGGTAACTCGCGAGCTCAAGCATAAAGCTGTTGACGACAAGCTGGAAAATGCCCAGCGTAATGATCGTGAGCGGCAGCGAGATGACCGTGAGGAACGGTTTGACGAACGAATCGACAATGTTCAGGAACAGTCCCACAAAGGCAAAGCAGACCCAGGTCTCGGCAAAGCCGAAGGGTTGGATACCGGGGACGAGGAACGTGGCGATCGCGATGGCGATCGAGGTGAAGAGCCAGTTAAGCATAAAGCGCATGGCGTGAATCCTTTCTTGCGCCGGGATTGCTGGCGTCGCGTGAAGCGGCTTACGGCGGCGACCTGGATGGTTGCGCGGGCGCGCCGCGGTGTTTGGGTGCCCATTGTCTCAAATATTCGTGGAGCTTACGTGCGCATATGGTTTCTAAACGGCGTTCGTCCTGAAAAACGCGCCGCTGGCAGAGAGTCTTGTCGCTTTAGTTTGGTGGTGTGCTACACTGCTACGGGCAAAAGCCACAGGCGTTGCCCTATTGCATGGAACGGGCGAACGATGCCCGATGTCAGTATCAACTTCGATGCCTTTTGGCGGGTTTGGCGGTGATCGATGAATATCGAGAACATGTTTGACAAGCCTGATGTCAAGCAGCTGGTCCACGCATTTAGCCTTTTGGACGACGAGAAGGATATCCAAGCGTTTTTGACCGATATCTGCACGCCGCGCGAGATTTGCGACCTTTCTCAGCGTTTGCAGGTTGCGCGCTATTTGGACGAGGGCGAGCCTTATGTTGAGGTTCAGGCCCGTACCGGCGCTTCGTCCACCACGGTGAGCCGTGTATCCAAGGCGCTCAACGGCGAGTACGGTGGCTACCGCAAGATCCTCATTAAACTGGAGGATGGCGAGTAGGCCACGCAAAAAACGAATTTTACAAAACCGCTCTTCCGGGGGCGGTTTTTTGATTCCCTGGGGACGGAGGAAAACGGATCACCGGGTTAGACTGACCCCTCGATGATCCGTTTTCCTCCGTCCCCAAGGGATCAAATCTGTTGGCGTGGGGCAAATCTGTCCGCGTGGGCGGGTAGGATGGATACATTGATTATTGCGAACAGTTTGAGCGGAGGACCATGTCTGTTCGAATCTATACCACCAATGCCGGCACGGATTTGAGCGATGCCGAGTCGGCGCTGCTTGCCGACCTTATTGCCCGTCACGGGCGTGCCGTGTTGCTGGCACCAACGTTTGCCGAGCTCGATCTGTGCCGTCATGATGCGGCGGAAGCCGGCATTTCGCTGGGTATTGACTACAAGACGCCTACATCGTGGCTTCGCTCGCTTTGGGAGCTTTTGGGCGACGGGCGCGGTTTCGTCGACAACCTGCAACGTCAGATGCTGTTTTCGGATATGATTGCCCGCCGCGACGATGCCGACCTGCAGCCGCTTTCGCGTAGCCAGGGCACGGTGCGCATGCTCGCGCGCATGGCCCGCGATGTGCTGCCGGGTGTGGCGGGGACGACGGCCGAGCGATGCGGTGGCAACAATTGCCAGCCTGAGCCAAAAAGCGATGCCGAGGCTCGTGTGTTTGAGCTTTTGCGTGCCTACGCGGGCGGTTTGGACCGTCGAGATATGGTCGAGCCCTGCGAGGCAGCCGACATTATGGCCGGTGCCCTGGCCGATAGCCTGCCGGCGTGCGCCCGCGCCGTATGCGTGCGCGGTATCACGTCGTTTACGCACGGTCTGCTCGAGCTGCTGTCTGCCGTGGCGAACAATGGGGGAGAGGTCGTCGTGCTGTTTGCCCGCGAGCAGGCGGCGATGCGCGAGGAGCTTGCCACGGCATTTGATGCCCGCGGTGTGCTGTTTGAGATCGCGCCGCTGGGGGAGGACGCCGTCGCGTCTGATGCCGCTTACGGGACCGCCGCTCAGCCTGCCTTTATTGAGGTCGCCGGCCCCCATGCCCGTGCTCATGTCTATGCGGACGCCATCGATAAGTTGGTGAAAGCGCACAAGGAGTCCAAGGCCGATAAAGCTACTGCAACGCCTGCCGACCCTGTGCGCGTGCTCGTTGTTTCTGCCCGGGCATCCCAGCTGTTCGGTGAGCTCGCCTCTCGTCTGGCGGCGCGTCACATTGCGTCCGAGACGACCGAGTTCACGGCGTTTTCCCAGTCCATCGCGGGCAGGCAGTTTACGGCGCTCGCCAACCTGATCGAGCGTATGAAAGCCGCCGACGAGGGCACCGCTTCCAAGACCGAGTGGTGGCCCGCTCCAGAGCTTACCGACTGGATTTATAGCCCGCTTTCGGGTACTGACGCCGCGAGCGCCCGCGGCTTCGACAAGAACATGCGCCTGTCGCGCAGCAAGACCACTGCGGGCGTCAAGAGCCTGCTGCAGAGCGTGCAGGGCCAGGTGAGGGGCGCCCGCAAGGCTGCCAGCGAAGATAACTGGTTTAAGAACGTGCCGTGCGTGGTCTCGGACGTGTTTCAGGCGCTGTGGCGCGACAAACCCGTGACGGCGCTCAAGGCCATGCTCGCCGTTGCCGAGGCGCTGCCCGATCGCGCTCTAGGTGGCCTTGACGGCCAGGCCCGTCGCCAGGCAGAGACGGCCTTGCTGCGCCATGCCATCGACATCCTTATGAACGATGCTCACGCGCTCGACGTGTCGCAGGCCGCGACCGTGCCGGTTCTCGACGGCGTTCGAACTAAGGTGGACAAGCGCAGTACCGCATACGATTACGAGACCTACGAGGTCGATCGCACGCCACGGGCGCAAGTGCGCTTCGTGTCGCTTGCCGATGCGTCGGTTTTGCGTCCTGGCGGCTACGATGCCGTGCTGTTTGCCGATGTCGACCTGGACAGCTATCCGCTTTCGCACGAAGAGGGCCCGCTTGCCACGTTGACGGCCGAGCTGCGCCGCGACGGCGTGTCTTTGGAGCCCGCCGCCCTGCTGCGCGTGCGCTTTGGCCACGCGATGCAGGCGGCACGCGGCCCGGTTGCGCTTGCCCGCGTGACGCACGATCGCCAAGCGCGCGAGTGCTACCCGGCAGCCGTATGGACCGAGCTGCGGGCACATGCCGAGGCCGCTGGCGCTGCCAAGCCCACGTGCGTAGGCGAGGGCGATGTCATCGCCGACTTCGATCCCGCGGCAGGCGAAGGTCTCAAGCGCGAGCGCGTGACCTGTGAAGCCCCTCAGCATCTGAGTGCCGAGGCCGTGCCGTATTTGGTCCTGCGTCGCCGCGATGGCGAGGGCGAGAACGCGCCGCTCGTGCCGCGTCTGACGTCCGCCTCGCAGATTGAGGCGTACTCGACGTGCCCGCTGTGCTGGTTCGTGTCGTATCGCGTCAAGCCCCAGTCGATCGACGCGGGCTTTGGCAACATGGAGAAGGGCAACTTTGTCCACGACGTGCTGGAGCATCTGCATGCCCGTCTGCCCCAGGAGGGCATGAAGCGCGTGACGCCCGAGAATCTGTCGCGTGCACAGGGGCTGCTGCACGAGGTCTTTGACGAGACCTTGGCCGAGCACGCCGGCAAGCGCGGCACGGAGGGCCCGCTGGTGCCGCTCTCTGCGGTGGAGGAGCGCCAGGTGGCCGAGATCTTGCCGCAGCTGGAGGGTGTGCTTGCCTACGAGTCCGAGGCACTTGCCCCCTTTGCCCCGCACTACCTGGAGTTCGCCTTCAACGAGCTCAAGGTCGAGTATGCCGGTTGGCCGCTTGGCGGGCGCATCGACCGCGTGGACGTGGACGCCGAGAATCGTGCCGTGGTGATCGACTACAAGCATCGCACGGGCGTTGAGGAGTTTAAGCTCGCCGACCCTACGGTGCGCGACGAGGAATCGGGCACGGCGCCCATCGACGATCCGCGCTGGTTGCCACCACATACCCAAACGCTCATCTACGCCCAGGCCATGCGCCGGGCGCTGGATTTGGACACCCGCGCGGCGCTCTACTTTTCGACCAAGGGCGGCAAGCCGGCGTTGCGCGGTGCCGCGAGCGCCGAGCTGCTCGAGGAAGAGCGCAGCGACGGTCGCATCCCGGGCCTTAAGAAAGGTTTCCCCGGCGAGGGCGGCAGCATGGACTTCGACGCCCTGCTCGATCGCGTTGAGGCCGGCATCGCCGAGCGCCTGCGCGAGCTCGAGGCAGGCAACGTTGCCGCCGTCGACCCGACGTCGGCTCAGGCCGCGCATGCGCGCTGCTCGTATAACCACGAAGGAACGTTTGTAAGGAGGGACGTGTAGACCATGGATCTTTCGACTTTGATGCCGCAACAGCTGCAGATTGTCAAAACGCTCGACCGTCCGCTGTTTGTCTCGGCGGGCGCCGGTTCGGGCAAGACCTTTACCCTCACGCGCCGCATCGTCTACGCGCTCTCGCCCGAATCAGGTCCGTTCGTTGAACATCTTGACCAGGTGCTCGCCATTACCTTTACCAAAGATGCCGCGGCCGAGATCCGTGACCGCGTGCGCCGTGCGCTTATCGACGAGGGCATGGACGAGGAAGCACTGACCGTCGACGACGCGTGGATCTCGACCATTCACGGCATGTGCTCGCGTATCCTGCGCGCGCATGCGCTGGAGCTGGGCATTGACCCCGAGTTCACGGTGCTCACCGATACCGACGAGCTTATGGATCAGGCTGTTGAGCATGTGCTGGGGCGCGCGACGGCGCCCGATGCCGCGCCCGAGCTCGCCGCTTCGCTTAAGGCCCTCTATGCTTGGTATCCCATGGCGGGCGAGGGCGGTTCCTTTGGCACCGGCACGACCATCAAGGGCCTGGTGCGCGACCTGCTGGAGCTGTCGAGCCAGTTGCCGGGCGGTATGGACGACGTGTGCGTGGCGCGCGGCCAGGCCGATACCTCGGCACTCGCCGATGCCTATCGCGCGGCGCTGGGCGCAAGCAAGGCCGCGACCGAGAAGGCGCAGGTGGCGCTCGATGCCATCGACGCGTTTGAGGCGAGCGGCAAAACCATGGTCGATGCGGCGCGACTCATGATGTCGTGCGCCATGCCGCGCGCGAGCAAGGCGTTCCCCAAGGAGCAGGTCGAGCTGCTCAAGGCCGAGGCCGCCGATGCGTTTATCAATATCGTGCTTGCCTGCGGTGGTCCCGCGCTCGATGCGCTGGTGGGCCTGGCCCGTTCCGTCGAGGCCGAGTATCGCGCATTGAAGGCTGCCCAGTCCGCCCTCGATAATAACGACCTGCTGCGTATGGCCTACGAGGCCCTGCGCGATTACCCTGCCATCCGTGCTGCGTACGAGGGCCGCTTTAAGATGGTCATGATCGACGAGTTCCAAGACACCGACCAGATGCAGGTCGATTTGATTCGCTATCTGACGGGCGCGGGGGAGCGCGCGTTGTGCACCGTGGGCGATGCGCAACAGTCGATCTACCGCTTCCGTGGCGCCGAGGTCGAGGTGTTCCGTCGTCAGGAGCGCAAGGTGGGCTCGTCTGCCGCGCCCGAGGCGACTGCCGTGGCCGATGCCCCTGCCGGCGAACTCGTCAAACTCGTGCGCAACTTCCGCAGCCATGACGAGGTGCTGCGTTACGTGGCACGCGTCTTCGACGGCGATGACGGCGGCCTGATGCAGGGCTTTTTGGATCTTGAGGCGAGCGACGGCCGCAAGGACACGCTGGTGGCAGACGCCTCGCGTCGCCAGGCCCTCTTTGTTGCCGGTGGCAGTACGCAGGAGCGCACGCAGGCCAAGGCCCGCGCGATCGCCGAGCGATTCCGCGCGCTTGCCGATGCCGGCCAGCCCCAGGGCGGCATGGTGCTGCTGCTGGGCCGCATGACCAACGCCGACGTCTACGCCCAGGCCTTCCGCGACCAGGGGCTCGGCTGCGTCATCGCGGGCGGCTCGGTCTTTGCCCAGGCAGCCGAGGTGCAGACGGTGCGCGCCCTGGTTTGCGCGCTCGCCAATCCGGCCGATACGGCGCAGGGTCTTATGCCGCTGCTGGCCTCGCCGATGTTTGCGCTCGGTGCCCAGGAGTTCCTGGCGCTGGCGACCAAGCTCGACGAGCAGACGGGCGAGACGGCGCGCCGCAACATCGATGCGGGCATCATGAGCGATTCCGATGTGCCGGGTTTGCAGAACCTGCCGCTCGTGACGCGCGCCCGCGAGGTGCTGCGCTACGCGCTTCGTCGCGTGGGGCGTGATTCGTTCGCCGCCGTCGCGCGCGACGTGGTCAATGCCTCCGGCTGGTTCGTGCGTCTGGCGCAGCGCGGCCCCGAGGGCAAGGCCATTGCCGCCAACGTGCTCAAGGCGCTCGACGCCGTGGCTGAGGCTGAGGCCGAGTTCGGCAACTCGCCGCGTTCCATCGCGCTTGCCTTCGACCGCTTCTTGGCGGGCAAGGAAGCCCCGGGTGCCCTCAACGAGGAAGGCGACGGCGCGGTGCGCATCATGACGGTGCATGCCTCCAAGGGTCTGGAATATCCGGTCGTGGCGGTCGCCGAGTGCTTTGGCGTGCGTAAGTCCTCGGGTGCGGCACAGATGGGTCGCGTCGAGGGCGGAGCGCAGGTCGTGGCACTGCCGGCACGCTTCGACGGCGTTAAGCTTGCCGACGGTACCTTTGTGAAGGGCGACGACGTCAAAAAGCAGTTTGAGCATGCGTTTAAGGGCAAGGGCACGTCGCTGTGGCTGCCGCCGGAGCTCGTGGAGGACGTCTGTGCGACGGGTTCTCCCGCCGAGGCATTTGCCCGCCTACGCAACGACGACCTGCAGCTTTCGCTCGAAGAGCGGGCTCGTTTGCTCTATGTCGCCATGACGCGTGCGCGCGAGCTGGTGATCTTGGCGATGGATGCCGGCGCGAGCCGTGGCAAGGTAACGGCGCCGACCTTCGACGTCGAGACCGATCTGACCTACGATGTGCTGCGCCGTATTTTGCCGACCGACGCTCTGGACATGCCGCAGCTCGATGCCGACCGCCTGGTGTTCGACAACTCTAAGCCGGGCGACTACGAGCTCATCTCGCTGGCGGACTTTACGTTTGGCGAGCAGGCGTTTGAGGCCAACGCTTCGCTGGATGCCGAGGGCAGGCTTGTTCGTGGCGATGCCGATGCAGATGCTGCCGACGATTCGGCCAGTACAATCGTCCCCGGTCCTGCCGACCCCGATCCCGATGCGTTTGAGCTTGTGTATCCCCAGGCGGTGGGCGTGCGCATGGGCATCTGTCCGTTCCCGGCGCGTGACTCGTATAGCTACTCGTCAATCGCGGCGGCGCTCCATGCCGAGACAGAAGACCGTGCCGCCGAGGCGCGTGTGCCCATGGACGAGGCTGGCGATGATGCGGAGTCGGATGGCTCGGAGATGACGGATGCAGACGTGGCCGCCGTTGAGCCCGCCGGCAACCCCATGGCGCTGGGCTCGGCGTTCCATGTCGCCTGCCAGTGGCTGATCGAGATGGGTGCCGATGCGCTGCCCGCTGAGCGTGCCGACGCCCTGGCTCGCCTGTGGTGCCTGACGCCGGAGCAGCGCGAACGCTTCGACGTTGCCCTGAACCGCTGGCTCAAGTCGGCTGTTCGTGCCGACCTGCTCGCGTGGCCGTGCGTTCGCGCCGAGGTGCCGTTCTTTTCGCTGGGCTGCGAGGACGAGGACATCGCTCGCTACGGCACCTATGCCGAAGGCGCCATCGACGCTTTGGCGACGAACCCGGCGGATTCGTCATGCGCGCTGGTCATCGACTACAAGACGGGCGGCACGCCGGATGAGACGCCGGACCAGCTGCTCGAGAAGCACGCCCTGCAGGCGCGCGTCTACGCTGATGTTCTGCACAAGGCGGGCTTTGAGGCCGTGACTGTCAAGTTCGTCCGCGTGGAGCAGGCGAATCCAACCATCTTCGTCGAACCCGCCGAACCTCAAGTAGTCACCTACAATCTCTAGCCCTCAGATAACTTGCGGTGGAATACGGACTGTTTTGGCCAAAAAAGCCGCCAAACAGTCCGCATTTCACCGCAACAGCAAGAGGAGCCGTGTGGGTTTGGCTAGGTTCGGGTGCTGTCCGTGCCGTGCGGTAAAATCGTTCAGTCAGAACACGAACCCGCATCGGAGCTCATCACATGGCATTCGTCCATCTGCACAATCACACTGTTTTCTCCATGCTCGACGGCGCAACCCGTATCCAGGATATGGTCAATCGTGCCGTTGAACTTGGCATGCCCGCCGTGGCCATTACCGACCACGGCTACATGTATGGCGTGCCCGACCTGGCGCTGGCCTGCGACGCCGTCAATCACAACACGCCCGAGTACAAAACCTGGAGCCACGACAAGGCCTTCTTGGAAAAGGACCGCCGCGACGAGCTGGTGGAGCCCGATCCCGAGGAAAACCCGCGCGAGCATGCCCAGTATGTGAAGGACATGGCCATGTGGGACGAGAAGGGCAACATCGACGAGCTCAAGCCGCCCCTGGTCATCAAGCCCATCTTTGGCTGCGAGGTCTACTTTACGCCGGACGAGACCCTTGCCCGCGACCACAAGCCCGAGCTCTACCATATGATCCTCCTGGCCAAAGACCAGGAAGGCTACGTCAACCTGATGCAGACGGTCTCCGAGGCCGCCGTGCAGGGCTTTTACTACAAGCCGCGCGTGACGCTCGACAACCTGCGCCGCCATGCCAAGGGCATGATCTGCACGAGCGCCTGTATCGCGGGCATCATCCCCAAATACATCGACCGCGGCGACATGGAAGGCGCCATCAAGTGGGCCGAGACCTTCCGTGATACCTTCGAGCCCGGTGACTTCTACATCGAGATCCAGGAACACGGCATCACCACCGACAACGGCCTGACTGACGAGCAGATGGACCGCACGCTCATCGATATCGCCAAGCAGGTGGGCGTCAAGGTCATCGCCACCAACGACTTCCACTACCTGCGCCGCGAGGATGCGCCCGTGCAGGACGTCATCATGTGCATTGGCATGAACGCCAAGGTCGACGACCCTAACCGCATGCGCATGACCGGCTCGGAGTTTTACATGAAGACCGAGGAGGAGATGCGGGCGATGTTCCCGTATTGCCCCGAGGCCTGCGACAACACGCTCGAGATCGCCGACAAGTGCTACGTCGAGCTCGACTGGGACTCTATCATCCTGCCGCGCTTTCCGTTGCTCGATCCCGGTGAGACGCACGAGAGCCAGTTCCGCCGCGAGTGCGAGAAGGGCCTGCGCCAGCACTACGGTGACGACTGGGCCACGCGCGAGATCGGCGGCGTCAACATCAAAGAGCGCTTTGAGTACGAATACAAGGTCATCTGCGACAAGGGCTTTGCCGCCTACTTTTTGATCGTTGCCGAGTACGTGCAATGGGCCAAGGACAACGGCATCGGCGTCGGCCCCGGCCGTGGCTCGGCCGCCGGCGCTATCGTCGCCTACGCCATGAACATCACCGCGTTCGACCCGCTCGAGAACGGCCTGATGTTCGAGAGGTTCCTGTCCCCGCAGCGTACCGAGATGCCCGATATCGATATGGACTTCGACGATGAGCGGCGCCTCGAGGTCGTGGAGCACGTTCGCCAGCTCTACGGCCCCGAGAAGGTCACCCACGTCATCACCTACTCGACCATTAAGGCCAAGCAGGCCATCAACGACGCCGCGCGCGTCCTGGACTATCCGGTCTACATGGGCCAGCGCCTGTCCAAGATGGTCTCGAGCGACCCCAAGGTCAAGCTCAAGCAGGTGCTCGAAAAGCAACCCGGCAAAGAGGATCTGTTTAACCCCGATTTTGCCGAGGCCTATAAAAAGGACGACGACGCTCGCCGCATCATCGACACGGCGCTCTCGATCGAGGGCCTCACCCGTGGCGAGGGTGTGCACGCGTGCGCCGTTCTGATCTGCCGCGATCCCGTCAACGAGCATGTGCCCACCAAGCTCGACACCAAGGGCGGCGTCGAGATTACCCAGTACGAGGGCCATACCGTCGCCGACATGGGCCTGCTCAAGATGGACTTCTTGGGCCTGCGCACGCTGACGGTTATCTCCAAGGCCAAGGCCAACATCAAAAAGAACTTCGGCATCGACATCAAAGAGGAAGAGATCCCCTTTGACGATCCCGAGATCTTTAAGCTCATGGGTTCCGGCCATACCGCCGGCGTCTTCCAGGTCGAGTCCGCTGGCATGACGGCCACGATCAAGAACATGAAGCCCACCGAGTACAAACACGTCGTGGCATTGATCGCCCTGTACCGCCCGGGCCCGCTGGGCGCCGGCATGGTCTCGTCCTACATCAACCGTATGAACGGCAAGGAGCCGGCCGTCTCCTACGACGACCGCCTGGACGACATCCTGGGCGAAACCTACGGCACCATGGTCTACCAGGAACAGGTTATGCTCATCTCCGTCGAGATGTGCGGCTTCTCCAAGGGCGAATCGGACTCGCGTATCCGTAAACCCGTGGCTAAGAAAAAGATTAAGCTGCTCACGTCGACGGTGCTCCACTGGGAGGATGGTTCGGACGAGACCACCTACGACCACTGGATGAACGGCGCTATCAAGAACAACTACACGCGCGAGGTCGCCCAGAAGATTTGGGACGATGTCCTTGAGTTCGCGTCCTACGCCTTCAATAAGTCGCACTCCGCCGGTTACGCCATTCTGGTTATGCAGACGGCATGGCTCAAGGCGCACTATCCGCACGAGTACATGGCGGCCGTCCTGACGTCCTATACGGGTAAGACCGACAAGATCGTGCACTACGTCTCGGCATGCCGTCACGACGGCATTCCCGTGCTTTCGCCAGATGTCAACGAGTCCGGTACCGAGTTCACGGCTACCAAGGAGGGCGTGCGCTTTGGTCTGGCCGGCATCCGCGGCGTGGGCACCGGCGTGGCGCAGGCGATTATCGCCGAGCGCGAGGCGGGCGGTCCGTTTAAGACGCTGCACGACTTTGTCGAGCGCGTGGACTCGAGCCAGGCCAACCGTCGCGTGATCGAATCGCTGATCAAGGCAGGTGCCTTCGACTCCACGGGGTATCCGCGTCGCCAGATGATGCACTTTGTGGACAAGAACAACCCCGAGAACATCATCGATGCCGCGGTAAAGCGCCAGAAGGATCGTGCGAGCGGCCAGACGTCGTTCTTCGATATGTTTGGCGACGTTGAGGGCTCGGGCTTTGAGGTGAGCGTGCCCGATCCGGATGGCCAGGAATGGGACCGCCACCTTAAGTTGAGCCAGGAGAAGGAGGTTCTGGGCATCTATGTCTCGGACCACCCGCTGCGCCCGTTTGAGTATGCACTAGCCAAGGCACGCGACTTCTCGTTCTCGCAGATCGACACTGGCTACGAAGTTCAGAATCCTACGGGCGGTACCATCAACCAGGAGATTCCCGAGGGCAAGGCGCTGTGGTGGGCCGGCATGGTCTCGAGCGTGTCCAAGCGCGTGACCAAAAACGGCGACCCCATGGGCATCGTGCAGCTCGAGGACATGGAAGGCGAGGCCACGGTCGTGGTGTTCCCCAAGACCTACAAGGAGGCCGAGGGGTATCTGTACGGCGAGGTCGATCCCGAGACCGGCGCGCAGCTGTCCGATGCGTTTGTGCGCATTAAGGGCAAGCTCGAGCGCTCGGACCGCGGCGACCAGATCATCGCGCAGGAGATCGTGCCGCTGGAGCTTAGCGAGGAGAAAAACAAGCCCAAGGTCTTTGAGGTCATGGTGCCCAACAGCCGCTTTAGCCAGGGCAATATGGCGCGCCTGGCCACGGTGCTCACCACCAACCCGGGCGGCGACCGCGTGGAGATCTTTATTGAGCAAGTCGACGGGCGCGTGCTGCGTGCTGAGGTGCCGGCCAAGGTCAATGCACGCTCGATTCCGCTGCTGGCAGAGGCAAAGGCCATCGTCGGCAACCAAGGCCGCGTGACGGTTATCTAAGCTACCCCGGGTGAGATTGGAGGAAGTGATGACGCAGGGGACGTTTGTGCAGGCGCTCCGGAAAGAGGCGGCGCTGAGTGGCACCTTTATGAAGGGGCGTTCGCTCATGCTCAACGGCGCCGTGCTGTCGATTGAGGACAGCGGCTCGCGCTTCTCCAAAAACGTGACGGTTGAGGGCTCGGTGCGCGGTTCGCGCGGCGACCTGTACAAGACGCACGTAGCGCTCGACATGGACGAGCACGAGGTGATCGACTACGACTGCGATTGCCCCGCCGCCTATCGTTACCCCGGTATGTGCAAGCACGCTATTGCCACGGCTCTGGCGTATTTGGATGCCAGCGGCGCCGAGCCCGTCGAAGGTTTGCGCACGCCGGTCCGCACGTTTACGGCGCAGCCGAAACAGCCCGCGCGCACCGCGCTCAAAGCGCCGGCCGTCAATCCCAACTTTCCCTTTCCGGCGCCCGTCCCCACGAGTCCCAGCCTCATGGCGGCGCTCTCCGATCTTTCGGACGCGCGCATGGATGAGTTGGCGAGCATGCGCCGCAAGCTTGCCGGTGCCGTTGATCCCGACGCCCCCAAAGCGGCGTTGGAGCCCTCGTTGGTGCCGTACTACAATCCGCTGTTCGCCGACCGCTTTAGCTGGGCGCTCGAGCTTCGCATTCGTTGTGGATCGGTCTCCTACGTGGTCAAGGATATCGACGGCATGGCCGACGCCTGTGTCCGAGGCGGCACCTTCTCGTACGGCAAGAAGCTCACGTTTGTCCATACGCCCGAAGCCTTCGAGGACGTGTCGACAAAGCTGCTCAACCTTGTTGTGACGACAGTTGCCTATCTCGATGACATCACAAGCTCGCGTTCGGCGTCGTACGACTTTGCCCGCAGCGGTTTTGTCGCCGAGCGTCAGTTGCCGCTGTCCGAGCATAGCATCGTATATGTGCTGGACCTGCTGCGTGGCCAGACCATCTCCTTTGAGCCCGCCTGGTCGCGGGGGACGACGACGCATCGCACCTATGACGTGGCGGTTGAGATGCCTCCGGAAGGGGAGGACGAGGCTCTGTCTAAGCGCCCACCGCTCCTTGCCGCCAAAATCGCGCCGGCGGCTGGCGGCAGCTACGATCTACGCCTGCCGGCCGATGCATACTGCTTTGCTTCGGGCGACGTTGCCTATCTGGTCGACACCCGCCGTGCGCGCCGCGCCGATGTAGCGTTTGCCCAGCATGCGGCGCCGTTCCTATCGCGCTTACTGCCCTGTCGCACGCCGATCCATATCGCTGTCGACCAGGTGGGGGAGTTCTGTCGTATGGCGCTGCCCATTTTGCGCGACTACACCGACCTTACCGCGCCCGCCGTGCTCGACACCGTGGCGCCCGAGCCGAGCTTTGCCATGGCAATCGGTGTCGACGACGGGCTCGTGACCTGCAAGATTACGGTTTCCTACGGCGACTGGTCGGCAGATCTCTTTAGCCTGGGTGCTCCGGGAAGCCCCTTCGAAGAACAGCGCCCGGGCGTGCCGCCGCGCGACGAGATAGCAGAGTTTCGCGTTATGGATACGGCGGCCCTGTATTTCGACTTTTACGAGGGCGGCCTGGCGTTTGAGGAGCGCGACGACGAGAGCCTGTTCCACTTGCTGACCGAGGGCCTGTCTGCCCTGTCCGAGCTGGGCGAGGTCATGCTCAGCGACCGCCTACGCCAGATCTCGGTGCGCCCTGCGCCCAAGCTTTCGGTGCGCGCGACCGTCAAGAGTAACCTGCTCGATGTCGAACTGGGCGCGAGCGGTCTTTCGGCGGCAGATCTTGCCATCTATCTGGACTCGTACAAGCGCCACCAGACGTTTGCGCGCCTCACGTCGGGCGACATCGTTCGCCTGGACGAGGGAGCCCGTGCCGCGTTTGGTCTTGCCGAGGACCTGGGCGTCGATGCCGTCGATCTGCTCGACGGCGTGTCGCTTCCCGCGTCGAGTACCCTGTTTGTCGACAGCATGCTCGCGCGCACGCCGGCGCTTGAGGCCGATCGCGACGCCGCGTTCCGCCGCACCGTCGAGCGCCTGGACACGCTCGGCAAGATGGACTTTACGGTGCCGGTCTCGCTCAAGGCCACACTGCGCGGCTATCAGGTCGACGGCTACCAGTGGCTCGGCTCGCTCGAGCACCTGGGCCTCGGCGGTATCTTGGCCGACGATATGGGCCTGGGCAAAACGCTGCAGATGATCGCACATATCCTGGCGCGCGTGGAGGCGGGGGACGCCAAGCCCACGCTCGTGGTGTGCCCTGCGTCGCTCGTGTATAACTGGACCGCCGAGCTGGAGCGCTTTGCGCCTTCGCTCGACGTGTGCGCCATTGTGGGTGCCAAGGCTCAACGCCGCGTGCAAATTGCCGGCGTGGCCGAGCATAACGTGGTGGTAACGTCGTATGACCTTATGCGCCGCGACATCGACGAATACGTCGAGCAGGACTTTGCCCGCGTGGTGCTCGACGAGGCCCAGTACATTAAAAACCCGCTCACGCAGGTGGCGCACGCCGCCAAGCGTCTGCCTGCCGGCGTGCGCTTTGCCCTGACGGGCACGCCCATCGAAAACCGCTTGTCCGAGCTCTGGAGCATCTTCGACTTTTTGATGCCGGGCCTGCTTGGCTCGCGCGAGTCGTTTGCCAAGCGCTTCGAAAGCCCGGTCGAGCACGCCGAGGGTGACAGCGCCGCTCGCTTGCAAGCGCTCGTGTCGCCGTTTGTGCTGCGCCGCGTTAAGGAAGACGTGGTGGCCGACCTGCCCGAGAAGATCGAAGACACCGTCATGGCACAGCTCACCGGCGAGCAGCGCAAGCTCTACCTGGCCAACCAAGACCGTATCGCCCAGCAGGTGCAGCATCGCGAGGCATCCGAGTTTAAGAAAGACAAGCTCAAGGTGCTCGCCGAGCTCACCAAGCTGCGCCAGATCTGTTGCGATCCGCATCTGCACTATGCGGACTACAAGGCGGGAAGCGCCAAGCTCGATACGTGTATGGAGCTCGTCCATGGCGCGCTCGACGGCGGTCATCGCATCTTGCTGTTCAGCCAGTTTACGGGCATGCTCGATATCATCGGCAAGCGCCTGGCCAAGGAGGACATCGCCTTCCTTAAGCTCACGGGCGCATCTTCTAAAGAGAGTCGCGCCAAGATGGTTGCGCAGTTCCAGGCGGGCGAGGTGCCGGTGTTCTTGATTTCGCTCAAGGCGGGCGGCGTGGGCCTTAATTTGACGGCTGCCGACGTGGTCATCCACTACGACCCGTGGTGGAACGTGGCGGCGCAGGACCAGGCGACCGACCGTGCCCACCGCATTGGCCAACAGCACACCGTGACCGTGTACAAGCTCATCGCCAAGGACACGATCGAGGAACGCATTATGCAGATGCAGGAGTCCAAGCGCGACCTGGTCAACAGTGTGCTCGGCGGCGATGGTATCTCGTCGGCGCTGTTTACCCGCGAGGATGTTCTGGCGCTGCTCGGCGGCGACGGTCGCTAACCGCGCGCGGGATGGGGTTGCCGGGGCGGATAGTACGCGCCGCCCCACCGTTCCCGCCCGTTATGTGTTCATTTGCCATGCCGTGGATGGTTCGCCTGCCTTTGGGCATAAGAACCATCGAGAACATCGGCACATCAGCAAAGGAGAACATCATGGCGAAATTCTTTAAGGACCCCGACGGCAAGCTCATTGCCGCCCTTGGCAACGACGTTGCAACCCCCGCCGGCTGCACAGAGCTGACCGCGAACACCGAGGACGCGGCGCACGAGAAGCACGTGCCGGTCGTCGAGAGCGAGCGCGACGGTCACGTGATCCGTGCGCGCGTGGGCTCGGTCGAGCACCCTATGGTGCCCGAGCACTACATCGAGTGGATCGCCCTTGAGGCCGAGGGCCGTCTGGAGGTCCATTACCTTGAGCCCGGCATGAAGCCCGCGACGTTTTTTGCCGGCGGCTCCAAGACCGGTACCGTCTATGCCTATTGCAACCTGCACGGGCTGTGGTCCGCGACGTTCTAGGAGCGCGCCCCCGCTCGGGGTATCATAGCTAGCATATGCACATGCGAGCGCCGACTGCATCATGCGGCCGGCGCTTTTACTACGACAACGATGGTTTACGACGGAAAGGGCTGAGCCATGAAGCTCGCACTTGCACAGATCGATATGCGCCTGGGTGATATTGAGGGTATCTGCGGTCGCATCGAGGACCAGGCGCGCCTAGCCCACGAGCGCGGTGCGCGCGTGCTGTGCGTGCCGGCTCCGCTCTTTATGGGAACCCTGCCCGGCGGCCTGGTGGGCGCTGCCGACTTTGAGCACGACATGCTTGCCGGCTTGACTGGTGTCGCCGAGCGTATCCAGGAGCTTGACACGATCTGCATCGTGCCCGCGGCGGTTTCGTTTGAGGGCCAGCCGCTGCTCGACTACATGATGCTCAAGGACGGTCATGTGGTGCCGGCGCGTTCGAGCATTGCTCTGCAGCGTGGCGAGAACAACGACACGCGTTGGGCGCCGCCGGTGTTCGACGTGGACGGCGTGCGTATCGCCGTGATTTTTGACTTGGACCGCGAACTCGAGATGCTGCCGACCGGTGTTGACCTCATTGCGTATTTCCAATTCAACGCGTTTGACATGACCGACCGCGAGACTGCCGCCATTGCCGCCGTTCGCAGCGGCGCCTACCGTAAGATCGCATCCAAGCGCAGCGTGTGGTTTGCCTGCATGGCGCCGGTCGGCGCCTATGACGAGTCGGTGTATACCGGCGGGTCGTTTGTGCTCGACGACTGCGGCCGCGTGGTGGCCCAGGCGCCGTGCTTTGAGGAGAGCCTGCTGGTTCAGGAGATTCAGCGCGGCGTAATGCTCGATGCCTTGGAGGACCACGAGCTGCCCGAGTTTCGCTCCGAGGAATGGCTGTGGCAGGCACTGGTGCTCGCTGTTCGCGATAACGCCCGCGCCCGCGGTGCGTCGCGCGCCGTGGTGGCGCTCGAGGGTGACTTGCCGTCGTCTTTGCTTACGGCGCTGGCTGTCGATGCATTGGGCTCGCGCAATGTGGTCGGCCTGGTGCTGGGGCGCAACCGCATCTTTACGCCGGCGCAGGAGGAGGCCGAGGCTGCTCGCTGTGCCGCCGTTCGCGCCATTGCCGAGCGCCTGCATATTCGCACGGTTGAGCGCGATGCGCCGGATGCCGCGCGTGTGCTCGACCGCGATGTGTCGGCGGGCGACGCCGAGCGCCTGCGCTCTCGCACGCTGGGCCTCATGCTGGAGGATACGGCGCTCGAGCTGGGTGCGATGGCGTTGAGCCCGCTGTCCAAAACTGAGTACGCGCTGGCGTCGCCTGCGCTTTGCGGTGGCTACCAGGGCGATTATGCACCCTTTGGTGACGTATACCTGTCGACGCTCGAGTTTGTGGCGCGTGTACGCAACCGTACGTCTGCCGTGGTGCCGCAGGAGCTCGTGACGCTCAACGCGGTGGAAGATTGCATGGAGCGTGTGCTGGCGCAAGCGCTCTCGACGCTTGACGGTCCGGTCGACATGCTCGACCGCGCGGCGCAGCTGCTCGGCGGGCTTGAGCCGGGTGAGGTCGATGGCGCGCTCGAGGCGCACGTGGATCGCAATCGATCTTTCGACGACATCCCGATGGCCGCTGGCAAGCCTGAGGCTTGCTCGCTGCTGCTGATGCTCGTTCGACAGGGTGAGGCTGCCCGCCGCATGTTGCCGATGGCGCCGATCGTCTCGGCCCGTTCGTTTGCCGAGCGTGCCTGGCCGTATATGCTCGCGTGGTCCGACCTGGGGCTTAACGGCAAGGAGCGTATGACGGTCGATTCGCTGGCGCGCGCCGAGGTGCGCCGTTTTGCTGACGAGGATACGAGCGAGCGCGTGCGAAACGAGATGATGGGCGTGCTGGGCGAGCTACTGGGTATTTCGCCCGAGCA
>OMCC01000859.1_pt1 | contig 18744 bp, 14 predicted proteins | sample 1674161 | NCBI WGS metagenome assembly OMCC01 (sample SAMEA103958149, study PRJEB25191) | human gut metagenome | biome: human-associated habitat [ENVO:00009003]; feature: intestine environment [ENVO:2100002]; material: feces | place: Germany | collected 2013/2015 | reverse complement strand
TGCGATCGAACACGGCGAACCGGGTGATGTTATTGTGCTGGCAGGAAAAGGACATGAGGACTATCAGGAAATCTGCGGTGTGAAGCATCCGATGGATGAGCGCGTGCTGATCAAAGAAGTTCTGGAAGAATTAAAAGAGAAATAAGATTGTGTTTGCAGATGTTATTGTAGATATACAACATGAAAAACTGGATAAGATCTTTCAGTACCGAATACCGGAACGACTGAAAGACGAGCTGCATCCGGGGATGGAAGTAATTATCCCTTTTGGAAAAGGAAACCGGCAGATCAAAGGTTATGTGACTTCATTATCAGAGACTTGCAATTATGATCTGTCAAAGGTGAAGGAGATTACAGACATTTCTAGAAACAGTGTGGCAATCGAAGCGAGACTGATCGCGCTGGCTGCGTGGATGAAAGAGCAGTATGGCGGAACGATGATCCAGGCGCTTAAGACAGTGCTGCCAATCAAGCAGAAGGAGAATGCGAAGGTAAAGAAACATCTCCGTTTGCTGCTTACTGAGGAAGAGAGTCAGGAGAAGCTGGCTTTTTATCAGAAGAAGAATCAGAAAGCAAGAGCAAGGCTTTTGGAAGCTTTGAAGGAAGCCCCAATTCTGGATTATGAGCTGGTGACAAAAAAATTAAATGTGACACTGCCTGTGATCCGGGCATTGGAAGAGCAGGGCGTGTTGAAGATAGAGTCAGAGCAGGTATACCGTAATCCGGTGAAACAGGCAAAGAAATCACAACAGGAGATCATCTATACGGAAGAACAGCAGCATGTGATCCAGGGGTTCCGGCAAGACTATCTGTGTGGAACAAGGAGAACTTATCTGCTTCACGGAGTGACCGGAAGTGGAAAGACAGAAGTCTATATGGAGATGATCCGCACGGTTGTTGACCAGGGAAAACAGGCAATCGTTCTGATCCCGGAGATCGCACTGACCTATCAGACAGTGATGCGGTTTTACCGCTGTTTCGGCGACAGAGTTTCTATCATGAACTCAAGACTGTCTGCCGGAGAACGTTACGATCAGATGATGCGTGCGAAGAAGGGCGAGGTCGATGTGATGATCGGACCACGCTCTGCACTTTTTACTCCATTTCCGGATTTGGGGCTGATCGTTATTGACGAAGAGCATGAACCAACCTACAAGAGTGAGCAGGTGCCACGTTATCATGCAAGAGAAGTAGCAGTCCACAGGGCAGAAGTAGAAGATGCCAGTGTTGTGCTTGGAAGTGCAACTCCGTCGATGGAGGCAATGTATCGGGCAAGGCTTGGTGAGTATCAGCTTTACGAGATGAAGAATCGTTCTCATATGCAGCAGATGGCGACTGTGCATACAGTTGATATGCGAAAGGAACTGAAAAATGGAAACCGTTCCATCTTGAGTGAGAAGCTGCAGGAACTGATTGAAGACAGACTGAATGCAAAAGAGCAGATCATGCTGTTTTTGAATCGCAGAGGATATTCTGGTTTTATTTCCTGTAGAGAATGTGGCCATGTAGTGAAATGCCCGCACTGTAATGTATCCTTGTCGGTACATAAAGGCGGGAAAATGGTCTGTCACTACTGTGGTTATGAACAGCCGAAGGTGACGGAGTGTCCGGAATGCGGTTCCCGTTATATCGGAGAATTCCGCGCAGGAACCCAGCAGATCGAGGACATGGTGAAAGCAAGATTCCCACAGGCAAGAGTTCTCCGTATGGATATGGATACAACGAAGAAAAAGGATTCCCATGAGCAGATTTTATCTGCCTTTGCGAATGAAGAGGCGGATATTCTTGTGGGAACACAGATGATCGTAAAGGGACATGATTTTCCAAAGGTCACATTAGTCGGTGCATTGGCAGCAGATATGTCACTTTATACAGATGATTATCGTTCCGGTGAGCGAACATTTCAGCTTTTGACACAGGCAGCAGGCCGTGCCGGAAGAGGTGACAGACCGGGTGAGGTCGTGATTCAGACTTACGATCCGGAGCATTATGCAATCGAGGCTTCAGCAGCGCAGGATTATGAAGCATTCTATGAGAAAGAAATCCGTTACCGCAGTCTGATGGGATATCCACCGGTGGAGAACCTGATGGCAGTACTTGCAGCATGTGAAGATGAGGTACTTTTAGAGAAAGCGTGCAAGTATCTGAAGGAATACATTTTGAGGATCAAAGGTCAGGCACAGCTCGACGTGATCGGCCCGGCAAGTCCGGGAGTGGATAAGATCAAAGATATTTACCGGAGAGTGATTTACGTAAAAGCGCCGGAATACCGAACCTTAGTTGTATTAAAAGACAGGATGGAACAATATATAGAAATTAACTCAGGGTTTCAGAAAATGAGAATCCAATTCGATTTTAACCCGATGAATTTATAGAAAAGAGAGGAAAGAATAATGGCAATCAGAGAAGTAAGAGAGATGGGCGATGATGTTCTTGAAAAACAGTGTAAACCAGTGACGAAGATGACACTTCGTACAAAGATTTTAATTGAAGATATGCTTGATACGATGTATGAGAAGATGGGGGTGGGTCTTGCAGCACCGCAGGTTGGTATTCTCAAACAGATTGTAGTGATTGATGTCGGAGAGGGTCCGATCGTTTTGATCAATCCTGAGATTGTTGAGACATCCGGTGAGCAGACAGGCGAAGAAGGTTGCTTAAGTGTGCCGGGAAAATGGGGAATCGTAACTCGTCCGAATTATGTAAAAGTACGTGCACTTAATGAAAATATGGAGGAGTTTGAGATAGAAGGAGAAGAACTTCTTGCAAGAGCATTCTGTCATGAGATCGATCACCTGGGAGGACACCTCTATGTAGAGAAAGTAGAAGGAGAACTGCATGATTCACCGGCCTACAACGAGGAAGATATGGAATACGAAGTGGAGGAATAATTGATGAGAATAATTTTCATGGGAACATCGGACTTCTCCGTGGGAACACTGGAGGCACTGGTGGAAGCAGGACATGAGGTATGTCTCGTAGTGAGCCAGCCAGATAAACCAAGGGGACGCGGTAAAGAGATGCAGCCAACCCCGGTGAAAGAAGCTGCGATAAAACATGGAATTCCGGTTTATCAGCCAAAGAAGATCCGTGATCCGGAATGTGTGGAAGAACTGAGAAAATACAATGCAGATGTGATGGTTGTTGTTGCATTTGGTCAGATCATCCCGAAAGAAATTCTGGAGATGACACCATACGGATGTATTAATGTACACGCATCTCTACTTCCGAAATACCGTGGTGCCGCGCCAATCCAGTGGTCTATCATCAATGGCGAGGAAGTGACAGGTGTTACAACAATGCAGATGAACGAAGGACTGGATACAGGCGACATGATCCAGAAGGTTGAAGTGCCGATCACAGAAGATGAGACAGGAGAAAGCCTGCATGACAAACTGGCAGAGGCAGGAGCAAAGCTTTGTGTAGAGACTCTGAAAGCTATTGAAGATCATACTGCAACTTTCGAGAAGCAGGGAGAAAGCCCGACAGAATATGCCAAAATGCTCGATAAGAAGCTTGGAAATATTGACTGGAATACATCCGCAGTACAGATCGAACGTCTGGTGCGTGGCCTGAATTCCTGGCCAAGTGCTTACACACATTGGGACAAAAAGGTAGTGAAGATCTGGAGAGCAAAAGCAGAGGCTGATGGCACGGTAAAAGCAGAGCCTGGAACAGTGTTGAGTGTAGAGAAAGATTCCTTTACTGTTCAGACAGGGGATGGCGTCTTACGAGTTCTGGAACTTCAGATTCCGGGGAAAAAGAGAATGGATACAGGAGCTTTCTTAAGGGGATACACAATTGAAAGCGGAGTTAAATTTACACAGGAATAAGAGGACTTCTGGAGGGGGACTGCAGATAGATAACAGGAGGTAGTTTTAGTATGTATTATGGATTTTATTATGACTGGACTTATATACTGGTACTGATCGGTGTGGTTCTCAGCCTGCTCGCATCATCCCAGGTGAAAGGAACATTTGCAAAATATTCGAAGATCCGCAGTTATTCAGGAATGACAGGACGAGAAGCGGCAGAACAGATTCTCAGAAGAAATGGAATCTATGATGTGCAGGTGACTCATATCGCGGGAAATCTGACCGATCATTATGATCCGAGAAACAAGGCACTGGCACTTTCTGATCCGGTTTATAATTCAACTTCTGTAGCAGCAATCGGAGTTGCGGCACATGAGTGTGGTCATGCAGTACAGCATTTTGAAGGGTATGCACCTTTATCAATCCGTGGGGCACTTGTGCCGGTCGTAAATTTCGGTTCCATGATTTCCTGGCCGTTGATCATTATCGGCCTGTTTATGAATGGCCAGATGTCCAGCTTCCTTATTGATATCGGAATTCTGCTCTTTATGGTAGCTGTGGCATTTCATCTTATAACACTTCCGGTGGAAATCAATGCTTCCAGAAGAGCGGTGAAGGTACTTGGAAATTCAGGAATGCTCCGTGAAGACGAAGTTGGTGGAGTGAAGAAGGTACTTCGGGCAGCAGCAATGACATATGTGGCAAGTGCGGCCGCAATGATTTTACAGCTTTTACGTTTGTTGATCCTGACAAATGGACGAAGAAGGAATGACTGACAGCAGATAGAAAGAAAAAATGCTGTAACTGTTCAGAGCCAACCTCCAAAATGCTACGCATTTCGTCGGTGTGGCGTATCCGCCAAATAAAATTTCAAAAACAGTCTTAAAAATGCAAGCATTTTACAACTGTATTTTAAAATTTTGCTTGGCTCTGAACAGTTACAAAATGCGGAGAATAGGAGATTATTTATGGGAAAGCAGATCAATGAACGCGAGGTCGTTCTTGAGATTTTGATGGAAATAACAGAGAATGGAGCATATAGTCATAAGATTCTTGGCGATGTTCTGTCAAAATATCAATATCTTGAGAAACGTGAGCGTGCATTTATCACCAGAGTTGTGGAAGGTACTCTGGAACATATGATAGAAATTGATTATATTTTGAATCAGATTTCTAAGACAAAGGTTAAGAAGATGAAACCGGTCATCCGTAATCTTCTTCGTAGCAGTGTCTATCAGCTGAAATATATGGATAGCGTACCGGATCATGCGGTGTGCAGTGAGGCAGTAAAGCTTGCGGTTCGAAAAGGATTTTCAGGTCTGCGGGGATATGTGAATGGAGTTCTGAGAAATGTTGTCCGCAAGATGGACGAGATCGAGTATCCAAAAGAAGATGTACAAAGATTGTCTGTGAAATATTCTGTCCCGGAATGGATTCTTTCTTTATGGAAGAAAGAATATGGGGAAGAGATCACAGAGAAGATGGCAGCAGATTTTCAGAAAGAGAAGCCGATTACGATCCGATGTTGTATGAACCGGGTTACACCGGAAGTATTGAAAGAAAAACTGGAAGCAGAAGGAGCGAAAGTAGAAGCACATCCGTATCTTCCTTATGCGTTTTATCTTTCAGAGTATGATTATCTGGAAGGTCTGGAAAGTTTTCAGGAAGGACTCTTTGCAGTACAGGATATCAGTTCTATGTTTGTCGGAGAACTGGCAGATCCAAAAGCCGGCGATCATGTGATTGATGTCTGTGCAGCACCGGGAGGAAAATCACTTCATGTGGCAGAGAAGCTTCAGCTGGCAGATGAAGTGGCGGCGAGAGAGAACAGAACAGAAGAAAAGATAGGACGGGTTGAAGCGAGAGATCTGACCGAATATAAGACAGATCTGATCTGGCAGAATATTGACCGTTCCGGACTTGGAAATATTTGTGCTGTATGCAAGGACGCCTCTGTATTTGATGAGTATGATAAGAAAACAGCGGATCTTGTGATCGCAGACCTTCCATGTTCAGGTCTTGGCGTTCTTGGCAAAAAACCAGATCTGAAATATCGCGTACAACCGGAAGATCTTGAAGAACTTGCAGATTTGCAGAGAAAGATTCTGACTTGCGCACAGGCAATCGTCAAGGATGGCGGCACATTGATGTACAGCACATGTACCGTAAATCCGGGAGAAAACATGGACAATGTACACTGGTTCTTGAAAGAATACCCACAATTTGAACTGGACGATATTACAGAAAATCTTTGCAAGGAGTTACGAAGTGATGTGATCGAGAAGGGATGTATCCAATTCTTCCCGGGAGTTCACGATTGTGACGGATTCTTTATTGCAAGATTAAAGAAAAAAGCATGATTTTCAGGAAATGTGAAAAAATAGAAAAATCAGACAAATAATGTGAATAACTCACAGAAAAAATGAAATACAGGAGGAAAACTTTAAGATGAAGAAGGATATCCGTGCTTATGGATATGAAGAATTACAGAAAGAGATGGCGACGATCGGAGAAAAAGCATTTCGTGCAAAACAGATTTATGAATGGCTGCATGTGAAGCTGGTAGATCATTTTGATGAGATGACAAATCTTTCAAAGGCTTTGAGAGAAAAACTGGAAGAGAATTATGAGATTCTCCCGGTTGTTATGCTGGAGAGACAGATTTCCCAGATTGATGGTACGAACAAGTTCCTGTTCCGTCTTTATGATGGGAATGTAGTCGAAAGTGTTCTTATGAAATATAAGCATGGAAATTCTGTCTGTATTTCCTCCCAGGTCGGTTGCAGGATGGGATGTGCATTCTGTGCATCAACGATCGGAGGTCTGGTGAGAAATCTTTCTCCGTCTGAGATGCTTGGACAGATCTATCAGATTCAGAAGATAAGTGGTGAGAGGGTTTCGAATGTGGTGATCATGGGAACTGGAGAACCGATGGATAATTACGATAATTTCCTGAAGTTTATTCATTTACTTACAGATGAGCATGGATTGAATATCAGTCAGAGAAATGTCACCGTATCAACCTGTGGAATAGTTCCAAAGATGAAAGAACTGGCGAAAGAGCATTTACAGATCACACTTGCACTTTCACTTCACGGTTCCAATCAGGAAAAACGAAGAAAATTGATGCCGGTTGCAAATAAATATGATATCAAAGAAGTACTCGCAGCCTGTGACGAATATTTCAAAGAAACCGGCCGGAGAGTGAGCTTTGAGTACAGTCTTGTACATGGTGTGAATGATACGGATGAAGATGCACAGGAACTGATTCATTTATTAAAGCATAAGAACTGTCATATCAATCTGATACCGGTCAACCCGGTAAAAGAGCGTGATTTTGTTCGTCCAAGCCGGAAAAGTGCTTTGAATTTCAAAAATAAACTTGAAAAAAGCGGAATAAATGTTACTATAAGAAGGGAAATGGGCTCTGATATTGACGGAGCCTGCGGTCAGCTCAGGCGCCGCTACGTAGAAACTGAAGGAGAATAGAAGGTATGAAGACATTTTCAATTACAGATGTTGGAATGGTGCGACAGGTAAATCAGGACTACGTCTTTACGACGGGAAAACCACTGGGTATTCTCCAGAACCTGTTCGTGGTAGCGGATGGTATGGGTGGCCATCAGGCAGGAGATTATGCTTCCAAGTGTACTGTGGAAGTGATGATCAAAGAGATTGCGAAGAGCGAGGGAGAGGATATCGAACGTGTTCTTGTGAAAGCAATCAAGTCTGCCAATCATGAGATTATCAAAGAAGCATCCAGTGACGAACATCTGAAGGGGATGGGAACAACGGTTGTTGCCGCTACTGTGAAAGAACAGATGCTGTATTTTGCCAATGTGGGAGACAGCCGTCTGTATCTGATCAATCAGGGAATCCAACAGCTAAGTAAGGATCATTCTCTTGTAGAAGAGATGGTTCGTCTCGGTGGAATTAAGCCGGAAGAAGCGAAGCATCATCCGGATAAGAATATTATCACAAGAGCGATCGGTGCAAAAGCTGATGTGGATGTGGACTTTTATGAACACCGTCTGAAACGGGGAGACATCATTCTGATGTGTACAGACGGATTAAGTAATATGGTGGAAGATGAAGAACTTTTCCATATTGTTCAGGGAAGCCGGGATATCGTCGAGGCAGGTGAGATGCTGGTGGAAGCAGCAAAAGAGAATGGAGGAACAGATAACATCGGAGTGGTATTGTTTGAGCCATTTGCAGATGAGGTGAGTGTATGATTAAAGAAGGAGTATTTTTAGGGAAACGATACGAGATACTTGGTCGTATCGGTTCTGGCGGAATGGCAGATGTCTATAAAGGCAAGGACCATAAGCTGAATCGTTTTGTTGCGATCAAGGTGTTGAAGAGCACATATCGTTCGGATGAGACGTTTATTAAGAAGTTTTTAAGCGAAGCTCAGGCAGCAGCAGGATTGATGCATCCAAACGTAGTCAATGTCTATGATGTAGGACAGGATCGTGGTCTTTATTATATGGTCATGGAGCTTGTAGAAGGAATTACGCTGAAGGATTACATTCAGAAGAAAGGAAAGCTTTCAGCAAAAGAGACGATCAGTATTTCTATTCAGATGGTGACAGGCATTCAGGCAGCGCATAACTGCCATATCATTCACCGGGATATTAAGCCGCAGAATATTATTATTTCCAAAGATGGAAAGGTTAAGGTTACTGATTTCGGAATCGCGCGGGCTACGACATCAACGGCAACGCAGGCAGTAACAACAACGGTGATGGGATCTGTACATTACACATCTCCGGAACAGGCCAGAGGCGGTATTGTAGATGAGAAGAGTGATATCTATTCAGCAGGTATCACGATGTATGAGATGATCACCGGGCATGTTCCATTTGACGGAGATTCGACAGTGACGGTTGCTTTGAAACATTTGAATGAAGTGATCAAGTCTCCAGCAGAAGAAGTACCGGATATTCCGTACAGTCTGGAGTGCATTATTATGAAATGTACACAGAAACTGCCGAATAAACGATATATGAGCTGTGAGGAACTGCTTCAGGATCTGAAGCACTCACTGGTAGATCCAGATGGAGATTTTGTAGTTCTTGATGGTGTGACAAAACGTATGCCGGCAGCATCCCAGGATACAGGACGGACCACGGTTGTTATGTCACAGGATGAACTGAATCGTATGAAGAATCGTCAGAATTATGATGATGATTATGACGACGATTACGAGGATGACTATGACGATGATTATGACGATTACGACGACCGCCGCAGAAGCCGTTATGATGATGATGATGACTATGATTATGATGATCGCCGCAGAAGCCGCTATGATGATGATTACGACGATCGCCGCAAAGACCGTTATGATGATCGCCGTAAGAAGAATGAAGTGAATAAAGACACGAAGAAGATCATGAAGATTCTTATGGTTGTTGCCGGTGTTGTGATCGCACTTTTGATCATGTTCCTTGTAGGAAATGCAGTGGGCGTATTTAAAGGTGGAAAAGGAACGACTACACAGCAAACAGATTCAGAGATGGTAAAAGTACCGGATGTGACAGGCAAGACATATGAGGAAGCTCAGAAAGAACTGAACAAATATGATCTCGGAATCCATAAGTCAACTGCGCCTTCCGATACTGTTGCAAAAGGAAAGATTATCAGTCAGGATCCTGCTGATGGAAAGAAAGTAAAGAAGCATACAACAGTCAATGTTGTGATCAGCAGTGGAGAAGAAGCTAAGATGACAACGATTCCAAGTGTTGTTGGAATGTCGGAAGCTGATGCAGAAAAAGCACTTCAGGCGAAGAACCTTGTTGTGAAGAAAGGTGATCCTGTTTACAGTGATGATGTGGAGCAGGGAGAAGTTGTTTCTGTCAGTCCGAGTGAAGGTGCAGAAGTAAAAGAAGGAACAACGGTTACTCTTGTAATAAGCAAGGGAAATCAGCCGGCAACAGTTCCTAAACTTACAGGAAAGTCCCAGTCGGATGCTGAAGCAGCACTTTCACAGGCAGGCTTGTCCGGAAATGCAACTGAAGATTACAGTGATACTGTAGAAGAAGGAGTTATTATTTCACAGGATACAGATGCCGGAAAAGAAGTATCCAAGGGCACAACGATTGGATATGTGGTGAGCAAAGGACCAAAGATGACGGTGGTTACTGTGCCGGATCTGTCCTATAAAGATAAAAACACAGCCGAGAAACTGCTGAAACAGGCAGGACTTACACCGGAGTATATTGGTGAAGATTATAGTGATGAATATCCAAAAGGACAGGTATTCTATCAGTCTGTCAGCAGCGGTACACAGGTGGAAAAAGGAACAACTGTCCAGTATATGGTCAGCAAAGGATCTCAACCATCAGCCCCGGATAGTGGAAATTCCGGAAATGATTCCGGAACAGAAGAGAACACGAATCAATGATAACAGAGAGCAAGTGTATGCAGGGAAAGATAATAAAAGGGATTGCCGGATTCTACTACGTGAATGTAGTAGAATCCGGAATTTTTGAATGTAAAGCAAAGGGTGCTTTTCGAAAAGACGGGATTAAGCCGTTAGTCGGTGATGATGCTGTGATCGAGGTACTTGATGAAAAAGAAATGACAGGAAATATCACAGAGATCCTGCCGCGTAAGAATGAGTTGATTCGTCCGGCAGTAGCCAATATTGATCAGGCACTGGTTGTGTTTGCAGTGACAAAACCGAAACCACATTATAATCTGTTAGATCGTTTTCTTGTCATGATGGAACGAAAAGAGATACCTGTCGTATTATGTTTTAATAAGACGGATATTGCCAGTCATCCTGAAATTGCAGAATTGAAAGAAGTTTATACCGGATGCGGATATCCGGTAATCTTCACAAGTGCGAAGGAAGAAGAAAATATCAGTGAGTTAAAATCACTTTTAAAAGGAAAGACAACTTCGATTGCAGGTCCTTCCGGTGTTGGAAAATCATCCCTGATCAATCTTCTGCAGTCTGAAGTGAAGATGGAGACAGGAAGTATCAGTAAGAAGATTGACCGTGGGAAACATACAACAAGACATTCCGAACTGATTGTGATTGGAGAAGATTCTTATATTATGGATACTCCGGGATTCAGTTCTCTTTACGTCAATGATTTCGAAAAAGAAGATTTAAAATATTATTTTCCGGAATTCACACCGTTTGAAGGACAGTGCAAGTTCAATGGCTGTGACCATATTCATGAACCCGGATGCGCTGTAAAAGAGGCAGTTGAAGAAGGGAAGATCCATAAGATCAGATATGAAGATTATACGGAGATGTACCGTGAACTAAAGGAAAGAAAGAGGTATTAAGTTTATGAAAAATATTTTGGCACCATCTATTCTCTCAGCAGATTTCAAGATTTTAGGAGAACAGTTGAAATTAACAGAAGAAGCAGGCGCAGAGTATATTCATTTTGATGTGATGGACGGAATGTTCGTTCCAAGCATTTCTTTTGGAATGCCTGTTCTCGCATCAATCAAGGGAGCAACAACACAGACACTGGATGTTCATCTCATGGTGACAGAACCGATCCGTTATGTGGAAGAATTCGTGAAAGCAGGAGCAGATATCGTTACAGTTCATTATGAAGCATGTGAAGATCTGCAGGCAACAATTGATAAAATCCATGCAGCAGGAGCGAAAGTAGGAATTTCTATTAAACCAAAGACACCGGTTGATGTACTGCTTCCATATCTGGATCAGGCAGAGATGTTTCTGATCATGTCTGTAGAACCGGGATTCGGCGGACAGGCATTTATTCCGGAATCACTGGAGCGTATTAGTGAATTGAGAAACCTTCTGAATGAAAAAGGACTTACAACTGATATTGAAGTAGATGGTGGAATCTATCATAAAAACGTGGCAGAAGTACTTGCAGCCGGAGCGAATGTAATGGTCTCAGGCTCAGGCGTTTTTAAAGGTGATATCAAAGATAATACAGCAAAGTTTATGGAGATTTTAAACGGCAATGTGTAAGAGAACAGTTATTGTGAGCGGGGGAATGCTGGAAGAAGATTTTGTCCTTCCAATTCTTGAGGCAGAAGAGACAGAATTTATTATCGGAGTAGATAAAGGACTCGCATTTCTTTATGAACATAAGATCAAGCCGGATTACATTGTGGGAGATTTTGACAGTGTACCGGAAGAAGTGATCGATTATTATAGAAAAGAAGCAAGTGTACCGATCCGGGAGTTCAATCCGGTAAAGGATGCGTCTGATACGGAGATTGCACTTCGTATGTGTCTTGGACTCAGAAGAAAAGAAATCTGGATTCTTGGAGGAACAGGAAATCGTCTGGATCATTTCTGGGCTAATGTTCAGTGCCTGAATATTGCACTTGATGCAGGATCTCAGGCGATGATCTTAGACAGTCATAATAGAATTCGTCTGCTTGATCATGGAATCGCAATTCGCAGAGAAGAAGCTTTCGGAAAGTATTTTTCAGTATTTCCGATGCAACTTCCGGTTGAGGATTTCTGTATCAGCGGTGCAAAATATCCATTGCAGAATCATTTGCTCTCATCAGGAGACAGCTTGTGTGTGAGTAATGAGTTTGCAGAAGGTGAAGATGAAGTGAAGATCTCTTTCGTGTTTGGAAAAGTGATTTTGATGGAGACGAGAGATTGAAATTCAGGCCCCATTATAGTATAATATTAGATGCTATTTTGGGGCTTCTTTTTGTGAAAGAGTCACATAACAGAAAATAAGAGAAATAGACCTTGTGGATTTAGCTTTAGAAATCAAGGTTTTAAGGAGGAAATAGAGAAAATGAAACTTGGAATCGTGGGATTACCGAACGTAGGAAAAAGTACACTGTTCAATTCACTGACAAAGGCCGGTGCAGAATCTGCAAACTATCCATTCTGTACAATTGACCCAAATGTCGGTGTCGTAACAGTTCCAGATAAGAGACTGGATGTGCTTGGAGAGATGTATCATACAAAGAAGATCATTCCGGCAGCAATCGAGTTTGTTGATATTGCAGGACTTGTGAAGGGAGCATCCAAAGGAGAAGGACTTGGAAACCAGTTTCTTGCCAACATCCGTGAGGTTGATGCAATCGTTCATGTAGTAAGATGCTTTGAGAATACGAATATTGTCCATGTAGACGGAAGCATTGATCCGCTGCGTGACATTGAGACAATCAACCTTGAGCTGATCTTCTCAGATCTTGAGGTTCTTGAAAGAAGAATCTCCAAGACAGTGAAGCTTTCAAGAAACGATAAGATGGCGGCAAAAGAGCTGGATCTTCAGAACCGTCTGAAAGCGCATCTGGAAGAGAATAAGATGGCGAAGAGCTTTGTGACAGAGGATGAGGATGAGCAGGCATGGCTTGCAGAGTATAATCTTCTGACAGCAAAACCGGTAATCTTTGCAGCAAATGTATCTGAGGATGATCTTGCGGATGATGGTGCGAATAATGAAGGCGTTAAAGCTGTTCGTGAGTATGCAAAAAAAGAAAACTGCGAAGTGTTTGTTGTATGTGCTGAGATTGAAGAGGAAATTTCTCAGTTAGATGATGATGAGAAGGCTATGTTCCTTGAGGATCTTGGATTGGAAGAATCCGGACTTGAGAAGCTGATCAAGGCAAGCTATCATCTTCTTGGACTGATCAGTTATTTGACAGCAGGTGAGCCGGAAGTTCGTGCATGGACAATCAAGAAGGGAACTAAGGCACCACAGGCAGCTGGTAAGATCCATACAGACTTTGAACGTGGATTTATCCGTGCGGAAGTAGTAAGTTATGATGATCTGATGGCATGTGGAACTCATGCGGCAGCGAAGGAAAAAGGATTAGTTCGTCTGGAAGGAAAAGACTATGTCGTTCAGGACGGAGATATCATGCTGTTCAGATTTAACGTTTAACAGATATAGGGAATATGCTTAAAAACCGGTTAGATTCATTGTTTTCTAATTGGAAAAGCAGTAAAAACAGGAATCAGGGACAACTAGATTTGTTCCTGATTTCTGTGGATATGAAAGGAAATAACATAATATGCATTACAATATCAGCTTTCCGAATTTAGGGATTTATCTGGATCATGTAGGAAAAAGCATCAGCATCTTTGGTTTTTCCATTGCTTACTACGGCATGATCATCGGTGCAGCAATTTTGATTGGATTTCTGATTGCCACAGCGGAGGCAAAAAGAACAGGACAAAATCCGGAAGACTATCTGGATATGGGAATTGTCGGAGTGATCGCAGGAATTGCGGGTGCAAGAATCTATTACGTGATTTTCTCCTGGGATTTATATAAAGATAATCTGTTGTCTATCTTTAATCTCAGAGAAGGTGGTCTGGCAATTTATGGCGGCGTGATCGGAGCAGTGATCGCAGTTTTTGTGATGGCTGCTGTTAAGAAAAAATCACCATTTCAGATTTTGGATACAATTGCACTGGCGCTTCTGAATGGTCAGATGCTTGGCCGTTGGGGGAATTTCTTTAACAGGGAAGCATTTGGAGAATATACGGATTGTCTGTTTGCGATGAGGCTTCCGGTTGATGCTGTAAGACCGGGAGATATCACAGAACTTATGCGCGAGAACATGCAGAGAATTGACGGAGTCAGTTATATTCAGGTACACCCGACATTTTTGTATGAATCATTATGGTGTGCCGGACTTCTTATTATATTGTTTCTGTATAGGAAACATAAGAAATATGAAGGTGAGCTCTTTCTTATGTATCTGTTTGGTTATGGGGCAGGACGCGTGTGGATCGAGCGGCTTAGAACAGATCAGCTTGTTCTTCCGGAAATCGGATTTCCGGTGTCAGAACTTCTGGCAGGTTGCCTGGTGATTGTGACAGGAATTATGCTGATCTATTGCAGAAGGCATTGCAGAAAAAGAAATGAGAAGAAAAAAGTGGATCAGTATGAGCCGGTGCCAACAAAGATTAAAGGGAAAAAACCACCGAAGTGGGATGACCGGTTGTTTAAAAACAGATAGAATGATAAGAAAAAAGTATAGTGATTCATAAGCCAGAAGAGTTAATGTTCAACAGAAAGTACTCTTCTGGCTTTTCCCATTTCTGCCTGTTTTAGGTAATAATCCCCAATAACAGCACTGATAACTATTCTCAAAATTATACTCTGTACACGAAAATATACAAAAGAGGATATTTATAACTCTAGACTTTTGTGACTTTTGGAGATATAATGAAACTACATGTGAATTAATTATACTTAACTCAGTGTAAAACCTATGTAACACCTAAGGAGGAATAAAAATGGCAAGAAAAATGAAGACCATGGACGGTAATCAGGCAGCAGCTCACGTTTCTTATGCATATACAGAAGTAGCAGCTATCTACCCGATTACGCCTTCATCCGTTATGCCGGAGCATATCGATGAGTGGGCTACTGAAGGAAGGGAGAACATTTTCGGACAGACTGTACAGGTTACAGAGATGCAGTCCGAGGCCGGAGCAGCAGGTGCTGTTCACGGATCATTAGCAGCAGGTGCTCTTACAACAACATTTACTGCTTCTCAGGGACTCCTTCTTATGATTCCTAACTTATATAAGGTTGCTGGTGAGCAGCTTCCGGGAGTATTCAACGTATCTGCCCGTGCACTTGCAAGCCACGCACTGTCAATTTTTGGAGATCATTCTGACGTTTATGCATGTCGTCAGACAGGAGCAGCTATGCTCTGTGAATCCAGCGTACAGGAAGTAATGGACCTTACTCCGGTTGCTCATTGTGCAGCACTTGAAGGAAAGATTCCATTCATCAACTTCTTTGATGGATTCAGAACATCACACGAGATTCAGAAAATCGAGACATGGGATTATGAAGATCTGAAAGACATGGTAAGCATGGAAGCAATCGACGAGTTCCGCGCACATGCACTTAACCCGAACCACCCATGCCAGAGAGGTTCAGCTCAGAACCCGGATATCTTCTTCCAGGCTAGAGAGGCTTGTAACCCATTCTATGATGCACTTCCGGGAATCGTTCAGAAGTACATGGATAAGGTTAATGAGAAGATCGGAACAGACTACAAACTGTTCAACTACTATGGAGCAGCAGATGCAGAGCATGTGATCGTAGCTATGGGATCTGTTTGTGACACAATCGAGGAGACAATCGATTACCTGACAGCTGCAGGAGAGAAAGTCGGAGTTGTTAAAGTTCGTCTTTACAGACCATTCAGCGCAGAAGCTCTGATCGATGCTATCCCGGATACAGTTAAGAAGATTTCTGTTCTTGACAGAACAAAAGAGCCAGGAGCACTTGGCGAGCCACTGTACCTGGATGTTGTTGCAGCACTTAAAGGATCTAAGTTCGATGCAGTTCCGGTTTACACAGGACGTTATGGACTTGGTTCTAAAGATACAACACCTGCTCAGATCGTTGCTGTATACCACAACGATGAGAAAGCTAAATTCACAATCGGTATTGAAGATGATGTTACACATCTTTCACTTGATGCTGGTAAGCCACTTGTTACAACACCAGAAGGAACAATCAACTGTAAGTTCTGGGGACTTGGAGCAGATGGTACTGTTGGAGCAAACAAGAACTCCATCAAGATCATTGGTGATAACACAGACATGTATGCACAGGCTTACTTTGATTATGACTCTAAGAAGTCCGGAGGTGTTACAATGTCTCACCTTCGTTTCGGTAAGAAACCGATTAAATCAACATACCTGATCCATCAGGCTAACTTTGTTGCATGTCATAACCCGTCTTATGTTAACAAATACAACATGGTTCAGGAACTTGTTGATGGAGGAACATTCCTTCTGAACTGCCCATGGGATATGGAAGGACTTGAGGAGCATCTTCCGGGACAGGTAAAAGCTTATATCGCTAACCACGGAATTAAATTCTACACAATCGATGGTATCAAGATTGGTAAAGAGATCGGACTTGGCGGACGTATCAATACAGTTCTTCAGTCTGCATTCTTCAAACTTGCAGCTATCATTCCGGAAGAAGAGGCTATTGACCTTATGAAAGCAGCTGCTAAGGCTACTTACGGAAGAAAAGGTGACAAGATCGTTCAGATGAACTACGATGCAATCGATGCTGGTGCAAAACAGGTCGTAGAAGTAGAAGTTCCGGAAAGCTGGAAAGATGCAGCTGATGAAGGACTTGCTACACCACACATCGCAGACGGCGGAAGAACTGATGCAGTTGCATTTGCTAAGAATATCCAGGCAAAAGTTAACGCTCAGGAAGGAAATACACTCCCTGTATCTGCATTCAATGATTATGTTGATGGATCTACACCGTCAGGAACATCTGCATATGAGAAACGTGGTATCGCAGTAGATATTCCGGTTTGGAATCCAAATCAGTGTATCCAGTGTAACCGTTGTGCATATGTATGTCCGCACGCAGTTATCCGTCCGGTAGCTCTGACAGAGGAAGAAGTTGCTCAGGCTCCAGAAGGACTTAAGACACTTGATATGATCGGAATGCCGGGAATGAAGTTCACAATGACAGTATCCGCTTACGACTGTACAGGATGTGGATCTTGTGTGAATGTCTGCCCAGGAAAGAAGAATAAAGAGACAGGCGAAGTTGAGAAGGCTCTTACAATGGCTAACATGGAAGCTAATGCAGGAGAGCAGACATTCTTCGACTTTGGTAGAGAGATTCCGGTTAAACCAGAAGTTGTTGCTAAATTCAAAGAGACAACAGTTAAGGGAAGCCAGTTCAAACAGCCACTCCTTGAGTTCTCAGGAGCTTGTGCAGGATGTGGTGAGACACCATACGCTAAGCTGATCACACAGCTGTTTGGTGATAGAATGTATATTGCGAATGCAACAGGATGTTCTTCTATCTGGGGTAACTCTTCACCGTCTACACCTTACACAGTAACACCGGAAGGTAAAGGACCTGCATGGAGCAACTCCCTGTTTGAGGACAACGCTGAGTTTGGATACGGTATGCTGCTTGCACAGAATACAATCAGAGACAGACTGAAAGCAAAAGTTGAGAAGATCGCAGAGAAGACTACAGATGAGGCAGTTAAGGCTGCAGCAGCTGAGTATCTTGAGACATATACAGTAGGCGCTACAAACGGAACAGCTACAGACAAACTTGTTGCAGCTCTTGAAGCACTCGATTGCGATTGCGAAGAGAGAGCAGAAGTTCTGAAGAACAAAGATTTCCTTGCTAAGAAATCCCAGTGGATCTTCGGAGGAGACGGATGGGCTTACGATATCGGATACGGCGGAGTTGACCACGTTCTTGCAAGCAAGAAAGATATCAACATTATGGTATTCGATACAGAGGTTTACTCCAACACAGGTGGACAGTCCTCTAAGGCTACTAAGACTGGTGCTACAGCTCAGTTCGCAGCAGGCGGAAAAGAGACGAAGAAGAAAGACCTTGCAAGCATGGCTATGAGCTATGGATATGTATACGTTGCACAGATCGCTATGGGTGGAGACTTCAACCAGACTGTAAAAGCAATTGCAGAGGCAGAGGCATATCCGGGACCATCCCTGATCATCGCTTATGCTCCATGTATCAACCATGGTATCAAGAAGGGTATGGACAAGGCTATGACCGAAGAGAAGCTGGCTCTTGAGTGCGGATACTGGAACAACTTCCGTTACAACCCAGCTGCTGAGAAGAAGTTCACCTTAGATTCTAAGGCTCCTAAGATGGAAGGATATCAGGACTTCTTAAAGGGTGAGGTTCGTTACCTGTCCTTAACCATGAAGAACCCAGACAGAGCAGCTACTCTGTTCGCACGTAACGAGAAAGAAGCTAAAGAGCGTTACGAGCATCTGTCTAAGCTGGTTGCACTTTATGGAAACGACTAATTCATCCTGCAAAGTGAGTTAGAATAGATTTGGTTAAATTAACCCCGGAGAGCGTAAAAACTCTCCGGGGTTTTGTCTTTGGTAAGGTATCTAGTACATCGTTTCGTAAATAACTGTACTAATCACGTAGGATGCGGATTTGAG
>OMCC01000857.1_pt1 | contig 18765 bp, 11 predicted proteins | sample 1674161 | NCBI WGS metagenome assembly OMCC01 (sample SAMEA103958149, study PRJEB25191) | human gut metagenome | biome: human-associated habitat [ENVO:00009003]; feature: intestine environment [ENVO:2100002]; material: feces | place: Germany | collected 2013/2015 | reverse complement strand
CGCCGGTCTCCTTGGTGTACTCAGCGGCCAGATCCTGCCAATCCTGATCCTGCTCGGGCTTGAAGTTCAGGTAGTAGACCTTGCCGGCAGCTGCGGGAGCGGCAGAAGCTGCGGTAGAACTGGCGGTGGAAGCAGCGGTGCTGCTGGAGGAACCACCGCAGGCAGCCAGACCGAGGGCGGCAGCAGAAGCGCCGGCGACTTTCAGGAAATTACGACGAGAGATCATTTTTTTCATAATTGTTCTCCTTCTTCATCATGTGATATACACATTCCGCCTGGCAGCGGAAATGAGACGAAATAAATCAGACGGCCCTTACGCTCTCACCGACCTGCAGCTCAGGCTGGAGGGTGATCTTCTGGGCCGGGGCGCCATGCTCGATCTGCCGCACCAGCAGCTCGATGCTCTGGAGCGCGATCTGCTCGCCGGGCTGGACGATGGTGGTCATCACCGGCACACAGTAGCGGGACATCGAGATGCCGTCGAAGCCGATGACCGATATATCTTCCGGCACCCGGAACCCGGCGCTCACCAGCGCCCGGATGGCACCGAAAGCGATGACATCGCTCATGGCGAACAGGGCGGTAAACTCGGCCCGGCGGGCCAGCAGGCTGTTCATGGCGTGGTAGGCAGACTCGAAATCGTAGTTGGACAGGCCGTAGAGCCGGTCGTCAAAGGTGAGCCCGGCATCCTCCATGGCATCCTGTGCGCCGAGGCGGCGCATCCGACTGGGGTAACTGGTGGTCGGACCGCCGAGAACTGCGATCTTCCGGTGGCCCTGCGCGATGAGGTGGGAGACGGCGGTGCGGGCCGCAGCCCGGTCATCCACGCCCACCATCGAGAGGTTCGGGAAATCCAGCTCGTCGGAGACCAGCGTCGTCAGCACCGAGGGGACGGTGATGTTCGCAAAGCCCTGCTGGAAGTTCGCCACGCTGCCGCCGAGGAATATCATGCCTTTGGGCTTTATCTCCCGCAGGATCTTTTGGGCGGCGTCTATCTCGTTGGCATTCTCGTCCAGGTAGGAGACGATGCCGCTGTACCCGTAGATGGTCGCGGCCCGCTGCAGCTGAACGAGGAAGTCCGAGAAGAAGAGGTTCCGGGTACCCTTGACCACAAAGACGAGGCTGCGGGACTGCTGGATCTTCAGCTGCCGGGCGTTGGTGTTCGGCACGAAGCCCGACTCCCGCATCATCTGGAGCACCTTTTCTTTCGTTTCGGGACGCACATCCGGCCGGTCATTGATGACGCGGGAGATGGTGCTGACGGAACAGCCGCTCAGACGGGCAATGTCTTTGATGGTCATGTTCGGCATTCCGGGAAGCACCTCTCTTTCGGTCGAAGTTCTGGTTTTTACTGAAATCGTGCGGGAACGATGTCGGGAACGGTTTCAGTGACTATAGTATGGCATAATTTGTGGAATAAATCAATAACCCTGAAACACTTTTGGCAGAATTGCATAACAAATCGACCCTCCTTTGTGCAGGTTGATTTGCCCGCAGAGCGAAAAGCAAATTGATTTCCGGTAATTCCCGGTACGCATCAGAACCTCCCGGGACGACCGTACTCTTTTGTAACTTTTAGAGCAAAAAAGTGCGTTCTTATGCAGGATGGATACAAGCTGAACCGACGGGCCGGAGCAAAAATAAGCCGAAAAAATCCCGGTATCCCTGCCGCCGGAGCGGAAAGGATACCGGGAATGAGATCTCTGGGGTTTACTCGGCGCGCAGGGCTTTGACGGGGTTACACTTGGCTGCGCCGCGGGCCGGGATGATGCCGGCCAGAATGGTGAGCAGGGTAGCCAGTGCCACGAGGAAGAGGGCTGCATCCACGGGCAGGGAGGCAACGAGGGTCGAAGTGCCGGAGACTTTCTGGATGATGATGTTTCCGGGGATGAGCAGGATCTCGCTGAGGACGATGCCCATGACGCCCGAGCAGAGGCCGATGATGAAGGTCTCTGCGTTGAACACCTCGGAGACGTTTCGCTTGGAAGCGCCGATGGCGCGCAGGATGCCGATCTCCTTCCGGCGCTCGAGGACGCTGATATAGGTGATGACGCCGATCATGATGGAGGAGACTGCCAGCGAGATGGAGACGAAGGCCACCATCATGCTGCTGATCATGTCCACGATCTCGGTCACGCTGGTCATCAGGGTACCCACGAGGTCGGTGTACTGCACCATTTTTTCCTCTTCACCCTTTGCAGACATCCCGGCGTTGTAGGCATCCAGCTTTTCCAGAATGGTGGCCTTGCTGGCGAAGTCCTTCGGATAGATCTTGATCTGGCTGGGGGCGGCCTCGTCCGCGTAGCCGAAGGCCGTCAGGTTGGCCTCATAGGTGGCGGAAGAGGAGCGGAGGGTGGAGCGCATCAGCTCGGTCAGCTCGGAGGCGGTCATGTTGAGCTGGATGGCCTTCTGAAAAGCCGACGCGTCGATCTTGATGGCGCTCTCCATCTGGCTGCTCAGCTTGCCGATGTTCTGCTGGATGGCCGTCTTGAGCTGGGACTGTATCTGGTCCTGGAAGGTGACGATGCCCTTCTGGATGGCAGCGTCCAGCTGGCTTTTCAGCACCTCTGTGATTTGGTCGGAGTAGGTCTCCATCACGGTTTGGATGGTGGTCTGCAGAGCGCTCGAGAGCTGCCCCTGCAGCTTGTCCGGGTCAACGAGGTCTTTCATGGACTCGGCCATCAGCTTCTGGAACTGCTCTGACTTGAGGTAGGCAGAAAAGCTCCACTTCTTGAAGTTGAGGATGCCGTTGCCGATGATATATTTCTTATAGTCCTTGAACACCTTCTGCACGAGCTCCTGCAGAGCCTCCGGCGAGACGGAGAGGTCCAGCTCTGCAAAGGCATCGCTGAGGTCGATGTCGGGCAGCTCGTCGATGTCGAGGGAAAAATCCGAGAAGTCGATGAGGCTGCTCAGATCGAAACTGCCGCTGCTGAGGTCGAAGGCACCGTTCAAATCGAAGTCGAGGGCATCGGCATCAAAAGAGAAGGCATTCTTGAGGGCGTCGGTGTCGATGGAGAAGAGGCTGGTCAAATCGAAGTCGCGGAGGCTCTCAGCCTTGCCGAAGCTCTCGCCGGTGAGGACGTTGGTGGCGGGGTCGGCCATCTGCTGCTTCACGATGTCGCTGTCGGCAGCGTCCTTCATGACCTTCTCGGTCAGGGAGGCGGGGTAGGCGATGCCGGAGGTGAGCATGGAAGCGGAGGCGGTGTAGTCCGGCTGGACGATGCCCACGATGGTGATGTCCTCGCCGTTCTCCACCAGCTGCTTCATATAGTCCTTGTCGTCGGCCTTGCTCTTCCAGATGCCGTAGGTGTCGTCGTAGACGTAGGTGTCGGCGCTGTTCACCAGTTTGAACTTCAGGCCCATCAGCTCGTCGTAGCTGTAGGTGCGGAAATCGCTGGGGACATCGACGTTCTGGTTCTGGGCGAACTGCTGTATCATCTTGTCCAGCTCGGCGGAGTCCCGCAGACCCATGGAGTAGAGGGCGTAGTCGGTCACAGTGCCGTATTTGCTCAGCACGGCGACACATTCGGTGGGCTTTTCGGGCCAGCGGCCAGCCTTGACTTCGTACTGGGACTTATAAAGGTCGCTGTTGGCGGGCAGCTGATAGAAAACGCTGGTGTTGCTGCCCATGCTGTTCATCAGGCTGCTGGTGACAGAGGTGGAGCCGGAACCCGAGCTTCCCAGACCCAGCATCGAGAGGGTGGAGTCCGGGTTGACCTGATGCACACTGCCGTCGGCGTCCTGCCGGTAGATCTGGGGCGAGACGCTGTAGGAATACTCGATGGAGGTGGCGTCATCCGCAATGGTGGACTCGTCGCTGTCGAGATATTTCTTTAAGGAAGTGAGGTCGTTGGACGTCAGGCCCGACACCATCTTGGTGATGAGCTGGCGGACCGAGACCATTCCCTCCACGCCGCCGGAGGTGTCCTTTTTGCCGTCCTCGTCGGTGGGCAGGCCGGTGGCTGTGGTGCCGCCGCTGCTGCCCGAGGACAGAAAGCTCGTGATGTCCACGCCGCTGCTCAGGATCTGCAGCGGGTATTCGCTCAGGGTGGAGCGCTCCATGTCGGCAATGTAGGCATTGACGCCGGTGGACAGCGAGATGATAAGGGCGATGCCGATGATGCCGATGCTGCCCGCGAAGGCTGTGAGCAGGGTGCGGGCCTTTTTGGTGCGCAGGTTGTTGAAGCTCAGGGCCAGCGAGGTGAGCCACGACATGGACGAACGGCCCATGTTCTTATGGATGGGAGGGGCAAGCTTTGTGTCGTCCGGCTCGAAGGGGCGGGTATCGTCGGTGATGGCGCCGTCCCGCAGACGGACGATGCGGTTGGCATACTGCTCCGCCAGTTCGGGGTTGTGCGTGACCATGACCACGAGGCGGTCTTTTGCCACATCCTTCAGCAGCTCCATGACCTGGATGCTCGTCTCGCTGTCCAGTGCGCCGGTGGGCTCGTCGGCCAGCAGGATGTCGGGGTTGTTGACGAGGGCGCGGGCGATGGCCACGCGCTGCATCTGGCCGCCCGACATCTCGGTGGGGCGCTTGTGGAGCTGGTCCCCGAGGCCCACCTGCCGCAGCGCCTCGGCGGCACGGCGGCGGCGCTCAGCGCCCGACACGCCCGAGATGGTCAGGGCCAGTTCGACATTGGCGAGGACGGTCTGGTGGGGGATGAGGTTATAGCTCTGGAACACGAAGCCGACGGTGTGGTTGCGGTAGGAGTCCCAGTCCCGGTCGGTGTAGCGGCGGGTGGAGATGCCGTTGATGATGAGCTCGCCGCTGTCGTAGCGGTCGAGGCCGCCGATGATGTTGAGCAGCGTGGTCTTGCCCGAGCCGCTGGGGCCGAGGATGGCGACAAATTCGCTGTCGCGCAGGTTGAGGCTGACCCCGTTGAGCGCTGCCTGTGTCAGATCGCCGGTGGTGTATTTCTTTTCGATATTGATAAGCTGAAGCATTGGCCTGCCTTTCCGGCAGCAGAACGGGGAAGTGTCTGCTGGCCTATTCCGCCCGACATTTGTGGACGGAGCGGGAAACATAGTATCTGCTTGATTTTATCAGAAGAATATGAACAATTTATGTCGTAACGGGTGCCAAGTTCTGTGTTTTCTGCCGAAGGATGGAAAAGCGCTGCATCCTGCGCGGAAAAGCGTCCCAAATCAGGAGAATGCGGCAGATGTGTCTTGATTTTTGGAGCGGTTGATGGTATTCTTGAGACAGTATCTATGTTAATATTTTCAGTGTTCCAAAATTCGACGAAAACTGACGCAAATTTGTCGTTGTAACTCCTTTCGACGCTCCATACAATTTTATACAGTATAGTATAAAGTAATTTGTCCGGCATAAGTGGAAGGGCCGGACAGATGGGGCGAGGAGGATGCAGAATGAAACAGGATACCCCGTTGGTGAGGAGATTTTCGACGCTGGAACCGTATTAGGAGGCGTATACCCTTGCCTGTTCTCTGGAGACGGAGGGACAGGGCTGCTGGCTGACCGTGAGCCGGACAAAGGCTCCGGACGACCCGGCAGACACAGCCCGTACATGGGTCCCGGCCCCGGAAGAGGAGTGCGGACGGCTGCTGCAGTTTTTGTATGAGAATTCGGTCCAGCCGGAGCTGTGGCAGGATGTTATTTCCTGCTGGTATCCGCAGGCGAAGCAGGCAGAACACCTGCAGGAAGGGAGGCGCGTCGTGTGAGCTATGAGGAACAGGACGTCATATGGCGCGTAGCGCTGGCCAGCTATGACCCCAGAGAGATGAGGGTGTGGACACGCTATCTCGAGGAGCGCAACCCGGCCATCCGCTGCACGGGCTACCGCAGCAGCCGGACGCTGCTGGAACGGCTCGAGCAGGGCGATGTGGACGTTCTGGTGCTGGGCGGCAGACTGGAGGACATGGACAGCATCCAGTTTCTGCCCAGGATACGCGGCCTTGCCCGCAAGCCTCTGGTGCTTCTGCGGGACGACGGACGCAACGAGAAGTCGGCGGTGGAGAGCCTGAGTCAGGAGGATGCATGCTACCTCATCCGTCAGGCCACACTGGAAGATATGCTGCAGGAGCTGCGCGCCCCGGCCCACCGCCCGGCGGAGAGCCTGGAAAAGCGCTGCGAGCGCATCTATCTCAGCTGGGGCGTGAGCACCTGCGACGCCAACAAGCGCTACCTGACCGGTGCGCTTCGGGTGATGATGGGCTCCGACCACCGTCTGGCCATCCGCAAGGAGATATTAGGGCCGGTGGCGGAGGAATATGGTCTCACCGTGGCGGCTGTGGACAGCGCCCTCCGGCGGCTGCTGGAGACGCTGGACGAGACCGGTACCCAGACATGGCGGGATTTTCGAAAAGAGTATGGCTTAGAGCGCAGGAAGGTGACCATCGGCCGCCTGCTTTATGCGCTGGAAAGTAGACTGAGTCAGCAGTGAGGTGCTGACCACACGACGCGGAGGTAGAGCAGAATGCGCAGGCGAAACGATGGAGCAGGAGTCTCCCCTCAGGAGGAGTTTGGGGATGTGTGCTTCCATGCCCTTGGCATCATCGACCAGAACCGGGAGTATCTGCAGATGCATCTGCTGGCGTCGGCCGACCTGCCCACCCGGCAGGCACTTTCAGACATCCAGATAGAGTCTGCCCGGCTGGACCGCACGGTACGCAATGCCATAACACTTTATCAGCTGGAAAATGAAGAGCTGAGCGAGCTGCAGCCTCTGGACCTGTGCGGTCTGCTGGAAAAGGCGGGCCGTCTGGCCCCGGACATCCAGCGGTCGCTGGAAATAGCGCTCACGACGGAGAGCGGGGGCATCGAGCACTGCGCCGTCATGGGCGTCCCCGATGAGGCCGAACAGCTGCTGCTCCACCTCATCTCCAACGCGCTGCGGGCCTGCGATGCAGGCGGCAGGGTGTGGGTGAGCCTGAAACAGAAAAAGACCGGCGTCGTGCTCCGGGTGGAAGACAACGGCTGCGGCCTGATGGAGGAAGACCCCATCGAGAACAACCGCCGCTTCCTCAGCGGCGCAAAGCTGGGTCTCCGCATCTGTAAGCTCATCTGCCGCCGTGCAGGCTGGAAGCTGACGCTGACGGCCCGGCCGGGCGGCGTCACCCGGGCGCAGGTGGTGTTCCCGCTGGCCTCCTGTGAGGACATCCCGCCGGAAATGGAACTCCACTCCAGCGAGGAGAACGACATCCGCGCAGCGCGGTTCGCAAGCCGGGCGGCACAGGAGATCTTTCTGCTGCGGAGATATTGAACGAGACAAAAAGGCATCTGCAATGCGGCCGGGACGGCGCAGCGCAGATGCCTTTGCTTTGTGTGCGGGACAGGGAAGAGAGCGAAAAAATTGACAGACGGTAAAGAATCTTAGTAGAAACAGCCCGAAATTCACAGAAAAGTTTGCGAAATTAACAAAATGTTTAACTTTGAAAGGTGATTTTACTGTTTTTAAGGTGTAAAATAATCCCGAATGATTGATTGTCAGCCAGATTTGGTTTATAATACCCGTGTATGCGAGTCTGAAATTTGATTCGTTAGCAAACAACTTCTGCCCGGGCCGGAGAGTCCTGTGTGCAGAGGGAGAGTGCATTGTCCTTCAGGAGGAAAAACAACTGTGAGAGTAGGTCTTGACATCGGCAGCACTACCATCAAATGCGTGGTGCTGGATGAAAACGATACCCTTTTATATTCGACGTATGAGCGCCACTACAGCCACATTCTGGAAAAGGCGCAGGAGCTGCTGCGCCGCATCGACGCAGAGCAGCTGCATGGCCGGAAAGCGCTGCTCAGCATCTCCGGCTCCGCCGGCATGGGCCTGGCCGACAGCTGCGGCGTGCCTTTCGTGCAGGAGGTGTTCTCCACCCGCGTGGCAGTCAAAAAGTTCGTCCCTGCGACGGACTGCGTCATCGAGCTGGGCGGTGAGGATGCAAAGATCCTGTTCCTGACCAACGGCACCGAAGTCCGCATGAACGGCAGCTGCGCCGGCGGCACGGGCGCTTTCATCGACCAGATGGCGACGTTGCTCAAGATGGGGGCCGATGAGATGAACAAGGCGGCCGAACAGGCCACCCGTACATACACCATCGCATCCCGCTGCGGCGTTTTCGCCAAGAGCGACGTGCAGCCCCTCATCAATCAGGGCGCAAAGACCGAGGACATCGCGGCCAGCATCTACAAAGCCGTGGTCAACCAGACCATCGCCGGTCTGGCACAGGGACGCCCCATCCAGGGCAATATCCTCTATCTGGGCGGTCCGCTGACTTTCAGCACCGTGCTGCGCAAGAGCTTCGACGAGGCACTGGGCGTCACCGGTACCTGCCCCGAGAACAGCCTGCTCTACGTCGCGCTGGGCGCTGCCCTCTACGCCGACAAGGAGTTCGTCCTCTCGGACGTGGCCGCTGCGCTGGATGAGTACGCCGCCACGGCCACCTACGCCAGCGAGCCGCCCCTCTTCGCCAGCAAGGAAGAGTACGAGGCATTCCATGCCCGCCATATGTCCCACAGCGTGCCGCGGGTGGCGTTCAGCGCCCAGTGCGGCCCGGTGCATATCGGCATCGACTCCGGCTCCACCACCGTCAAGCTGGTGGTCGTGGACGAGCAGAGCCAGATCCTCTACACCAACTATCAGCCGAACCTCGGCAACCCGCTGCCCCTTATCCGGCAGCAGCTGCTGAAGATCTATAAAGAGCACCCCGGCCTCAAGGTGGCCAGCGTGACCACCACCGGCTACGGCGAAGAGCTGGTCAAGAACGCCTTCCGCTGCGACTTCGGCCTCGTGGAGACCGTGGCCCACTTCACGGCAGCAAAATACTTCATGCCGGACGTGGACTTCATCATCGACATCGGCGGTCAGGATATGAAGTGCTTTAAGATCGAGGATGGTGCCATCAGCAACATCTTCCTGAACGAAGCCTGCTCTTCCGGCTGCGGCAGCTTTTTGCAGACCTTCGCGCAGGCACTGGGCTACGACGTCAAGGAGTTCGCGGCCCTCGGCCTCTTCGCCGACCGCCCCGTGGATCTGGGCAGCCGCTGCACCGTCTTTATGAACAGCTCGGTCAAGCAGGCCCAGAAGGACGGCGCGTCCATCGAGAATATCTCGGCGGGCCTGTCCATCAGCGTCGTCAAGAACGCGCTGTACAAGGTCATCCGTGCGTCCAGCCCCGAAGAGCTGGGCCGGAAGATCGTCGTGCAGGGCGGTACGTTCTACAATGAGGCTGTCCTCCGCGCCTTCGAGAAGGAGATGGGCGTCGAGGTCATCCGCCCCGACATCGCCGGTCTGATGGGCGCTTACGGTGCGGCCCTCTTCGGTCTGCGCCAGTGCCGCAAGAACGGCCAGACCACCTCCGCCATGATGAGCGAGGAAGAGCTGGAGAGCTTCGACCAGAAAGTCGTCAGCGTCAAGTGCGGCGGCTGCGGCAACCACTGCCAGCTCACCGTCAACACCTTCGCCGATGGCCGCAAGTTCATTTCCGGCAACCGCTGCGACAAGCCCGTCACCGGCAAGAGCGAGGACAACAGCCTCAACCTCTACGCCTACAAGCAGCAGCTTCTGGCCAGCTATAAGCCCGTGGCCGGAAAGCGCGGCTCCATCGGCATCCCGCTCTGCCTGAATATGTACGAGCTGCTGCCGTTCTGGCACGCCTTCTGGACCAAGCTGGGCTTTGCCGTCCACACCAGCCCGGTGTCCAGCCGCGGCCTCTATCTGGCCGGTCAGGCTACCATCCCCAGCGACACCGCCTGCTTCCCGGCCAAGCTCAGCCACGGCCACATCAAGGCCCTGACCCAGATGCATCTGGACGCCATCTTCTACCCCTGCCTGACCTACAACATCGACGAGGGTCTGGGCGACAACCACTACAACTGCCCCGTCGTGGCCTACTATCCCGAAGTCCTCGCCGGCAACTGCCCCGAGCTGGAAGGCCAGAAGTTCATCTACGACTACGTCGGTATCCACCGTCCGAAGGATTTCGTCCACAAGATGGCGAAGGACGTGCTGCCCAAGTATTTCGGCGGCATCTCCGAGAAGGAAGTGCAGGAGGCTGCCAACGCGGCCTACGCTGAGTATGAAGCCCACATGGCACAGATCCGGGTCAAGGGCAGCGAGATCATAGATGAGGCCCGCCGTCAGGGCAGGCGGATCATCGTGCTGGCCGGACGCCCCTACCATGTGGACCCGGAGATCAACCACGGCATCGACCACCTCATCACCCGCCACGGCGCGGCGGTGGTCACCGAGGACAGCATCTCCAACCGCGTGGAGAAGTTCCCCACCAGCGTGCTGAACCAGTGGACCTATCACAGCCGCCTCTATGCCGCCGCCAAGTACTGCACCACCCAGAAGGATATGGACCTGGTGCAGCTGGTGTCCTTCGGCTGCGGCGTGGACGCCATCACCACCGACGAGACCCGCGAGATCCTGCAGGAGGGCGGCAAGCTCTACACCCAGCTGAAAATTGACGAAATCACAAACCTGGGTGCTGTCAATATCCGCCTGCGCAGCCTGTTCGCCGCACTGGATGAGCGAGACGAAGATAAGAAGTAACATAGGAGGAACCTATGGAATACAATTACCCCAAATTCACCCCGGAGATGAAGAAAACTCACACCATCCTCATCCCCAACATGGCCATCACCCAGTTCCGCCTGCTGGAATACGCCCTGCGCTACGACGGCTACAAGTGCGAGATCCTTGGCAACTGCGGCAGCGCTGTGGCGCAGCTGGGCCTGAAATATGTCCACAACGACACCTGCTATCCGGCACTGCTGGTCATTGGCCAGTTCCTCGATGCGCTGAACAGCGGCAAGTACGACCTCGAGCACACGGCCCTGCTCATCACCCAGACGGGCGGCGGCTGCCGTGCCTCCAACTACATCCATCTGCTCCGCAAGGCGCTGGTCAAGGCAGGCTATCCGAACATCCCGGTGGCCAGCCTGAACTTCTCGGGCCTCGAGAAGGACAGCGGCTTCCAGATGACTCTGCCTCTGGCCCGCCGGGCCATCGCCAGCGTGTTCTACGGCGATATGCTCTGCGCCCTGCGCAATCAGGTCGCTCCGTATGAGAACGAGAAGGGCGCTGCCGATAAGATGGTAGACCTCTGGGTCCAGCGTCTGGGCCGTGTACTGCTGGCGGGCAAGGGCTTCACCTCCCGCGAGATGAAGCACACCTTCCCCCTCATCGCAAAGGACTTCAAGTCCATTCCCGTCACCCGTGTGCCGAAGGTCAAAGTCGGCGTCGTGGGCGAAATTTACGTCAAGTACAGCCCGCTGGGCAACAACGACCTGCAGAAGTTCCTCGAGAGCCAGGACTGCGAGGTCAACTTCCCTGGTCTGATGGGCTTCGTGCAGTACTGCATCTTCAACATGGGCGAGGACCATGTCCTCTACGGCGGCAAGCTGGCCATGAAGATGGGTACCGACCAGCTGCTCAACTGGCTGGACAGCGTGGAGCGCTCCATGCTCAAGGCCGAGGCCGACGCCGGTTTCTACGCCCCCGGCCCCTTCAAGGAGCTGGTGGAAAAGCCCGAGGGCATCATCTCGCTGGGTGCCAAGATGGGCGAGGGCTGGCTGCTGACGGCTGAGATGATCGAGCTGGTACAGGGCGGTTACGGCAACATCGTCTGCGCACAGCCTTTTGGCTGCCTGCCGAACCACATCGTGGGCAAGGGCATGGTAAACAAGATCCGCGCGATGTACCCCAGCGCCAACATCACCCCCATCGACTACGACCCCAGCGCCACCAGGGTCAATCAGGAGAACCGCATCAAACTGATGCTGGCCGTAGCAAAGGAGCGTCTGAACGCCCCTGCCGAGGCGAAGCCCCTGACCGCCGAGGAGATCGCGGGCGGTGCGCCCAGCCTCTCCCACGTCTGAGAAACCACAGAAGAAACAAAGAAGCCGCACGGTACAGTTTTTCGCTGTACTGTGCGGCTTTTCTTATGCGCCGGAGCGCTTATTTCTTGTGATACTTGCGGTCTTCCTGCTCATAGGCGGGCTCGCAGGTGAGGTACATCCCCAGACGCTTGATGGTGTCCGTATCCACGCTGGACAGGATGACCGTGGAGTGCATGTCGCAGCCCTTGAGCTTGGAGAGCTGCTGCAGAGCGACAGCAGCCGTCTCATTCTCGGCGGCAGAGCTGGACAGCGCGATCAGGATCTCATCGGTGTGCAGGCGGGGATTCCGGCTGCCGAGGTAGTTGGTCTTGAGGGTCTGGATGGGCTCGATGGCGCGGGCGGAGACCAGGTCGATCTCATGGTCGATGCCGGCCAGCTTCTTGAGGGCATTGAGCAGGGCAGAAGAGGCTGCGCCCAGCAGGGGACCGTTCTTGCCGGTGACGACGGTGCCGTCCGGCAGCTCGATGGCGGCAGCGGGTGCGCCGCCGGTGCGCTCGGCCACGGCGTGAGCCTGCTTTTCCACGGCACGGTCGCCGACAGCCAGACCGGCCTGATTCAGCAGCAGCTCCAGCTTGAAAATCTCACTGTCCACGTTCTTGCCGGTCTTGTGGTCGCAGAGGGCCTTGAAGTAGCGGCGGATGATCTCGTTGCGGGAGGCCTCGCGGCAGACTTCGTCGTCCACGATGCAGTTGCCGGCCATGTTCACACCCATGTCCGTGGGGGACTTGTAGGGGCTCTTGCCCGCGATGAGCTCGAACATCGCGTTGACCACCGGGAAGATCTCGATGTCGCGGTTGTAGTTGACGGTGGTGACGCCGTAGGCCTCCAGATGGAAGGGGTCGATCATGTTCACGTCGTTCAGGTCGGCGGTAGCGGCCTCGTAGGCGAGGTTGACCGGGTGCTTGAGGGGCAGGTTCCAGATGGGGAAGGTCTCGAACTTGGCATAACCGGCCTTGACGCCCCGCTTGTGCTCGTGGTAGAGCTGGGACAGGCAGGTGGCCATCTTGCCGCTGCCGGGGCCGGGGGCCGTGATGACGACGAGGGGACGCTGGGTCTCGATGTAGTCGTTCTTGCCGTAGCCCTCGTCGCTGACGATGCGGGCCACGTCGTTGGGGTAGCCGGGGATCTTATAGTGGCGGAAGGTGCGCACGCCCACGCTGTTCAGCTTGTGCTCAAAGGCTTCGACCTCGGGGGCGGCGGTGTACATGGTCACGCAGACGCTGCCCACGAACAGGCCCATGCCCTGGAAGGCGTCGATGAGGCGGAGAACGTCGAGGTCGTAGGTGATGCCGTAGTCGCCGCGCACCTTGCTGCTGATGATGTCCTGCGCGCTGATGACGATGACGATCTCGGCCTGCTCCTTGAGCTGCAGCAGCATCTGCAGCTTGGAGTCCGGCTCAAAGCCCGGCAGCACGCGGGAGGCGTGGTAGTCGTCGAACAGCTTGCCGCCAAACTCGAGGTAGAGCTTGTTGTCGAACTGTGCGATGCGCTCCCGGATGTGCTGGGACTGCATCTGAAGGTATTTCGCGTTGTCAAAGCCTTTTTTCATGGAATGCTCCTCTTCCTGATTCTACAACTTCCTCTCCGGCACGTCGGTGGTGCGGCGGGCCGGAGGGTCACACAAACACTCTATAGTATAGCATACGACAGGCTTCGGCGCAATTATTTTTTGAGGGCTTCCTCGTGCTCCAGGTGCTCAAATTCTTCCAGCTCCTCGATGTCCTCTTTCAGGAACATCAGGCAGAAGCTGATGAAGAGCAGCAGGCAGGAAAGCCAGATGGCCCGGCTGCCCATGGGGGCCAGTGCAAGGCTGCCAAGGCCGGCACCCAGCGCGAACAGGAAGATGATGGCGAAGTAGTGAAGCGCCTTGCCGAAGGCTTTGGTGTTGCCGCCCACCAGCCATGCGCAGAGGGAATCCATGCCGCCGCGCAGATTGCCGATGCACATGGTGCTGGCGAAGGCATAGCCGTTCACCTTGCGGAAGGATTGTACCTGCATGGCGCAGGAGAAGGAAACGAGGGAGTTGGCCAGAAGATTCAGCTCCTGCGGCAAAAAGCCCACGACGAAGAGCAGCAGGATCTCGAACAGCACCACCAGCTGACGCCAGTGGAGCCACTGCATCCGCTTGAGCTTGAGGCGGATGAACTCAGCCACAAAAATGCCCAGTGCAAAGGCGCAAAGGGGCATCAAGTAGCGCAGTGCCTCGCCCCACTCGCCCGCAAACAGCTTGACGGCCATCAGCACGATGTTGCCGGTCTGGGCGTTGGCGAAGACCTTGCCGCGGTATAAATAGGTATAAACATCCTGTAAGCCGCCCGAGACGGAGAGAAACAGGGCGGTGATAAAAGCTTCGGACATCTGTCCGTGAGGTTTGAGAGATGGCATAAAAGCTCCTCCTTGTATCCAGAAAATAATTCCATGCCATACTATAACGCAAAACCGGCGTTTTGTCAAAAACTGCGCCATATTTTTTATAGATAATGACGATTCCGGGCAGGTATCGCAGGATGCGCTTTGTTTTGCAATGCGGCGCAGACTGTGGTAGAATACAGAAAACAGCTTTTTTCAGGAGAAGGAGGGGCTTTCTGTATGCCCAATATCATCGAGATCACGGATTTCCACGCGCCGGAGCTGGACCCTTATGCCCGGCTGACCCAGAACCAGCTGCGCAATCGCCTCGAGCCGGAGAAAGGCATCTTCATCGCCGAGAGCCCCAAGGTCATCGACCGGGCGCTGGACGCAGGCTACAAGCCCGTGTCCCTGCTGATGGAGCGCAAGCAGATCACCGGCCCGGCAGCGGGCATCCTGAGCCGCTGCGGCGACGCGCCGGTGTACACGGCAGATCGGGAGATGCTGGCAGAGCTCACCGGCTTTGAGCTGACCCGGGGCGTCCTCTGCGCCTTCCGCCGCCCGGCACCCCGCCCGGTGGAAGAACTCTGCAAAAACGCCCGCCGGGTGGCCGTGCTGGAGGGCATCGTGGACTCCACCAATGTGGGGGCCATCTTCCGCTCGGCGGCGGCACTGAACATGGACGCTGTCCTCATCAACCCTTCCTGCTGCGACCCGCTCTGCCGCCGCGCCGTCCGCGTCAGCATGGGGACGGTGTTCCAGGTACCCTGGGGGCAGCTGGGCGAGACCCCGGCAGACTGGCCGGAGAAGGGGATGGACATCCTCCACTCCCTCGGCTTCAAGACCGCCGCGATGGCCCTCAGCGACCGCTCGGTGAGCATCGACGACGAGCAGCTTGCAAAAGAGCCGAAGCTTGCCATCGTGCTTGGCACCGAGGGCGACGGCCTCGCCGCCGGCACCATTGCTTCCTGCGACTACACGGTCAAGATCCCCATGTCCCACGGCGTCGATTCGCTGAATGTCGCTGCCGCCAGCGCCGTAGCCTTCTGGCAGCTGGGCCGGCAGTAAAAACAGAACAGCAAGACCGGGCCGCTGCACAGCTTTTTGTGCAGCGGCCCGGTCTTATGCGTTATATCCCGTTACAGGCTGTCCAGAGCGCTGCGGGCCCGGCGGATGACCCCGGCATCGGTCTGCCAGAGCGCAAACTCCGAAAAGCCCGGCAGGCCCATGGGCACCCCCTCCCGGCGGAAGGTCATCCGGCTGTCCAGCACCCGCTTGCCTGAGAGATGGAAGGCCCGGGCCCCGGTGGCGGCGGCAAGGGCGGGCAGGTTCTCGGGGGTCACACCGGCCCCCACAAGGATCTCCAGCTCCGGCCCGGCGGCCTCTACCAGCCGCTTCAGCAGAGCTGCTCCCTCCGGGGCGCTGGGGGCCTGGCCGCTGGTAAGGATGGTGGAAAGGCCCAGAGCCCGGGCAGCCTCCAGTGCGGCAAAGGGGTCCCGGCAGACGTCAAAGGCCCGGTGGAGGGTGCAGGCCACCGGGCGGCCTGCTCTTTGGGCCGCCGCCCGGGCGGCGGCATAGATGGGCTGCAGGGCCTCCACATCCACATCCCCCTCCGGGGTCAGCACCCCGGTAACGATGCCATCGGCCCCGGCCTCCACCAGCCGGGCAGCAGACTGGGCCATCTGGGCCAGCTCCCAGCGGTCGTAGCAGAAATCCCCAAAGCGGGGCCGCAGCAGAGCCCGCACCGGCAGGCCGGTCTCGGCTTTTACCTGCTGCAGCAGGGCCAGGCTGGGGGTGGTGCCGCCGATGACCAGATCGGCGCAGAGCTCCAGCCGGTGGGCGCCGCCCTGCATGGCCGCAAGGGCGCTGGCGGTGCTGTCCACGCAAACTTCCAGAGTGTAGGGCATGGTGGTATCCTCCATGGATCATCAATAAGACCCGCCGGCAGAGGCCGGCGGGTCGGAAGAGCAAATTATTTTACGCTTTCCAGGAAACGGACAAAGCCTGCACGGCCAGCCTCATCCAGCTTGTAGACACCGGCGTCTGCGAGGACTTCGGCAAAGACATGGCCCACCTCGTCCTGCAGGATCAGATGGACGTTATCGGCGTTCAGCTCGGGGTGGCGGTCCAGGATGTCCTGAGCCCACTCCGCGTGCTTCTGCAGGGCCTCGGGGTACCCGGCGGTGGGAGCCCGGGCCACCAGCAGGTCGGCCAGGTCAAAGAGCTCCTGCTTCAGGCGGCTGGGCAGAACGGCCAGACCCATGACCTCGATGAGGCCGATATTCTCCTTTTTGATGTGGTGGAGCTTTGCGTGGGGGTGATAGACGCCCAGCGGATGCTCCGGCGTGGTGATGTTGTTGCGCAGCACCAGATCCAGCTGGAACTTGCCGTCCCGCATCCGGGCGATGGGGGTGATGGTGTTGTGGGGTTCGCCGTCGGTCTCGGCGTAGACAAAGCAGCTCTCGTCGGTGTAGCCCCGCCATGCGGTCAAAATCTGATCGGCCAGCTCCACAAGACGTTCGTCGTCGGCGCAGGTGAGGCGGATGCAGCTCATGGGCCAGTGGACGATGCCGGCGTCCACGTCCTCAAAGCCGGGGAAGACCCACTTCTTCTCGATGGGCGCTTTGGCCATGGCGAATTCGTAGTGGCCGCCCTGGAAGTGGTCGTGGCTCAGGATGCTGCCGCCCACGATGGGCAGGTCGGCGTTGCTGCCCACGAAGTAGTGGGGGAAGAGGGCCACGAAGTCCAGCAGTTTGCGGAAGGTGGCACGCTCGATCTTCATGGGGGTGTGCTGGCTGTTAAAGACGATGCAGTGCTCATTGTAGTAGACATAGGGGCTGTACTGGAAATTCCACGCACTGTCGTTGATGGTCAGCGGGATGATGCGGTGATTTTCCCGGGCGGGATGGTTCAGCCGACCGGCATAGCCCTCGTTCTCCACGCAGAGCTGGCACTTGGGGTAGGCGCTCTGAGGAGCCAGCTTTGCGGCTGCGATGGCTTTGGGGTCTTTTTCGGGCTTCGACAGGTTGATGGTGATGTCGAGGTCGCCGTAGGGGGTCTTGGTGACCCACTTGACATCCCGCTTGATGCGGTAGCGGCGGATGTAATCGGTGTCCTGGCTGAACTTGTAGAACCAGTCAGTGGCGGCCTGGGGGCCGTCGGTCTCGTACCGCTCTTCGAAGTTGGCGCGGACGATGCTGGGGCGGGGCGTCAGCACACCCATGAGCCGGGTGTCGAAGAGGTCGCGGGCCGTGGGGCTGTCGTCGCAGACGCCCCGGGCTGCGGCATCGTCCACCAGCGTTTTCAGGATGCTCTCGAGGTCGGCGTAGCAGACGTCGCCCTCCGGCTCCGTGAAGCTGTCGAGCTGCATGGTCATGAGCAGCTGGTTGCGGATGTAGATCTCGTCGTCAGGCAGGATGAGGCCGGTGTCCAGACCGTAGTTGACGAGCTGCTGGATGGCAGTGGAGATCACAGGACAGCACCTCCCTCCGGACGGATGGACAGGACGTGGCAGCGGCCCTCGCCGAGGATGGCTTCCATACCGGCCTTGAACTCATCCAGCATCTCCACAGGCACGAAAGCCTGCACCGTGCCGGCGAAACCGCCGCCGTGGACGCGGACAGCACCCTTATCGCCCAGCAGATGCTTGGCGGCAGCGATGGTCACGCCCACTTCCTGATGCTCCTTGTAACCTGCGGGGATGACGTTCTGCAGATACTCCCAGCTGCTGCGGCCGGACTCGTTCACGAGGCAGAGGAAGGTGTCGAAGTCGCCATCGTGGAGTGCGGCCACCTGCTTTGCCACACGGTCGTTGTCGGCGTAGACGTGGAAGGCGCGGAGGACGGCGCGGTCGCCGCACTGCCTGCGGCACTCGGGCAGCTTTGCAAGGAAGGTCTCGAAGGGCACATCCCGCAGCACTTCGCCGCCGCAGACAGCGGCTACGGCGCGGCACTCAGCCGGGATGGCGGCGTATTCGTCGGTCAGATCGGCGTGGTCTGCGCCGGAGTCGAGGATGCAGAGGGCCAGACCAGCCTTGGAGAAGTCCACAGCCACAGGCTCGACCACAGGCTTTGCGGGGCTGGCGAAGTCGATGGTGATGATGTTGCCCACGCTGGAAGCCATCTGGTCCATCAGGCCGCAGGGCTTGCCGAAGTAGACATTCTCAGCCAACTGGCCGATCTGCGCGATGGCGATGGGGGAGACCTTCTCGGTCATGAAGCAGTCGTTCAGGATGACGCCGATGAGCACCTCAAAGGCGGCAGAAGAAGAGACGCCGCTGCCCTTCGGCACGTTGGAAGAGATGTAAACGTCCAGACCGGCCAGCTTTGCGCCCCGCTGGGTGAAGGCAGCGCACTCGCCGCGCAGCAGGGCGGCGGTGGTGTTCTCCTCTTCCTTGCGGGCCTCGAGGTCGTTCAGATCAATGACGCACAGATCATAGCCCTCGCTCTGGACGCGGAGCTGGTTCTTATCGTTGGGGGCTGCGGCGGCGATCATGTCGATGTTCACGCTGCCGGCCAGCACCCGGCCATGCTGGTGGTCGGTGTGGTTGCCGC
>OMCC01000843.1_pt1 | contig 18932 bp, 10 predicted proteins | sample 1674161 | NCBI WGS metagenome assembly OMCC01 (sample SAMEA103958149, study PRJEB25191) | human gut metagenome | biome: human-associated habitat [ENVO:00009003]; feature: intestine environment [ENVO:2100002]; material: feces | place: Germany | collected 2013/2015 | reverse complement strand
GAGACTAAGAAAGAAAAAGGTCTCGTCGATGTTGATGCGATCGCGGATGATACCCTGCACGGGCTGCTTGCCGACTACGATAACGATGACGATGGCCAGCTGACCGCCAAGGAGACCCAGCGCATCACGAGGTTGGTCGTGAGTGACGAGGTGACGGATTTCACGCCCATTAGCAAGCTGGACAAGCTCGATACGCTCGGCATCAATACCCTGAGCGCCAAGAGTGCGGACTTTAGCGAGCTCGAGGCACTCGAGGTGCTCAAGTTTGGCGACATGACGACCCAGGACCTCGACCTGAGCGTCTGTCCCAAGCTTAATTCCTTTAAGATCGAGGGCCTTAAGGGTGCTGTCAGTTCCATCAACGCCTCGGGTCTTAAGAACCTAATGTTCTTTACCGTTGACCAGGGTCTTCAGGGTGACGTCGAGAAGATTGATCTTTCGAATGATGACATTCTTGGCGCACTCGAGATTACCTGCAACGTCGGTGAGCTCAACCTGTCGGGTTGCAGCCACTCGTTCCCCAAGCTCAACATTGCCGCTGATCACATCGACAAGATCGTGGTCGACAGCAACACCAACGCGGACCTGGTGGCTACCCTGCGTGACCTTTGCGCCCAGAAGGGCTGGACGCTAGAGGAGCGGTAGGCTTCTCCAAAGGGATGGACCAGTGCTTGTCGCAAAGCCATAGCTAAATGAAAAAGGGGGCTCGGTTTTGAACCGAGCCCCCCTTTTGTCTATTTCTGAACAGCAGCTGTCTTTTCTTTTTCCTCCTTGAGTAGCTCGCCAAGCTTCTTGCCGTCTTCGGTCTTCCAGTCAGCCATGCCACTGCTGCAGCGACCGATAACAAACGCAGACGCAGCTGAGGGGGTTGGGAATACCAGTTCTTCGGTTAGGATGTTGTCCTCATTGATGAGGTGCTGGTATTTTTGACGGCTTTCATATGTGGGCTTGCGGGCAGATGCGGTGGTGCCTTCGGCAATTCGTGATTCGGCTGTTACGATAAAACCCTTGCTAGTGAAGAACCCGTATGCATCGGATCCACGACCGTCCGTATGAAGCTTGATTTGCGATATGTCTTGTGGGGCGCTGATCTTAACGGGGACATCTTCGATTTCTTCAGTGGCGTCTTCTCGCATATGATCGATGGCAGCTTTGACCTTATTGGCAAGCCATTGAACAATACAGTCTCTAACAAAGAAATAATCAGGACCTTGGGCTTCGTTCTTGAGCAAGTCGATCAGTTTTGGCAATATGCCCTCGACGCCATTGACCTCTTTGATTTTTTTCCAAGTATCGCAAGCATTTTCGTAGGCGACTTCAAAACTGTCTTTACTATCAAAATGCAGGTGGGATTTATCGCTCAGTTTGTCTGCAACGGTTTTTTGATCAGCCCAAAAAACCGGAACACAAAGGCTTTCGTGGTGTTCTTCGCTATCGATTCGATTGTCAATTTGATTCATGCTAAACGTGTTGAATTCATATCGGCAAGGATCGCTTGTAAGGTATGCTTCTGTAATAAATGCTAGGAGGATATCGCTGTTGGACAGATCTTTATCAATCTTCTTTCGCCACTTATCGCCGAGACTGATTGAATTTAAGTCGATCACTTTTTCCACTCGGTATTCGCTGTCCTTGAGAAGATCATTGTTAAGCTTGTCCATTGTTCGGTCAACAATATCTAGGAGATGGTTGAATAGATTGTCGTTGCGTTTGTAGCTAATAAAGACCTTTACTAGGGTGTTGCCATTTCCATCCTTTTCAACTCCTAGTATGGACTGCTGCTGGTTCATGGGTTCCTCCGTTTTGCCGATTGCTGTTATTTGACGATGCTGCCCTTGGCGATGCGAGCTGAGAGGGCGACGATGATTCGGTCGTAGGCGTAGACGTCCTTGCCCAGCAAGAATCCACGGGCACCGAGTATGTCGTTGTCGGGTGTCATGTAGGCGTGACGCATGAGGATGTCGGACTTGCGAACGCCTTCGGCCCCACTCTTGTTGGCCTTGCCGCTCAGGAACGCATCGACGGCTGCTGCACGCATACGCTGCTCGCGTTCCTGTTCGACGGTGCCGTGTCCCAGTTCGGTCATGCCCGTTGCCCGGCAATAGGCAAGCCAACGATCGTGCTCCATGTCCCCTAAACGACAGATAAGGGCGAATGCCTCGCGGTTCTTCTGCTCGCTGGCATCGAACTCGGTTTTGGTGGCCGCGTCGGGAACGACGGAGCTTAATATCGCATTGACAATGTTGTCGTTATTCGAAGCCGGCTTGACCTTGCCCTGCAGCTTCTCCCTCCAGGCCTGCTCGAAGGATCCCTGCTCCACGTCGGCGTCGCTAAAGCCAAGCGCCCAGAAGCGGTAGGGGATATGTGCTGCCGAAGCTCGGCTGCTGCTCTTGTTGGATTCTTTGCCGTTGTAACTATTAACTGCCCTCTCAACGGCGAGTGTTGCGTCAAAATCATTCTCAATAGAGCCATTAAAGCAAAGGTCGTATGCCGCATTGAGCTGCACGGCCAGGCGCTCGCGCTCGTCATTGATGATGTTACTGTAGGTGTAGAACGCCTTGCGGGCACCAAACGGATGCATGATATTGGCGGCGTCTTTGCCAGTCGCCTGAGTCTTATCGAGGCTTTTAAGGGCGCCTAGGATTTCTTCGCTCTCGATATGGGGGCAGATGACGGGTTGCTGTTTGGTGTAGTCCGGTGAGCCCTGGTCGATAAAGCGATTGAAGATCTGACGTTGGAGCATGAGCGAATAGGAGAGGTTTTGTCCACAATCTCCCATGGTTACGAAGGCGTAAAGACGAGCGTCATCGGTAATTAGCGCGTTGTCGGCCTTGGACGATACGCATTTGTTTTGAGCGTCGTAGTGCAGCGTGGTGACGGTGCCGCCGGCAATCAGGCGATCGGTTGTAACCGAGGGCGCCTCAGCTTCTACAAAGCGAATTGTCGGCATGCCGTTGCAGCTTTCGCCAAACATCTCGGGGTAGCGGGCTGCTTCGCGTTCTAGTATCGTTCGGGCGTTGGGGTCGACAACAACAATGTTCAGACGAACGCCCGGCATGCGACCCATCCAGAAGGAAGTGCGTGTTGCCTGCATGCCGAAATCGCCTGCGCCGAAAACGAGAACGGTGAGATTCTGGGGCTTGGGATTTGGGTTGACGGAGATATCGATGGGCTCGAGCACGCTGTAGAGTGGAGCTTCTTCAAGTACATCGTATATTTCGTCTTGTACGCGTGAGAGCAAGTGAAGACAAGTCGGCTCTTTGTCGGCTTTGATGGCATCGAAGATCTGGGCATCATCGGGGTTCTTGTGGGTGCAATGGAGCGTAATCTTGGGCGCGCGGCCGGCCTGAGGATCCTTGTGCGTCGCTTCGAGCATGTCGATCGTTGCGCTGACATTGTGTTCGGTTTCTTCGCTCGTTGCGACGACATCGACTGCGAGCAGATGCTTAACTGCATCGCGCAGCGATGTAATCGTTGTGAGCACATCGACTGCTTCGGAGTCGGTGAACACATAGCGCACATAGCCCTGGCACAGATTGCGCAGTACGCGCTGACGCTCGCTGTCCTCGTCGCTGCCTAGACAAAAGATGAGGGCGATGTCGCCGTTGCCATTCGCGTTATTGAGCGTTCCGTCCTTGATGTTGTTAACGATATCACGCGCGAGCAACTCGGTATTGGCGTCGACGCTCTCAAAGATAATTGCATGGTCGGCATATTTGAGATGACGCTTGATAACGCTGCCCGAGAGACGCGTGGCAACAGCGTTGAAGGCAAACAGGCCAATTTCAACGGGAAGGGCGATGATGTATGCAAGTGTGAGCAGCGAATAGAGCAGATTGAACACCTGGCCGGCAATGCTGCCGCCAAGGGGAATAGCGCTATAGACGGTTGACGTCACATCGGTGAGGCCGGTCTGGATGGTCGTTGTCCATCCCACGGCAAAGAAGTTGGTGATGAACCAGCTAATAAAGTTGAAAGCTCCCGGCTCCCAGCCCTCGCCAAGATCCGAGGAAAAGCACTGCGCCCAGGTAACGGGGGCGAATAGGCAAAAAGCGCCAAGAGCAAGAATTCCAAAGGCGACGATACGACGGTTGGAATTGATCTCGAAGCCAAAGAGTTTGTGCTGACAGTTGTGCCGTTCCAAGTGTATGGAATAGCAGAGCGTGACGAGAGCGACGAGGAATGCCGCGAACCAACAGATTGGAGAAATCAAAGTAGGTACCTCCTGTGAGTATAGAGATGAACGGATAACGTGAACTGGGCCTGTTGCCGCCTACGTAAACATGCGGTCTCTCAGCCCGGCCGCCTCGTTAATCTCGACGTTGGTGCGGCCTTGGTGGTCTTCGGTGCGCTTGCTGGTGAGTTTGCCGTCCTTTAGTCCGTAGGTGGTGTACTGAACGATTGCGCCGGCGGTTTCGGCTGCCTGACGTAGGGGCTCGTAGGTGTCGGCTTGCTCGCACCATGTATAGAAATCATCAACGGTGGCGTTGGGATTGCCGCTAAAGAGTCGATACCATTCGCGTCCAAAGCTGCCAAGGACCGAGAACGTCTTTTTCTCGACAAGCTTGTCGCCCTTGTACTTGTAGTCCAGCGTGAGGTCCACCAGATAGGCGGCTCCCGTTTCAAAGGCGTTCTCATTGCCCTGATGACCGATGACCTCGGCCTCCGGGTAGTACTTGTCAATAAACTCGGCAGCGTCGCCTTCGTAGTCGGCAACGATGCGCACGCTCTGCACCTTGCCCCGCTTGTACGTGTAGTGCAGGATGCGCAGCAGCCGCTCCTGCCAAAACGCATAAGAAAACAGGTGGTCGACAAAGTGCGGGTTCTCAAGCCGATTGGCCCGATCCATCCAAACAGTTTGGAACAGTTGGTAGTCGGCCTGCGGCTCGCCCGTGACCTCGCGGAACCACTGTACGGCGACGTCGGCGGGGATACAGAACGATAGTCGCTCCTGCGGAGTACCGCTCTTGGTCGTTTTGGCGCGCAGGGGAATCTCGACCTCGTAGCCAGAACCGTCGTCCGTTCCGCAGTTTAAAACGGGCGGCAGCATAAACTGGCAGGGGCCCTCGTCGCATACGCGCATCGGCTGGGGGCTAACAGGTTGCCCTTCAAACTCCATCTCGATGTCTGTGTCGTCTTCTTCGTCCTCGTCATCATCTTCGATGCCAAGGTCGTAGCCGGTGTAGTAGTCATCCAGGTGTCGCTCGTTTACATTTCGCCCGTTTACGACGTCAAAGACGGTAACACCCGTCATGCGGTCGCAATACTTTGCGACTTCAAAGAGGTTGCAGCTCTCCTCGGGCGTAAAGTTATCCATGCGGTGCTGGAACTCGGTAGCGCATTCCTCGGGATCATAGCCGTCCATGTCGCTGTCACCGATCCAAAAGTTGGGATCACGATTGCTTTTGAAGTACCACCAGTACCAGACGGGGCAGAATACCGCATTTACGCCAAAAAAGACTTTCTGGATGATGTTGCCGTTGCCGTCGAACTTGTAATCGAGCGGCAAGTTAACAACCGGATCGTTTGATGTGTCACGCGCCATGGTGTGCTCCCTGCGATGATTTGTGTTGCGCGCGAAGGCCAGATTCGATGCGTCTGACCTTCGCGCGCCTGTTGCTTCGCATACTAGGCCGCCTGCGCTGCATTCTGTTGCGCAACATCGTGGACGGCGCGGTTCGACGTCCAGGGCCGATGCCGCGCAACAGATACATGGCCTGGCCGTGCCAATCGCTCTCTAGTAGCGCGCCGAGCGCTGGGCGTTGCCCGGGTTGTAGCCCGCCCAGGCGGCGATGACGTCCGACTCAACGACGCTCGTTGCAATGTTGATAAAGCTGCCGGTACGGGGCAGGTCGGTGTGGAAGTCTTCGAGCAGGTTGGGCTGGAACCTAAAGTCCTCAAAGTTGATGGTGTTGGGGTTGTAGAGCTGACAAGTACCATCCTCGGTAGAGATCGGGCCAACCATGTAAGCGGCCTTGTGCTCTACGACCTCGGTATCGTCGACGTCGATCACCTCTCCGCGATCGTGCGCGGCTGCGGCGTGCTCCATGAGCTCGAGGAATCGGTCGGCTTCGGTGCTGCAGAGTACGCAGCGCGAGAAGAGCACCGTAAGGGCATAACCCGTTTTACGCCCCAGTTTTTCTCGTAGCTCGCTAAAACGTTGCGACTGCTCCGGGGTCATGCGCGTCTTGGACGGCGCGGTCTGCTTGAGTCCGCACGTCTTAAGGAACATCGCGTTGCCCTTGCGCAGGGCGCTCATAGCGGCAGAGTCGCTCTTTGCCGCGGAGACGTCGATGCGTCCTCCCTCGGGAATCTGCTTATAGCGAGAGAAGCCCTTCTCGCCCTCGACGGGCATCCAGTACGTAATGACGTCATTTTCCACTACGCTAAAACAGCACGTAAAGGGCGCGCCGATTGCCGGTGCCTCGCCGTAGAACTTTACGCGTACGGCTTGGTCGGTGTCCGCCATCCACATCATAAAGCGATGGCTATTGTCGCCGTCATGGCTCCGGAGCTTTGCAATAAGGTAGCAAACCGAGTCGCAGCGGCTCTCGAGTGCGGCACCTCTTCCGGTGGCGATGGCGCTTATGTCTTGGGCCTTGAGCTCGATGTCGCGGTGCAGCGCGTTGAGCTCTTCGGATGTCAACAGGTCTTGGCCGAGAAGCCCCGCGACAAGCGCGCCGACTTCTATGTCGGTAGTAAGGGCGGCGTCGATAACCTTGCGGTGCGCCTGGTGGCTTGCATAAGCCGGCATGGGTTTGCGGCCTGTGGCAAATCCAAATGGGTCGCGGATCTGGTCGCCGCCGCGATAGAGCGGCTCCAAAAAGAACATGTTCATGTCATTTTGCTTGCCCTGCTTTTGACCGTAGGCATCGAGGGAGTTCCAGACATGCTTCTCTGCAATGGAGTTCATCCACAGACTGATTTTCGATTTTTCTGCCGAGGAGGTCGAGGTGTTCTTTTTGGAACTTGCGGCGGGACGCGAGGCCGGTTTCTGATATCCAGCGGGGAGAACTTGCTCAAGATCGAATTTTTTAAGCAGCCTAACGTAGACTCCGACCGACGCTTCTTCTGCCATTTCCGCCATGACCGACTGCGATGGGTCGTCGACAAAGGAAATGCGCGTTTTGCCATCATCGGAGACTGCCTGGCAGTAGCCGCATCGAAGTGCAACGTAGCCTTCGTTGTCGCTGCCATGGTCAAAGTACATCTGCTCTTTGCATCCGAGTGTGCCGGGGACGAATGCGGTCGGGTTTGCTATTTCGGGGATCGTAATGGCAGCGCCGGTCGCGCGTTTAAGCTCATCGAAATACTCGACGTATAGCGGAATGTTGTAGTGCTGGACGAGCGCCTCGAGAACGACGGCGTTGGGCACGGAGTGCGTCACGCGATAGCGCACGGAGTTATAGCCCCATTCGACATCGGTTGCATCATCGGGGATTCCGTGACCCACCATGGTCCTCAGGACCTCATCGGGTGAGTCAAACGTGCTATCGGGCGTGCCGCAAATCGCCTGGAGCGAGAACCCGCCAAAGCACTTGTCGAGATCATCGCGGATATACTCGCAGCAGTCATGATTGGGAAAGACGATGCGAAACGTCATCGCGCCCATGGCCTGGGACATGTAGACGTTGCCCGATGCCTGGGCATCGGACTCTGCCTGGGCATCGGACTCTGCCTGGGGCTCCTCTTGGGCGCCAAACTGGTCCTTGAGAAAGTCGAAGTACAGGGACACGTTTCCGCGCTGCGCATACGAACGCATGATGGGGTCGGTGGTGTCCTCAAAGTACTTTTGGCTTCCGTCGGGCATGGACATGGTTCCCATGCCGCAGCGGAACAGGGTGTCGGTGGCACCGTCGAACCCCTCCGGGAAATACACCCAGCAGCTCTTGTCGACCACGTTTGCAAACGAGACGCTATCGCCCTGCGCATCGGCGATCACGGCGCCGGCGGCGATCTCATCGGCATCGGTGTACTCGTAGTAGACGGGAACGCCGATCATCTTGGAGATAGTCTTGGCAACCTCCAGCGAGGGGATACCGTTGTATTCGTACTGGAGCGAGTTGTAGCCCCAGACGACGTTGGTGACCTCTTCGCCGTCGGACCCGCAGGTTTCCAGGGCGGCATTGATGGCGTCGGTCGGATCCATGTGCTGGAAGTCCTCGTAATCGGGGATCACGGCAGCAAAGCAGAACTCGCCATAGTCTCGCTCCAGGGCAGCTTTGGCCTGCATGCAGATATCGTGGTTGGGAAACACGATGCGATTGACAATCTGGTTGATCGAGATCCCTCGGTCGGTATCTTGAAGCAGATGCTCAAAAATCTCGTCCATCGTTCCTTCTTTCGTATGCGGTGGAAGTCCACGATCCCGGTTTTAGGGTTCGTGGCTTTGCTAACCCGAACGCTACCGCCCCGATGGGCGAGAACGTTGCGCAACATCCGCGAGTGCGCAAATTGCAATGCGGAACGGTCTGTGCTGGGGCGTTTTGAGAGCGGATCTGTCTCGTTCCCGGCAATGTTGCGCAACGTCTGCTCGGTATGGTTTTCTACACTTGAGTTGTCCAAAAGGGATTCGGTTCTTGAATGAGGGATAAACGATGAGCAGGAACTCCTATTACGATGACGATATGTCTGAAGAGGACTACGAGCGGGTCATGGAGCATATGTACGAGCTTGAGTGCGAACTCGAGGAACCTCATGATGCTCGCACCGACCAGTTGATTCGCGAGGAGCTCGAGCAGCTTTCGAGTGCCATGTTGTTTGAGCCGGTTGTCAAAAACGGTGAGTACCTTGGTGAGCGCGACCATGTGCCCGGGTATTGGACGAATCGTCGCGATTTGGAGTCCGAGTCTTCAGGCGTTTCGAGCGAAGTCGACGAGGTGGAGAAGGATGAGCCGTTTGATTTAATTGGCTATCAGGGCTCTTCCTCGGGCGGTTCGGTGCTCGACATGTTTACTCCCATTTTAAGGAGTCGCGTGTTCTGGATCTTCATCGCGTTTCTGGTGTTTATCGGCATGCTCGACATGTTCTACGACAGTTTTATTGTTCCTTCGGGCTTCGCTATTAGCCGCATCAATTTCCAGGGCTTGGTGCTGCTGGCGATTGTCGTTGCATGCATTGCCCTGAGGCGTCGTCGCCGTTAACGGCGGTATTGACGCAGTTTCCGATGTTGCGCAACAGAGTGTTGGGGCGGCGCCGTATGCTCGGGTTGTCCTAAAAGCGAGAGAAAGGACAGGACAATGGCTGAGGTTGAAGTAAGGGCTTTGGGTCCCGATGACGTCGACGATATGGTCGATTTGGACGAGCAGTCGGGCTACGAGGTCTACGACGAGTGGGCGGACTTTGTTGAGGACGAGGACGAGGAGAATAGCAGCCTCTGGGGCGTCTTTGCCGATGATGAGCTGGTCGGTTTTTGCGTGACGGGCGGTGCGGATGACCCCGATCTGCCGGATGCCGTTACGGAGCACCCGCTCAACGAGTACACGTCGACGCTTTTGAGCCATGTGTATGTTGACCCCGACTACCGCGGTAACGGCTATGGCGCGCGCCTGGTGCACGACGCCCTGTTGGGATACTGGGAGAGCGAGGGCGAACAGCAGCCTACATTCCTGGATCTGAGCGAATATCTCTTTGACGATGCTGATGCGGATCCGATTAAGCTCGCACAGCTGCTCATCGACTTCTTTGGCAAGAACGGGTTTGAGCCCATTCCCGACGATGAGCACGACATCACCTACACCTGCATGGTCTTGGATTCCAAGAACTTTAAGGACCCAGACGCAGAGTAGAGGCTGCGATCTGTTGGTTCAGCTTTCCTAGTTGGTGCTTGACGGGGCCGGACGTTCCAGTTGTGATGGCTGGACGTCCGGTCCTTTTTGTTGCCTGTCGGGTTTGGTGTTCGGCACGTTTGTCTCGATCTGTAACATCTGGCGGGGGATACGGGGTCTAGATGTTACAGATTGAGATTGTTCCTCGGCAGACAACTCAACTGTCTCAATCTGTAACATCTGGGGCCGGTTTTGCCCCGTAACTGTTACAGATCGAGATGTTAGCCAAGGGGCTGACTGAATGTCTCGATCTGTAACGTGTAGACCCGGTTTTGCCCCGTAACTGTTACAGATTGAGACGATCGGCCCAGACTCGCCCCGTCCGCCTCGTCATCTGTGGTTTACGTGGGGGCATACGGAGTACGGGTATACTAACCGGCGGCGAATCTGCTCCATCGCTTAGGGCTGCTGCGTCTGGACGGCGCGTGATAGGGCTGCCAAAGCGATCGCCAGCGTGCTGAGCAACGTCCTCTCTGTGCGCACCCGTTTTTGTATGTATTAGCGCACTACCAAGCACGCCCGCGCGGCCGCATGCCGTGTCCATTGCGCGTGCAGATAAGGAACAACAACATATGCGTAATTCTGTATCTGACGTCACCGACGCCGAGATTCTGGACGAGACCCGCGAGGCCATGACCCAGGCTGCCTTCGATGCCGCCGATGAGGCCAATGCCGCCCAGGCCGTCGAGTCCGCTACCGAGAGCCTGCCCGCCTTTGACGAGCTGGGCCTCTCCGACGAGATGCTTCGTGCTATCGAGAACCTGGGCTACACGGCGCCCACGCCCGTGCAGGCCGGCTCGATCCCCGTAGTGCTCGAGGGCCGTGACCTGCTTGCCGCCGCTCAGACCGGCACCGGCAAGACGGCTGCCTTTTTGCTGCCGACCATGAACAATCTGGAGCACATCGCTCCTCCCAAACCCGTGCGCGAGCGCGGCGGCCGCAACCGCCGTCGCGGTGTTAAAAAGCCCGAGGGCAACGGCCGCGGCCCCGTGATGCTCGTCATCACACCCACGCGCGAGCTTGCCCAGCAGATCGACGAGGTTGCGAGCAAAATCGCCGACGTCACCGGCCATGTCGCCGTGACCGTCGTGGGCGGTGTGAGCTACAAGCCGCAGACCGCTGCCCTCAAGTACGGCTGCGACATCCTGGTCGCCACGCCGGGCCGTCTGGTCGATCTGATCGAGCAGGGCGCTTGCCACCTGGACGAGGTTAAGGTGCTGGTGCTCGACGAGGCCGACCGCATGCTCGACATGGGCTTTTTGCCCGCCGTTCGCCGCATTGTGCGCGAGACCCCGGCCGAGCGCCAGACGCTGCTGTTCTCAGCGACGCTCGACGAGGAGGCCGTGGGCGAGATCACCGACCTGGTGAGCGACCCGGCTCGCGTGGAGATCGCACCTGCCACGTCGACCGCCGACACCGTCGATCAGTTTGTGTTCCCGGTGTCCATCGAGGCCAAAAACAACCTGCTGCCTGAGTTCCTCAAGAAGGAGGGCCCGGAGCGCACCATCGTCTTTATGCGCACCAAGCACCGCGCCGACAGCTGCTGCCGTCGTCTGGAGCGCAAGGGCATCAAGGCCGCCGCGATTCACGGCAACCGCAGCCAGGCCCAGCGCGAGCGCGCGCTTTCGGCCTTCCGCGACGGCACCGTCGACGTGCTGGTGGCGACTGACGTGCTTGCCCGCGGCATCGACATCAGCGACGTGCGCTACGTCGTGAACTTTGACGTGCCTGCCGAGCCGACCGACTACATCCACCGTATTGGCCGTACGGGCCGTGCCGGCGAGCTGGGCTGGGCCATCACGTTTGTGACCGAGCAGGATGTCGATGAGTTCTACGAGATCGAGAAGCTCATGGACAAGACCGCCGACATCTACGAGGCCGGTGACCTGCATGTGGGTCCCAACCCGCCTGCGGTTGATCCCGAGCGCGACCCTTCGGCCTTTAAGGTGAAGAAGAAGACTAAGCGCGGCAAGTCCAAGAGCAAGAAGAAGCTTGAGCAGGCACGTCGCGACGGCAAGCGCAACGGCGATGACTACGGCGATGTGGCCGGTCGTTCCAACCGTAGTCGCGACGAGCGTCGCGGCGACGGCGAGCGTCCGAGCCGTCCCAAACGCGGCGGCAAGACCCGCGTGCGCGAGGGCGTTCAGGCTCGCGTGGACGAGGCCGTGGAGAGCGTGGCCCGCGAGGTGGCTGCCGAGGAGCGCGGCGGTGCTGCTGCCGTCGAGCAGGCCCCGCGCGGCAACCGTGCCGAGCGCCGTGCCAAGCAGTTCCAGGGCGAGGCGCATCGCCGTCGCCGCGAGGACGAGGACCGCGGCGGTCGTCGCCGTGTCGAGCGCGAGGACGAGAGCCGTGGCTCGCGCGGCGGCAAGCGTGGCTCGGGCGATCGTCGTCGTTCCGGTCGCAATGACGAGCGCGGTGGCCGTGACGAGCGTCGCGGCGGCGAGGGTCGCGGTGAGCGTGGCGCCCGCAGCGGTGAGTCCCGTGGCGGCAAGCGCTTTGAAGAGCGCGGTGGCCGCGGTGGCGAGCGTCGCGAGGGCGCTCGCAGCAATGGCGGGCGCAGTGGCGCCAGGCGTTCTGGTGAGTCGCGCGATCGTCGCGATCCGCGTGCCAGCCGCGATCGTCGCGATGACTGGCGCAACTACGACGATACCCGCGAGGAGCGTCGCGGCGGCTACCGTGGTGGTCGCGGCGGCAACCAGGCCGGCTCCCGTGGCGGCCGCGCCGGCGGTCGCGATAACCGTGGCAGCTATGGCAACAGCCGTGGCGGCAAGCGCGGCGGCAGCTCCCGTCGTCCCGGTGACGGCGGCGGCAAGCGCAAGTAACATACGCGTCGCGCGATAAGGCGAGGCGACCAGAGGGCTCCGGGCATGTTTTGCTCGGAGCCCTTTTTGGTGCAAGGGGGACAGGTTCATATGCACCAACGTCTTGAAGTTGCGGTGGAATACGGACTGTTTTGGCCTTTTGAGCGGCTTTTCAGTCCCTATTTCACCGCAACTCATGATTGGTGCAAGGCGGCCTGACTCCTTTGTACCAAAAATGATCCGGTTTCCTTCGTCCCCTTCGGATCACATGACCCCTTGGGGACGGAGGAAAACGGATCAGATAGGAAAAATTGTAAGGCGTTATTTGCCCACATGGGTTATTGCTCTTTGGTAACGCGTTTTATCAAATATGGCATTTATCTGCGGTAATGTCCTTTTTCACCGCTGAGGACGACGTTTCATACCGCCTGCCGAACCGTGTTGCTGCCAAACAACTTTATAGGTCAGTGTGTTGCGTGTAGCAACTTCGCTCGGCTTCGCCTCCGGGCTGCCATGTGAGAGGGGATCTTATGGCTCGACTGCATGTAATGGAACGCAGCCACGCTCAGGCCGTCATGGACGACCTGCACGATGCGCTCGGACGTCGTCTGGCGGTGAGTTCGCTCGCCCCGTGTCCCGTCGAGTTTACGGCGGCGCTCGTCAACCTGTGCTCCACCCAGAGCTGCGGCAAGTGCACTCCCTGCCGTGTGGGCCTGAGCGCGCTAAGCGACCTGCTCGCCGATGTGCTCGAAGGGCGTGCCGATGAGCCTACGCTCAATCTGATCGAGCGTACGGCCCGCACCATCTACCTTTCGAGTGACTGCGCCATCGGTTACGAGGCCGGTGCCATGGCACTCACGGCTATTCGTGGCTTTCGCGACGATTTTGAGCACCACATCCGCGAGCACTCCTGCGGCTTTGACCGCGAGGCTCGCGTCCCGTGTGTCTCGGGCTGCCCGGCGCACGTCGACATTCCTGGTTACATCTCGCTCGTCGAGGCAGGCCGTTATGCCGACGCCGTCAAGGTCATCCGCAAGAACAACCCGCTACCGCTCGTCTGTGGCCTGGTGTGCGAGCATCCCTGCGAGATGCATTGCCGCCGTGGCATGGTCGACGATCCCATGAATATCCTCGCCCTCAAGCGTTTTGCCGTTGAGCACAGTGACCTCAACGACCACAAGCCGCATGTGGCGGACAACACCGGTAAGCGCGTCGCCGTGATAGGCGGCGGCCCGGCCGGCCTTTCCTGTGCCTACTACCTGGCCGTGATGGGTCACAAGGTGACCATTTTTGAGCAGCGCCATCACTTGGGCGGCATGCTGCGCTACGGCATCCCCAGCTATCGTCTGCCGCGCGAGCGCCTGCAGGCCGAGATCGACTGGATCTTGAGCGCCGGTATCGACGTTGAGCTCGACCACTCCGTCAACGGCGAGGAGCTCGCCCGTCTGCGCGACGAGTTCGATGCCGTCTACCTGGCCATCGGTGCCCACAGTGACAAGAAGCTCGGCCTTCCGGGTGAAGAGGCGCCCGGCGTGGAATCGGCCGTCAAGATGCTGCGCGCCATCGGCGATGACGAACTGCCCGACCTGAGCGGCCAGCGCGTGTGCGTCATTGGCGGCGGCAACGTGGCCATGGACGTGGCGCGCTCTGCCGTGCGCTGCGGTGCCGAAAAGGTGAGCATCGTCTACCGCCGTCGCATCTGCGATATGACGGCCCAGGACGCCGAGATCGCCGGTGCTCAGGCCGAGGGCTGCGAGGTGCTGGAGTTGACGGCCCCACTCGCCATCGAGACGGGCGAGGACGGCCGCGTGAACGGCCTGCGCGTGCAGCCACAGATTATCGGTGAGCCCCGCCGCGGTCGTCCGGCTCCGCGTGCCGCCGCCACGCCCGAGCGCGTCATCCCCTGCGAGCGCGTTTTCGTCGCCATCGGCCAGGACATCGATTCCAAGCCGTTTGAGGAGATGGGCATTGCCTGCAAGTGGGGCTGCGTCGTCACCGATTCGGACGGCGCCGTGCCCAACTTCGATGGCCTCTTTAGCGGCGGCGACTGCCAGACCGGCCCCGCCACCGTCATCCGCGCTATCAATGCCGGCCGCGTGGCGTCGGCAAACATCGACCACTACCTGGGCTTTGACCACAAGATCAAGCTCGACGTGGAGCTGCCGACCGTCCAGTTTAAGGGCAAGCATGAGTGCGGCCGCTGCGAGCTGGGCGAGCGCGAGGCCGGCGAGCGTATTCACGATTGGAATCTGGTCGAGCAGGGTCTCACCGAGCAGGAGGCGCGCCAGGAGGCGAGCCGCTGCCTGCGTTGCGATCACTTTGGCTTTGGCGCGTTCCGCGGAGGGAGGAACCTGGAATGGTAGAGCCCAACAAAACCACCGTCAGCGATAACAGCGAAAACGGAGCGCACAATATGGTCAAGCTCACTATCGATAATTGTGAGGTCGTGGTTCCCGAGCACACCACGATCCTGGACGCAGCCAAGTCCGTCGGCATCCAGATTCCTACCCTGTGCTACCTGCGCGATCTAAACGAGATCGGCGGCTGCCGCGTGTGCGTGGTCGAGGTCGAGGGCTGCGACCAGCTGGTTGCCGCCTGCAACAACTACGTGCTCGACGGCATGGTGGTCCATACCAACAGCCCGAAGGCCCGCGAGGCCCGTCGCACCAACGTGCAGCTGCTGCTGTCCCAGCACGATTCGCAGTGCACGAGCTGCGTGCGCAGCGGCAACTGCAACCTGCAGACCATCGCCAACGACCTGGGCATTTTCTATCTGCCATATCAAAGGCATTTGGCGGGCGAGGGCTGGGATTTCGATTTTCCCATCATCCGCGAAAACGACAAGTGCATTAAATGCATGCGCTGCATCAAGGTGTGCGAGAGCGTGCAGGGCCTGGGGATTTGGGACCTGACCAACCGCGCCACACATACCGCCGTGGGTACCCGCGGACGCGCGCCGATCGGTAAGACCGATTGCGTCGCGTGCGGCCAGTGCATTACGCATTGTCCGACGGGCGCGCTGCGCGAGCGCGATGATACCGAGACCGTATTTGACGCGCTCGCTAATTCCGACAAGATCGTGCTGGTGCAGATCGCGCCTGCCGTGCGCAGCGCTTGGGGTGAGGAGCTCGGCATTCCGCGCGAGGAGGCAACCGTTGAGCGCCTGGCTTGCGCGCTGCGTCGCGTTGGCTTTGAGTACGTGTTCGACACCGATTTCTCGGCCGACCTCACCATTATGGAGGAGGGCTCCGAGTTGCTCGAGCGCCTGGGCGCCGCTGCCAAGGGCGAAGGCGATAGCCGCGGCTGGCCCATGTTTACGAGCTGCTGCCCGGGCTGGGTGCGCTTTGTGAAGGCGCGCTATCCGGAGTTTGTCGACAGTCTGTCCACGTCCAAGTCGCCGCAGCAGATGTTCGGCGCCATTGCCAAGACGTACTACGCCAAGGTGCTGGGTGTGGAGCCCGAGCGCCTGTTTGTGGTGTCCGTGATGCCGTGCACGGCCAAGAAGGCCGAGTGTGCACTGCCGAGCATGGTGGGCGAGGGCGGTGCGCCCGACGTAGACGTTGCGCTGACGGTGCGCGAGATGGTGCGCATGATCCGCGCGAGCCACGTGAGCGTGGACACGCTGGTCGAGGAGCCGCTCGATACGCCGCTGGGCTTTGGCACGGGCGCGGGTGTGATCTTTGGCGCCACGGGCGGCGTGATGGAGGCCGCCGTGCGCTCGGCCTATTACCTGGTGACGGGCAAGAACCCCGACGCCGACTTCTTTACCGATGTGCGCGGCCTGGACGGCTGGAAGGAAGCTGTTGCCGATATCGATGGCACTAAGGTGCGTGTTGCCGTGGCACACGGGCTGGGCAACGCCGCCCGCCTGCTCGACGCGATTCGCGACGGCCGCGTGAGCTATGACTTCGTCGAGGTCATGGCGTGCCCGGGCGGCTGCGTCGGTGGCGGCGGTCAGCCCATCCACGATGGCTGCGAGCTGGCGGCCGAGCGCGGCCAGGTGCTGTGGGGCCTGGATGCCGCTGCGGACATTCGCTTCTCGCACGAGAATCCCGATGTCCAGGCGTGCTACAGCGAGTTTTTGGGCGCGCCGCTCTCGCCGCTGGCCGAGGAGTTGCTGCATACCGACCATCACGCCTGGTCGATGCCCAACGAGGGGAAGTGCTAGCGATGGGCGCGTTTGATGTTGAGATGACGCGCCGAGGATTTGCCTCGGCGTTTGCCGCGGGTGCGCTGTCGCTCGCGCTGGCTGGCTGTGGTGGCGGGTCTGCCGGGACCGGGTCTGCCGCGGGCTCGGCTGCTGCCGACGGGGCAGCGGCCGCCGCGGAGCCGGTTGAGGTGCACGTCGCCTCGCTCAAGGGTCCGACGTCGATCGGTCTGGTGCAGTTTATGGACCGGGCGGCCGATGGCGAGACGGACAATGAGTTCGACTTTGCGATCAGCGCCGCAGCCGATGAGATCGTTCCCAAGGTCATTCAGGGCGATATCGACATTGCCCTGGTGCCCGCCAACGTGGCGAGCGTGCTCTACAACAAGACCGAGGGCGCGGTGCAGGTCATCGACATCAACACACTGGGCGTGCTGAACGTTGTGACGGGCGACGCGAGTGTGGCCTCGTTTGGCGACCTGGCGGGTCGCACCGTCTACATGACGGGCAAGGGCACCACGCCAGAGTACGTCATGAACTATCTGCTGGAGCGCGCGGGCCTGACCGGCCAGGTGGCGCTTGAGTTTAAGAGCGAACCCACCGAGGTGCTGTCGGCCCTGCTTCCCGACCCGTCCGCCGTGGGTGTGCTGCCGGAGCCGTTCAAGACCGCTGCCATCGCCAAGAGCGAAGGCAAGCTGTCGGCGCCGGTGAGCCTGACCGATGTGTGGGATGAGCTAGCGGGTGACACGGGTTCGCGCCTGCTGACGGGCGTGACCGTGGTGCGCCGTGCCTTTGCCGAGGAGCATCCCGAGGCCGTGGCGGAATTCTTGCGCTGCCATGAGGCGAGCGTGAAGGCTGTCAATGCGGCGCCGGCAGATTGGGCACAGGCCGTGGTCGATGCGGGTATCGTCGATAACGCCGCGATTGCTGAAAAGGCGATTCCCGGGTGCATGCTCGTGTGCCAGACGGGGAAGGATATGAAGGCGGCGCTCGGTGGGTACCTGCAGGTGCTGGCCGATGCGGACGCGAGCGCCGTGGGCGGCAAGCTCCCGGCTGATGATTTCTATTACATGGAGTAGCCCGTGCGTGCGTTTGCTCGACAAATGACAGAGCGTATGAAGGCGGTGACGGCAGCAGGTGCCGTTGCCGCCTTTTGGCTTGCCGTGTGGGTCTTTGCAGCAGCACTGGTGGCGCAGCCGTTGATTTTGCCGGGGCCAGGCACTGTTGCGATGGCGTTGCTGCGGCTAGTATGCGATGCCGGTACGTGGGCGATTCTGGTGGACTCAGGCGCGCGAATCTTGGGTGGGCTGGCGCTTGCCGCGGCGTGCGGCGGCGTGATGGCGGGAGCCTCGGTGCGGTCGCCGACGTTTGCCCGCTTGGTGGCGCCGGCGCTTTCGTTTGTTAAGGCGACGCCGGTTGCCTGCGTGGTGGTCCTGCTGCTCATTTGGTTGGGGTCGGCGCGTGTGAGCGTCGCGGCGGTCTTTTTGATGGCACTGCCGGGCGTGTATTTTTCGCTGGTCGAGGGCTTGGCGCAAGTGGATAAGCCGCTGGAGCAGATGTTTCGTCTGCATGGCGTGCGGGGTTGGCGTCTGTTTTGTGCCCACACCTGGCGCGAAGTCCTGCCGTTTGTGCTTTCGTGCGCCCGCGCTGTGATCGGCATGAGCTGGAAGGCCGGCGTGGCGGCGGAGCTCATCGGCATGGCGACGGGCACCGTGGGCGAACGCATCTATCAGGCGAAGCTTTTGATCGAGACGGCGGACCTGCTGGCGTGGACCGTGCTGGTTGTTATGGCTTCGTGGGCATGCGAGCGCGTGCTGGTGTGGTTGCTGCGGGCTTCGGGGCCCGTGGCGTGGCGTACTGCCGTGCGGGCGCATGGGCGCGGTGGCCGCGGGCGTGCGTGCGGCTCTGCTGGCGGCGGGGCTGCTGCGGAGCTTGCGCTCGCCGTGGGCGACCGGGCGCCCTGGTCGCCGGCGCTCGACGGACTGGTGCTTCATGTGCCCGCCGGTGGACGCACCTGTGTGATGGGCGCTTCGGGCGTGGGCAAGTCGACGTTGCTTGCGCTGGTGGCGGGGGAGTGCGCACCGTGCTCCATGGTGTTTCAGGATGTGCGCCTGGTAGAGGGCGCCTCGGCTTTGGATAACGTGCTGGTGTGCGCCG
>OMCC01000842.1_pt1 | contig 18942 bp, 15 predicted proteins | sample 1674161 | NCBI WGS metagenome assembly OMCC01 (sample SAMEA103958149, study PRJEB25191) | human gut metagenome | biome: human-associated habitat [ENVO:00009003]; feature: intestine environment [ENVO:2100002]; material: feces | place: Germany | collected 2013/2015 | reverse complement strand
CCGAGAACGTCATCTATGCCTGCAAGCTGGGCGACGCCACCAACTGGTTCTCCTACCGCGGCACGGCGGCAGACAGCTACGCCGTGACCGTGGGCAGCGACGGAGCATTTACCGGCGCGGCTACCTGCATGGGATACGTGCTTTTCTTCAAGGAGAACGGCTTACACAAGCTCTACGGCACCAAGCCCAGCGACTACCAGATGAGCAGCATCCAGTGCTCGGGCGTGGCCAAGGGCGCCCACCAGAGCCTTTGCGTCATCAACGAGACACTGTACTACCTCTCGATGGACGGGGTGATGGCGTGGGACGGCAGCCTGCCCACCAAGGTGTCGGCCTCGCTGGACGAGACGGCCATGAGCCGGGTGACAAGGGCGGCCGCCGGCGGGCTGGTGGGGCGGTACTACCTACACACCGAAAGCCCCGGCGGGCAGCGGCTGCTGGTGTACGACACCGAGAAAGGACTCTGGCACGAGGAGGACGCCACCGGCTGGGCCATGTGCAGCACCGGGCGGCAGCTCTATCTCTGGGACAAAGAGGCCATCTGGGCCGCAGACGGGAGCCGGGAAGCCGGCGGCGAAGAGGACACGGTGGAATATGAGGCTGTGACCGGAGACATCGGACTCGGAGACCCGGACGACAAGTATTGCAGCCGGGTGACGGTGCGGCTGGACGCCATGGAGCGGACCGTGGTGACGCTGTGGGCCAGCTTCGACGGCGGCGAGTGGCAGGAGGTGGGCCGGGTGGATACCGCAGGGAAGCGTGTGCGGGTGAATCTGCCCTTCGTCCCGACCCGGCACGACACCATGCGGCTGCGCCTGACCGGAAAAGGGCAGATCGCAGTGAGGAGCATCGCCATGACGCTGAGCAGCAGCGAGGGCGGAAGAGTGAACGGAGGTGTACCGAGACGTGGCTAGTATCGTAGGGCTTTCGAAGATCTCCATGCCGAGGCTGGACGGGCTGGATACGGCCAGCGCCCGGGAGCTGAGAAATTATCTGTACCAGATGCAGGAGCAGCTGGAATACATTTTGAGCAACATTGACACCGAGAACCTCTCGGGAGACTTACAGGAGAAGCTGAAATAAGGCGGGAGAGGGCCTTTAGAAACGGCAGCAGACGGGAAGAAAACCTCTCAGCTTTGCAGTCCGCCTGACGGCGGCGCTGCAAAGCAGCTCCCCTAGCGAGGGGAGCCTTTCTTAAAGGAAGGAGTGTAATTATGAGCAGTTTGAGCAATGCGAGAGCACAGCTGGATGCGTGGGAGGCGAAGAAGCCGGAAAGCTACACCAGCAAATACAAGGACAAGATCGACGGCGTGATGGGCAAGCTGGACGGGATGAAGGATTTTAGCTACGACCCCACCCGGGATGCGGCCTACGAGCAGTATAAGAACAGCTACGCCCGGCAGGCGAAGCTGGCCAACGAGAACGCCCAGGCCAACGCCAGCGCCATCTCGGGCGGGTACGGCTCCAGCTACGGCACCCAGGCAGGCCAGAGTGCCTATCAGAACGCCATGGCGGGACTGAGCAGCGCCACGAACGGGCTGTACAGCCAGGCGCTGAACCAGTACACCCAGAAAAAGAGCGACCTGCAGAACCAGCTGAGCGGATACCAGCAGGCCGAGGCGCAGGACTACGAGAAGTACCAGACCAACTACCAGAACTGGGAGAACCAGCGCAACTACTATCAGAGCGCATACAATCAGGCGGCCAGCGAAAGCCAGGCAAAGAAGAGCCGGGGGACGGGCCTCTTTGGAACCATCCTGAGCGTTGCCGCAAGCCTGCTGCCGTTTTTGCTGTGAAAATAAAGCGACCGGCCCGGAAGGGGCTGAGCGGTCAAAAACCTCTCCGTCACGCCTGACGGCGCGATGCAAAGCAGCTCCCCGGGAGAGCACTATCCCGGAAGGACCTCTCAGGCGCCATGCGGCGCCAGCTCCCCTAGCGAGGGGAGCCTAAGAGGAGAAAGGATTTGAGAAATGGGAGTTTTTAAGAGATACAGGGACGCGCAGGCGGCACAGAAGGAAGCGGAGAACGCGATGCCGGGGGCGTACCAGAGCAACTACACCGACCGGATCAACGAGGCGCTGGACAGCATGGGCGCAGCCAGCAATGCAGGCTATGACGTAGGCACGGACAGCGAACTCTACCGGCAGTACCGCGCGGGCGCGCAGGCGAATGCCAGGGCGGCGGCTGAGAACGCCGCTGCGGGCGCTGCCGCGCTGAGCGGCGGGTACGGCTCGAGCTACGCAAACAGTGTGGCCCAGCAGGGATACCAGAAAGCCATGGCCAACGTGGACGACGGGCTGGCCGGACTGCGGGACAAGGCCCTGACCATGTACCAGCTGAAGCAGAACGGCCTCTCGGGGCTGCTGAGTGCGCTGCAGAATCAGGACAGCCTCGAGGCGGCGGAGCATCAGGGGGCTGTGGCCAACGCGCAGGACTGGCGGGACTACAAGAAGAGCCGGGCAGACCAGGCGGCGCAGGAGAAGAGCGATTTCCTCTCGAACCTGTGGGAGATGGCGAAGAGCGTGGGCAGAGCCGGTCTGACGGCCTACGACACCTACAAGGGCTACACCCAGCAGCAGTGGGAGAACGAGTTTGCCCGGGAACAGTGGGAGTACAACAAAGAGCGCACCGGCCAGAGCGATGCACTGAATGCCTACGAGCAGGCGTTCAACCTGTACCAGCAGGGAGCGGACGATGCCGCGAACGCCGTGCTGGGCCGGTATGGTCTGGATACCGGAATCTTCGATAATTACAGCGGCGCACCCATCACCCGCGCAGACAAGGCGGGTGCGCTCACGACCGCGGCCGGGCTGGCAGGCGGCGGCAGCGACGAGGCTGCACGGGCGGTGCTGGAACTGTACGGCCTGGATCCGAACTCTGTGGGGAATTACAGGACGATCGCAGGACGGCAGCTTGCAACAACGCTGGCGAAAAAGAGCGCAGGGAGCTCGGGCGGCTCTTCGGGCAGAAGGAGCAGCGGCGGCACGAAAGGCAGCGGGAGCAGCTGGACGAACAGCGAGCTGCAAAGTATGGCAAAGACATTTTCCTCTATGAAGGGAAATGAGCCGCTGTACGATTTTTACAAGAAGACCTTAACGGATAATGGGTGGCTCGATGCAGATACTGCGAACGACCAGAGTGCAAGCCAGAGCGGCGACGTAGATATGGCGGCAATGCTGGCAAAGAACTATGCGAAAAAAGGTTATAGCGCGTGGGCTATCATGAACAATATGAGCCAGAACGGGTACAGTGATAACGAAATCGCAAGAGCGCTTGAGAAAGCGGGGGTGAAGGGCTGATGGCGTGGACAGCAGAAAAAGTTAAGGCGATGAGAGAAAGCAACCCGTCGAAGGCGGCAGAAAGCTCTGGGTGGACGGCGGAAAAGGTGAGAGCTATCCGCACCAAGACACCGAATCCGTCCACTGCGTCGAGCACAGTACCGCCCAAAAGCAACATCTATGCAGATGCCTTGCAGCAGTACACCGAGCGGCACGCCAGCGACATGGGGGAGGTGGATGCGAGGAACGAGCCCTCTCAGGCGCTGCGCGCCAGCTCCCCCAGAGTGGGAGCCACTGGCGTGTCGGGCAAGTTTCCGCTGGACGCTGGAAGCTCTGTGGGGCGTAAAATGGCGGGCGCTGCTACAGAGGGCAGCGGCCCGGCACAGCAGATGCCGGAAGCGGCAGCCCGGGCGCTGGACATGGGGCAGAAATGGGGCGTTCCGGCGAAGAGCGGGAACGTGCTGGAGAATGTGGGCAGCGGGGCCATGGCCTACGGCAGCGGCCCGGCGCAGGAGCTGAGAGCCAGCTTTGCCAAGGACAGTGTACCGGACGAGTTTGACCGGATCAACCAGTGGCTGGACACTGGGGACAACAAGAATCTGGCCGACGCGGTGCGGCGGGTGGACAACACCCACGGCGCGTACACGGACGCCGACCTGATCAAGAAGGGCGGCTGGACACAGGCGCAGATCGACGAGGCCCGGAAGATGAACGCTGCGCTGGACGCCATCCCAGCATGGCAGCGGTATGCGCGCCGGGCGGCGAACACCATCGGCGGCATCACGGACACGGTGGCCGCTGCCCCGGTGCTGGGCGCGGAGTACGGCGTACAGGCGGGAAAGAACATTGACGCCACCCTGAAGAACTGGAAACAGGTGGAGCAGGAGGTAAAGGGCGACGAACACGCCCAGAGCCTGTTTGACCTTTTGACCGACGTGGACATGGATTATAACCCCACATGGCCGGAGAGCCGGAACCGGGAGCTGATCTCGATGGGGTACAACTCCAAGGAGATCCGGGAGATGCGCCAGAGGCTGGCGGGGCTGGAAGTGAGCGACGGCATCGACAAGAACCAGAGCGTGGGCTACCAGCTCTACGACCGCGGGCAGAAGCTGACGGCTGCGGCCCAGAGCGGCCTGAGCCCGACCCAGCGGGCCGTGGCGGGGGCCGTGACCAGCGCAGCGGAGAACCTGGCCGTGGCGGGCGTGAACCCGGCGGCAGTGCTGCCCGTCCTGAGCGCACAGGGAGCGGCAGAGGCCATGGGCCAGAGCGCGGAGAAGGGCGAGAGCGCCGGCAAGGCATTGGGCGGCGGCCTCGCCAAGTTCGGCGCGGGATGGGCCATCAACTCGGTGGGCGCGGCTGACCTTGCAAAGACCATGGGCTCGGACTACGCGAAGGACACACTGGCAGGACAGATCGCGGACTGGGTGCAGGGGCTGGCAGGCAGCTCGGAGCTGGCACAGCACTACCCGGCGGTGGCTGCGGCCATCTCGGGCGGCATCGACAACTCGATGCAGGCATTCGCGGAGACCTATGCGGACATGGCCATTGACGCTGCGCTGGGGGACAGCGAGGCGGCGAAGAACCTCTTCAGCAAAGACACCTTCCTCACCGCGCTGGAAAGCGGACTTTCCGGCGGCGCGTCCGGCGCGCTGGGCGGCGCAGTCGGCACGGGGCTGGCAAAGCTGAACGGAGGAGACGCAAGCCTGCTGGGGCAGACAGAGCACTATGACCAGATGGACCGGATGAAGCGGGCTGCCGCCCAGCAGAAGGAATGGGAGGCCCGGGCAGCGGAGCCCTCTCAGCCGGCTGCGGATAGATCTGCTGATAGAGCGCTGGCGGGGGGAGAACCTTTCAGCCAGGCTGCACCTGCGGCCACTGAAAACATCAGCGGGCGGGAAGAAAACCTCTCACAGTTCCCGTCGGCTGACGCCGCGCGAGAGCGGAGCTCCACTGAAAGTATGCAGCGGGCGGAAGAGACGGCTGTGAACGATGACCCGGCGGTACATACTACGGCGCAGAACGCCAGTATTGAGGAATACAAGAACAGCGTTGACCCGGGGCTGGCGGAGTATGTTGACCGGGTGCGGGCAGGCGAGAAGCTGGAGCCCTACGTCGTGGCCGAGACGGGCGACCGGATGCGCAGCGCCATGATGGAGCTGACGGGCCTGGAGAAGGTGGGCGACCGCACCCTGATGGACTCGAACGCTGTGCAGCACATCACCAACCGGCACGCAGGCGGAGACGGCAGCGCCGACGGCACCATGAAGGAGAGCGCCGACGTGGCCCGGGCGGCGTATGTGCTGAACAATTTTGACAATGCGTATCTGAGCAAAAATAAAGCGGACGGTTACTTTAACAGCAAAGGGAAACGTGCAAGTATCATTATCTTTGAGAAAAAAATAGACGGCAGCCACGTTGTTGTGGAAGCCGTCTGTGATACGAAGAAAAATACGAACTATATTGTTACCGAATATCTTTCGAAAAACGGTGTGGACAAAAAAGAAGTGGCAAAAGGCTTGCGATCCCCCATGAGTGCCGCGTCCGACCCCGGGGTGTACGTCCGAAACGTAGTCGCAGACCCTTCTGCCACAGCAGAGGCGCAACAGGCCCCTATGGATGCCGCGTCCGACCCCAGACATACGTCCGAAACGTCAACTGCGCATTCCTCTGCCAAGACCAATATAGCACCGGAGGGCGGGGATGTCAATGGCAGGAGCTATGCAGAAGAGACACTGACGGCGGACGAGAGCGCGCTGGACGCCGGCGGCTGGGCCAGCGGGGAGCAGAAAGCGGCGGCTGCACAGCTGGCCCGGGCGGGAAGAGTGAGCACGCAGGGCGTGCAGACCATTGTGGACAACATGCCCGGCGGCATCGGCGCGGGCGTGTACACCCAGGCCGCGAAGGCACTGTACCGGATGGGCGTGAACGAAGTGGGCAGCTTTGCCGAGGCGCTGAAGCTGACCGGCCCGGAGGGCAGCATGGGCGGCGCAGTGCGGCAGGTGCTGGCGCTGGGCAAGCAGGGCGAGAACGCCCTGAAGCTGGCCTATTTACAGGGCAAGGGCGAAGCCGAAGTCTACAACGCCCACAAGGCCGGGGAGCTGGGCAGCGGAAAGGGCGCGGTGCGACCGGACGCCGGGACGGTATACCGGGGCGACAAGGCCGTGAGCGGGGACAAGAGCGCAGACGAGGCCTTTTTGAAGCTGACGGCCCAGAGCACCGGCACGCTCATCCACCGGATGATGCAGGGGCTGGAGAACAACGCCAAGGGCTGCATCAAGGCTGCTGCGGGCGAGATGTTCTTTGCCGGAGACGCGGGCAGCGAAACGGTGATGCACGAGACGTTCCACGCGCTGAACCAGTGGAGCGCCGAGACGGGGCAGGCCGTGATGGACCGGCTGCTGAACTATCTTGTGCAGCAGAGCGGCGCAGAGAGCACCGAGAAGCTCATCCAGAGCTACCTCGACAAGTACGCCGAGGCCGGGCAGCAGCTGACCTACAACCAGGCTCTCGAGGAGATCACCGCCGATGCCATGGAGACGGTATTCGGCACGGCGGAGAGTTTCCGGGACTTTGTGCGCCAGCAGGCGGCCGAGGCACGGATGAACGCCGACGCCCGGGGCATCATCGGGAAGGTGATGGACAAGATCCAGAACCTGCTGGAGAGTGTGCTGGCAGACGTGGAGCACTTCCTCAAAAAAGAGCCCACCAACGCCGCCGCCAAGGCTGCGAAGAGCCTGACGGAGGAGCAGCTGCGGGATCTGCGTGCGCTGTATTTTGAGCATCAGATGACGGCGGGCGAAAAGTACCGGGAAGCCATCCACGACGCAAAGCAGGGCAGAAAAAACGCCGCAGCCTCTGAAACAAAGGACGCGGCGGTAAAATACTCCATCGATGTCGGCTTTGAGAAAGCCATCGAGGGGCTGGACGAAGACTCGACCAAGCGATATGCTATCCGGGTGGGCAGCACTTCAGAAGTGCTGAAGAGCATCGGTGTGAAAGGCAAGGATATTTTCTGGCAGGCTGGAAAGCTGCGGAAAATACTGAACAAGCACAGTATCGCAAACCACAATGCGGCGACTGGAGAAGGCTCCATTATGACCAAAGAAATTCTGAAACAGGTTCCGCAGGTTTTGGAGCATCCCATCATTGTACTGCACTCGGATACGAGCCGGAATGCGGACTATGCCAGCCGGATATTCATGTACGGCGATGTGAAGGACGCGGCCGGAAAGCCGGTGAATGTGTCGCTGGAGCTGCTTCCGACGGACAGAAATGGTCTGGTGGTAGATAATATCGCGGTGCTGAGCGCATACGGCCACGAAAGCTACAGAACCGGAAAGGTGGTACAGGGCGAGATACTTTATGTTGACCCGGACACAAAAAGAACCGCCGCTTGGCTGAGGGGTAATAGGCTACGATTGCCGTTCTCCCTCGCAAGCGGTGGCTCTAAAGCTACTTTACACTATGCCGACGGAAATGTCAAGGCCGTGACCGCCGAGCCGTTGCCGGGACGACCGCTGTACTACCTGAAGGCCGTGACGGAGGCCGAGGTCCAGAAGCTCTACCCGGAAAAAGCAGCCGTGAAATACCAGCTGGAGGTGGACGCAGACAGCCGGGACGCCGCCAACAGCAGCGGCCTCGGGGACGTGGACGCCCAGATGGAGACGATACAGAAGGCCGTGGAGACAGGCGGGAACAAGCGGATCTCGGAAGAGAGCCTGCGAAGCATTGCACAGGCCGTGCGGGCCGACCACGGCAGCAAGGTGAGCGCCAAGTGGCTGACGGAGCGGCTGGGTGCGCTGAGCGACTACCTGAGCCAGGGCAAGGGGGTGGACTGGGCCGACGCCAACGCCTTTGTGATGGACATTGCCGAGCAGATCATGCAGAAGAGCTCGAAGCGGAACGACGAGCTGTGGAAGGCATACCCGGAGCTGCACAAGATGAGTATGCAGCTCGAGAAAGGCTCGGCGGCCTGCGGCGAGATCCTATACCGGTACGGAAGCTGGGCAAACGCCCGGAAGGAGGCGGCCCGCCACGGCGTAAGTCTGACCTACACCAAGGACGGACAGGCCAGCCGGTGGGACGGAGACTTTGCAGAGCTGCAGAAGCTGGGCGCGGGACTGCTGCCCACTGAGACGCCCAGCAGCGCCGCCGACGCGCTGGAGGCCATGATGAGCGCCCACGACGCCATCAGGCCCACCTTAGAGAACGCCTATGACGAGGACTGGGACGGGGCGAAGCAGGACATTGCGATGCAGATCTGGCAGCGGTACATGAACGCGCCGGAAATGGCCATCGGCGAGAACGCCCAGCTGCGGGAGCAGTTTGCCGCACAGCGGAAAGAGGTGCGGGACATTGCCCGGCAGCAGGCGCTCGAAGCAAGGGCCAAGGCCCAGATCGCGGCGGTGCAGCAGGCCAGGGAAGCACAGGACGACCTGCTGGAGCCCTACCGGAGAGCTGCGGCCAAAGCGAACTACCGGAAGGAAGTGGCGGAGCAGTTTGCGAAAAAACAGAAGGCCAGTGTGGAGGCCCGGGTGCAGCTGGAAAAGGATAAGCGGCTGAAGCAGGTACAGAAGGCCCGGGATGCCCGGGAGATGGACAACACCCGGCGGAGCGTGCAGAAGCTGACGAGCGAGCTGACCCGGATGATCGAGAAGCCCAGCGAGAAGAGCTATGTGCCGGAGTATCTGGTGGACAAGGTGCGGCCGGTGGCGATGCTGGCCAACGACGCCATCGGCAACCACGAGGCGGCGAAGAAGCTGCGGGCCGAGGTGAACGGCATCTACGGCCCGCTGCCGGCGGACATGAGCATCCGGGACGCGATGGGCGGCCTGAAGAGCGGCATCACCCGGGAAATGAAGATGGGAGAGCGGGCGGCGCTGGAATGGGAGAACAGCAAGCTGGCCGACGCCATTGACGACTGGCTGACCGACGTGAACGAGAACCGGCAGCTGAAAATGGAAGAGCTGCGGGGGCAGATCGAGCAGGCGGACAAGTGGCTGCCGGAGGACACCCCGGAGAAGCGGGCGTGGCTCAAGCGGCTGAACGAAGACCTGCAGGCCTACCGGGACGGTGCGATGGCGTCGCTGAGCGTGGAGGAGCTGCGGGGGCTGCGGGAGATCATGGAGCAGACCATGTTCATCGTGAAGAACGAGGCCGTGATGCTGGGCAGCATCGAAGACGTGATGATCGACGACTTTGCCGAGGGGCTGCACGGTGAGCTGAAGGAGGTGGCCGCCAAGCAGAAAAAGGGCGTACTGGCCCAGCTGGGACGTGCGGCGCGGGACGTGTACCGGATAAACGCCACGAACATCGAGCGGAACTTTGAGCGCTTTGGCGGCTATGTCCACGGCGGCTTTATGGAGCAGCTGGGGCAGATGCTGAACGATGGACAGGCCCGGAAGAGCCGGATCACCGCCGAGGGCGAAGCCATCTTTGCCGACCTGACAGGGCCGAAGCACGAGAAGGAGCTGTACCATTTTACCCATGATCTGGTGGACATCGGACTGAAGACCGAGGACGGCAGGCCGTGGCTGGTGACCCACGATGTGATGGCGGAGCTGTGGGTGCAGCTGCAGAACCGGCAGGGTATGCACCACCTGCTGCACGGCGGCGCGACCATTGCGGACATGAGCCTGACCACCAAGGGCCTGAAGGGCGCGGGACGCCAGCGGGCCGAGACCGTGAAGCTGGGCGAGCTTGTGACCGTGGACGAGAGCGGGAACAAGCTGAACGCCTACGAGGTGAGCCAGCGGGAGGATGCGCTGCGCACCAACATCATCGGGGAGATCGAAAAGAACCTGACCGAGTACGACAACAAGATGATCGCGGCGTTCCGGGAGCTGGGCAAGCTGACCAAGGGGTACATCAACGAAACGAGCCTTGCGCTCTCCGGCGTGAAGAAGGCCCGGGTGGACAATTACATCCGGCTGCACGTTGACCGGAACACCAACGTGGAGCAGAACACCGGAATCCAGTACGACAACAGCGTGGGCAGCGAGGGCTTTTTGCAGAGCCGCGTGAACAGCTCGAAGCCTCTGGAGCTGGTGGGACTGGTGCGGCAGGCAGCGGAGAGCATCGAGAACACGGCCCAGTATGCGGGCATGGCCATCCCGCTGCGGAACGCCGAGAAGGTGCTGAACTCGATGCAGGGTGGAAAGAGCCTGTACGGCCAGATAGAGAAGGTATGGGGCGAGACGGGCCGGAGCTACCTGAACAAGGCGCTGGCCGACCTGTGCGGAACGAAGAACGACCACGAGGTGTTCGACCGGCTGTGCAGCACCCTGCGGGGCAATGCCGCCGCTGCCGTGCTGACCGGAAACCTGAACGTGACCCTTTTGCAGGCGGCCAGCCTGCCGACCGCAGCCGCAGAGCTGGGCTGGGGAAGCACGGGAAAGTCGGTGCTGCAATTTGTGAAGAACATCTCGCCGAGCAAGCTGGCAGAGATCGAGAAGCTGGCCTACGAGCACGGCGACGCGATGCTGCCTACCCGTCTGCGGGGAAGCCGGAGGGGTGAGCTGGGGAGCACCGGGAAGGGCGTGGTGGGTACGCTGCACGACAGCGCCCGGAACGGAGACAACGCCGTGGTGCGGGCCGGTGTGAAGGCGGCGGACGCCATCGGCGACTTTGCCAGCGGAAGCATCGGGAAGGTGGACGAGATCACGACGGCGGCGCTGTACTACGGCGCGATGGAGTATGTGAAGAGCCACCCGACCGAGTTTGACGCCGAGGCGGCCGTCTACGACAGCCCGGCTTACTGGGAGGCTGTGAAACAGAAGTACCAGCGGGTGATCGAGCGGACCCAGCCCAACTACACCGCCATGCAGCGGACGGGCTTTCAGCGCACGAAAAACCAGATGGCCAAGACCCTGATGATGTTCAGTACCCAGCGCCAGCAGAACGCACAGATCCTCGTGAGTGCGCTGGAGGACGCCGCAGCGCAGGCGGCACGGTACAAGGCAGACCCCAGCGCAGCCAACAAGGAGGCACTGGAAACGGCCAAGGCGCGGCGGGCGGACGCCATCTCGAGCCAGATCGTGCAGACAGCCCTCATCGCGGGGCTGGGCGTGGGGGTGAAGCTGCTGTTCCACAAGTGGGGCGACTTACAGGACGAGAACGGCGACATGACCGCGGGGAGCCTGCTGAGCAACTTTATCTATCAGTTCTTCAACAGCGGGGTGAGCAACTTTATCGGCGGAAGCGAGGTGTGGAGAGCCACCGAGACGGTGGCGACCGGAAAGAGCTTTGGCAGCTACGACACCATCAGCATGACGGGATTTTCGGCCGTGAACGACATGACCAAGAGCATTGCCAAGCTGAACGGCCTGCTGGACAAGGACACCAGCGAGATGACCGAGGAAGAGTTTGCGAAGTACGAGAAGAACGTGCGGTGGGCGTGGGCGGACGCTGCGGGCCAGCTGGCCATGCTGGAGGGCGTCCCCTACAACAACGTGAAGAAATACGTCAAGGCCGTGAACGAATGGATGGACAGCATTGAGAAATGGAAGGAAGAGGGCAAAGTGAGCTTCAGCTCGACACCCTCTTCGGCCACCGGGCAGTACGACCGGCTGTACAACGCCATCCAGAGCGGGGACAGCGAGGAAGCTGCGGCGGCCATGAAGAAGCTGGAGCAGATGGGCAAGACGGACAAGGTGGACAGCCAGCTCAAGACCCGGCTGAAGAAGTACGACGAGGACATTCTGGAAGCCGCCAAGGCCCAGAACGCAGGCAAGGAGAAAGCGGCGGAGACGGCGCGGCAAGCGGCCTTCAAGAAGCTGCTGGACGGACTGGACGTGGGGAGCAAAGACTCTGCCCGGCGGACGGAGCTGGTCAACGTAGTGACCGGCGCTGTGAACGAGAAGGCCAACGAACTGCTGCTGGCCGAAAAGGGCCGGGACAAGGACGCCAGCGTGTACGCTGACCTGCTGGACGAGCTGGAAAATGGCCGGGTGAAGGACGCGCAGGCGGAGATCACCCGGCTGATGACCGCAGGCAAGAAGAAAAGCAGCATCAAGGACAAGATCACCGACGCCGTGAAGGAAGAGTATCTGGCCGGAAACGACGGCGACCGGGAACGGCTGGAAAAGAAGCTGCTGGCCCTCGAGGACGGAGACGGGAACCCGCTGTACGAGGAAAAGAACTTTACCCAGTGGGTGAGCCAGGCGGACAAGAAGGCTGAGAAGGCAAAGGACGAGAAGAACTGGTGGGATGAGGTGAAGTAAAGACGACTTGATATTCTGGCGCAGTTGGCGTATACTGATGGTAAGAAAGTTGGAAAATCCAACGATGCAAAGGAGCTGACAGATATGCTGACAGAGCTGAGGACCAAGTCTCAGATCACCATCCCGAAGGACATCGTGGCACGGCTGGGCCTGCACGAGGGCGACAAGCTGGAAATCGTGGAAAAGGACGGAACCATCCAGATCATGCCGGTGGCCGTGTACCCCAAGAAGTATCTGGACGAGCTGCGCAGCGAGATCAATGAAACAAAGGCGAAGATCGCAGCCGGTGAACAGCCGGTCTTTGATACCGTTGACGAGCTGTTTGAAATGTTGGATGGAGTGAGCTGATGGCGTACAAAATCACATTTACCAAGCGGTTCGTCAAGAACGTGAAACGGCTGTCGGCAGCAGAACGGACACAGCTGAAGAAGAAGCTGGAATTGCTGATGCAAGATCCGCTATACCCGTCACTGCGAACAAAGCGGATACAGGGAGCAACAGATTTGTTTGAGTTCAGTGTCAACATGGATGTGCGGGTCATATGGCAATACGACGGAGACACCATCATACTGCTGCTGGACATCGGACACCACGATATTCTGAATCAGTTTTAAGAAAAGAACGAGCACTCTGGCTGTGAGCCGGGGTGCTCGTTCTTTATATGTCCGCAGTAGTTTTGGGCCGGGGGCTGTGGTAGGCTGGATAAAGAGCGAGGTGAAGACATGAAAGTAAGGATCATCAAAGACCGATTCGGCGGGATGGGCTGGCGGGCCGAGCCGGGGGTGCTGCACCTGGGCGGCGTAGGAACGGCGGGCGTGGCCAGCCTGAGTTTTGCGCTGCCGGAGGAGTGGGACGGGATGGCCGTGACCCTGCACATCGAGCAGGACGGCGGCACGCTGCCCCAGCCGGTGCTGCTGGACGAGAGCCGGGAAGTGACCATCGACCACCGCTTTACCGCTGCCCGGCAGGGGCTGTGGATGCTGCTGGCCCAGAGCGCGGACGGCTACACCGCCATGAGCTGCCCGGCGAAATACGACTGCTACGAGACCATTGGGCTGTCGGGTACGGTGGAGGACATCGACCCCAGCGTATACGCCCAGTTTGTGGCGCTGGTGCAGCAGGCCGTGAACACGGCCATGAACGAGGGTGCAGCCGCAAAGGACGCGGCCAAGACGGCGCAGGCGGCGATGGATGCCGCCCAGAAAGGCGCAGCCGCCACCCAGAAGGAGCGGATGAGCGCCGAGGACGCCGAGAGCGCCGCCGCCCTTGCGGCGGCAAAGACGCAGGCGGACATCACAGCTGCGGCCGCCAGCGCGGCCAGCGCTCTGGGCGCGGCGAATGAGACGCTGGACGCCTGCACCGCTGCCACCCAGGCGGCGAACCGGGCGGCGAACCTTGCTCCGAAAAAGGAGGAGCGCCGTTTGCTGATGCGTCTGCTGCGGGAAGCTGCCTACCAGACCAGGACCGCCGACACCCTGCTGGACCAGCTGAGCGGGGTATGGGCCGAGGTGCCGGTGGAGGCCGTGCGGCTGACCCGGGACAGCCTGACCCTGTATGCGGGAGAGCGGACGGCGCTGGGAGTCCGGATCAGCCCCGAGAATGCAACGGAGCAGACCGTGCTGTGGGAGAGCAGCGACGAGGGGGTGGCCGCTGTGGAGGACGGCGTCATCACGGCAAAGACCCCCGGCGGGACACGGATCACGGCCCGGGCGGACGGATGCAGCGCAGAGTGCGCCGTGCTGGTGAAGCCGGCGGTGGAGCGGGTGAGCCTGAGCACCGATGCTCTGACCCTGACGGCGGGTGAGACGGCGGTGCTGGACGCAGCCGCCGACCCGGAGGGCGACGTGGCGTGGATGAGCAGCGACGAGACCGTGGCCGAGGTGAGCAACGGCACCGTGACGGCCAAAAAGCCGGGCGCTGCGGCCGTCCTCGCCGCCAGCGGCGGGAAATACGCCTGCTGTGCCGTGCGGGTGCGGGAGGCAGAGGTGCCGGTAGAGGCTGTGACCCTGAGCCAGACCACCCTGGCGCTGAAGCCGGGGGAGACTGCGGCCCTGACGGCCACAGTCAGCCCGGAGAACGCTGATCAGGCTGTGGTGTGGTACAGCGCCGACCCGGAGACCGCCAGCGTGACCGGGGGCGAGGTGGTGGCCATCTGCGCCGGAACAACGGAGATCGCGGCCGTTGCGGGCGGCGTGAAGGCGGCGTGCAGCGTAACGGTGGCCGAGGACGGCCTGAGAGCCGCCAGCCTGATGCTGAGCGCCGGGACGCTGGAGCTGACGGAGGGCAGGACCGCCACCCTGACGGCTACGGTGCTGCCCACCAGCATCCCCCAGAGCAGCATCGTATGGACCAGCTCCAACGAAGAGGCTGCCGTGGTGGACAGCGGCGTGGTGACGGCCCGCGCCGCCGGCGCGGCCATCATCCGGGCCAGCGTGGGCGGCAAGACGGCCAGCTGCACCGTGACTGTAAAGGCGGCGAGGGTACCGGTGAGCAGCGTGACGCTGGATCGCAGCACCCTTGAGCTGAGCGTGGACGGCACGGCCAGGCTGACGGCCACCGTCCGGCCCGAGAACGCCGACGACCGCACCGTGGTGTGGCAGAGCAGCCGGGAGGACGTGGCCACCGTGAGCGGCGGCATCGTGCGGGGCGTGGCCGAGGGCAGCGCAGTCATCAGCGCCACGGCAGGCGGCGCAAAGGCCGAATGCAGCGTGACGGTGAGCCAGGCGCTGGTGTGGTGCAGCGTGGTGAACCGGCTGAGCCATGTGACCACCGACCAGACCGCCGTCGTGGTGGCCAAGGGCCGGGCCTACAAAGCCGCCCTGACCGCCGAGAGCGGGTACACCCTGACCGAGGTGAGCGTGAAGATGGGCAGCGAGGACATTACGAAAACGGCGTGGAATGCCGAAGAGGGCTGCGTGAACATCGACGCCGTGACCGGAAATGTGGTCGTCACGGCAAAGGCGGAGGTAAAAGAATGAGTGAACCTATCTATAACAGCACAGGCGAAGTGCTGTACCCGGGCCTTGCGGGCGACGGGGCCGGATACCGGGGAAGCCGCCTCGTGACCCTGACGCCGGAGAGCTGGGAGAAGGCAGAGGGAGCTTGGCCCCTGATGCAGGACGCACCGGTGCCGGAAGCAAAGACCGGCTATGCGGCTCTCGGCTCCTACCCGGGCAGCTACGGCGCAGCGGCGCAGGAAGCGGGATGCCCAGCCTACTGCGAGGCGCGGGACGGCTTTGTCCGCTTTTACGCCAGGGCGAAGCCCTCCGGAGACATCCGGGTGCAGGTAACGCTGCTGGGCAACGCGGGCGGCACTGTGGTGACAGGACTGGTGGCGGGGAGCGGTGTGAGGGTGGACCCCACCCTCACCATCTCCGGCGCGGCGGCGGATGCCGCTGCCGCCGGTGTGCGCCTGCGGATGCTGGAGATGACCCTTGGCACGCCGGTGGAGGGCAGCGCCTTTATGACGGCCTTTGACACGCTGGAGGGCGTGGAGCTGGAGGGCGTGTGGAACAAGGCAATGAGCCGGGTGGAGTTTTGAGGAGGTGATAGACTATGGCAACAAGACTTGGTGATATGGCGGTGGGCAGCACCGTGAAAATCAAGGTGGACGGTACGCTGACAGATTTTTTGATCGTGCAGCAGGGCAAGCCATCCAGCACCTATGATTCGAGTTGCGCCGGAACATGGCTGCTGATGAAATACATCTACGGAACAGGCAAGCGGGATGGCATCGGCTCCTACCTGAACAGCACGTTCCTGAACCGGATCGATGCGGACATCCGCGAGGAAATCAAGCAGGTAATAATCCCGGGCGGCGGGTCTGTGAAGATTTTCCTGCTCAGTACGATCGAAACGAGCATCAAGTCCAGCTATGCGGCGAGCAACGGAGATGCGGTGCTGGCCTATTTCGAGGGCTGCAGGTACACTAGCGCGGATTCTACGCGTGTCGCCTATTTCGGCGGCTCTGCCTACGCCTGGTGGCTCCGCTCTCTGGACTACATTAACGACGGCTGGGCCCTGTACGTCGACAAGAATGGCGACTGTGGCCACTACTACTCCTCCAGTTCATACGGTATTCGCCCCGCTTTGATTTTGCCCTCTACCCTCTTTGTGCTAGATGACGGAACTATAACCGAAAACCAGCCCCCCGAAGTGGCCAGCGATTCCGGAGCTACCGGGACAGAGCTTGGAGAGAAAAACGCCCCCTTTACGGTGGGGTACACCGTGACCGACAAGGACGGAGACCCAATTACGGTGACAGAGAAGCTGGATGGAGAGGTAAAGCAGACCCGGACAGAGGTGGCTACCGGGACTGCCCTGACGGTGGACTGGCTGAACGAAAAGGCAGGGTATCAGCAGGTGCTGAACGGAGCCCATACCTTGACCCTGACGGTGAGTGACGGCAAGACCTCGACAGACTGGACGGCGACCTTCACCAAAAACGTCACCGGTGCCAAGGTGAGCCTGACTGCCCCTCTGACGGCGGATGACACCATCACCGTGGCTGCCATGACGATCGAAGGCAGTTTTCCGGCAGACATGAGCCTGACCGTGGAGATGACCAACAACGGACTTGACGATGCACCGGTGTGGGAGAACTGCACCGACATCCAGAGCGGCGAGAGCCGGGCCTTTGTACACCACGCCTTTACCAACAAGACCGCCGCCCGGGGCTTTGCATTCAATTACAAGATCACGGCTGCCAGGGGAGCTTCCGGCGTCGGCGGCAATATCACCATGATCGGAGGTGTCATTGGATGAGTCTGCACAAGACAGAGAAGAGCCTGAAGGAACTCCACAAGAAGCTGGAAGAGGCGCGGATGCTCAGAGAGCTGCCCGGCCTCGTGGCGGAGATCGAGGACGCCATGTGTGAGCAGGATGCGGAATCACAGGAGCGGCTGGCGACTATCGAGGACTCGCTGTGCGAGCTGGACGCCGCTATCAACAACAAGTAAGGAGGTAGCATATGGATAAAATCTGGGCAAACAGGTTGATTGCCGGTACCAAGGAATGGGCAGAGATGCCCGCAAGTCGCCGTGCCGGAGTCAAGCGGGAGCTTGGCAAGAGGGTTGCCGATGGCGAGATCGACGCAGAGCGGTATAAGGAGATCACGGGGGAGGACTACTACAATGGATAAACTGCTGGAGCTGCTGGAAAAGCTGGTGCGGGCCATCTTTGGCCCGGGGGACGAGCTACGCCAACCGCAACCTCGAGATGGAGCCTCTTACATCGTCGAGGGCTACCACTACTACTGACAAAACGAAAAGCAGCCCCGGGGTGGGGCTGCTCAAAAGAAAGGTCGTGTTCTCTATCGCAATCAAGGAATATTCCATGTCCCGGGACTCCACCCGGCAGCTCTCACCCAGCTTCAAGGTGCGGGAGTTTGCCTGCAAGGGCAGCGACGTCGTGCTCCTCGACGAGGAGCTGGTGGTGCTGCTCCAGTGCATCCGGGAGCACTTCGGAAAGCCGGTACATATCACCAGCGGCTACCGCACCGCTGCCCACAATGCCGCCGTCGGCGGCAGCAAGTCCAGCCAGCACCTGCTGGGTCGGGCGGCAGACTTCTACGTCGAAGATGTAGACGTGGCCACTGTGGCCGCCTACGCCGAGACCCTGCTGCCCGGGCGGGGCGGCATCGGGCGCTACCCGAAGGACGCAAAGCACTCCACCCGCAAGACCGGCTGGGTGCACATCGACACCCGGGCGAATAAGAGCCGGTGGAGTATGTAAGGGGGTGATTCCGATGGAGACCATTCTCGCCGCCCTCATCACCGGGGCCGTGACCCTCATCGGCGTACTCATCGCCAACAGCAAAAGTCAGGCAGTGACTGACACCAAGCTGGAGGAGCTGACCCGCGAGGTGCGGGAGCACAACAACTTTGCCCGTCGCGTACCCATTTTAGAAGAACAGATGAAGGTGGCTAACCACCGGATATCTGACTTAGAAGATCACGAACACGAAAGAGAAAGGAATTAAGCTATGAACGCACACATCACTGCCAACCGCACCGTTTCCGTTGCCACCATCGCCCGCACCGCTGTGCTGGCTCTGGCCCTCATCAACCAGATCCTGAGTGCTCTGGGCAAGCCCGTGCTGCCCATCGAGAGCGCCCAGCTCGAGCAGCTCATCTCCACCGGCTTCACCACCGTGTCTGCGCTGGTCAACTGGTGGTTCAACAACTCCTTCACCAAGGAGGCCATTCAGGCCGACGCCGAGTTTGAGCGCCTGAAGAAGAGCGTGAAGTGAGGCGGACGGGCGGCAAGCGACCGGTAAATATGCAGAAACTGCGCCACCTTCCGCGCAAGGGCGGTGGCGCAATAGGTGGCGCAAGTAGTTTCCATTTTAACGCAGATATGTTATAAAATCGAAAATATTGACGCCCTCGTAATGAGCAGGTCGTCCGTTCGAATCGGATCAGTAGCTCCAAAGTAAAATC
>OMCC01000792.1_pt1 | contig 19684 bp, 14 predicted proteins | sample 1674161 | NCBI WGS metagenome assembly OMCC01 (sample SAMEA103958149, study PRJEB25191) | human gut metagenome | biome: human-associated habitat [ENVO:00009003]; feature: intestine environment [ENVO:2100002]; material: feces | place: Germany | collected 2013/2015 | reverse complement strand
GGTTCGCGAATGCCTGCCGGGGTCTGCCGGTGCTGGACGCTCTGCTGCCGCTGGACTGTGCGCTCTTTCGCAAAAGTCAGCCGTGGCGGTTTTACGCGGGCCCCACACTGGCACTGGAACTTTCCGGCAGCACGGCATGGCTGGCCGGGCACGCAAACCCCGCAGAGCTGGCCGGGTTTTTGTCCTTCTGCGGGTGCGAGAGCGCCATTCTGGACGAGACTGTCTGCCCGCCGCCGGACGGCTGGCACAAGGCGGAAGCACTGACCGTGTTCGGTCTGCTGCAGGCTGGGCCGCTGCCCCTGCCTGCCGTGGACGAAGCTTTGTGGGCACAGCTATCCCTCTGCCGGGAAGCACCCGCCGCCCGGGTGGCAGCAGCGCTTTACCAAGCAGACCCCGCCCGGCAGGCAGATTTTTACTCAGAACTGTGCACAAAGCGCAGCCGGGGCAGGGCAGTGGCATGGACGCTGGAGCAGGGGAGTACAGTCGTTTGCACCGTGGGCGCTTATGCCCTGTGCAATGGGCAAGCCTACATGGCCTGCGGGCAGACCGCAGAGCCGCTGCGGGGCAAGGGCATCGGCGGGCGGCTCATTGTGGAAATGGCTAACAGCCTTGCCGCCGAAGGGCTGCGCCCGGTATTCCTCTGTGCACCGGAGCGGGTGCGGTTTTATACCCGCCTTGGCTTTGCAAAACAGGCAGAGTACGCCCGCTATGTGCCCGAGAAATGTTAAAGCTTCTTGCACAAAGAACCCAATAATAACAGGAAGGAACTATCACGTTATAATGTCGATTCTGAACCACTTTTTTGATTATAAGCCCGAGGTGCTGGCGCTGGACGAAAAGGCCATGGAGTTGTGCCAACCCTACTTCCGCCAGATGGAGGAAATCCGGGATTTCAACCAGCTGAAGATGCTCAAGGCCTTTGCCGATACCCAGATGTCCTCCACCGATATGCTGGGCACCACCGGCTATGGCCTGTGGGATACCGGCCGCGCCAAGCTCGAGCAGATCTTTGCCGAGGTGATGGGCGCGGAGGATGCCCTTGTGCGCAGTCAGTTCCAGAGCGGCACCCATACGCTGGCGGTGGCCCTGTTCGGCCTGCTGCGGGCAGGGGATACCCTGCTGGCTGCTACCGGCCGCCCCTACGATACGCTGGAGGGCGTGATCGGTCTGGACGGCAAGGGCAAGGGCACCGGCACCCTGATGGACTACGGCATCCGGTACGATGAAGTCCCCCTCAAGGCCGACTTCACCCCGGATTACGCGCTGATCGCTCAAAAGGCCCCGGGGGCAAAGGTCTGCCATATCCAGCGCAGCCGCGGCTACCTGCAGCGCAATGCCTTTGATCTGGATACCATTCAGAAGATCGCCGACACGGCCCGTGCCGCCAACCCCGAGATCATCATCTTTGTGGACAACTGCTATGGTGAGTTCACCCAGATGAAGGAGCCCTGCCAGGCAGGTGCGGACCTTGTGGTGGGCAGCCTCATCAAGAACCCGGGCGGCGGCATCGCCCCCACCGGCGGCTATATCGCGGGCCGGAAGGATCTGGTGGAGCTGTGTGCCTACCGCCTGAACGCCCCTGGGCTGGGCAAGGAGCTGGGCTGTACGCTGGAAACGCCCCGTGATATGTACCTTGGCTTCTACTATGCCCCCGGCGTGGTGTGTGAAGCCATCAAGACCGCCATCTATGCCCAGTGCCTGCTGGAGCTGGTGGGCAAAAAGCCCATCCCGCGCTACTGCGAAGACCACAACGATATCGTGACCTGCTTCGATGCCGATACCGCCGATGCCCTCATCGGCTTCTGCCGCGGCATTCAGGCCGCCAGCCCCGTGGACAGCTATGCCGCACCGGAACCCTCTCCGGAACCGGGCTATACCGATGAGGTCATCATGGCAAGCGGAAGCTTTACTCAGGGCAGCACCATTGAGCTTTCCTGCGACGGCCCCCTGCGTGAGCCTTACACCTGCTACCTGCAGGGCGGCCTGAACTTTGCCGCAAGCCGTGCCGGTGTCCTGCTGGCCGTGCAGAATGCTTATTTCAAGGATTGATCTTTTCAGAAAGAAAGCGTGAATCAAATGAATCGTGTTACTCCCATTGATGCCCGGATGCTGGAACGCTTTGAGCAGGGCTATGCTGCCCGCCCGGAGCTGAATGTGATGTCCAATGCAGTTTCCCGCACGGCTCTGCCGGACGCGGCCTTTGTGCCCGCCGCCGCTGCCAAGCTGCGGATGGACTTCTCTGTGCTGGTCAAGACCAATAACATCACCAACCAGAAGCAGAGCGGCCGCTGCTGGATGTTCTCCACCCTGAACGTCCTGCGCCAGCGGGTGATCGCCAAGTGCGATCTGGAGGATTTCTCCTTCTCTCCCACCTATCTGGCGTTCTACGATAAGCTGGAAAAGGCAAATCTCTTCCTTGAGAACATCCTCCACTTTGCGGATCAGGATCTGACCGACCGTGAGACCTACACCCTGCTGGGCAACCCGCTGCCCGACGGCGGCCAGTGGGATATGGCCATCAGCCTGATCAAAAAGTACGGTGTGGTGCCCTCCTGGGTCATGCCGGAAACTGTCCACTCCACCGGCACGGCCAAGTATCTGTCCATCCTGAACCGCAAGCTGCGGGAGGATGCGCTGGAACTGCGGGCCATGGTAAAAGAGGGAAAGGACACGGCCGCCCGCCGCGAGAAGATGCTGGCGGAGATCTACAACGCCCTGTGCATCCTCTACGGCCAGCCTCCCAGGAGCTTTGACTTTGAGTATACCGACAAGGATGAGCACTATCACTGCGACCGGAGCCTGACCCCGCACACCTTCCTGGAGAAATATGTGGGCAATGATCTGGATGATTACGTCGTCATCATCTCCTCGCCCATCCATGCGCTGAACCGCACCTACTGCCAGCCCTTTATGGGTGACGTGGTGGAGGAGAATATGTTCTGGCTGAACCTCTCGCAGGAGGAGCTGGAGGATCTGACCATCCGCCAGCTGCAGGCAGGGGAGGGGGTCATGTTCAGCTGCGACTGTCACCCCGACGGTGACCGCGCCAACGGTTATTGGGACCCCGACTGCTTCCAGTACGGCGAGGTGCTGGGCGGCCTGACCTTTGGCATGACCAAGGCCGAACGGCTGCTCACCCGTGAAAGCACCATGAACCATTGCATGATGTTCTGCGGTGTCAATCTGGACGAGAACGGCAAGGCTGACCGCTGGAAGATCGAGAACAGCTGGGGCGATGCCTCCGGCCAGAAGGGCTACTACATCGGCAGCGAGAAGTGGTTCAAGGCCAATGTCTACCAGATCACCGTCCGCAAGAGCCTGCTGAGCGATGCCCAGCGCGCCCTGCTGGATCAGGAACCCCTGCCCATGAAGCTGTGGGACCCGCTGGCTTAAATTTAAATAAGATGCTATAAAGAAATCCCCCCCGCCTATGGCGGAGGGGATTTCTTTGTTAAGCGGATAATAGGGGAAGCTTCAACGTGAAGCAGCTGCCTTTGCCCACTTCGCTTTCCAATAGGATTTCTCCGTGGTGCAGGTGGGCAAGCTCCTGCGCAATGGTCAGTCCCAGACCTGTGGAGTCGTGCTTGGAAGAGGTGGTGGTGTGGAAATACCGGTCAAATACGGCGGCCTGATCCTCCGGCGCAATGCCGCAGCCCGTGTCCCGGACGCTCACCAGAGCAGCACCGGCCTCCACCCGGCTGTTGACGGTGATGCTCCCTCCTGCAGGGGTGTAGTGAATGGCATTTGTCAACAGGTTCTGCAGGATCTGCTGCAGCCGGATCTGGTCGCCCCACACCGGCAGCTCCGAAGCCGGGGGAGCCTGAAGCACCACGCCCTTCTTCTCAGCCTCCTCCCGGCAGCTGTCACAGACCGCAGCGATGACCTCCCCCAGAGATACCCGGTCCTCGTTGAGCATCACCTGTTTCTGCTCCAGCTTTGCAGCCAGAAACAGATCCTCCGTCAGGCGGCGGAGAAAGGCCGTCCGCTGCTGCAGGGCGGGCAGCAGGGCCGGCAGGGCCTCCGGTGCAGCCTCCAGTGTGTCCAGTCCACTGCTGACCGCAAACAGGGGGCTTCGCAGGTCGTGGAAAATGTTCAGCATCATGCTTTTCCGGGCCTCGGTCTCCTCCGTCAGGGCCTTTGTCCGCTGAATGACCCGGGCATCCAGCTCCCGGGCCAGCTGCTCCGCCCGATCAAATTGCAGAGCATACCGGCGGCAGACGTAGGCCATGCAGCCCAGAGTAAAAGGCGCGTCGTAGATCCGGGCACACCGGAACAGGTAGAAAAACACGCTCTCCTGAAAAAACGGCACATGCATGCCCGGCAGGACCACCCATACCCGGAAGCCAATGGTGATGGCACAGGGAAACAGCATCAGCAGGGCAGCGTCGGAGCCCCGGGCATACATTGCCATCAGTATGCCCAGACAGTAGCCCATGCCCAAAAGCAGCCCCACCGCCCGTACACGGCTGGGGGGAATCAGCGTCAGAACAAGATACCCCAGCGTCAGAAGCAGGGAACGGAGCCGCTGCCCGTGAGACACCGGCACAGCCCCTGTCAGGGCGGCACACAGCAGAATACCTGCCAGAACCGTGACGGTAAAGAATCCCCGGCGGAAAAAGACGCTCCAGCCGGAACTTCCCACCGGAGCCAGAATGATCACCAGAGCCCAGAGGGTCAGCACCGTCAGATACAGCAGAAAATATCCCAGTTCCTTCTGAGACTTGTATCGGTACAGGGCCAGCACCACTGCCCCCAGAGTGCAGAATACCGCAATGGCCATCCACTGCAGCACCGTGCGGAAGGTCAGGGCAGCCACTCCTTTTTCCGGGAACAGGGCAGCCCATGCCATCAATTGGGCTTCGGGGTCCATGCCGGGAACTCCAAAATCCGCCAGCGCCGGCAGTCGCTGGTTGAACCAGATCCCTGCCAACCCAATGACCAGTGCCAGTGCCCCGGCAGCAGCCGGAAGCAGAAATCGCTTTTTTATCATAAAAAGACCCCCTGCAAAACTTTGGAGAACCGGTTGAGAACAGCCCGGAAATACGGTATACTAGATAAAGATATTATAGCAAATTCACGCCGAAAAGGGGAGGGCAAACCGCATGATCCGCATTCTTCTGGTGGAAGATGATCCGGTGATCCGGGACACTACCAGCTATTTCTTGAAATGTCAGCAGAATTTTGAGGTGGTCTGTGCTGACACCGGCGGCGAAGCGCTGAGCCACGCCCGGGAAAAGTTCGATGTGATCCTGATGGATATCCTTCTGCCGGACACCAACGGCATGGATCTGTGCCAGCGCCTGCGCAGCTGGCACCACTGCCCCATCATTTTTACTTCCTGTCTGGACGATACAGACACAGTGGTACGGGCACTGGAATTGGGCGGCGATGATTTCCTGACCAAGCCCTACAACCACAAAGTTCTGTTGGCCCGCATCATGGCAAACATCCGCCGTGTCCAGATGGATGCCGCAGAGCCCAGCGTCAGCGGCTATCACTGTGCGGCCTTTACGCTGGATTCCAACAGCCATTGCGTGGAAAAGGACGGCCGGAGCATCCATCTGGCCGATATGGAGTACCGCATCCTGACCCTCTTCATCCGGCATCCCAACACCTTCTTTACCGCAAACGAGCTTTACCGGAAAATCTGGGGGAAGGAGAGCCTGGGGGATGTCCGCACGGTGCAGGTGCATATCCATAACCTCCGCAGCAAGATCGAGCCAGACCCTGCAAAGCCCATCTACCTCAAAAATGTCTGGGGCAAAGGCTATATTTTCCGCCCGGAAGGGGAGACGGAGGCCTGAAATGGTTTTGCTGTCTTAAATATCGTTAACCCTCAAAGCACCCACTTCTTAAGGAAACTTAAGCCGTGGGTGCTTTTTTCTGCTCTGATTTGACCGTTGTTTATCAAACAAAGTGGGAAACGGGAATTTCCCAGCGAAGAAACGGCAAAGATATTTAAGAATTCTTAAAAGACAACAGGCGGACTTTGTGTTAATTTATTATCGAACGAAGTCTGCGCCGTATTGTGGCGGTGCGTTTCGGATAAGAGGAAAATCGAAGAATAAGAACAGAAAAAGAGAAGAAAGGATCATCCAAGCATGAACAAGATCTCGCGTAAAGGCTTTCTGAAGATCGCCGCTGCCGCTGCCATGTCCGGTGTCACCGCTGGTGCACTGGCTGCCTGCAACGCTGCAAGCTCCTCCACCGCCGCTTCCGCCGGTGCAGCAGGCAGCTACACCCCCGGTACCTACACTGGCACTGCTGAGGGCATTTCCTCTACCGTCAAAGTCACCATGACCTTCTCTGACAGTGCTGTGACCGACGTTGTGGTCGATACCTCCGGCGAGACCGCTTCCTACGGCGCTGCTGCTGCCGAGGAGCTGAAGAACCAGCTGCTGAACGCCGGCTCTGACGAGATCGACGGCGTGTCCGGCTCCACCATCACCTCCGATGCCGTGAAGAAGGCCGCCAAGAGCTGCTTTGCACAGGCTAAGGGCGAGGCTGTGGTCTCCAGCGTGCAGTTGCCCACCGGTGACGAGACCGATTGGCTGGGCAAGGAGCCTGACATCGACGAGGCTGCCATCACCGAGACCGTGGACACCGATATCCTCATCGTGGGCGCAGGTAACGGCGGTATGTTCGCTGCTGCTTATGCTGCCGCAAATGGCCTGAACTTCCGCGTCATCGAGCAGAATGCCAACGTGCAGGACACCCGCCACTGGTACGGCGCGATCGACACTGCCGCCGCCAAGGCTGCCGGTGAGAAGCCCGCCGACCGCGCTAAGCTGCTGAGCGAGATCTCCCGCTATGCCTCCGGCAAGTGCGACCAGCGCGTCGTCAAGACTTGGATCAACGAGTCTGCCGCTATGCACGACTTCATGCGCAGCATTCTGGAAGATAAGTACGGTTGGGTGTGCGATTTCACCTCCGGCAGCGAGGCTGCATGGCCTGCCGAGAATGCCGAGCACAACACCGACTACCTCTTCCCTGTGCAGGAGCACAACTACATGGCAAGCGAGAGTGCTTCCGGCACACCCCGCAATGAGCTGCTGCTGCAGTACATTCAGGAACTGGGCTACGATGTAGACTTCAAGACCAGCCTTGCCAAGCTGGAAAAGAACAGCGATGGCCGCATTACCGGCGTCATCGCCCAGAGCACCGAGGATGACCACTTCATCCGTTACAACGCCAACAAGGGCGTGCTGCTGGCCTGCGGCGGCTTCCCCGGCAACCCCTACATGATGGAGCAGCTGGACCCGCTGGGCACCAGCGTGACCACCGCCTGCTCTTACTCTCCTGCTACCAAGGGCTACGGCATCCGTGCTGCTGTGTGGGCAGGCGCTAATCTGGACAAGGAAGCCGCTCCCATGCTGTTTGACCGCGGCATCGTAGCCCCCGGTGTGGATGCCGGTTATGTGGACAGCGAGAGCGTCTTTGGCGGCAAGGCTTTCCCCGGCACTGTCAGCCAGTACAACACCGGCACCCAGCCCTTCCTGAAGGTGAACCGCAATGGCGAGCGCTTTGCCAACGAGAGCTGCCCCTACAACGATATCGTCTACGCTGCTGCTCACCAGCCGGGCCGTGTATATGCGCAGATCCACGATGCAAACTTTGCTGAAGATATCGAGCGTTTCCACACCATCGGCTGCTCTGCCATGTCTCGTAATATGCCTCAGATGGTCACTTCTTCCATGGAGAAGCACATCGAAGCAGGTCTGATGTTCAAGTGCGACACGCTGGATGAGTTGGCCGACAAGATGGGCTTTACCGGCGCTGCCAAGGATACCTTCCTTGCTACCGTGGAGCGCTACAACGAGTTGTACGACAAGCAGAACGACGAGGACTTCGGCAAGCCCGCTTACCGCCTCAGCGCCATCCGCACCGCGCCCTTCTACGGCTGCTGGCTGGGTGCTTCCCTGCTGACCACCGAGCAGGGCATCGCCATCAACGAAAAGGGTCAGGCTCTGGACACCAACAACCAGCCCATGGAGGGTCTGTACATCACCGGTGATATGTCCGGCAGCTTCTTTGCCAACAACTACCCCTGCCTGATGGCCGGTGTGGCTATGGGTCGTACCCTGACCTTCGCCATGAAGGCCGTCAAGCAGATGGCCGGTCTGGAATGATGCCACTTCCCGGAAAATGAACTGAAAACCGCATAAAAATGCAGCGCCGCTGAAGCCCTGAAAAGCTTCGGCGGCGCTGTTTTACGTTTCCCTCTATACACAAAAATGTCAGGCAGTCCTCAGCACACGGCGCGGCGGGGAGCGGCCAGAGGCTCGATCACCGGCGGGTGCATCCCTTCCCGGTAGTCCAGATCCCCCTGATCCATGCCGCGGAGCAGTACCTCGGCGGTGGCAATGTTGGTGGCAATGGGTACGCTGTGCATATCGCACAGGCGGAGCAGGTTCTGCTCGTTGGAGCTGCCGCTGTCGGCCCGGAGCGGGTCGCGGAAGAACAGCACCAGATCCACTTCATCGCAGGCAACACGGGCGGTGATCTGCTGGATGCCGCCCAGCTTTCCGGAGAGGTAACAGTGAACTGGCAAGCCGGTGGCCTGGTTCAACATCCGGCCGGTAGTACCGGTGGCAATGACAGTGTTCCGGGACAGGATACCACTGTAGGCGGTGCAGAACTGAAGTGCAAGTTCTTTGCGGGAATCATGTGCAAGAATGGCAATTGTCATAATTCGCTCTCTCCTTTGTACTAGTGTCGTCATGCGGACATCTGTTTGAAATGGAATGCAGTTGTGGGAAGGACAGTTCCGGGCGCACTTCAGAGCGCCCCGCCGAACTTGTTCCCATACTTTCCAATATAGTTTTACCGCGTCGAAATATGGGCTGTCAAGGGGAGAATGAGAATTTTTACCCTAATTTCCGATAAAAGTACGACTTTATTTTTTGTACAGAATGGAGAAATGAAAAATACATCATGGCACAAACGAAAAAATAATTTTCGAAATTTTGGTCAGAAAGTGTTTCTATAACAAAAACAGTCCATCCCTGCAAAACAAAAATACAGGCCGCTGTCCTTCCACGGCGGCCTGTAAGAGAAAAACGGAAAAATGTTTTCGCAATTGAACGGTTCAGCGGATCTGGCCGCTGCCGTGAATGATGTACTTGTAGCTGCACAGCTCTTCCAGCCCCATGGGGCCACGGGCGTGGAGCTTCTGGGTGGAAATGCCCATCTCGCACCCCAGCCCGAACTCCCCGCCATCGGTAAAGCGGGTGGAGCAGTTGACGTAGACCGCCGCACTGTCCACCGCCGCCGTAAAGAGGGCGGCATGGGCCTCGTCCCGGGTCAGGATAGCTTCGCTGTGGCCGGTGGAGTGCGCGGCGATGTGGCTGACGGCCTCCTCCACGCTGTCCACGACCTTGACAGCCAGGATGTAGTCCAGGAACTCGGTGTCAAAATCGGCATGGCCTGCAGGGGTGCCGGGGATGATGGCAGCGGCACGCGGGTCCAGCCGCAGCTCCACCGGATGCAGCCCCTTTGCAGCGCGGTCAGGGCCCAGCCGCCGGGCCAGCTTGGGCAGGAACTCTGCCGCAATGTCACGGTGCACCAGGCACACCTCCTCCGCGTTGCAGACGCTGGGGCGGCTGGCCTTGGCGTTTTCGATGATGTCCAGCGCCTTATCCTGCTCGGCAGAAGCATCCACGAAGATGTGGCAGATGCCGGTACCGGTCTGGATGCAGGGGACTTTTGCGTTTTCCACACAGGCGCGGATGAGCCCGGCCCCGCCGCGCGGGATGAGCAGATCCACATAGCCCACCGCCGTCATCAGGGCGTTGGCCGAGGCGTGGGTGGTGTCCTCGATCAGGCAGACCGCTGTTTCGGGCAGGCCGTTTGCCCGCAGACCCTCCCGCAGAGCCGTTACAATGGCGTTGGCACTGCGCCATGCCTCCCTGCCGCATCGCAGGATGCAGGCATTGCCGCTCTTGATGGCAAGGGCGGCGGCATCGCTGGTCACGTTGGGGCGGCTCTCGTAGATGATGGCGATCACGCCCATGGGCACGGCGGTCTTTTCAATGACCAGCCCGTTGGGGCGCTCTACACGGCGCAGAACTTTGCCCACTGGGTCGGGCAGGTCAGCCACTTCCCGGATGCCCTTTGCCATGGCGCTGATGCGCTCCGGTGTCAGGGCCAGCCGGTCCAGCATGACCTCCGAGATGTGCCCCCTGGCGGCTTCCAGATCGGCGGCATTGGCCTCCAGAATGGCCTGCTGGCGGGCAGGGGAGCAGAGCGCCTCTGCCATGCCCAGCAGGGCGGCGCGGCGCACCTCGCCGGAGGAAAGGCCCAGCGCGCTTCTTGCCGCGCGGGCGGCTTCCAGGATCTCCTGTGTCGTCATGGATCAGCCCTCCTTTCTGCCCGCAAAGCGGGTTCCTGCGGGTCTGCCGTCTGCAATGTCGTAGAGCAGCTCCGGGTGGGAACCGTTGGCAATCACCATGTCCGCGCCCTCTGCCGTTACCATCTGGGCGGCACGGAGCTTGGTGGACATGCCGCCGGTGCCCAATGCGGAGCCTGCCCCGTCTGCCAGCGCCAGCACCTCAGGGGTGATGCGCTCTACCAGTGGGATGAGCTTTGCGTCCGGGTGGGTGTGGGGATTGGCGGTGTACAGGCCGTCGATGTCGCTCAGCAGCACCAGCAGATCCGCATGGATGCAGCAGGTGACGATGGCGGCCAGCGTGTCATTGTCGCCGATGGAGGTGATCTCATCAGTGGCAACGGTGTCGTTCTCGTTGATGATGGGCAGCGCGCCCAGCTCCAGCAGCCGGGTCAGGGTGTTCTGGAAATTCAGCCGTCGTCCCTCGTGCTCCACATCCACGCCGGTGAGCAGAATCTGCGCCACGTTGTGGTTGTAGGCGGTGAACAGGCGGTCGTAGGTGTACATCAGCTCACATTGGCCCACAGCGGCGCAGGCCTGCTTGGTGGCCATATCACCGGGGCGGGAGGGCAGGGACAGCTTGCCCACTCCCATGCCGATGGCACCGGACGAGACGAGAATGACCTCGTGCCCTGCGTTCTTCAGGTCGCTCAGCACCTTGACCAGATCCTCTGTGTGGCGGATGTTCAGCCGCCCGGTGGAGTGTGCCAGCGTGGAGGTGCCCACTTTGACGACGATGCGCATAAAATTAACCCTTTCCCATTTCCTTTGCCTTGTCGTAGGCGGCGATCACCGCATCGGTCACCGCGCCGCGGAAGCCGTGCTCTTCCAGCACGCGCACGCCCTGAATGGTGCTGCCGCCGGGGCTGCACACCGCATCCTTGAGCTCACCGGGGTGTTTTCCGCTTTCCAGCACCAGCTTGGCGCTGCCCAATACCATCTGGGCAGCATATTCCTGCGCCTTGGCCCGGGGCAGGCCGCAGGCCACGCCGCCGTCGGCCAGCGCTTCAATGAACTGGTACACCCAGGCCGGGCCGCAGCCGGAAACGCTGCTTGCCGCATCGATCAGGGCCTCGGGCACAGCGTCCAGCCGCCCGGCGGGTGCCATCAGCTTCAGAAACTCCTGCTCCTCCTCCGCTGTCACATTGGCGGAGCAATACTGGATCATGCCTGCCCCCACCGAAGCCGGGGTATTGGGCATGATGCGGATCACGGGGTAATCTTCCCCCGCCATCTCCTGGATGCGCGCGATGGAAAGCCCTGCCGCCATGCTGCAAAGGATGAAGCGGCTCGGCCGCTCGTTCAGGGTGAACTTAAGCGGAGCCAGCAGAGCCTCCATCATCTGGGGCTTGACCGCCAGAAAGATCAGGTCGGAGCGGCCCGCTACCTCGGCATTCGTGGTGGTGTTGCAGCCCAGCTCTGCGGCCAGCGCCTCTGCCTTGGCGGCAGTGCGGTTGGCAAGATAAACATTCTGTGGGTCGGCAGCCTTGCAGACGGCCCGCGCAATGGCACCGCCCATGTTCCCACAGCCTAAAAATCCGATGGTCTTGATCATACTTACTTTCCCTTCCTTTCTCACTCAGAAAGAAATAAATGGAACGCACATTCGTTCCACTCCATCCATTGTAAGCATCCGGAGCCAGAAAATCAAGAGGAACCTCCCGGAAACCCGGCAAAAAGGCGGAGGGACGGCTGCAAAATGGAGAGGAACGTGAAAAAAATATCAAAATGAGAGATTTTGAACTTGCAAAACGGGGGGCATTTGCGTTATAGTATAAAGGAATTATTCTTACTTCTCTGGCCCCATAGGGCGGCTACCACGGTCAGCGGCACAGTGTGTGCCGCTGGGAAAGGATGGATCTCGTGTCGCAAACTACAAAAAGGGCGTTGGAGGCATCGCTGAAAAAGCTGCTGCTTCAAAAGCCGCTGAATAAGATCACCATCAATGATATCACCGAGGACTGCGGCGTGAACCGTATGACCTTCTACTACCACTTCAAGGACATCTACGACCTCGTGGATTGGATCATGGTCGAAGATGCCGCCAAGGCGCTGGAGGGCAGACAGAGCTTTGAGAACTGGACAGATGCCTTTCTGGACATCCTGCATCAGGTGCAGGACAACAAGGTTCTGGTGATGAATGTTTACCGCTCCGTGAGCCGTGAGCAGTTGGAACAGTACTTATATAAACTGCTGGACTCCATGCTGCGGGACTTTGTGGACCGCAGCGCGCAGGGCTTTACCGTGCAGGATTCCGACAAGCAGTTCATCATCGACTTTTACAAATACGCGCTGGTGGGCATGGCACTGGAATGGATCCGCAGGGATATGAAGGAGGACCCAGTCCGGATGACCGAGCGGCTGAATGTTCTGCTCTACGGCGATCTTGAGCGGGCGCTCCGCCGCTTCCGCACCGACCGCAGCCCCGCAGATCTTGACGACTGACAATATTTTATCAATCCGGGCACCGTGATGGGTTTTCCATCACGGTGCTTTTTCTGTTTATGGCTTTCCGTTTGACAAAATGTTACAGTATGATCAGCGCAAAATGAAAGGTGAAAACCTGGAAACCACAGCAAACGGAGGGAATAAAATGTATTATTCCAGCGGGAACTATGAGGCCTTTGCGCGCCCGAAAAAGCCTGTGGGAGTGGATCGGAAATCGGCCTATCTCGTGGGCACCGGTCTGGCGGCGCTGACAGCTGCCTGCTACCTGGTCCGTGACGGTCAGATGAAAGGGGAACATATCCATCTCTTTGAAAAGGGGGCTATCCCCGGCGGTGCCTGTGATGGCTGCCAGTATCCCGGCATCGGTTATGTGATGCGGGGCGGCCGGGAGATGGATGACCATTTTGAAGTCATGTGGGATCTGTTCCGTTCCATCCCGTCGCTTGAGACCGAGGGCGCAAGCGTGCTGGATGAGTACTACTGGCTGAACAAGGCAGACCCCAACTACTCGCTCTGCCGCGCCACGGAAAACCGGGGGCAGAACGCCCACACCGATGGGAAGTTCGGCCTTTCGGATCAGGGCTGCATGGAACTCATCAAGCTCTTTTTTACCCCGGATGAGCAGCTCTATGATAAGCGCATCACCGATGTCTTTGACGCGGAGGTGTTCTCTTCCAACTTCTGGCTTTACTGGCGCACTATGTTCGCCTTTGAGAACTGGCACAGCGCACTGGAAATGAAGCTCTATCTGAAGCGCTACATCCACCATGTGGGCGGTCTGCCTGATCTGCGGGCGCTGCGCTTTACCCGGTACAACCAGTATGAGAGTATGATCCTGCCCATGATCCGCTATCTGGAAGGGCACGGCGTGCGCTTCCACTACAACACCAAGGTCACTAACATTGAGTTTGAGCTGACCGAGGGCAAAAAGCAGGCCAGGACCATCTGCCTGCTGGTGGACGATGAAGCGGAACGGGTGGACCTGACCGAGAATGATCTGGTGTTCATCACCAACGGCGGCTGCGTGGAAAGCACTTCCATCGGCTCTCAGGATCAGCCTGCAGTGTTCAACCCCACGCTCCGGCCCGGCAACGGCTGGGATCTGTGGAAGAAGATTGCCGCGCAGGATGAGGCCTTTGGCCGCCCGGAAAAGTTTTGCTCCGATCCGGAGCAGACCAACTGGATGAGCGCCACGGTCACTACGCTGGACGAACGCATCGTGCCCTACATCCAGAACATCTGCCAGCGTGACCCGTTCAGCGGCAGGACTGTCACGGGCGGCATCGTCACGGCGCGGGATTCCGGCTGGCTGCTCAGCTGGACGTTCAACCGTCAGCCCCAGTTCCGGGATCAGCCCAAGGGCCAGCTCGTGGGCTGGATCTACGGCTTGTTCAGCAACACGCCCGGCGACTACATCAAAAAGCCCATGCGGGATTGCACCGGCAAGGAGATCTGCATGGAGTGGCTGTATCATCTGGGGGTCCCCGAAAACCAGATCGAGGACCTGGCAGAGCACAGTGCCAATACCGTGCCTGTGATGATGCCCTATATCACAGCTTTCTTCATGCCCCGCACCGCAGGCGACCGCCCGGCGGTGGTGCCGGAGGGCGCAGTGAACTTTGCCTTCATCGGCCAGTTTGCCGAGACGAAGCGGGATACCATCTTCACCACCGAGTATTCCATGCGCACCGGCATGGAAGCCGTGTACACCCTGCTGGATATCGACCGGGGCGTGCCGGAGGTCTGGGGCAGCACCTACGATGTCCGCGACCTGCTGAACGCCGCTGTTCAGCTGCGGGATGGCAAACCCCTGAGTGATCTGAAAATGAACTGGATCAAAAAATTCGCACTGGGAAAAGCGGTAGAAAAGGTACAGGACACCGACCTGGGCCGTCTGCTGCTGGAGTATAAGATCATCTGAGCGCCGGGAATTCAGCCCGGCAGGCAGGGAAGAGAGCCCTGTAAAATTCTATTGAATCTGGAGGAAATAAAAATGAATACCGCATTTGATTCTCTGACGCACAAAATGCAGCGTGCTGCACTGGGCAAGACTGTGGATCTCGTGCTTTCTCACGCCGAGAAGGACCCCGCCAAGACGGTTGGACAGATTGTAGATCTTTCAAAGCAGTTCTACGGCGATTCCTTCAGCGAGGAGACCTACGCACACGCCAAGCAGACCCTGACCGACCCCAACAGCAAGTGGTCGAAGCTCATCAACTGTATGCTGAACCAGCTGGACCCCAACGTGGCCCGCACCACGGCCCTGAACCTGGGCTATGAGGCCTTTTTCCGCGGTACCAAGACCATCCGCGAGAATCGTGTCAAATATCAGTGCAACATTCCCTGGCTGATCCTGTTTGACCCCACCTCTGCCTGCAATATGCACTGCGTGGGCTGCTGGGCCGGTGAGTACGGCCACAAGAACAACCTGAGCTTTGACGATATGGATAAGATCGTCACCGAGGGCAAGGAGCTGGGCGTTTATCTGTACATGCTCACCGGCGGTGAGCCGCTGGTGCGCAAGGCTGATATCCTCAAGCTGGCCGAGAAGCACAACGATGTGCAGTTTGCCATCTATACCAACTCCACCCTGATCGATGAGCCGTTCTGCAAAGAGGTCGTCCGCCTGGGTAATATTGCGTTTATGCTGTCCATTGAGGGCACCCCGGAGACCAACGATGCCCGCCGCGGCGAGGGCCACTATGCTGTCGTTATGCGCGCGATGGATCTGCTCAAGGAGCACGGCATCCTGTTCGGCACCTCCATCTGCTACACCCGCGACAACATCGAAGCCGTTACCAGCGATGAGTTCATGCGTTTCCTCTGCGATAAGGGTGCACACTTTGGCTTCTACTTCCACTACATGCCCGTGGGCAACGAGGCAGCGCCTGAACTGATGCCCTCTCCCGAGCAGCGCAAGTACATGATCCAGCGCATCCGTTACCTGCGCAGTGAAGCCTGCGATATCCCGTTCTACCCCATGGACTTCCAGAACGACGGCGAGTTTGTGGGCGGCTGCATTGCCGGCGGCCGCAACTACTTCCACATCAACTCGGCCGGTGACGCAGAGCCTTGCGTGTTCATCCACTACTCCAATGCCAACATCCACGACAGCAGCATTCTGGAGATCCTGCAGAGTCCGCTGTTCATGGCCTACCACAACGGCCAGCCCTTCAACAAGAACCATCTGCGTCCCTGCCCGATGCTGGAAAACCCCGAGCTGCTGCGCAAGATGGTTCACGAGACCGGTGCTCACAGCACCGACCTCCAGAGCCCGGAAAGCGTCGATCATCTGTGCGACAAGTGCAAGTCCTATGCCGCCAACTGGCAGCCCACCGCCGACGAGATCTGGTCCCATACCAAGATCCGCGAGAGCCGCTACGAGAACTATAAGGATTGGAAGCCCAATCAGCAGTAATTGCAGGTACTCCCCCTGAAATCTCCCTTTTGGGTTTATCTGTCCCGAAAGCCGAAGCTCCCCCTTCCCCAAGCGCCGAGACAGCGCCGGGAAGGGGGAGCTTTGCGTTTCTCGGCTGCTCTGAGAAAATCATGCAGTAAGAATACAAAAACCGGCCCCGCCTCCCATGCAGGAGACAGAGCCGGTTTTGCGATTCTATTGCGTTTGGGATCACTCGTCGTCGGGGTCACCGAAGGCATCGTGATAGAGGTTTACCATGCCGGATTCGTCGTTGCGATTCAGGCCGTGGAACACCAGCTTTTTGATGACATCATAGATGACAGCAAACAGCGGCACGCCGATGATCATGCCCACAAAGCCCCACAGGCCGCCGAACAGCAGGATGGCGAACAGCACCCAGAAGCTGGAAAGGCCGGTGGTGTTGCCCAGGATCTTGGGTCCGATGATGTTGCCGTCCACCTGCTGCAGCACCAGCACGAACAGCACGAACCAGAGCGCCTTGATGGGGTTCTGGATCAGGATGAGCAGGGTAGCGGGGATGGCACCGATGAAGGGGCCGAAGAAGGGGATAACATTGGTCACGCCGATGATGACCGACACCAGCAGAGCGCTGGGGAACTTGAAGATCAGGCAGGCAATATAGCACAGCACGCCGATGATGGCAGAATCCAGGATCTTGCCGTTGATGAAGCCGCCGAACATCCGGTCGGCGTAACGGACCTCCTCCATGATGAGGTCGGCCCAGCGGGGCTTGACCAAACTATAAAGAATGAGCTTGCCCTGCTGCCCGAACTTCTTCCGGCTGGCCAGCAGATACACCGAAACGATGAGGCCGATGACGAAATTCTTGATCCAGGTCACCACATTCACCACGCCTACAGCGGCACCGCTGAGGATGTTCTGCATGGAGGGGAGCAGGGTGTTCTTGATCCAGGCATCCAGGTTGGCATCCAGGCTGTCGTAAGAGTTCTCGATGAAGTCCAGCAGCTTTTTGTTGTTGGCAATGAACTCCTGCTTGGAGATCCACTCCACAAAGTCGCCGATGTTGTCCCGCGCTGTGAAGTACAGGGCGGTCACACTGTTGATGAGCTGCGGCACGATCATCATGATCAGCGCGTAGATCAGCAGCAGACCGAACAGGATGGTCAGAGCAACGGCCAGCATGTTGGCAAAGCGGTGCATCTTTTCCGGGAACAGCTTGTGGAGAAATGCTTCAATCCAGTTGCACACCGGCTTGAGCAGATAGGCAATGACACTGCCGTAGATAAAGGGCATCAGGATGCCGGTCAGGGTTGAAACGGCGTTGCCGAAGCCCTGAAAGCGGTAGATCAGGAAAAAGAAGAGGATGCTCAGGCTGATCGCGCCAAAGCCTGCGAACATTCCGTAGAGATAGGGTTTGATATGCGGTTTTTTGTCCATCATGTCATAGAAACTCCATTCCTGCCGCAGACAGCAGGATTCCCTGCGGCAATGTCAGCGCTTGTTGCTCCTGCGCCAGATGTGCAGTTTTTCGGCTTCGGCGATCAGCTCGTCCCGGAAATCGGGGTGTGCCACACTGATCAGTGCTTCTGCCTTTTCCCAGCTGGTCAGTCCCTTCAGGTTCACACAGCCGTACTCGGTGCACAGGTAGTGCACATTCGCGCGGGTGTCGGTGACGATGCTGCCGTTTTCCAGGGTAGGACGGATGCGGCTCTCCAGCTTGCCGGTCTTTTTATTCATAAAGGTAGAGGACAGGCAGATGAAGCTCTTGCCGCCGTTGGAAAGGTATGCGCCCAGAACAAAGTCCAGCTGACCGCCTGCACCGGAAATGTGCTTGATGCCTGCACTCTCCGCGTTCACCTGACCGAACAGGTCAATATCCACCGCATTGTTGATGGAGATGAAGTTGTCGATGGCGGAGATGCTGCGGATGTCGTTGGTGTACTCCACGGGAGCGGCCATGCACTCCGGGTTGTCGTTCAGGTAATCGTACATCTTCTGGGTACCTGCACCAAAGGCATAGACCTGACGGCCCTTGTCCAGATTCTTGTGGCGGCCGGTGATCTTGCCTGCCTTTGCAATATCCACAAAGGCATCCACATACATCTCAGTGTGCACGCCCAGATCCTTCAAGTCGCTCTGCGCGATCAGGTTGCCGATGGCGTTGGGCATACCGCCGATGCCCAGCTGCAGGCAGGCACCGTCGGGGATCTGCGGGACGATGAGGTTTGCCACCTTCAGATCGACCTCGGTGGCGGCACCGGCAGCGGCCATCTGGCCGATGGGCGGGTTGCTGCCCTCCACAACACCGGCAACCTGGGAGATGTGCACCCAGTTCTCGGTGCCGCCCAGGCATTTGGGCATGTTCCGGTTGACCTCAACGATGATCTTCTTGGCCTTATCGCAGACGGCACCCAGGTGGGAAGCACAGGGGCCAAAGTTGAAATAGCCGTGCTCGTCCATGGGGGTCACCTGGAACACCGCCACATCCACGGGGTCAGAGCTGTCGCGATAGTAGCGGGGCAGTTCAGAGTAGCGGATGGGGGAGTAGAAGGAGAAGCCCTGGGCAATGGCCTTGCGCTCAATGCCGCCCATGTGCCAGCTGTTCCAGGTCATGTGGGCAGCAGGATCCTCGATCTGGAAGATGGCGGGCACCCACATCAGGATGCCGCCGCGGAAGTTGACATCCTCCAGCTCAGGCAGACGCTTTGCAATGGCAGCGTCCACCGCTACGGGGGTGTTCACGGCCCAGCCGTAATCCACCCAGTCGCCGCTTTTGACCAACGCGGCAGCCTGGTCAGCGGTCATTTTCTTCTGCGCATACAATTCCGTAAAATCCATTATAAACCATCCTCTCTTACAATAACATAAAGGAATTGTAAATTCCAACTTAGTTATATCATTAACAAACGGGAGAATCAATACTTTCCTAGCAAAAAACAGGGCTGGATGCAATATAACTAAAAATCTTAGCTTTTTGTAGAGATTCTTTGGTGCACAAAAAATAAATTTTACACAAAAAATACTTGATAAAATTTTGACGATGTGCTTTACTTATAGCGTAGCAGGATGCAGCGTGGCACTGCGGGTAAGATTGTTTAAAAATTAACGATACACCGTAGCAGAAGAAAAGAACATCTTGCACAGCAAACTGGAAAGTGCTATCATGTCAGAACCAATGCGCTTTTCAAAGGCGCGCAAGGAGGACAAAACCGATGGCAACTGCAGTTTACCCCGGGTCGTTCGATCCGGTCACACGAGGTCATCTCGATATCATCAAGCGCGCGGCAAAGATCAACGATCACCTGATCGTGGCCGTGCTCATCAACAGTGCAAAGCACCCATTGTTCACCGTGGAGGAGCGGGTGGCCCTGCTGCAGGAATGCTGCAAGGGTATCCCCAATGTCACGGTGGAGAGCTTCGACGGCCTGACCGTGGAGTTCGCCAAGAAG